>Ga0209277_10001237_pt1 | contig 12632 bp, 9 predicted proteins | sample JI81AbrownDNA_FD_187503 | JGI IMG/M metagenome (GOLD analysis project Ga0209277, IMG submission 187503) | Wastewater effluent complex algal communities from Wisconsin, to seasonally profile nutrient transformation and Carbon sequestration -... | ecosystem: Engineered > WWTP > Effluent > Algae... | reverse complement strand
AGGCCTGAGCGATAACGGCAATCAATTTCATTATTATCGCACTTCGGAAGATGGACGGATTCTGTGGGGCGGATACGACGCGATCTATTATCGCAACAACGGAGTTGCGCCGCATCTGGAGAATCACCCCGCCTCTTTCTCCCGTTTGGCGGAGCACTTCTTCCAAACATTCCCCCAGCTGACGGGACTGCGCTTCACCCACGCCTGGGGCGGCGTCATTGACACCAGCTCACGTTACACAGCGTTTTGGGGCAAAGCCTGCGGCGGCAAAGTTGCCTACGCAATGGGATACACAGGCCTCGGAGTCGGCGCATCCCGCTTCGGCGCGCAAGTGATACTGGACTTGCTCGACGACAAAAAGACGGAACGCACCGAATTGCAAATGGTGAAATCCAAACCATTCCCATTCCCACCTGAACCCTTCCGCTCACCGATCATCAACTTTACAAGATGGTCTCTCGATCAAGCGGATAGAAATGAAGGGAAGAGAAATTTATGGCTGAAAACATTGGATGCGCTGGGTTTGGGGTTTGATTCGTAGATAACCAAGTGACAGTCACCTTCAAGGTGACTGTCACTTATTGCTCAATGAGGTGAAAGATGAAGAATAAATTCCTTCCATTCAGTTGTTTGTTTTCTTTGTTGTTTTTGGCATTAACTGCCTGTGCGAGTTCTACTCCAGTTGCTTCCCCTTTGCCGCCTGTATTGACGCCAGTATTATCTACGGAGACTTCTACGCCCGTTCCAACAGAAACAATTGAACCAACTCCAACACTTGGTATTGGTTCAACCATCGTCAGCGAGAAAGATGGTGAGACTCTTGTCTATGTGCCAGAAGGAAATTTCACAATGGGCAGCGAAGATGGCGAAACACATGAAAAGCCTGTACATTCTGTTTATCTTGACGCTTTTTGGATTGACCAGACTGAAGTAACTAATAAACAATATCAAGCATGTGTGAGCGCAGGAGCCTGTGAGCCACCGTCTTCTAATACTTCATATTTACAGGAAGTAAATTGTTATGGAGGATCGTGTGTATATCCTTTTGATTATTACGGGGACCCTAAATTTGACAATTACCCCGTCATCTTTGTGAGCTGGAATCAAGCCAACACTTATTGCAGCTGGGTGGGACGTCAATTGCCTACTGAAGCACAATGGGAAAAAGCAGCGCGTGGACCAAATGCGAACATATATCCATGGGGAAACTTTGAGCCGCTAGGTAACTTATTGAATTACAACTCTATCATTGGTGACACTACGAAAGTCGGGAGTTACTATAGCGGGAAAAGCATCTACGGCGCGTATGATATGGCTGGCAATGTTTGGGAATGGGTTAATGACTGGTATAGTGGAAGTTATTATCAAATTTCGCCTTCTTCAAATCCACTCGGCCCAGAGACGGGCGATGGTAAAGTTTTGCGCGGCCGTTCGTTGGGAAGCTACGGCGGTTATAGTATCCGTTCTTCGTACCGCTATTGGAGATACCCAACGGATGCCTCTCAGGGAGATGTCGGTTTTCGGTGCGCACTGTCATCCCAGTGAAATAAGGTCTCCGAGTTCTTGGTATATAATTGATTCAAACAATCAAGCCGCTCAAAGGGATCAATCACATGGCAAAGATTTTCATCAGTTACAAACGCAACGTTACACCAGATACACCAGTTGCCACCGCAGTATATGAAGCCCTGCGCAAAGAGCATGACGTTTTCATGGATATTACCCTTCAGGTGGGGGAAAAGTGGGCTGACCGAATCCAGAACGCCATCAAAGAATCAGATTATCTCATTATCTTCCTTTCTGAAAACTCAGTCCACAGTGAAATGGTCATTGCGGAAATTGAAACCGCGCACCACACAGGCAAGGCCAATGGGAAGCCAGCCATCCTGCCTGTGCGCCTCGCATATAACGAGTCTTTGGTCTATCCCATCAGCGCTTATCTCAATCCCTTACAGTGGGCATTATGGGACAGGGATTCAGATACGCCGCGTTTGATCGAGGAATTGCAACGCGCTGTTTCAGGCGGAAGCCTGCCAGGTAAAACGACGGATACAAAAGCTGCAGTATCAACTGTGGATGAAGTCCCGACCGCTTTTGCTAATATTCCGCCGCGAGATATTGGGTCGCCCGAAGGCACAATGCCGCATCAATCCATCTTTTACATTGAGCGCGACTCGGACCGTGACTCTTTACAAGCCTTGAACGAAACCAAGGGCGTGACCATCACTATCAAAGCGCCGCGTCAGATGGGCAAGAGTTCCCTGCTCAACCGGCTCATGGCGGATGGAGCAGAACGCGGCATGAAGATCGCCTTCATTGATTTCCAAATGATCGAAAATTCTGCCATCGAAAAGCCTGAGATCTTTTATCCGCAGTTTTGTAGTTTGCTCTCCTACGAATTTGGCGTGGAAGACCGCACCGAGGAATTTTGGAAGAATCCCCTCGGGCAAGTGCAGAAGACCACCAATTATGTCACCCGGCATTTGTTCAAGGAATTGCAGGACACCCAATTGCTGCTGGCAATGGACGAGGTTGAGCGTATGTTCACTTCTCCCTTCCGCTCGGATTTTTTCAGTATGTTACGCAGTTGGCACAATAATCGTGCCCGCGGCGGGGATTGGAATCGCTTCAATATCGCGCTCGTCACTTCCACCGAGCCGTATCAGTTGATCGCTGATCTCAATCAATCGCCATTCAATGTTGGATCGGTGGTTGAATTAAAAGATTTCACACCTGAGCAGGTTAAAGACTTGAACACCCGCCATGGGAATCCACTTTCAACAGAGCAGGTTACTAAAGTTGGTGACTTGTTGGATGGGCATCCCTATCTCACTCGTAGGGTGTTATATCTCATTGCTAGCAAGCGCACAACATTTGATGTTCTTATGAAAAATGCCTGCGAAGATGACGGTCCCTTTGGCGACCATTTACGCAATCATCTCTTCCGCATGAGTAACTCTCAAGATTTGAAATCTGGCCTGAGTCAAATTATCAAATATCAGCGTTGTTCGGATGAACAAATCTTCTTTCGTTTAAGAGGTGCTGGTTTGGTGATGCGTGTGGGCGATAAGGTTTTGCCGCGCAATACTTTATATGCTGATTATTTTGGGAAACGCATCAATGATTAATCAAACCATTTACACGGTTGGTGGTACGGTTCAGGCGGGCGGCGGGATTTATATCCCGCGTAAAGCAGACGATGAACTTCTTGGGTATTGCAGGGCAAGTGAATTTGCATTTATCCTTTCTTCACGACAAGTAGGCAAGTCCAGCCTCATGGTGCGTACTGCGCGCCAACTTGAAAATGAAAACATTTGCTCGGTTATCATTGACCTGAGTAGCATCGGTGTAAATATTTCTGCGGACGAATGGTACCTCGGCATTTTAGATGAGATCGCCAACACTCTCAAATTAAAAACCGATATTTTCGCCTGGTGGTCAGAACGCGCTGGTCTGAGTCCCGCCACCCGCCTTACCAATTTCTTCCGAGATGTTTTACTAAAAGAAGTGAGTGAGCCTGTTGTTTTATTTTTCGATGAAATTGACAGCACACTCAGTATTCCTTTTGCCGATGATTTTTTTGCATCCCTTCGAGCTATTTATAATGCTCGTTCTACTGTTACGGATTTCAAGCGACTTTCCTTCGTGATGATAGGAGTTGCTACGCCTAGTGATTTGATTGCAGATAGTACACGCACGCCTTTTAACGTTGGACGCCGTGTGGAATTAACAGACTTTACTCTCGAAGAGCTACATCCGCTTGCTGACGGATTGGGAGAAAACGCCGAGCAAGTTTTGAAATGGGTTTTTGAATGGACTAATGGACACCCCTACCTGACCCAGCGCCTGTGTCAATTCCTGACTAAAAACAAGGGTATGTTCACAAAAGAAGTCATTGAAACCGTTGTGAAGGATTTGTTTCTTGGCGAGAAAGGCATGGAGGACAACAATTTGCAATTTGTCCGTGACATGTTATTGGAACGCTCGGCTGATAAAAATGGTGTATTGAAAACATATCAGCAAATAATCAAAAATAGAAGGCCTATTGAAGATAATGAGCAATCGCTCAATAAATCACACTTAAAACTTTCGGGCGTGGTGCGGCGCAGGCGGACAAACTTGAGTGTTAGTAATTTGATCTATCAGAATGTCTTTGACCTGAATTGGGTTAAGGATCATTTGCCGAGATTGAGGTGGACATGGGTATTAGCAATTACAGTTTTGATTGTTTTCAGTGTGTGGCGGTTAATTTTTCCGCTGGATAATCCAAATACCCCAGTAGGATCTATTTCTTTTTATGATTATAACTTTGTGTTGGACAAAATATCGGTCACGATCTCAAACTTGCCCAAACCGAAAATCGGTTCTCACTATGAAGTCTGGTTGCTCACACAAGGTGGGGGAAGTCAGCGCAATATCGGTAAGGTTGTAATATATGGAACGGGTCAGGGACAATTAGATTACATTGACCTTGATCAGAAAAACATTCTATCGGAGTTTGATCAAATTGAGGTCTCGCTTGAAGCTGATAATGATCCAGATCCCAGTATACCTTCAAGTGAGGTTGTTGCATCCTCTGTATTCCCGCCCCAGACATTGATCCATGTCCGTCACTTGTTGGTATCCTTTGATGCTGCGCCGAACGATGAAGCATTGATTCAGGGTCTTTGGTATGCAGCAGATAAGGTCGACAATTCCGTGATTGCGTTGAATGAGGCATTCAAGAACAATGATGAAGAACTCTTCCGCCAAAAAAATGAAGAGATCATCAATCAACTGGTCGGCAGCGCGAGCACAATCCAATATCGTGACTGGAATGAGAACGGCAAAATAGATGATCCCGGCGATGGATACGGACTGCTGGTGAACGGCCTCGATAACCAAATGGGTTATATCCCAAACACCATCAATCACGCGCAATATGCCGCTGATGCTGCCGATGCAACCGACAACATTCAACTCCAAAGTACCAATGTTATCATCTGTATTGAAAATATGCGCGGCTGGTCCGAGCAGCTGCTTGAAAAGGCGCTTCAATTACAGTCTATGCCGTTTGGCAGTGAAGTGGAACCGCTCGTAAATGAAATACAATTGCTTTCATATCAAGTCCTCTTCGGTGTGGACGCCAATGCCAACGGAGTAATCGAACCTATCTTTGGCGAGGGCGGAGGCGATGCTGCTTACCAATTTACCTACGAATTGGCGAGAATGCCCCTCTTGACAGGCGCACATCGTATCCCGATGCCTATAGTGACCGCCAACGTAAATCCTTAAACAATATGGTGTTGTCTAAAAAGTAAATGGATAAAAGGTGCAAATAAGTAAGAGATAAAAGAACGGCTACTCGAATTTAATTTGGGGTATAGATTGATGATGATTTGCGCTGATTAAAAGAAAAAACTGCATTTTCTACATTTTGCTTTGCTAGCGTTCTTGTTCGCTCTTAAAAACAAACTCATCCCGAAATCTGTCTTTCGCGGATGAGTTTGTTTTTGCATTACTTCTTCGCAGGCTTTGCCATCTCACCGACAACCGTATTGTATAAACTTTCCGCTTTCAATTCACTGAGTGAATAGCATGGTGCTTCGAGGTGATCTGCCAGTTGCTGGGCGAGGCCCTGGTCAAAGGCAGCGTGCTCCATGTTGATGACCACGGAGCGGGTCTTCTCTTGCGCGATCATTTCCGCAAATTTGAAGCCCTCTTCCTGTGGCGGAAGTGTTCCAAGGGAGACGTTTCCAGCGCCATCGGTCAACACAATGAGAAGCGGTTCCACATCGGGGTGGATGTGCTTCTCGTGGGTCAGAACATCATGCGCCATGAACAAACCAGCTGAGAGTGGAGTCTTTCCGCCGACGGGAATATCCATCAGCGCGCGCTGAGCAAGTTGAACAGAGTTGGTAGGGGAGAGTACCAGCGTGGCACGGTCTTTCTGGAAGACGATCAGCCCCACACGGTCACGGCGTTGATACGCATCCGTCAACAGCGAGAGGATGGCACCTTTCGTGGCGTTCATACGTTCCGCAACCGCCATCGACCATGAAGCATCCACGAGGAAAAGGACGAGGTTCGCCACGCGCTTCACGCGGACCTTGCGCTGCAAGTCGCTTTTCTTGATGGAGAAAGCCAGCTTCTTGCGTTCTTCCACGCGCTGCTTTTGGAAAGGCGCAGCAGCGCGGAAGGTTGCATCGAAGGCGATATCGGTGAGATTATCACCTGCGGGACGCGCCTTAATATAGCGGCCATGCTTTCGCTCCGTTTTGGTGAGCGAACGACGGCCAGCCTTTTTTCTGGTTAATTTATCGAGAGGGGTGTTTAACTTACGAGGTTGGAAGGTCTCACCAGCTTTTACTTTTTGTCCGCCATCCCACCAATTCGCATTGGAACTCGCAAAGACTTCCTGCTGCTGCATGGGTTCAGGGTTGCCCTGCTGGGGACCTTCCTGTTGTTCATCCTCGAGCTTTAAGTTTTTTTTTCCTGTGCTTCGCCATCCTGCTGACTTTCGGATTCTTCATCCGATTCACTGGGCTGGGACTGACCCGCAAGCTGCTCGATGCGTTCCTGCAACTGTTCGGTGGTCATTTCGGCTTGCTGGAAAGGTGTGCGTTTGATGCGGTGCGGCAGAGCCAACTCCGCAGCGAGGGCGATGTCGTGGTCGTTGATCTTGGTGCGGCCTTCGAAGGCGGCTTCGGCGCGTGCGGCTTTGAGGATTACCAAGTCAGCACGATGACCATCAACATTGAGTGAAGCGGTCAACGCGGCGATGGAGAGCAGGTCACGGCTGGAGTAGGTGACTTGGTCCACGAGTTCGCGGGCGTGAGCGATTCTTTGGGAGAGTTCTTCTTCTTTTGGAAGCCAAAGTTTGCGGAAGGCTTCCGCGTCTTTTTCGTAGGAGATGTTGCGTTCCATGATGGTGACGCGTTCGCGAGCTTCACGGATACCGACAATGTCCATGGAGAGGGCGAAGCGATCCAGTAACTGAGGGCGGAGATCTCCCTCTTCAGGATTCATCGTCCCGACAAGAATGAAGCGAGCGGGGTGGGCGAAGGAAATGCCTTCGCGTTCGACCGTGTTCACGCCCATGGCGGCTGAGTCGAGCAGAATGTCCACCACGTGATCGTCGAGCAAATTGACTTCATCGATGTAGAGCAATCCACGATTTGCGGATGCGAGTACGCCGGGTTCAAAATGGCGTTCACCTTTTTGAATTGCTTTTTCAATATCCAATGTTCCAACCACGCGGTCTTCGGTGGCGGAAACGGGAAGGTTGATGAAGGGTGTTGTGCGTTCTGCCATCGGAAGCGTTTTGGTCGACAAAGCGCGTTCCTTGCATTCGGTACACCAGGTTGCTGGTTTATCGGGGTCGCATCCGAAGCGGCAATCTTGCACCACTTTGACATGCGGCAACAAAGCTGCCAGCGAACGTGCTGCAGTTGATTTCGCGGTACCACGTTCACCGCGGATCAATACGCCGCCGATACGGGTATCTACGGCATTCAAAATGAGAGCGCGTTTCATGCGCTCCTGTCCAACTATGGCTGTGAAGGGAAAGATAGCAGGCATTTATTTACTCCAGGCCGTGATTATAACGCTTGTTTCATCTAAAATCAAAAAAAGAGAAAGGCAGGGTTGCCAACTTCACCATTCACTTGTATAATCCTGTTTACATTTCAGTAAATCGGAGTCACGAGTGATGGATCAAAACGAAGCCCTGAACGGGGCTGCAAGTACGCAAGGAGAACAGCCTAATAATCATCAAACCATGGAGTCTCTGCTCGAGTCAGAATCCTTGAGTGTTGAGCTGCCTCAGGCAGGTGAAATACGCAAGGGAATGATCGCGAGCATTGGCGCGAATCAGATTCTCATCAGCATCGGTGCAAAATCCGAAGGCGTTGTTGCAGGCCGTGAGTTGGAACAACTTACGGAAGAAGAACGCGCTGAGCTAAAGGTGGGTCAGGAGATTAATGTGTACGTTGTTAATCCCGAGGACCAGAACGGCAATGTGGTTTTGTCGTTCAAACGCGCCCAGGAACAAATGTCCTGGGAAAATGTTGAGAAGATGATCACCGACGAGACCGTGATTGATACAAAGATCATTGGTTTCAACAAAGGTGGTTTGATCGTTGCAGTTGGCAACTTGCGCGGTTTTGTTCCCTCCTCCCAGATCAGTGCCACACGCCGCACACAGTCTACAGGGGATACACCTGAGCAGCGCTGGCAAAAGATGGTCGGACAGGCCATTTCTGTAAAGATCATCGAGGTGGATCGTGAGCGTCGCCGCCTCATCCTTTCAGAGCGCGCCGCCAACACCGAGTCCCGCTCTTCCATGAAGGACCGTGTCATCGGCGAACTCGAGGACGGCAAGACGTACACCGGCCGTGTCACCAGCCTCGCTGACTTTGGCGCATTCGTCAACGTCAACGGTGCAGATGGCCTCGTACATCTCTCCGAACTTTCCTGGGATCATCTCACACACCCCAAGGAAATTCTCGAAGTCGGTCAGGAAGTTCAGGTCAAGGTCATCAACATCGACCGCGACAAGAAGCGTATTGGCCTTTCCATCCGTGCTTTACAGGATGACCCCTGGAAGAGCCGCGTTGAGAAGTTCAGCGTGGGTCAGCTTGTGGAAGGCTCCATTACCCGCCTCACCAAGTTCGGTGCTTTTGCCCGCCTCGAAGGTGATATCGAAGGTCTCATCCACATCTCCGAGTTAAGCGAGAACCGCGTCGAACATCCCAAGGAAGTTCTCAAAGAGGGCGATGTCAAAACCCTGCGCGTCATCCGTATCGACTCGGATCAGCACCGCATCGGCCTGAGCCTCCGCAAGGTGGACTCGGCAGCCTTCGCCGACAAAGACTTCAAAATGCTCACACAGGGGCTCAGCGACAGTGACGAGCAGGACGAAGAAGAAACAAAAGAATAAAACAGAGCGCACCGAAAGGTGCGCTTTTTTGATAATCATTTTCCAACAGGTTCAACTCCCATGCCATTGATCGTTGACGCTCACGCAGACATTGCCTACAACATGTTGAAATACGGGCGCGATTATACGCGCCCCGCTGCTGAAACCCGCCGCCTCGAAGCGGGCACTCAAACCGTGGCCGAGAATGAGGATGCCCTGCTCGGCTGGGAGGATTATCAGCGCGGACAGGTGGCTGTCATTTTTTCCACTCTTTTTGCCGCACCAGTCCGGTTCAGTAAAACTGAAAATAAAAAGCAGGTCTACAAAAATTTTGATGAAGCTCACGAACTGTATCGTGAACAGTTGTTGACCTATCACCGCATGACCGATTCCGCGCCTGACAAATTTCGACTCATCGCCTCTTCCTCCGACCTGAACTTGATTCTGAGCCATTGGGCATCTCCCACTCCCGAACAGACGGGGCATCCCGTCGGCATGGTCGTTCTCATGGAAGGCGCGGAAGGTATTCGCCATCCTCACGAACTGGATGATTGGCACGACATGGGCGTGCGTCTCATTGGCCCTGCCTGGGTAGGGACGCGCTACTGTGGTGGTTGGAAGGAGCCAGGTCCGCTGACGGATGACGGGCGCGAACTGCTCGCCGCCATGGCAGACTACAACTTCATCCTTGATCTCAGTCACATGGACGAACGCGCCGCCATCGAAGCATTGGATAGATATCGCGGCCCCATCGTTGCCACACACGCCAACTGCGCCGCGCTCATGCCCAACTCTAATTCCAACCGACATCTGTCCGACCGCATCATCGAAGGCGTCCTCCAAAGGGATGGGGTGGTGGGCGTGGTTCCATTCAACTCCTATCTCAAAGTCGGCTGGGTGTCTGGCAAAAATCCACGCAGCGAAGTTCCGTTGGAAATTGTCGCCAATCACATCGATCATATCTGCCAGTTGGCAGGAGACTCGCTCCACGCAGGCATCGGCTCGGACTTTGACGGCGGCTTTGGCGTGCAATCTGTCCCGCCCGAAATTGACACCGTCGCCGACCTTCAAAATCTGGTATCCTTATTAAAAGCGCGCGGCTATTCTGAAACTGATGTTGAAAACATTCTCAGCGGTAACTGGCTTGCCCGCCTAAAAAGAGACCTGCCCTAACATGAGCGATAAACCCCTTCCAGCTTCGACCCCTGTCAAAACCGCACCCCGTATTGACGACGCATCCGCGCCGCGAATACTTGTCAGCACGATCACCACATTTTCAGGCTTGTTCATTTTTGTGGTCGGTGCCAAGCCAGACCTTTTCGCATGGGATCGCAGCCCCGTGGTGGGTTTTGTGCAAATTGCAGTCTTCCTCGTCGGGCTTGCCCTTATTTGCCTCGGAGGATACATTGGTTTGCAGACTCTTTGGTGGGGCACAGAGCGCACGATCACCTCAGATATTGGCTCAAGGCTGGTCAGTACGGGCTATGTTATCGCCGTCTTTGCCGGCCTCGCGGATATTTTCGGGATGGGTTCACAATCCTTTCCGGCAGTCCCGCACTTCGGACCGTGGCAGGCTTCGGGTGTGTTAATCGGACAAGGCGTCATTGCCCTCGGTTTCCTGCTAATGATCCCATTTTCATTCCCGTGGAACCGCAATCGCAAATGAATCAAAAACGCTCTTCATCACGAAGAGCGTTTTTTGTAATTGCAAATGCTCCAACCGCCGTCCTCGGCGGTTGTTTTATTGTGATTACGAAATCTTTCTTGCTTCCATGTAGAAGCGTTTCTCTCTTGCTTCACCCATTGAAAACGTTTTTCTCGGCAAAGCGCCGTCGAGGATCACTGTCTTGAACAACTCATTCTTGTGCATCCCTGCCAGATAAAACCCTGCGTTACCGGGCTGCAAGGAAAGACGTTCCACCACATCTTCGCCATGCACATAATCGATCTTCTCCGCGCCGCCTTCCTTCAGGAACACATCGAGGAAGGATTGGATGGTGCCGACTGCCAGATTGGATGAGGGATTGGCGATCTCGATCATGCCAAATTGCGCGGAGCGTCCGCCTCCAACCAGACCGATAGCCTGCTTGCCATTACTGACGTTTTCCACAAGCCTCATCATTTCCGTTCCGCTGCCAAGTGGGGTGTAGCTGAAGTTCGAGCCGAACGCTTTTTCAAGCTCTGCGAACAGGTCTTTCTTCAAGCCAAACAGCACGCGGTGGATCGGTTCAAACTCCAATCCTTCGTCGTGGACATTTTCAATCTCAACCAGCGCATAGCGTGAAGGATGATCCATGCCGACTTCGGGTTTCATCTTTTCCCAAATGGCCTTGGCAGTTGCAAGGGAGTGATTGCCGTCGCCCATCGCGAAGAGCAGAACAGGTTGGTCAGCGCCGATGCCATATTTTGCCGCGAAAGTCTCAGGGCTGGCGAGTCCTCGCAGGGCTTCGACAACCTGATTTTCATGAACTTCGTTAACGGCGTATCCCGTGAGATGTCCGCTTCCCAGCATGAGATCAAAATCATATACCTTTTCGAGCTTGGCTTTGTCTGCAGTCAATGGCTCAATAACAGTGTGGTTCGGGTCATCGATCAGCACAAGGATGTGCGGCAATTCCATCGCCGCGCCCTGACGGATCTTGATGCGGGGAGGGAGGCGGTCTACGATGGTTCCCTCGGTGGCACGGATGAGGCTGGAGGAGCCTTTGTTGAAATCGTAGTGTTCGAGGTCGAGGCAGAGGACGATACCTTTGCGTGTCTTTCCCGAAACAGTGCGTTCCACGTAAATGAGACCTTCATGGGGTTGGAGAATTCCTTCATCCATGTATCTGCGCATAGTCAATTGGACGCTTTGGATGCGCTCATCTGCACCGGGCTTTTCGAGATGCACTTCGGGGAAAGTCAAATTCAACGTGGATGGAGCATCTCCAACGATCTTTTCCACATCGTGCCAATACTCAGGCTCGGAGGTGAACTGGTCACAGGCGATGACTGCCCATTTGTTTAAGTCCATGCCTGCTTTGGGCAAATACACCTGCGGGATTTGAATACCAATATCGCTAATGATTTTCATGTAACCTCTTTGACGTCATTGCGAGGAGGGCTTCAGCCCTCCTCGCAATGACATGACTATTTCTTTGTAAACGCGATCAGCTTCTCGGCAACTTCTGCGCCAACGCGACCCTGGGCTTCCTTGGTGGCTGCGCCGATGTGCGGGGAAGCGATGACGTTATCCAGCTTGAGAAGTTTCCAGTCTGTGGGGGGCTCTTCGTTGAAGACGTCCAACGCCGCTCCAGCGACCTTGCCATTGGTCAGCGCTTCGTAGAGAGCATCTTCGCTGACGATGCCGCCGCGCGCGCAGTTGACGATGCGGACGCCGTTCTTCATCTTTGCGAATTGTTCCGCGCCGATCATGTTCGAGGATTCTTTTGTCTTGGGCAGGTGCAGGCTGATGTAATCGGCCTGGGCGAGTAATTCATCAAGTGTGACAAGTTTGATGCCAGCGATCTCTTTCACGTATGGGTCATAAGCGACGACAGCCATGCCCATCACGGCAGCGCGTTTTGCAACTTCCTTGCCGATGTTGCCGATACCGATCAGGCCGAGAGTTTTTCCGCCGATCTCATCGCCATTGAAACTTTTCTTGTCCCATTTATCGGCCTTCATGGAGGCAGTGGCTTGATAAAGGGAGCGTGCCATCATAAGCATATAACCGATCGCCAGTTCCGCAACA
>Ga0209277_10001236_pt1 | contig 12634 bp, 10 predicted proteins | sample JI81AbrownDNA_FD_187503 | JGI IMG/M metagenome (GOLD analysis project Ga0209277, IMG submission 187503) | Wastewater effluent complex algal communities from Wisconsin, to seasonally profile nutrient transformation and Carbon sequestration -... | ecosystem: Engineered > WWTP > Effluent > Algae... | reverse complement strand
GTTGGGTCAGATCGTCGTCGGTTTCACGTTCGCGGGGAAGCCGGTGCTCGCCGAGGACCTGAAGGCTGCCGGCGCGATGGCCGTGATCATGAAGGAGGCCATCAAGCCCAACCTCATGCAGACCATCGAGAACACGCCGGTCCTGGTGCACACCGGACCGTTCGGCAACATCGCCACGGGCAATTCGTCAGTTCTCGCCGACCAGGTGGGCATCCATGCGTCCGACTACCTTCTCACCGAGTCGGGCTTCGGCGCCGACATGGGAGCGGAGCGCTTCTTCAACGTGAAGTGCCGGGTGTCGGGCCTGCACCCGGACGCTGCCGTGCTCGTCACGACTGTGCGCTCCCTGAAGATGCACTCCGGACGCTTCCGTATCGCCTCGGGGAAGCCACTACCGCCGGAGATGCTGCAGGAGAACCCGGGCGACGTCCTCGCGGGGGTCGCCAACCTGCGAAAACACATCGACATCGTCCGAAGCTTCGGCGTGTCGCCGGTCGTCGCGATCAACGTGTTTCCCGGTGACCACGAGTCGGAGCACGACGTCATTCGTCAGGTTGCAGCCGAAGCGGGCGCGCGCTGCGCGACTGCGACCCACGTCGTCGACGGCGGCGACGGGGCGCGCGACCTGGCAAGGGCCGTCGTGGAGGCCTGCGAGGACCAGACCGAGTTCCGCTACACCTACGACCTCGACCTGCCACTGGCCGACAAGATCGAAGCGGTGGCGATGAAGATCTACGGAGCGGCGGGCGTCGACTTCGATCTCGCGGCCCACCAGCAGCTCGATCGCTTCGAAGCCCTCGGCTACCGTTCAGCGCCAGTCGTCATCGCCAAGACCCACCTCTCCATCTCGCACGACCCGAAGCTGCGTGGAGCCCCGACCGGATGGCGCCTGCCGGTCCGTGAAGTGCGCCTCGCTGGGGGCGCCAACTACGTGTACGCCATCGCAGGCGACATGCGGACGATGCCCGGTCTGGCCAAGAGCCCCGCCGCCGAACGCATCGATCTCGACGCCAACGGCGAGATCATCGGCCTGTTCTGAGTCGCCGCTCAGAGATGCCGGCGTGACTTCGGATTTCGCCGGCTCGACTCACGCACCACGAGTTCCGGGGTGAACACCACGTGCTCACTCGCGGGAGCACCCCTCAGGAGCAGGTCGGCCGCCGTCCAGCCAAGTTTGCGCATGGGCTGATTGACGCTCGACAAGGGGGTCATGAGTTCGGACGCGAAGGCCACGTCGTCGTAGCCCACCATGGCCATGTGGCGAGGGATGGACAGGTTGCGCAGGCGCAGTTCGCGCATCGCCCCGAGCGCGACCGTGTCATTGACGCAGAAGGTGGCCGTCACCGGAACCGGAAGGTCGAGCAGGGCCTCCATCCCATCCTGCCCGGCGTCCGCGTACATGGAATCCAGGTTGATCTCGACGAGGGCCTCGGCCGGGTCGATTCCTCGCTCCCTGAGGGCTGCGACGGCACCGGCGTGCCGATGCTGGCACTGTTCGAGGCTCATCGGGCCGTTGAGGAATCCGATGCGGGTGTGGCCTTCGTCCACGAGGTGGGCCACGGCCTGCCGCGCGCCCTCGGTGTCGTCCACGCCCACGGACGCGTGGCTGCCGCTCAGGGCGTCGATGAGGACGGCCGGGATGTCGTACCTGGACAGGGCGTCCAGGTTCTCAGCCGTCGACTCCATCGGCGTGACGAGTACTCCCCGGACGCCCTGCTCCGCGAAGAGCCGGAGGAAACTCCGTTCCCGGGCGGGGTCCTGGTCTGACGAACAGATCATCAGGGTGTGGTCGTCGAGTGCCAGCCGGTCCTCGATGCCGCGCGCGAGTTCGGTGTAGAAGGGGTTCGACAGGTCGAGCACAACGACGCCCACGATCTGGGAATGGCCTGCACGCAGCTGGCGGGCGGACGCGTTCCGGACGAACCCCAGCTCCTTGATCGCAACCTCGACGCGTTGGCGTGTCTCCTCGGCGACGGAGTCCGGCCGATTGAGGACGTTCGAGACGGTTCCGACGGACACGCGAGCGAGCGCGGCCACGTCCTTGATCCCGGCGCGGGTCGACATCGACCCCCCCTTTCTGATATCTCGGGTTGAAACAATTCAATCCTAGGGCCGCCACGGGGGGCCGGGGAACAGGAATCTCACGAGCCGCTGTCGGGGGAACGCCGTCATCCCTTGACGAATTCTGTGCGTGAAGAGTACGTTGACGTTTGAAACGATTCATACGTGGAAGAGAATCAACGATGACCTCACTCGCCCGCCGCGCGGCGCCGGACGCCCGCCCATTCACGTTCCCGGTCGGCAGTCGGCCGACCAGGGGAGCCTGATCTCCATGGCCCTGTGCTTCGCTGCCGTCGACCTCGGGGCGACGAGTGGCCGGGTCATCCTGGGACGCCTGGCCGATGGACGTTTCCTGCTGGAGGAGTGCCATCGCTTCGTGCACGATCCGCTCGCGACCGGCACCACACTGCGTTGGGACGCCGACCGCATCTTCGGAGAGGTCCGTGCGGGGCTCGCCGAGGCGGAGCGGCGCGCGGCCGCAGAGGGCGGGCTCGTCGGTATCGGGGTCGACACGTGGGGTGTCGACTACGGCCTGGTGGACGCGGACGGCCGCCTGGTCGTCCAGCCCTACCACTACCGGGACTCCAGGACCGACGGCGTCCCGGAGCGGTTGGGGATCGACGCGTCCGCCCTCTACGGGCGATGTGGACTGCAGGTGCAGCCCTTCAACACCATCTACCAGCTCGTGGCCCATGCCGGTGCACCGGAGTGGGTGGACGTCCGGACGCTCCTGCTCATGCCCGACCTCATCTCGCACCACCTCACGGGGCGGCGCGTCGCCGAGGTGACCATGGCGTCCACCACCGGTCTGCTCGACGCGAGGACGCGGGACTGGTCGACCCGGACCATCGCCGACCTGACCGGGTTGTACGGACTTCCGCTTGACCTCGTCCTGCCCGATCTCGTCGAACCCGGGACCATCCTCGGGCCGGTCGACAGGTCCGTGGTCGACAGTGGCGCGCAGGTCGTCGCGGTGGGAGGGCATGACACGGCGTCCGCCATCGTGGCCGTGCCGGCCACGGACAGTGACTTCGCCTACATCTCGTCGGGGACGTGGTCGCTCGTCGGACTGGAGCTCGACCACCCGGTGCTCACCGAAGCCTCGGCGCAGGCCAATTTCACGAATGAACTGGGCGTCGACGGCACGGTGCGTTACCTCAAGAACGTCATGGGTCTGTGGGTGCTGACCGAATCGATCCATGAGTGGACGCGCCAGGGTCTGGACGTTCGTCTCGTCGACCTGCTCGCCGAGGCATCCGGGCTACCTCCTCTGGTCACCGTCGTCGACATGGCCGACCAACGGCTCATCCCACCAGGCGACATGCCGGGCCGACTGGCTGCGATGGCAGCCGAGACCGGGCAGCCCGTACCCCGCACGCCGGGGGAGTTCACGCGGTGCATCCTGGACTCGCTCGCCCTGGCCTATCGCACGGCAATTCGTGAGGCCTGCAGCCTGGCCGGCCGAACGGTGGATGTCGTCCACGTCGTCGGCGGTGGGTCGCAGAACACTCTCCTGTGCCGGCTGACGGCCGAGGCGACCCGGCTTCCCGTGGTGGCCGGACCTGCCGAGGGCACCGCGCTGGGGAACCTGCTGGTGCAGGCCCGCGCGCTGAAGGCCCTGACAGGAGGGCTCGCAGACCTGCGAGGCGTCGCGGCGGCGTCGTCGTCGCTGGTCAGGTACGCACCCGGCGATCTCGGGCTGTCACAGTCACTCTGGGATGCAGCAGCCCTGCGTCTCGCCCGCCCCCGACCCGTCGACGCCGTCTGACACGGCAACCACAAGAAACGAGCCACCATGTCTCCACGTCCCTTCGACGTCCGCTTCGAGCATCGCCCGGCCGGCGAGCCGGCCCTGGGACTGGGGGAGCGGTCGCCCCGCCTCTCCTGGCACCTGTCCGACGCTCCGGAGGGGTGGACGCAGGCTGCGTACGAGGTCGAGGTGACCCGGACGCCCTGGGCGGGCGTCACGACCTCGGCGTCCCATGTCGTGGAGTCGGGTGAGCGGGTGCTCGTGGACTGGCCGGGCGCGCCGCTCGAGTCCCGTGAGTGCGCGCGGGTCCGCGTCCGGGTGAAGGGCGACGAGTGGGGTGACTGGAGCGAGGCCGGCGTCGTCGAGGCCGGCCTGACCGCACTCGACTGGACAGCCCGCTTCATCAGTCCCCGTGGGATCGGTGCCCACCGGACGCCTGCTCCCGCGGTCGGCACCAGATTCGAGGTGCCCGGAGAGGTCGTCGCAGCCCGGCTGTACCTCTCTGCACACGGACTGGCGGAAGTGCATCTCAACGGTTCCCGGGTGGGCGAGGACTGGTTCACGCCCGGCTGGACGAGCTACAGCCACCGCGTCCGTTCCTTCACCTACGACGTGACCGACCTCGTGACCGCCGGCACGAACACCATCGACATCCTGCTCGGCAACGGCTGGTACCGCGGACGCCTGGGCTGGGAGGGAAAGACGTGCCACTACGGTGAACGTCTTGCCGCCCTGGCGCAGGTGGAGGTCGTGACCGCCGACGGTGCCGCCCTGACCCTCGCCACCGACGGTTCCTGGCGAGCCCGGGCCACGCACATCCTTGCGGACGACCTCTACGACGGCGAGGTCCAGGACCTCCGCCTTCCCCTGGTCGGTGATGACGCCGGCCCCGTGGAGGTGCTGGACGACGTCCTCGACACGCTGGTCGCCCCGGAAGGCCCCGCGGTGCGCATCACCCAGGTGGTCGACGCCCAGCGAGTCTGGCGCTCACCCGCGGGCAAGCTCCTCGTCGACTTCGGACAGAACGTCGTCGGCTTCCCCCGCCTCACGGTCCGCGGTCACGCACCCGGCGCCAAGGTCGTGGTCAGGCAGGCCGAGGTGCTCGAGCATGACGAGTTGGGGACGCGTCCCCTGCGCACGGCCGAGTGCACCGACCGATACGTCCTCGCCGGTGCCGCCGAGGTAGTCCTGCAACCCCACTTCACCTTCCACGGATTCCGGTACGCAGAGGTCGAGGGCGTCGACGAACTCGACGCGTCCGACATCGAGGCGATCGTCCTGGGCAGTGCGCTCACGCGCACGGGCTGGTTCGACAGCTCCCATGAACTGGTCAACCAACTGCACTCCAACGTGGTCTGGGGCATGCGGGGCAACTTCCTCGACGTCCCGACCGACTGCCCTCAGCGTGACGAGCGCCTCGGGTGGACCGGTGACATCCAGGTGTTCTCACCCACCGCGGCCTATCTGCACGACTCCGTCGGCTTCCTGTCGTCCTGGCTGCGGGACGTCGCGGCAGAGCAGCATCCTGACGGCAACGTCCCGGTCGTGGTGCCCAACGTCCTGGACGTGGCGATGCCTGCCGCAGCGTGGGGGGACGCGGCGACGATCATCCCGTGGAACCTCTACCGGGCCACTGGCGATGCCGAGATCCTCCGCCGCCAGCTCGGCTCGATGAAGGGCTGGGTCGACAAGATCACCTCGATCGCGACGGGCGACTTGTGGCTGGGGGGCTTCCAGTTCGGTGACTGGCTCGACCCGGACGCACCCCCGGACCAACCGGGCCGGGCGAAGGCCGACCTCGACGTCGTCGCGACCGCGTGCTGGTACCGCTGTGCGTCCACAGTCGCCGAGGCAGCCCGTGTCCTCGGGGAAGAGGCAGTCGTCGACGAGTACGCGTCCCTGGCCGTCCGGATCAAGGCGGCTTTCCAGCGCAGGTTCGTCACCCCTGACGGTCTCATCCACTCGGACGCACCGACCGTCTACGCGCAGGCCATCTGCTGGGGCCTGCTCAACGATGACCAGTTCGCGTACGCGGGTGACCGGCTGGCCGACCTGGCCCGCCTCGCCGGCTTCCGGGTGAGTACGGGCTTCATCGGGACGCCGCTCATCACCGAGGCGCTCACCCTCACCGGCCACCACGACACGGCCATTCGCCTCGTCGAAGAGACCGGCTGCCCCTCGTGGCTCTACCCGGTCACCATGGGCGCCACCACAATCTGGGAGCGGTGGGACTCGATGTTGCCCGACGGCTCGATCAACCCCGGCGAGATGACGTCCTTCAACCACTACGCACTGGGCGCGGTGGCCGACTGGCTGCACACTCGCGTCGCAGGTCTGCGCATGGCAGAGGCCGGATACCGGAGTCTCCTCATCGAACCCATGCCCGGAGGCAGCTTCAGACACGCATCCACGACACACATCACTCCGTACGGCGAGGCGTCTGTCGCCTGGCGACTCGTCCCGGGCCAGGGCCCGGCGGACGAGCTGGTGGTGGACGCCGTCGTCCCGGTCGGGACGACCGCGATCGTGCGCCTCCCCGGCGTCCCCGAACAGGTTGTGGGGGCGGGCACCCACGTGTTCCGCGCCCCGTGGAGGTCCGCGCCAGGCGCCCCGACCACCATCCGTGGGGCGATGGACGATCGTGACCTCTGGGGCCAGGTCAGGGCGGCCATCCGCGAGTTGTCCCCGATCCCGAGCGACGTCGACATGTCTGCCTTCCTCGTCAAGTCGCTGGACGCCCCCGTCGGGGCCCTGCCCCTGGCCCTCACGATGGGCGGCCACCTGCCCGGGACGCAGCCGCTGCGTGATCGTCTGGAGGCTCTGTTGGCCCCTGTGGCGACGACGTAGCGCCAGCCGTAGGGTGAAGGGGTGACCCGTCCCGAATACCCCCCCACCCGCCACGGCAACGACGCACTGGTGGCGCACGGACACGTCGTGCCCGACCCCTTCCGCTGGCTGGAGCACCCGGACGACCCCGAGGTCGTCGCCTGGGTGGACGCCCAGCGGGCCGTCACCGAGGCGTGGTTCGCCGACTGTCCGGAACGCGAGTGGTTCCGTGACGCGATGCGTCGCGTACTCGCGCGTCCGAGGGCTGGAGTGCCCGTGCACAAGGCCGGTCGGTACCTCGTCTCGCGCAACGACGGAACGCAGGCCCAGGACACCTGGCACGTCGCGTCCACGCTCGACGGCCTGGCGGATGCCCCCGCGATCCTCGATCCGGCGTCCTGGTCGGTCGACGGCACCTCGTCCCTGGCCAGCCTCGCGGTGAGCCCCGACGGGGCGCTCCTCGCTTACGGCGTGTCCGAAGGTGGCTCGGACTGGAATCACATCCGGCTGCTCGACCTGGGGACCGGCGAGCCCGTCGAGGACGTCGCGCTGGTCACCAAATTCGCCGAGCCCACCTGGCTCCCGGACGCACGATCCTTCTGCTACCTCGCCTACCCGGACTCCGGCCGCGTCGAGGGCACCGAGACCAAGGCCCTGTCCGGGGGTCACCTCATGATCCATCTGATCGGGACCGATGCGGACGCCGACCTCGACGTGGTCAGCTTCCCCGAGGACGACCGGTTGTCGGCGTGGCCGCAGGTCACCGACGACGACGCCTCGCTCGTCGTGACCATCTCGCGCGGCACCGACCGTGAGTCGAAGGTCTGGGTCTACCCGATCGTCACCGTGGACGGACGTCAGGGGGCCGGCGAACCGGTCGCACTCGTCGACGACTTCCACGCGAACTTCGCCTATGTCGGGACGTCCGCGGGTCACCACTACTTCTTCACCGACGCGGAGGCACCCCTCGGACGCGTCGTCCGCATCGCCACTGCTGCGATCAGCGCAGGGCAGGCTGCCTTCGAGACGGTCATTTCCGAGGGGGACGCGACCATCGTCGGGGTTGCCCTGGCCCGGTCGGCGCTCGTCATCGAGACCCTCGTGGACGCCCGGCCGGTCCTCCGGCGTCACGCCCTCGACGGTGCAGACCTCGGCACCCTGGACGTCCCCGGCGGTGCGGTGGTGGGCATGTCGGCCGAGGCGTCCAGCGATGAGGTCTTCGTGGGGATGAGTTCGCTCACGTCTGCCACCACCAGCTTCAGAGTGGACACCGCGACCGGTGAGGTGACCCCACTGCACCTGGTCGATGACTCGGCGTCCGTCGCCCCGGCCATTACCGTCGAGCGGCGCAGCGCCGTCAGCGAGGACGGGACTCCGGTGCCCTATTTCCTGGTCGTTCCTGATGGTGTCGAGCTGGACGAACCTCGTCCCACCCTGTTGTACGGGTACGGCGGGTTCAACCTGCCGGTCCTCGCCGACTACCGCCCGGGTTGGGCGGCGTGGCTCGCGGCGGGTGGCGTCCTCGCCATCGCGAACCTGCGCGGCGGCGGTGAATTCGGTGTCGACTGGTACGACGGTGGGCGCCTCGACAACAAGCAACGCGTCTTCGACGACGTCATCGGCGTGGCCGAGCATCTGATCGCCACCGAGGTCACCACCTCGTCCCGGCTCGCCCTGTACGGGCGCAGCAATGGAGGACTGCTGGTCGGCGCGGCGATGACTCAGCGTCCAGAACTCTTCGGCTGTGCCCTGCCGCAGGTGGGCGTCCTCGATCTCGTCCGGTACCACGCATTCACGATCGGCGCCGCGTGGATGAGCGACTACGGCGACCCCGACGACGCCGACGACCTCGCGGTCCTGCTCGCCTACTCCCCGTTGCACAACGTGGTCCCCGGGACCCGTTACCCGCCCACCCTCGTGCTGACCGGCGACCACGACGACCGGGTGGTTCCGGCGCACAGCCACAAGTTCACCGCAGCCCTCCAGGAGGCCCAGGCGTCCGGGGCGCCCATCCTGACCCGGATCGAGACCGCAACCGGCCATGGCCCGGGCAAGCCTTTGGCGATGGTGGCCGACGAGTGGGCCGACCTGCTGGCGTTCGCGGCCCACCACACCGGTCTGGACCCCCGGGTTAGGCTGGAGGCGTGAGCAACCTGCCCATCTCGTCGAAGTATCGGAGCACCCCGGACAAGCCGGTGGACGACGCCGAGCGCGAAGATCTGGCCATGCGACTCAACGAGGCGTTCACGAAGGGGACGATCGACCAGGAGGACTACTCGCGGCTACTGGACGGCATCTACGCTGCGTCCACCCTGGGTCAACTCCTGCCGGTCGCCGAAGCGCTCCCCGTGCGCAGTACCTATGGACAACCGGCCATCGTCGTCCAGCAGGGCACGCTTCCGCCGGGCGAGGTCGAACCGTCCGGGGGCAACCCGATGGGGCTCGCGAAGTGGGCCGCGGGCGGGACGGTCGTCCTCATCGTCCTAATCGTCATCTTCCTGGCCCTGCTGCTGTGAGAGGGGAATCATGAGCTTCTTCGCCGTCACCTACACCTATGTGGATTCGCCCCAGCTCGCGGAGGTGCGACCCGCCCATCGTGAGTACCTTCGCACCCTCGTGGACGCGGGGACCCTGCGCGCCTCGGGTCCTCTGGTCGACATCGCACCGGGCGGCGCCCTGCTGATCTTCGAGGCACCGGACGCCGACGGTGTGGCACGCGCGCTCGCGGACGACCCGTTCCAGCTCGAGGGCCTCGTCGAGCAGACCACGGTGATCGAGTGGGACCCCGTGATCGGGATATTCGCGTCCTGAGCCGGGGAGGCCCGGCTGGAGTCGGGTCCTAGAGTGGGACGCATGGAGACCAGAACACTCGGCGTGAACGGACCACTCGTCAGCATCATCGGGCTCGGCTGCAACAACTTCGGACGCCCCGGGAGCGCGACCATCGACGCCGCCGGCACCGATGCGGTGATCTCGGCAGCCATCGAGGCCGGCATCACCCTGCTCGACACCGCCGACATCTACAACGGCGGCGTGTCTGAATCACTGATCGGCGAAGTGCTCGGTTCGCGGCGCGACCAGGTCGTGCTCGCCACCAAGTTCGGTCACAGCGGCGCATCCGCCCCGGGTGCCGAGGCCTGGGGCCCCAAGGGATCGGCCTCCTACGTCGCGCGCGCATGCGAGGCGTCCCTCACCCGCTTGCGGACCGATGTCATCGATGTCTTCCAGATGCACACCCCGGACGCCGGGACCCCCGTCGACGAGACCCTGGGTGCCCTCCAGTCGCTCGTGGACGCCGGCAAGATCCGCTGGTACGGCCATTCCAACTTCTCGGCAGCGCAGATGCGCGAGGCCGCAGGGGTCGCGAGCGAGCACGGGTTCGACGGCTTCACCAGCGCCCAGAACCACTACTCGCTGCTGGCGCGCGGCATCGAGGACGCCGAACTCGGGGCGATGAACGAGTTGGGCCTGGGCCTGCTGCCCTACTTCCCCCTCGCGAACGGGCTGTTGACCGGCAAGTACGCGCCCGGCGTCCCTGCGCCGGAAGGGTCCCGTCTGGCGAGCCACCCCGAGCGCTTGGAGGGTGTCAACTGGGACGCCCTCGAGTCCTTCCGTGCGTGGTGCACCGAGTCGGGCCTCGACATGGGCCAGGCGTCCATCGCCTGGCTGCTCAACCAGTCGCCCGTGACGTCCGTGATCTCGGGGGCGACGACACCCGCGCAGGTTGCGCGCAACGCGGCGGCGGCGGGCGTCCGGCTGGACGCGACACAGGTTGCCTCGATCGGTGGGATCTTCGCCTGACGGACGCATCCGGGCCGGTCGGCGCGATTTGGCCGCGCGTGCAACCCCGGCGTAGAGTTGGGCGTCGGTCACCTGTGTCCGGTGATCGTTCGTGCCCACGCAATTCATTCGCGTGGGCCAGTCAAACAGATTGAGAGTGCATGGCCAAGAAAGAGGGAGCCCTCGAACTCGAGGGAACGGTGGTGGAGGCGCTGCCCAACGCGATGTTCCGCGTGGAGCTGGCCAACGGCCATCGGGTTCTCGCCACCATCAGCGGCAAGATGCGACAGCACTACATCCGCATCCTTCCGACCGACCGCGTGGTCGTCGAACTGTCCCCCTATGACCTGACTCGCGGACGTATCGTCTACCGCCACAAGTAGTCCACAGTTCATCCACCACAGACCCAGGCACTGCTGTGCCCGGGTCGACAGACCAGAAAGTTGCTCGATGAAGGTTCAGCCGAGCGTCAAGAAGATCTGCGACAAGTGCAAGGTGATTCGCCGGCACGGTCGTGTGATGGTGATCTGCGACAACCCCCGCCACAAGCAGCGCCAGGGCTGAGCCCAGGCTCTGGCCCGGCGGGCCGCAGCACCACGGGAGGGTCGATCGCCCACCCGTCACAACTGAAACAACGTGCACGCAAGGTCGGAAGTCATTCCGGCTCCACCCCCGGACGAAGGCCGGGGCCCCGCCGGACCCATGTGGTCCATTGTGCAGCGGGGACGCGTCACGCCTCACACCTTCGCGGTTCACGACCGGACTCACACCCCAACGGGGCCTGCAGGAAACAGGGAGTCAGGACCGATTCATTGAAAGGTACGCACCTATGGCACGCCTCATTGGAGTCGATCTCCCGCGCGAGAAGCGCCTCGAGATCGCGCTCACGTACATCTACGGTGTGGGACGCACCCGCGCCGCCCAAACCCTGGAAGCCACTGGCATCAGTGGCGACATCCGTGTTCACCAGCTGACCGACGAGCAGCTCGTCGCCCTTCGTGATCACATCGAGGGCAACTACGAGGTCGAAGGTGACCTCCGCCGCGAAGTCGCGGCCGACATCCGACGCAAGATCGAGATCGGTACCTATCAGGGCCGTCGTCACCGCAGTGGGTTGCCCGTCCGTGGACAGCGCACGCGCACGAACGCTCGTACCCGCAAGGGCAAGAAGAAGGCTGTCGCCGGCAAGAAGAAGGTTCGCTGACTTCCGTCGGCTGAGCCCACACACGTAGAACTCCAGGAGAGAACCGGAACTTATGGCTACTGCAAGCCGCAAGGGCGCCACCGCCGCGAAGACGAAGGTGCGCCGCAAGGAAAAGAAGAACATCGTGGCCGGTCAGGCCCACATCAAGAGCACGTTCAACAACACGATCATTGCCATCACCGATCCCACCGGTGCTGTGATCGCCTGGGCGTCCGCCGGCACTGTCGGCTTCAAGGGCTCCCGCAAGTCCACCCCGTACGCTGCGCAGATGGCCGCCGAGGCCGCTGGGCGTCGGGCCATGGACCACGGCATGAAGCGCGTCGACGTGTTCGTCAAGGGTCCCGGCTCCGGCCGTGAGACCGCCATCCGTTCGCTGGGAGCTGTCGGGCTGGAGGTCGGGGCCATCTCTGACGTCACCCCCGTGCCCCACAACGGTTGCCGCCCGCCCAAGCGCCGTCGCGTCTGAGAAGAAGAGGACTGAACCACAATGGCCCGTTACACCGGACCCATGACCAAGAAGTCCCGTCGACTCGGGACCGACCTGGTCGGCAATGATCAGGCTTTCGAGCGTCGTCCCTACCCGCCCGGCGTTCACGGCCGCGGCCGCACGAAGGACTCCGAGTACTCGCTCCAGCTGCGCGAGAAGCAGAAGGCCCGCTTCGCGTACGGCGTGCTCGAGAAGCAGTTCCGTCGTTACTACCAGGAGGCGTCCCGCGTCCAGGGCAAGACGGGCGACATGCTGCTCCAGATTCTGGAGTCCCGTCTCGACAACGTGATCTACCGTGCAGGCTTTGCGGCCACGCGTCGTCAGGCCCGCCAGCTCGTCGTCCACGGTCACTTCACCGTCAACGGCCACAAGGTCAACATCCCGAGCTATCGCGTCTCTGCCCACGACGTCATCGACGTGCGCGAGAAGAGCCTCAACCTGCACCCGCTGGTCGTCGCCCGCGAGACCCACGGTGAGCGCGTCGTCCCGTCGTGGCTGGAGGTGCGTCCGAACAAGATGCGCATCC
>Ga0209277_10001235_pt1 | contig 12656 bp, 16 predicted proteins | sample JI81AbrownDNA_FD_187503 | JGI IMG/M metagenome (GOLD analysis project Ga0209277, IMG submission 187503) | Wastewater effluent complex algal communities from Wisconsin, to seasonally profile nutrient transformation and Carbon sequestration -... | ecosystem: Engineered > WWTP > Effluent > Algae... | reverse complement strand
CTCGAACTCCCCTCCGCACACGATGGCTGACTGGGAGGGCTTCATCTACGCCCTCTCGGATCGGTACGAGGGGCGGATCACCAGCTACCAGATCTGGAACGAGCCCCAGCTTCATGACTACTGGGCCCCCTACGGACAGATCGGCGCTCTGGGCCGGATGACGGCGAAGGCCGCGAAGATCATCCGGAAGATCGACCCGAGTGCTCAGGTGGTGGGCGCCCAGGTGCTGCCCCGTGGGTCGAGTGGTGGGATGCGCCGTGCGTCGGCCTACCTCGAGACCCTGCTGGAGAACGGCTGGCCCATCGACGTCCACACCGCTGATCTGTACCCGGAGCCGGGTCGCTCGGTGTCGGCGTGGTCGAACATGGTCACCCAGTGGAAGGCGGGCCTCGCTCGAGTGGGAGCGCCCCGTTTGCCCCTGTGGGTGGCGGAGACGAACTTCAACCTCATGGCAGGCTCCCTGCCTGATGCGATTGCCACGGCCCGGATCAAGGGCACGGACAAGGCCGCTGACGAGTACCGGATCCGCCGGGTCTACTGGTACGCGTGGGGCGTGCACGGGAATGCCGAGGTGCTTGGGATCGCGTTGCATCAGGGCACGGCGGGCGCGAAGGCCCTACAGTTGCTCTTGGAGAAGGAGGCCTGACATGGCTGTGAAGAGCGCCGCTGTCACTGTGGCTGTCACCGCGACCTTGCTCGCCTCGGCCGCGTCGGACCGTGACGGCATGAAGGTCAGGGTCCAGGTCCCTGCCGCAGGCCAGACCGTGTACCTGGGCGGATCGGATGTCACGGTGGCTGAGGGGTACGCCGTCGCCACGGGCACCGAGTCCCACGAGCTGACGCTCGCGCGAGGGGAGACCCTCTACGGCATCGTCAATGCCACCACGCAGGCTGTCCGTGTCATCAAGACCAGTTCCCTCTAAGGAGACCAGCATGTGGACCAAGATCTTCTGGAAGAGCGCCGCTGAGCGCGCCGTCAAGACCGCTGCCCAGGCGGGCCTTGGTGTCATCGCTTCGGTGCAGGCCGCCATCGTCATGGGTGGCCCTGCTGTTGCGGAGGCCCTCGACGGCAAGACCCTGCAGCTGTACGTGCTCGGCATCGGCCTGGCCGCGGCCGGCTCGGTGTGCACGTCGCTGGTCGGCACCCAGATCGGCGACAAGGGCACCCCGTCGTTCATCAAGGACGGCGAGTGACATGCCGCTGACGACCAACCGCTGGCCCGTCCTCACCCCCGGCTCCAAGCTGCTGCGCACCGCCCCGTGCCCCGGCGGGATCGATCGTCGCCTCACCGGCCGCCGCGAGGCGCTGCCGCTGTTCCTGGCGTTCACCTACGACTACAACGACTGGATCGCCACCGTCGACAAGGGCATCACGGACGAGGGCATCTACGCCTACCGCGAGTCCCGCGTCCCCGGCGCCGGTTGGTCCGCGCACTCCGGCGGGGTCGCCCTCGACATCAACTGGTCGAAGGAGGGCGCGCAGAACAGCGCGAACGGCAAGAAGTTCTTCGCCGTCCCTGAGCACGCCAAGTCCGTCGACTGGTTGAAGGAACTCTACGGCTTCGAGTGGGGTGGGGATTGGGACAACTACCTCGACTACATGCACTGGCAGCTGCCCACGGGGAGCAACGTCGCATGGGTCGAGGCCCGGATCCGCAAGCTCGGGATCACCCCCGCGGGCGTGCGCTACAAGGACGCCAAGGGCAAGCGCCTGGCTGAACCGAGAGGACTCGCAGCATGAGCAAGAGCAACGCACTCGAGACGGCGATGCTGGCCTACATCTTCACCGGCACGGCGCCGTCCTGGGCCGCGGCCACCGAGCTGGATCTGCATCTGCACACCGCAGACCCAGGCGAGGGCTCAGCCTCCACCGTGAACGAGGCCACCTACACCAGCTACGCGCCGGTGACCGTGGACCGTGCGGCCACCGACTGGACAGTGACGGGCGACGCCTGCACGAACGACAACCTGATCCAGTTCCCGCAGTGCACGGGTGGCACGAACACCATCACCCACGCCTCGGTGACACCTCAGGGGTCGACGGAGATCCTCTACATCCACGCCCTGTCCTCTCCGCTGTCCGTGTCCAACGGCATCCAGCCGCAGGTCGGCCCGGGCGACTTCGACACCACTGAGGGGTAGTCGTGGGCTTCGCCAACGTCGGGGCCCTCGTGGATGCGCACCTCGACGGGCGCTCCTGGTACGCGACGTGGCGCAAGTCCCCCTCGCAGATCTCCTCGGCCGGTGTGTGGTTCGACCTGTCGATGTCGCCGGGCAACCCCGTCCCGCAGTACTACGCGGCCTCCCCGCTTGTGGCGAAGGCGCTGGCGTACTCCACGGACGGCGGCATCTGGCATGGGGCCAACGTGGCGCCGTCGACGAAGCATCTGTCCCGGATGACGGCCTTCACGGTGACGGCCACGGCCCTGCCGATGCCGATGATGCTGCTGGACTACCTGCTGTTCTACCCCTTCATCGACGAGGGCTCCACGGATCCCCAGCCGCTGGACAACACGACGCCGATCCCCCGCTACCCGACGGGCGCCGGGGTGCAGATGATGGCGGTGTCCGTGGCCGGCCGCACCGGTGGGCAGACGTTCCGAGTGGAGTACACGAACTCCGAGGGTGTGACTGGTCGGCTGTCTCAGGTGGTCAAGCAGACGACGGCGGCCGCCAACGGCAACCTCGTCACCACGGACCGTGCGGTGGTGAACTGCCATGGGCCGTTCATCCCCCTGCAGGCCGGGGACACAGGGGTGCGCTCGATCGACAGCGTGCAGATGATCTCCGGCGTCGACGTCGGCCTGTTCTCCCTCGTGCTGGTGAAGCCGCTCGCGCAGCTGCAGATCCGCGGCATCGACGCCCCGGTGGAGGCTGACTACTTCACCCACTTCGGCCAGCTGCCCGTTATCGTGGACGATGCGTACCTGAACCTGATCTGCTGCCCACAGGGCACGTTGGCGGCCTCGGCCATCCACGGCGACATCACGACAGTCTGGAGCATCTGATGGGCTTCTCCTCGCTCGACGACCTCATCAACGAGATGTCGGCCAACGGCAAGATGCTGCGCACCGACTGGAACAAGCTCGCGCTGCCGACGACCGTGCAGGTGGCGGGCATGTGGTACGACCTCGCCTGCGGTGCCGGCAACCCTGGCTCCGACACCGACTACGGGTCCGGCGGCGCCCACACGAACAAGGCGTTCGTCGCCCTCGATGACACGTCCACCACGAGCCCTGGCATCCAGCACGGCGGGAACGTGGACCCGGACACGAAGCACATCCTCAACGCCTCAGCCTTCTCGGCCGCCGCCACCTCGGTGCCCTGCACCCTCATGCTCATCGACCGTCTCGGCTTCTACCCGATCACCACGACCACGACGACTGGTGACCAGGCGCTCGACAACACGGTCGTGTTCCCCACTGGTCGCCACACGAACGGCAAGGGCCTGCGCGCCTACGTCGTCACCTCAAGCGGCGCGGCCACGACGGCGATGGGTGCCGGCACCCCGAACCTCCGCATGACGTACACCAACCAGGATGGGACGGCAGGCAAGATCACCCCCAACGTCCTTCCGGCCGGCCTGACAGCGAACCCGAAGGGCGCCATCCCCTACTCGGGTACGGGCGCCGGCAAGTACGGGCCGTTCATGCCGCTCGCGGCGGGGGACTCGGGGATCCGCTCGGTGGAGCAGTTCAACCTGTCGGCCACCTACACCTCGGGGAACCTGAATCTCGTCATCTGCCGGCCGCTGCTCACCCTGCCGCTGACCACCATCGGCGTCGCTGCGGAGCGGGACCTGCTCAACCAGATCCCGTCCCTGCCGCGCGTCTACGACGGCGCGAACCTGTCCTGGCTCATGTACGCCGGGGTGGCCACTCCCGTGAACTCCGCCTACTTCGGGCACCTCGACTTCGCCTGGGGGTGAGCATGACCGTCGACCTGGTGCGCTACGTCATGGACTGCGTACTCGCCGACCATCCTGACGCCACCCCTGAGGAGCTCGTCGACCTGCAGGCCGCAGCTCTTCGCCAGCACGGGCTGGTGACGTGATGCTGCTCGGCAACTACTCGGTCTTCAACAAGAGCCCCGGCCGCTCCTTCTCCGGCTCTGTCGCTGCTGGCTCGCGCGCGGAGCAAGGGAAGTCAGGGGCGGTGCAGGGCCGCTTCATGGCGTTCTCCCAGATCTCGTCCACCCCGAACGCCACCAGGCCGCCGTACTCGTCTCTGCTCGCGGTCAAGCCGGGCTCCATCGGCTCCAAGAAGCGGGAGTTCGGCACGGCCACGGGCGCCGTCAACCTCGCAGGCGGCAAGTCCTTCGTCGCGGAGTCCATCGGCGACTCCGGCGGCAGCGTCGTGGGGCAGCTGGTGGCCAGCATCATCGCCACCTGCACGGGCACCTCGGGCGGGTCCGTGGCTGCGGTGGGCCCCATCCTCGGCGTCGCCTCGAGCACGGGCACCTCCGACGGCACGGTGACGATGGGCGCGATCGCCCATCTGCAGGTCTCGGCCGCCGGCACGTCAGGGGGCTCGGTCACCCTCACGGCCACAGGCAAGATTGTCGCCTCTTCCCTGCCGTACTCCGACCTGTCCCCTGAGGGGCTGGCTGCTGCCGTGTGGAGCTCGCCTGAGGGCTCGCTGCTATACGCGATCGCCCACTGCCGCGTGGTCACTGATCCGGTGGCCGGCACGTACACCGTCTACGACACCGACGACGTCACGGTGCTCTACCAGGCGGACCTGTGGTCGGATGCCGATGGCACCACGCCGTACTCGGGTGCAGGCGCGGAGCGTCGCGACCGGCTGGTGTAGGCCATGGCCCTCGTCACACATGGCCTAGGCAAGCCCGAGGCAGGCTCCCTCGTCGCTGGGGGCCTTGGCCGTGGGCTGACGGACCCGAACTTCTTCACCGCCCGCTCGATCGGCACGTCCAGTGGCTCAGTCACTCTCGAGGCCGGCGGCAACACAGCGCCCTTCGCGGCGGCCGCGGCCGGCACCTCGAGCGGCTCGGTCACGCTGACGGCGGCCGGGGCGGTCATCGCCTCGTCCTCAGGGATCTCGGGTGGCACTGCGGCCCTGACAGCCACAGGCCGGATCGTTGCCAGCGCCTCAGGGCACGGCGACACCGCGGCGCGCCTGACGGGCGTCGGGCATGTCGTGGCCACCTCAGAAGGGGCCTCAGGCGGCTCCGTGGGCCTCGCAGGCGGCGTCAGCGTCCAAGCGGCCTCTGTCGGTGTCTCCGGCGGGTCTGCGAGCCTCATTGGGGCCGCTGCGTTCCGAGCCACGTCCACTGGCACCTCAGGTGGCTCGTACACCCCGACAGCCCTGGCGTTCATCCGGCTGACCTCCGCTGGGCAGGCTGGCGGGCAGGTCACGCTGACGGCACTGGGCTGGTTCGCGGCCGCGGCGGTCGGGGAGGCCACGGGCAGGGTCGTGCCGGTGAAGCTGCTCGTCGGCGTCCTGGGCGATCAGCAGTACTTCGGATCCGTGCCGGGCCAGCGCTGGGCTGCGATACTGGCCGAGCCAGATGACACGAGCGGTGACCTCACGGAACGGTGGGTCGCTGACCTCTCCGGTGTGGAGGCTGATGGCAGCATGGACGACAGGCGCTGGGAGGGGATCCTCGTATGACGAACACGTACCCGCGCGAGACCGTCGAGTTCCAGGCGGTCACGGTCACGGTGAACGGCCAGGTCGTCACCGACGACGTCGAGTTCTCCATCACCGAGCGCGATGTCCGGCCCACGGTCTGGGACGTGGCCGTCGTCAACGGCTCCGAGATCGGCTTCATGGTCGTGGGCTTCGACCCCGGCGTGTGGAAGGTGTGGGCCCGCGTCACGTCCGCACCGGAGGTCCCAGTCGTCGACTGCGGCTTCTTCATCGTGACCTGATCGTTACCCTCAGGAGCGTCCGAATGTCGGTTTCAGCCCTAGTCTGGACATCATGAGCGATCTCGCAACGGCCGTTCGTGTCACCTATGCACGTTCCGTGACCTTGCACGCGCGAGCTCAGGGCCACGCCGTGAACATCGGCACCCAGGATCACGAGCTGCTCGATGATCTGACGATGGTCGGCGAGGCAGCTCGTGTCGTGTCCGGCGCGATGGCGGCCACGCTGGCCTACTTCGGCGAGCCTGCCCCAGTGTCGTGGATGGAGATGGAGACTCTGTCAGGCGTCCCTGACACCATGGCCGGGTCCAGCGTGGAGGCCATCACCGAGGACATGGACGTGCTCTTGACCCTCGTCGACGAGTGCCTGTCCCCGATCCTCGACACGCTCCTCGACGAGGCCGACCTGGCCGACTTCTATCGGGACTGCACGGAGTCGTTCGAGATCCTCGTTCGGGAGGTGCCATGGGCAGCCGCCTGAGCGAGATGAAGGTCCTCGTCTGCAAGGAGGACTACTACCCCCAGCAGACGTACGACTACGCGACCGAGCCGCGCAACTACGCGAAGCCAGCCGCCATCGCCGGTCTGGGTGCTGCGGCGTACGGCGGGCTTGCCCTGAACAACGCTCGACTCCTGCCCAAGCGGTCGCAGATCGCGCTGGACCGGGCGAACGCGCAAGTGAAGACCTCGCGTGCGGCGACGAACGATGCAGTGGCGGCGGCCTCGCGCGCGCACCAGGCGGTGCCGAAGTCGAAGATGAACCCTCTCCAGAAGCCCCGGCGCGCGCAGGCGGAGAAGCTGACTGAGACGGCGCGGCAGTCTCGCATTGCCACTCTGAACACCGAGAACGCCGCCAACCGCGCCAAGCGGGCGATGAGCACAGTGAAGGCCCGGAGACGCACCACGATCAAGACGGGCCTGGCGGCGTCCGGGATCGGCATCGGCCTGACGGCTCTGGCTGCCCGCAACGCCAAGCAGCGCCGAGACGCGGGGTACTGACATGGCTGAGGCACGGTACGGCGCCCAGTCCGCGCGAGCGAGGGGCTACGACGACGCTGCTGTCGCTGGCGGAGGCATCGCTGCCGCCGGTGGTGCTGCGTGGGGTGTCGGCCGCAGTCTGCAGCAGGGCGCGAAGGACACGATGCGTGCTGCGTCCAGGAAGCGCATCAAGGCGTCCCGCACGGCTCTCGAGGTCCTGAAGAAGCCTGACCTGAAGCGGAACAAGATCGGTGAGCCTCACGGTGCTACGAGGGATGGCCGCGCGCTGCGACAGGCTCGGGCGGACATGGTGGAGGCGGACGCGAAGAAGCTCACTTCGCAGCGCTCCTTCAGCGCCGGCAGGAAGATCGCTCGCGGCGGCCGGATCGCCACAGCGACAGGCGGTCTGGCTGCACTGGCCGGGATGGCCATGGGTGAGCGCGCGCGTCGACAGGCTCGCAACCCCAAGCAGGCCCCGGGCCCCGTGCCTGACTCCGAGGTCACTGGCGAGGAGCGCATGCGTCGCATCAGGGCGCTCGCTCCTGCCGGGCGTCCCGCTGGGCACCGGGAGTACGAGGAGGACCAGGAGACGGGCAAGCTGCGGGAGAAGAAGACCCCGCGTCAGGCCGCGTACGAGTCGTGGATCGTCGAGGGCCGTGATGCCTATGGTGACGATCCCAAGTACAAGCAGGGCTTCGGCCACGGTGTCGATTCGCGTGGGAGGACGACGTGAGCATCGACTTCCCCACGCGCCTGGAGGACACCTCCGAGGTCGACGACAAGGAGCTGCAGGCTCTGATCAACGCCTCTCCCATGAAGGAGATCGGCTCCACCGGGCTCAAACGCGCCTCCGGGTACCTCGACGAGGAGTTCCTCCCCCAGCTGCGCGGCCGCAAGGCCATCGAGATCTTCAAGGAGATGGGGGAGAACGACCCCACCATCGGCGCCGAGCTCTTCGCGATCGACCGTCTGCTGCGCAACGTCGAGTGGCACGTGGAGCCCGGTGGGAAGACGGCGGAGGACGCTCGCGCGGCCACGTTCGTCGAGGAGTGCATGGAGGACATGTCGCACACGTGGAGCGACTTCATCTCCGAGGTGCTCACCATGCTGCAGTTCGGCTGGTCCTGGCACGAGGTCGTCTACAAGCGCCGGGTGTCCATGTGGGAGAAGGATCCCCGCAAGCGGTCGAAGTTCACCGACGGCCTCTACGGGTGGCGCAAGATGCCGATCCGTGGGCAGGAGACCCTGCTGCGGTGGATCTTCGACGAGTCCGGCGACGTGCAGGCCATGCGCCAGCTCGCGGCGCCCCTGTACCTGCCGAAGACGCTGCCCATCGAGCGGTCCCTGCTGTTCCGCTACCGCCACTCCAAGGGCAATCCTGAGGGCGTCTCCATGCTGCGGAACGCCTACCGGCCCTGGTACATGAAGAAGCGCTTCGAGGAGATCCAGGCCGTCGGCATCGAGCGCGACCTGGCTGGCCTGCCCATGGTCACGGTGCCCGCGGAGATGATGAACGCCCCGGCCGGCTCCAAGCAGCGCCAGTCGCTCGACGCCTTCAAGAAGATGGTCAAGAGCGTGCGGCGCGATGAGCAGGAGGGCCTGGTCATGCCGCAGCAGTACGACCAGGACACCAAGCAGCCGCTGTACAAGTTCGAGCTCCTGTCCTCCGGCGGCGCCCGGCAGCACAACATCGAGGAGGTGATCCGCCGGCTGAAGGAGGAGATCCTCATGACGGTGCTCGCCGACTTCATCCTCGTCGGCCACCAGAGCGTGGGCTCGTACTCTCTGCACACCGACAAGACGGGCATCTTCCGGACGTCGCTGAACTCGATCACGAACAACATCGCCGACATCCTCAATCGGCATGCCATCCCGCGTCTGTTCGTGGCGAACGGGTGGAAGCCGTCTGTCCTGCCAAAGATCGTCCCTACGGACGTGGACTCCCCCGACATCGCGCAGCTCGCGCAGTTCATGGGCTCGCTCAACTCGATGGGCGTCAACTGGTTCCCCGACGGCGACCTCGAGAACTTCGTCCGGGATGCCGCTCGCCTGCCGAAGCTGGACAAGGACGCCGTGGAGGAGCGCCGCCAGCTGCAGCTGCGCACGGAGGCGACCATGTTCGCTCAGGCGAACACCGAGTACATGCAGGCCGAGCAGGGTCAGGCTCTCGCGGAGCAGGGCCAGCTGCCCATGCCAGGAGAGGCGGGTCCGGGCGGCGGAGGCATGCCCGGGCAGCCCACGCCGGGGCAGCCACCGCAGAAGGGTGCCGGACGATGACGACCGTCAACGACCCCGTTCGGGTCCTCGCGCGCCGTACCGCCGTCGGCATGTGCGCCCAGATCGCTGAGGGCCGCGAGCCTGAGGCGACGATGCTGCAGCGCGACTACATCACTCAGGCCGGGCTTCTGGGGACAACCCCGTGCCAGGCCGCGATGATGCTCGCTCATGCCGCGATCGGTGTCGCTGTGGCTGCGTCCACTGACGAGCGCGAGCTGGCCGGGGCCGAGTGGTTCCGGACCGTGGCCGGCAACCTGGCGGTGCAGCATGGCTGAGGAGAAGCCCCGGAACAAGGGTGAGGACCGCAAGAACGCCGCTGGCTACCTCGGCACGGGTGCTGGACTAATCGCGGCCGGTGAAGGTGGCAACTACGCTCTCGGCCAGCACCTGAAGCGCCTGAAGGCCAAGGGAGGGGAGTCGACCCCGAAGGCGATCATCCACCGCAAGGTGAAGCCCGTGCACGCCGCGCGCACCGGGGCAAGGATCGCGACCCGGGTCTCCTCCGGCGTCGGCATTCCGCTGGCCGCCTATGGGGCGTGGAACATGATCCATCCCAAGGAGAACGTCCGGCCGGTGGACCTGCGCCGGGATGTCCTCGAGCCTGCTGGCCGCAAGGCGACGTACCGCAACGAGGCCGAGGCTGTGGCTGCGAGGCTGCGCGAGGTCGCCGATTCGGTCGACAAGCGCTTGTCTCCTTCGGAGTCGGATCGGCTGCACAGGCACAAGAACACCGGCCGGAACCTGTCGTTGGCTGGCGGCACCATCGGTCTGACGGCGCTTGCGCTGCGCTCCCCTGAGGCCGCGCGCGGTCTGCTGAAGCTCAAGGGCCTGAAGGGCAACGAGCGCCTGACGCGTCTGGCTGCCAAGGAGCAGGGGGCAACCCGAGCCAGCAACACACTGCTCGCCGTCGGCGGCGGCCTGGGCGCTGCGGGCGCGTTCAACTACGCCGCCCAGCAGAAGCTCGAGAACAAGGCACTGGAGAAGGCCGACGGGGAGTACTTCCGCAACCCGAAGCCGCTCGAGCGCGATGCTGGCCGATCTCGCCGTCTGCATACGGAGGTGGAGCATCAGGTGTGGCGTGGCGCAGCTGGTGGGCTCGCTGGTGCCGCGACGGCCACGGGCGCCGTGTCCCGGTGGAAGCGTGACGAGTCCCAGGGCATCAGCCAGGACCTCGGCCGCTCGGGGGCCGGCAAGGACTACATCAAGAAGGCCGGTACGGTCGCGGCCGGCATCGAGCTCGGGCAGCTTGCCGCACGCCATCTGGAGAAGATGCCACTGCAGTCGCGCCAAGTGCTGTACCGGGCGGGTGCCATCGGTGGTGGGTCTGCCCTGGGCACGGCCGCCGTCACGGGCACCATCAAGCGCCAGCGTCGGCTCAAGCGGGAGCGGGCTGAACTCGCCGCTGGCCAGCCCCTGAGCAAGCGGGACGACGCGTTCCTGCGCAGCCGCTCTGACCGGATCTCCACGAAGGCCGAGGAGGGCTACCGGTACCTGCTGGAGGGCCGCAATGCTGCTCGTCGGGACGCCGCTGCTGGCGGTGTGGGCGCGCTGGCCGGCGCTGGCGGTGTGGCGCTGTCGCTGCGCAACGGCCGCAAGGGTGTCCCTCTCGCTGTCCTGTCCGGCCTGGCCGGTGTGGGATCGGGTGTCGGTGGGGTCGCTCAGGGCCGCAAGGCCAGTGTGTGGGAGTCCAAGATGGCCAAGATCCGCGCCAAGGCGCTCGAGCGCGAGGCCCTGGGCGAGTACGGTCGGGACCGGGTTGTGGTCAAGCGTGCGCCGAAGGAGGACGACAAGGGCAAGAAGGTCGCTCTTGGCGCTGCTGGCGTCGCAGGTGCTGGCGCTGCCCTGTTCACTCCACTGCCGCACCGGCTGCCCGATGACGAGGGCGCGTCGAGTCGGATCAACGAGCGGCTCAAGGGTCAGCGTGAAGGCCGTCTGCCGTTGTCGGAAATCCGTGGGGTAGCCACCGGTTCCGGTGCTCGCATGCACGGGGACACGTACACGGCCCGCATGGCTCGCGACAAGCGCCCTGGAACGGTGAAACTGATCCAGACCGCTGACGGCAACTACCGCGTCGGCGACGGCCACCACCTGCTCGAATCGCACGAGATGCGAGGAGAGAAGGAGCTCAACGTGAAGGTGCAGGCGTCGAACGCTCGACGGCAGCGTGCGTGGGTGCCGCTGATCTCCCGTGCGAAGTTCGACTCCGACGTGCGCGCGGCCCGCAAGCCGACTCCTCAGATGTCTCCTGAGGAAATCGAGGCGAAGGCGAACCGGCCTATCCCGAAGTGGGCGAGGCAGACGAACAAGGCGAAGGCCCGTGCTGAGGCGGGGATCATCGCTGCGACGAAGCCAAAGAATGCTGCTGGACTGGCTGCACTGGGCGGTCTGACTGCCGGCGGCCTCCTGGCGCGCAAGAAGCACCAGGAGGCCCAGCATCCGGTCAAGAAGGCCGACGACGACGCTGCGGCGCGCAAGGCCGCCAAGCAGGCCGCGTGGGAGGCCAAGCAGGCTGCCCAGAACACCCCTGAGGCGATCGCCGCGCGCAAGCGCGCGCAGGAGGCGGGCGCCGCCGAACGCCGGCGAGCAGAGCAGGCCGCGACGAAGCAGTCGACAGCTGCGGCGAACACGGCTGCCGCCGAGGCGAAGATCAAGCGGCGCACGTTCCGGCCGTCGAACTCGCAGGCTGCGAAGTGGGGCACGGGCATCGCACTGGCCGGCGCTGGTCTGGCGGCTCTGAAGGCGCGTGGTGACAAGCGCGAGCGCAGTGAGGAGCCGAAGGGCGGCCGCAAGGTTGACGCTGCCGCTGGCGCCGTGGCTGCCCTGGGCGCGCGCGACGCCGCCATGGGCGCCAGCGGGTGGGGCGCGAAGCGCGGCATCGAGGCCTACCGGGAGCGCAAGCTGCGAGATCCAGAGGTGAAGGCTCGGTACAACCAGGACTGGAAGGCCTTCCAGGAGAAGGAGGGCTTCAAGCAGTTCGGACAGAAGCATCCTGGTGACAAGATCGACATGACCAACCACCGCAACCAGGTGAAGGTCGGCATGCGGTACCCGACGTCGATCCCCGGCGGTCGGGCTGCTCGGGCGTTGGCGTTCAAGAACAGCGCGCCAGTGTCGATCGGCACCCGGGTCGGCGCCCCGGTGGTCGGTGCGCTGCTGGCCGCGCGGGGCGGCAAGGACGTGGAGAAGGCTCTGTTCCCGGTGCGCCCCTCGCATCTTCGGCTGCGAACCCCCAAGATGTACCTGCCGGAGGCTGCCGGCTCATCGGCACGCATGAAGGCCCCACGCGTAGGGCATCTGCGCCGCCTGCCTGGCGGGTCGCAGGTCACGGTGCGCGGGACGACGAGGTAGGAGACGCAATGGACGTGATGGGTGCCTTCGCGAAGGCAGTCGAGGCCGACGACGCCACTGGCGCCGCCTTCATCGATGCTGTGATCTACGACTTCATGGCTGACCAGGGCGAGCTGGTGCGTAAGGAGCTCACCGAGATGTACGCGATGTGGGCCCTGTACCGTGT
>Ga0209277_10001228_pt1 | contig 12684 bp, 15 predicted proteins | sample JI81AbrownDNA_FD_187503 | JGI IMG/M metagenome (GOLD analysis project Ga0209277, IMG submission 187503) | Wastewater effluent complex algal communities from Wisconsin, to seasonally profile nutrient transformation and Carbon sequestration -... | ecosystem: Engineered > WWTP > Effluent > Algae... | reverse complement strand
CCATGGCCCGAGCCGCCCTGCACGACCTCGCGGTGCACCTGCTCACCTCCACCGTCGCGCAGGTGCGCGCGCTGCCGTCCATGCACCCCAAACGCGCGGACGTGATCTGCGCCGGTGCCCTCATCGCCGACCGGGTCGGCGCCCGCATGCCGGTGGAGTTGACGATCAGCGAGTCCGACATTCTGGACGGCATCGCGCTGGGCCTGCTGCAGAGCTGACCCCCGTAGACTCCAGGACGTGCCCCCGTAGCCCAATCGGCAGAGGCAGGCGGCTTAAACCCGCCCCAGTGCGGGTTCGAACCCCGCCGGGGGCACCCAGTGCACCACGGCCGGGCAATGCGTCGGCCGTCGAAGGGCTTGCGCGGCGTGACGACGTTGGCGTTGGCGTTGGCGTTGGCGTTGGCGCTCACGTCGGGAGCGCGGGAAGATTCCGCCGGCTGTCTCGCCCTCGCAACTCGCCTCGCTCAACTGGCGGGTCAGTCCTCTCGTCCGCGCAGAAAGCTGACCCGCATCTGACGCAACTCGCCGGTCATCAGACCTGAGCTGATGGCCGGGTCGGCCTGCATGATCGCCCGGGCGGCTGCCTCATCGGGGGCGTCGAAGATCGCCGCCGTCGTTCAACGGCTCTGGCCCCAGGTCGGTCCGGCGAGGATCAGGGTGCCCTCGGCGAACAGCCGGGCGAGGTAGGGCCAATGTTGCTCACCCATGATGACGGCTTCTTCGGCGCTGATCGTCTCGATGAAGCGCTCGCGCGGGGGATGAATGAGGTACAGCCAGTGCGCCATGCCGCGAGCCTAGGACGTCTCTCGGCCCGGACGAAGGAGTGATCTGCCGCCGCCGATCGAGAGATCGCCTTCACTCATCGCCTGCGCCCCGGACGGGCACCCGCCTGCTCCGGAGCGGTGAGTCCCGTCGCGAGATCGGCGATCCGAGCGCCGGACGAGGTCGCGCCGGCCTCATCCGCAGCCGCGCGCCGGTCGAGACCCGCTGGGACATATCAGGGTCGGGCCCGGGCGGGGGAAGGTTCCCACTCTTTCGCGCGTTCTCTACTATGGATGTGTATCCACAAGGAGGAAACCCACAATGCGCAGCTCCAACCCCGTTCTTTCGAGGCCGGACGCTTTCACGCCGCAACAGCAGCCCGCCCAGGGCGGCTTCCAGCAGCCCTACGGCTACCCGCAGCAGGGCCCCGGCGGCTTTCAGCAGCCCGGCCAGTATCCCAACCCGTACGCCCCCCAGGATCCGGTTCAGGCCACCCGCGGGGTGATGACCATCGATGATGTGATCACCAAGTCGGCGATCACGATGGGCACGGTCATCGGCGTCGCCGCCCTGACCTTCATGTTCCTGCCGGCGCGGTTCCTGATGGGCGCGATGATCGTCAGCGCCCTGGTCGGCTTCGTCACGGTGCTGCTCGTCTCGGCCCGCCGGGTGATCAACCCCGGCATGGTGCTCGTGTACGCCGCCATCGAGGGCGTGTTCATCGGTGCCATCAGCAAGCTGTACGAGTCGATGTGGGGCGGCATCGTCCCCACCGCCGTGATGGCCACCCTGGTGGCAGCCGGAGCGACCCTCGCCGCATACAGGATCTTCCGCATCAAGGTGACCAGCCGGTTCCGCAAGGTCGTCATGATCGGCACGATGGCGTACGCGGGCGTGCTGCTGGTCAACTTCGTGTTGTCCATGTTCGGCATGGGCTTCATGTTCTCGGGCGGCAACCTCGCCCTGCTGCTGCTCATCTCGGCGATCGGTGTCGGCCTGGCGGTCTTCAACCTGATCCTCGACTTCGACTACATCGAGCAGGGCATTGCGATGCAGGCTCCCGAGTCGGAATCCTGGCGCGCGGCCTTCGGCCTCACCGTCACCATGGTCTGGCTCTACATCGAGATGCTGCGACTGATGTCGTACTTCCGTTCGAACTGACCCACTCACGCACCGAACGCCGCAGGCATCTGCCTGCGGCGTTCTGCTGTCTGAAAGGGGTGACCCGATCGGAGTGGCTACCCGGTGGCCCAGCGTCGCCGGTAGCCCAGCTGCATGGACAGCCGGACGAGGTGCCGGTCGAGCAGCGCGCGAGTGCCGGCCGCCCAGTGCATGCGCTGCCACTGGTGCAGTGACACCCAACGCGTGGACGCCGTCGTTCCACCCACATCGTTGACGACCGGGTCGGTGGGCAGTGGGCAGGTGGCGGCGTAGATGATGCGGACGGCGTGAAAGTCCTCGATGATGCCGGCTGGGGAGCGTCCGATCCAATGGTCGGTCTGAATGTCGAGCAGATGCGCGATCTCGATGTGCTGGCCGGTTTCTTCGATGGCCTCGCGGATCACCGCCTGGCTCGGGTTCTCGCCCTCGTCTATGCCGCCGCCGGGCAGCCCCCATGAGCCTGGCACGGCCGTGCGCTCCGAGAATTCCGTGGCGAGCACGCCGCGATCACTGAGCACGATGGCGTAGGCGGCGAGCCGCTGTCGAACCAAGGGTGCCCCGATCTCGGCCTCGGTGAGGCCGGGGTCGAGGGCCCGACGCCGTTGGGTGCCACGCTCGGACACCTTGCGCCCGTGCGCCGAGACCTGCACCGTGAAGGTCAGGTCGTCTCCGTGACCGGTCGCCGACAGGGGCCGGACGATGCGGTACCCGAGTTCCCACGCCAGCCGGTGCGGGTCGGCGCCGTGCTGGAGCGATCGGGTGAAAACACTCGACCCTCCAGCGACCACGACGCCGACGATCTGCATCTGCCCATGATGGCTGAGGCCCACAAGCGTGCCAAACCGACTCCCCGACTGCGGGGACGAGCAACCGCCACGGCAGGCCGCGGCAAGTAGACTCCGAGCACAGCCCACGTGCGATGGAGGATGCGGTGCAGTACCGGGATTCGGCGAACCTCGACAGCTCACAGGTGACCAGCAGTTCGGGGGGAGCAGGTGGCTCCGGCGGCAGACTGGCCGTCGGTGGCGTCGGCGGCATCATCATCGTGCTGCTGGCGATGTTCCTGGGTTTCGATCCCAGCGCCCTGGTGGGTGGCACCGCGTCCGGCCCGCAACAGCAGACGGACGAGTACTCCCAGTGCCGCACCGGTGCCGACGTGCAGACCAATCGCGACTGCCGGTTCGTCGCGTACACCAACTCGATTCAGGCGTACTGGAGCAAGGCGATGTCGGGCTATCAGCCCACGAAGACGCACATCTTCACCGGCCAGGTGAGCACCGGTTGCGGCACGGCCACCTCTGCCGTCGGGCCCTTCTACTGCCCCAGCGACCGCGTCGTGTACCTCGACACCGGCTTCTTCGACCAGCTGACCAAGCAGCTGGGCGCCCAGGGCGGCGACGCCGCCGAGGCATACGTGATCGCCCACGAGTACGGCCACCACATCTCCAACCTGACCGGCGTGCTCGACAAGGTTCAGCAGGCCGGCAACCAGACCGGCGCGAACTCGCCGCAGGTGAAGCTCGAACTGCAGGCCGACTGCTATGCGGGGGTGTGGATGGCGAATGCGACCAAGAGCGCCACCTCGCCGATCGCCGCGATCACCGGCGAGGACGTGGCGCGGGCCGCAGACGCCGCCAGTTCCGTCGGCGACGATCGCATCCAGCAGCAGTCGTCCGGTCGGGTCGACCGTGAATCCTGGACGCACGGATCGGCGGCTCAGCGACAGAACTGGCTGGCCACCGGTTTCAACTCCGGCGACCCGACCAAATGCAACACCTTCGGCTGATCGGTCGAGGCTCGAACACGGCTGGTTGAGCCTGTCGACCCCGGCTGGTTGAGCTTGTCTAAACCCCCAGCGACCGGAGTCGCTCCACCTGCTACGGCGTGATTTCCTGGCCGTTCAGATCGGTGACCAACGAGCTGTTGCCGATGGTGAAGTACATCCGCGGCACACCGGTGCGTGCGCGATCCTCCACGACCACCTGCCATCGGGTGCCGCCGTCGAAAGCGCCGCGCTGCCGGGCGTGCGCCAGCACCTGCCAGATCGCCTCGGGTCGAACCCGGGCGACGCTGAAGGGGACCAACTCGGGCCTCTGCGCACGCTCGTTGATGGTCACCGGCACGGTGGCGGTGCGCAGCCGCCGAATCGTGGTGCTGGTGCTGCCCGGAAGGTCGAGCCAGGCGCCCAGGCTGGACTGAACGCCGATCGAGAGTGCCATCGAGCGGGGCCCGATCACATCTGCCAGCCCGTCGCGGATGCCGCCCTCGGTACTGAAGTCAAGAGTGGGCAGCAGCGCGCCGTTCGGGTAGAAGAAGACGGTGCGCGACTCGGGATTGGTCGAGACGCTCATGAACACCTCACCGGATGAGGAGTCGACGATCTGCAGTTCCTGGCTGCTCTGCGATCCCGAGATGCCGGACGCCGCCCGGAACAGCCCTCCCACGTCGCTGATGTTGAAGTCGTCGATCGAGAAGATGCGCTGCTCGACGTAGGCCACGTCGCTGTCGACCTGCTTGATCGTGTTGTCGCGCCAGGCCCAGGTTTCGGGTTGGTTGTCCTTGACCACGGTGATCGAGGCCCACTCCGTGGTGATCTCGACCTGGATCAGTTGGGCCGTGCCGGCCTTGGCGATCAGCTTGCGCACCATCGAACGGGCCTGGCCGGGGGCGCTCAGGTCGAGGGTGACACTGGCGCTCGGGCTGGGGCTCGGGGCCGCTGGCTGCACGCACCCACCGAGCAGACCGGCTGCGACGAAAGCCACGGCCAGGGCTGGGGTACGCACTCAGCGAGACTACCGCGGGGCGGGGCAGACTGATCGCGTGGACCTCAGCCTCGACGCCCTCACCGTCGCACCGACACTGCTCGGCGCGCTGTTCCGAGTCGAGGGGGTCACGCTGCGTCTCACCGAGGTGGAGGCCTACGCGGGTGCCGGCGACCCCGCGGCTCACGCCTACCGCGGGCTGCGTCCGCACACCCGGCACCTGTTCGAGCCGCCCGGCACGTTGTACTGCTACCGCTCGTACGGCATTCACATCTGCGCCAATGTGGTCTGCGGCCCGGTCGGTAGCGGCTCGGCAGTGCTGTTGCGGGCGGGCGAGGTGGTGGACGGCCTGGAGTTGGCGCGAGGACGTCGTCCGGGCGTGACGGATGCCCGGTTGGCTCGTGGGCCCGGGTGCCTGGGTCAGGCGCTCGGGCTGACTCTGGCCGACTCCGGACGTCGCCTGGGTGAGCCCGGCCTGGATCTGCGACCGGGCGGTCCACCGATCGGTCGCGTGGCGTGCGGCCCGCGCGTGGGGGTGTCGGTGGCGGCGCGCCGGCCGTGGCGATTCTGGCTGGCGGGGGAGAGTTCGGTCTCGGCCTATCGTCCCAGTCCGCGGATGCGGCCGGACGCAGCGGATGGCTCGGCGACAATTGAGCCAGAACGTAAGGCGGGGCCGGACCAAGTATGAGTTGGTCCGGCCCCTGTTCGTTCGGGGAAGACGACCTCCGAACTCCGGTCGGTTCGCTGATCCGTCCGCTCGTCTTGCGGAACACCTGTGGATTGCTCCACGGGCAATGGATCTAGAATCCGTCCGGTCGCTGAATCACTGGTGACTGACCGTCTGTCTTGCGACTTCTGGTTCGTCGGATTCGGCGTAGGAGTATTTGTACTCTGCGTGCTGGAGCGGGCGCAATAGCAATCGGGAAGATCACCCTAAGAATCTGGCAAGTGCGCGCGACCGTTGCTTTCCATCTGTCGCTGCCGTTCGCTCACGTCCCAGTCGTCACACCTGTAACAGGATCGTGAGGCCATGGCCCGGCAGCTGACTCGACCGGACCACCTCATACGGGGTCCGGTCGCAATGCATTTCTAGCGGGTCGACCGCTGAGAAGTGTGTATCGACACGCTGCCCGCAGCCGAGTCGGCGCAGGTATGGTGGCCTCACCGGTCGATGCAGACCGGGTTCGGACCGAGTCGGATCGAGGTTTCAATGACAGATCAGATGGCGGGCGAGGCGCTCGCAGAGTCCACGGGCACCGTTGTCGTGCAGCGATCGGTGTCCCATCCAGTCAAGGAAGTGTGGCGTCTGCTCGCCACCTCCGCCGGCTCAGAAGCCCTCCTGGGCGAGGGTGGCGTGCTGGGTGACAAGGGCGACAGTTGGCGCTCCTCCAACGGCACGTTCGGTGTGGTGCGCAGTTTCCATCCGCTGGAGCAGATCCGCTTCAGTTGGCACGCCGACGACGAGGCTCCGAAGTCGCTGGTCGACCTGCACCTGGTGCAGCAGTCCGACGACTCCACAGTGGTGGAGATCCGACACGAGCACATTCCGGGCGGCTGGGACACCGATGCGATCACTCAGCACTGGGAAGCGGCGCTCGACCGCATCGCCGAGGCGAGCTGATCCTCAACGCTTGAGACGGGGCCCACCGACGGTGCGGCCCCGTCCGCGTTTTCGAGCCGACGGGCTCAGCTGGCGAACCGGGCCGCCGAGCGTGCGCGGGCCTTGTCCGCCTCCTCTTCGCGGTTCTTCGGTGCAGCGGTGGTGGTCAGGTGGTCCAACAGGTGCTGGGTGACGTGGGCGATCTCGTCGATGGCCTCTTGGAAGTACTCCTCGTTGGCCTTGGACGGCTTGGTCATACCTGACACCTTGCGTACGAACTGCAGCGCGGCGGCCCGCACCTCGTCACTGGTGGCGGGCGGTTCGAAGTTGTTCAACTGGCGAATGTTGCGACACATGCCGTCCACCCTAGGTCGATCTTCCGCTCGCCACTAGCTGCGGACCTTCTTCAACTCCGCTGGGCCAAGGGTGGCGCGAGCGAGGCTGCCGGCGCCGATTCGCTGACTCAGCTTTCGCGCAGGCGCCATTCGATGGCCGGGCAGGTGTCCATCACCATCGGCAAACCGGCCGCCTCGGCCCGGTCGAACGCGTCGTGGTCGATCACGCCCAGCTGAAACCAGACCCCACCGGCACCGATCGCGATCGCCTCGTCGACGAACTGGCCGGCCGCCTCGGAACGACGGAACACATCCACCACGTCGATCGGGAAGGGGACCTCGGCCAGGGTGGCGTACCCCTGCTGCCCGAAGACCTGCGGGGCGTCGGGATGGATCGGGACGATCTGCTTGCCTCGACTGCGCAGCAGATCCGCGATTGCATAGGCGGTGCGGCTGGGATCGCCGGACAGGCCCACGACCGCCCATACGCGTGCCTCGTCGAGAAACCGGTCGATCATGGGTTGGCTGTGCCAGGCCGGTCGTGCCTGGGGGGCGGCTGCTTGGGTCATGCGTCCACCCTATTCACAACCCGGTTCGATAGACGCACCCGGCGCCATCGAAACGGCGGGTCGCGGACGTGGGGCCGGGGCCCGGAGGGCGCGGGTTATCGTGAAGGTTGACTACTTCTTGAGGGTGATCCACAGCGCCCGGCTGACGGCCAGCAGTTCGCCGTCGGCGGTGTGCAGGGCGGCACCCGTGTCGTGTTTCCGTCCGTCGTGAGCCAGCGCCCAACCCATCACCACGCAGGGTTCGCCGACCAGAGGCACACGATCTATCCGGGCCGTGAACTGCCCGAGCAGCATCATGCCTTCCCATGGCTCGAAGCATGTGTAGCCGAACAGCGAGGGGCAGTCGACGCTCGCCCAGACCACTTCCGGGTGTACGAGCCCGTCGTGAGCGACGCTGCCGTCCGGAATCCAGGGGGCGGCCGCAACGGATCGTCCCTCGACCGGTCCGGGAAAGATGCGTAGTCCGTCACTACGCTCGGTGCCGCAGACGAAGCACTGCGGGTAGGGGTGATCGGCCAACCAGGGGCAACGCGATGATGCGTCCGTAGCCTCGGCGAACCCGACCGGTGGGGGTACGTCCACCTGAACGAGGCCCGGGCGGGCAGCTGCCACCGCCACGTCGCCCTGGACGACGGTGATGCCGTCACTGCCGATCACGACCTGCAGTGGTTGTTCCAAGGGCGGCGGAACCTTGAGGGTCACTTCGACGGGTCCGAGCGGCAGCCCAAGTGCTGCGGCCACGGCTCCGGCGCTGTAGCCACCGTTGCCCGACTGGTTCGGGCCGCGGAACCGACGCGCGATCACCACGCTCACGACGTGGCCTCCAGTTGGTGCAGCACGGCGCGCGCATAGGCTCGCTCGGCGTCGATGTCGAGATGCCGGCTGTGGTCGGTCAAGGTGACCGCGAAGCCGCCGGGAACGGCCTCCAGCATGACGAATGCGCCCAGGAGTTCCTCGCGGAGTTGATCCTCGCGCGGCAACCACAGCACGCGCGTGGAGTCGATCGAATCCAGCGCCCACTCGGTGGTGCCGTTGAACTTGAAGACGCTGGCGCCGCCAGGCACGTCCTGCACCTCGATGGTCATCTCGGCCACCACGAACACCTCGCCGGCCAGGTCCCCGACGGGAATCGTGAACCGGTCGCCGCTGGCCGGTCGCCAGCGCAGTCCGGCGGCGCTCAGGCGGGTGGCGAGCTCAGTGTCGATCATGCCGGTCAGGATAGTGCGCACAGTGAAAGCCCTCGCCTGGCCCGCAGCGTCCCAGTGTCGTGAATCGCCGCGGGCGAGCGAGCCTCAAGCGACCGCCGTCCCCTCGAGCTCGACCAGCTGACCGGGAATCGCCAGCCTGCTCACCCCGAGCATCGTGGTGGCCGGCGCCACCCGCGCGGCGGCCAGCCGCGACGCCAGCACCCCGTAGTGCTGCAACAGCAGGTCGACATCGGTGGTGTAGACGCTGAGTCGGATCAGGTTGGCCAGCGTCATGTCGGCCGCACGGAGAACGCTTTCCAGGTTGTCGAGGCTCAGGGCCACCTGCGAGGCCATGTCACCGTCATGTCGGGGTCGACCGTCGTCGCTCGTCGCGGTCTGCCCGGAGCAGTACAGCGTCCGAGTCTGTCCCTCGACGACTTCACCCTGGTTGAATCCCAATGCCGCCGACCAGGTCACCGGGTTGACTGCTTGTCGTTCCATTTGCCCTCAGCTCCATTCGCTTCGCCGTTCGTATCCACGAGCCTGGCGACAAATCACGACATCTTCGGTCGTGTATCTGCAAGGGTTGCCGCATGCGGGCCGACCGGTTGGTGTCGCTGGTGTTGCTTCTGCGCCAGCGCGGGCAACTGACCGCCTCCACTCTGGCTCGCGAGCTCGAGGTGTCCACGCGCACGGTTCTGCGCGACATCGAGGCATTGTCGGCGGCCGGCATCCCCGTCTACGCCGAACGCGGTCGACACGGTGGCTTCGCATTGCTGCCCGGCTTACGTACCGAACTCACCGGGTTGACCCACGACGAGTCCCTCGCCCTGCTGACGGCCGGATCGGGACGCTCCGACCAGGTGCTCGGGTTGCGCTCAGCTCTCGCCTCGGCGCTGCGCAAGGTGGTGGACGCGCTACCCGAGAGCCACCGGGTCAACGCGGCGGGCGCAGCCCAACGATTTCTGATCGATCCCGAGACCGACCTGCTCTCACGCCGGCTGGTGACCCGAGAGCTGCCCGACGCAGCGATGATCGAGGTCCGGCGCGCGCTGCTCGCCGGACACAAGCTGCGCATCCACTACGCGGCGACTGATCAGCCGACACGGTGGCGCACGGTGGATCCGATCGGCCTGGTCACCGTGCGTGACAAGGGCTACCTGCTTGCCACCAGAGCCGGCGCCGACCGCACCTACCGCCTCTCGCGGGTGTTGGCGGCCGAGGAGCTCGCCGAGCCGGCCGAACGCCCGGACGGAGTCGATCTGAACCGAGCCTGGCGAGAACGCAGTAGCCAGTTCCGGTCCGGCGGCGAGCAGGTCACCGTGCTGGTTCGAGTGAACCCGGCACGCCGGGAGGAGCTGGTGGCCACCGCACTGGCCGTACTGCTCGACGAGCCCGACGCCGACGGATGGATTCGGATGGTGGTCGCGTTCCAAGATCGCAGGCACGCCGAGTGGGCCCTGTGGCAGCTTGCCGACAGTGCCGAAGCGCTGACTCCGCAGTGGTTGCGCGCGGCACTGAGCGACCGCGCCGCCACGCTCGTCACCCGCTACGAGTCGCTGTCATGAGCTGCCGACCTGGACTGCCGTTCAGCACCGAGTCCGGCAGCCGGCACGCCGGGAGCGAGCCGTTGCCGGGCCGATGGGTCAACTCGACGGGTTGCAGGTGACGCCGGTGGAGTGCACCGGGCAGTAGCCGCGCGGGTTGGCGTCCAGGTACTGCTGGTGATAGCCCTCGGCATAGTAGAACTCGCCGGCGGGGGCGATCTCGGTGGTGATCTCGCCGAACCCGGCCTTGGCGAACTCGGGCGCGAACGCTGCCTTGACCGCCCGTGCGCGGGTGGCTTGATCGTCGTTCAGCGTGTAGATGCCGGAGCGGTACTGCGTGCCCTTGTCATTGCCCTGGCGGAAGCCCTGGGTGGGGTTGTGGTTCTCGAAGAAGAGGCGCAGCACGTCCTCGTACGACAACTTGCTCGGGTCGTAGACGACCTTCACCACCTCCGCGTGCCCGGTGCGTCCGGAACATGCCTCGTCATAGGTGGGGTTGGGCGTGTAACCGCCGGCGTAACCGACTGCCGTATTGAGCACGCCGGGAGTGTTCCAGTACAGCTTCTCGGCGCCCCAGAAACAGCCGAGCCCGAGCACGGCCACCTCGGCGCCTTCGGGAACCCGGTCGATGCGATGGCCGAACACGCGGTGGAAGAACGGTTGGTTCAGCACAGGGGTCTCGCGACCCTTGAGGGCCACGCGTGGGTCGACCATGGTCGGTTTGGTGAACAGCATGATTGCCTCCTGCCTGTTGAACCGCGGCAGCGGCCGCAGCATTCCTCAGCTGGACCAACCGGCCAGAGTCGCACCCAACTTGTCGAAAACGATACGCGGCGAGTAGGTCCGGTACTGGCCCAGCATCGAGAAGGTGTAGCGACGACCGCTTCGATCGGTCACGTAACCGCTGAGGGCGGTGACTCCTCGAAGGGTGCCGGTCTTGGCCCGCAGATTGTTCTGCGCCCGGGTGCCGACCATGCGGCTGCTGAGCGTGCCGCCGATCGCCGGGTCGGCGTTTCCGGCCACCGGCAGAGCGGAGTAGAAGGTGTCGAACCACGGACGGGTCTGGACGTACTGCAGCAGACGCACGAGCACCCGCGCGGTCACCCGGTTGCGATGAGCCAGCCCGGATCCGTCGACCAGCACCACCGTCGACGGCACGACCTGAGTCGTGGCCAGCCAGGCGCGCACCGCCGCGGCGCCCGCCTTCCAGGTGCCGGCCCGGCCGCCGACGCGTCCGAGCGTCTTGAACAGGTGCTCGGTCATTCCGTTGTTCGACGGCTTCATCAGCAGGTTGACGATCGTGGTCAGGGGCACAGACGAATCGGACGCCACCCGCAGCGCGGCCTTGGGCGCGGTGCCGGTGGACGGTGATTTCGCCACGGCGATGCCGACCGAGCGGAGCACCCGGGTGAACACGTGTGCCGCGTAGCGGGTCGGGTTGCTGATCGTGACGCTGCGCTTGACCAGGCTGCGCTTGAGCGCGACCCGTCCCGAGACCGTGATCGTGTTGGTGCCCGACTTGCGGCGCACGCTGATGGAGGCGCCCGAGCCTGCAGCCGTGGTGGTGGTCTTGTTGACCACCTTCACGAACCCGCCGGCCAGCGCGGGCACGAGCCCGAGCGTAGCCTTCTTGCCCTTGCCGGAACCGGGTTTGTAGGTCACCTGCACGGTGCCGACCGCGTACGCCGAGGACGGCGACAGGGTCAGCCCGCTGATCTGGGCGGCGTAGGCATTGTTGTAATCGATGGGGTCCCAGTAGTTGTTGTACAGGTCGGCGTCGAAGTAGCCGCCGTCACCGATCACACCGCCGGTGACGCGGGTCACCCCGGACGCCTTGACCTGCTGGGCCAGTGACTTCAGATCGGATTCGCGCAGGGTCGGGTCACCGTTGCCGCGCAGGTACAGAGTGCTGACCGTCCCGGCGGCGGGGGCGGACGAGGCGAGCACCTCAGTGCTGAACGTGGTGTCGCCGCCGAGCAGATCGAGGGCCGCAGCCGCGGTGACCAGCTTCATGTTCGACGCCGGCTTCAGGGCGGTGGTCGCCGCGCGTCCGTAGAGCTGGGTGCCGGACGCCGAGTCGGCAACCACCACACCGACGGACGCTTTCGTGACGCGCGAGTCCTTGAGCACCGAGGCCACCTTGGTGGCCAGCGCCGCGTCGGACGCCACGCTGGGCAGCGCGGCCGGTGCCGCATCAGCGGCGGTGGGGGTGAGCACGAGGCTCAGGACGGTGACGGCCAGCAACGGGCCGAGCAGCAGGGGGTGTCTGTTCACGTGAACTCCAAAGGGGGATATGTCGACACCTTGGCACATGTCGGGCGGCCCGATCCAGAGTGGTCGAGAGTTCGCCCGGGCTGGTCGAGCTTGTCGAGACCACTTCCGTGTCGCGTTTCTTGATTTCGACAAGCTCAATCGACCGGTTTCCGTTGGTCGAGCTTGTCGAGACCACCCCCGTGTCGCCGTCCTTGATTCCGACGAGCACAATCGATTGACGTCCGGTGGTAGGGCTTGTCGAGACCACTTCCGTGTCGCGAGCTCTGGATTTCGACAAGCTCAATCAGCGACGTCCGTTGGTCGAGCTTGTCGAGGCCACTTCCTTGTGGCGAGCTCTGGATTTCGACAAGCTCAATCAGCGGCGGACAAGCTCAATCGGCCGACTTGCGTTGGTCGAGCTTGTCGAGGCCACTCCTTGATTTCGACAAGCTCAATCAGCGGCGGACAAGCTCAATCGACCGGGGTTCCGCTGGTCGAGCATGTCGAGA
>Ga0209277_10001221_pt1 | contig 12711 bp, 4 predicted proteins | sample JI81AbrownDNA_FD_187503 | JGI IMG/M metagenome (GOLD analysis project Ga0209277, IMG submission 187503) | Wastewater effluent complex algal communities from Wisconsin, to seasonally profile nutrient transformation and Carbon sequestration -... | ecosystem: Engineered > WWTP > Effluent > Algae... | reverse complement strand
TCAATCAGGGTGGGTGTGCACTCTTAATATGGTAAAGATTATTCCGTGAGTAGACCACCTGAAATGATTGCTGAATCTTGCACTGAGATAGTCTAATTAGGTACATTGCTTCTTCTCTTGATTGGAAATTTGCACAAGACCATTTTCTTGACAGAATGCTGGAATTCTGAAAACATGGTTTAAAAGGAGCTTGATGTTACAAATATAATCCTCAACAATCTTCAAATTCTGAACAAATCTAGACTGCCTAAGTGCACTCCCTTGTCGGCAAACTTGGGCTCATCCTAGTCAGCTTAGACTAGCTTTGGTACAAAAGAGCTGGTGGACTTTGGGTCGGCTCGCTTTTTGACATATGAGGTGTTTTTCAGCTTTATAAATAAGTTTTCTGACATATCCAGTGTGTGTGATATATCTGGCGATGAATTTAATTTTTGTGCTTTATCTCATATATTTATCTTCGACTTTCTACTTCATCTTGAGAAAGCTGTTTAGTTCACTCTCGGGTTGAAAAAGAAAGAGATATTCAAGTAACAAAGTATATTAAACATCCTAGATAATTGGTAAGCATCCTAGATAATTAATTTTGAAAGCTTATTTTCAATTCTAATGTAAGTCCAAGCTCGATAAAACAAAAATTGGGATGAATTAGAGTGGTTCATAGAGCCAATAATTATGCAGACAAAATTGTTTCAAAAAGTTCTTTTAAAAAAATTCGCATCCTTCAAGAGTCACAGGCAAACTTCTACGGAGATGCATGAGAACTCTTATTTTGGTTTTTGGATCAATGGAAGAAAAATTTATCGTTATCTTGTGGTATTTTCTTGCTGCAGCAGCATGATGAACGCTAAACAAAAATGATTACTGAGAAAATTCAGGAATTCATATACCCAATTTCAATGAGAGGAAAGACAAATGTAGATATAGCAATACACTTGTTACGGTAAAATATCTAGCAGTTTTCATCGACAATAACCAACAATAACCATGGACCTCGCCAAAGCTTCTCCAGATACAGTGGATGGGAACGAAAAGATCATGGAAGCTTTGTGGATGGCGAATGATCTCATTGTCAATTCAACTAATATCGGAATGTCAAACAAACTGCTCAAAAATCTAAATCAGGAGTTGATCTACAATTTTTATTCGGTGTTAGATATGATTTTATATTACATTCGAGCAATTTGCACAAACTTCTTCCAGCTATTTAGTATTCTTGGCCAATACGTTATGCGCATATCCAGACAACTCTGGCAAGCGGTATTTCAATGGCTTAGAGAAGTCAATTTGGTTGGGGTAATTGAAACCCTGGGAGCAATCAAAGCTACCACCCTATCGGTTTTTCCCAGTCTCTTGGGAACAGAGTTTGGGATGCAAGTTTGTGCGCTGAGTAAATCCATAATCGCGACTATATCGAACCACGAATTCCAGAGATGGGCCGCCTCCTTAACGCTAGTATTAGCCTTTGTGGCATGGTTTTGGGGATTGAGCACTGGGGCGATTTTAAGTCGAATCTTTCGCCGTCCGCTCAACAGCATGGGAATTGAGTATAGAAGTATGTCTTTTTCGCCGATTCGACTATCAATTACTATGACCGACATTGTCGCCTATCCATCAAGTTGTTCCATCTTGAGAACCATTTTACTTTGTCTCCTCCCCTCCTCTGATGTGAGCACTCCACCTCCTGAAGGTAAACCTCAAGGAGAAAATCCAATACCAGAAGCAACAGCGTCTCCCAGCTATATTAGAATTGAATTGCTAAGCGTGCGTCCATCGCTAACCTTATGGTGGGCAAGGCCTTTGCGTTTGTTATTCCCACATAAGAGTGAGAGGTTGGCAAATGAAGAACAAGAAGGCGACAAAGAAAAACCTAAGAAGAGAGACTTGATCAATCTCATTGTCAAGTATGTAGCCGTTTGCTGTCCTGCGCCCATGCTCAATATTGAGTGTCATCGTGTTAGGATAGAGGTCGACAAGTCTTACTTGGGCTGTATGGTGCCTGACTTTGATGGCGATCACTCTGCGATTCCTGGCTCAGTTCGTGCATCGCTCATCGCCGAACAGCAGAATCTGCGTCTACCAACCTTTTATAACCAGAGCACTCCACGTCTGGATAGCTTTCGAGCAGATGCGGCGACATTCAATCTTGAAAGATGGCTCGAACAATGTCATAAAATTCGTGATAAACTCAAGCAAATCGAGCACAAACATGCTAAAAAGGTAAGACCGCGTCAATCATCCGAACAAAATGAAGATTGGATCGCAAGGGACCACTTGGATGAATCCACCTATGATGATCACCAAAATAAGAATATGCCGACACAATTAACACAGGAAGAAATGAGCCAGCAGGGTTCTCCGAATGCTCTTCTTCAAGCTACCTTGCGCGTGTTGCTTACCGCTTTCCATTTCACAGCATATGAATTTGAATATATTGTTAGAGCCGCAGGTGTAGAGTCAGTAAAAGGTATACGCAAGAACTATCCTCCAGATCAAGCAGCTTTGCAGCTAGCCATAATGAATCGCATGGAACGTGCAGCGACCGTCTTGGGATTGAAACAATTCACACTTTCTTTTCATGGCTATAGCAGCGATCTGGTTATGGCTTCTTCGGGTTTTTACATTCGAGTTGGCTCTCCACCCGTTCAGCGTCGTACAAAAAATCATCCATGGTCAAAGAGCACAGATCACGGTGTACCCCATTTCGACTTTCAAAAGCGAATCAATGGACATCATAAATTGTGGAAAGTCCATGAAGAGGAGCCTTTTCGCACTTGGACAAATGTTGTATCACCATGCGACTGCTTGATACATGTCTCGGGAGTTCTTGACCTTTGTGTTTGGCTATTTGGATACGATCACTACTGGTATCAAAAGTCTCTCAATTTATCGTTCTCAATTGTGGACCAAACATTTAGCTTGGACCCAGATCCACTGCACACAGTCCTAATTCACTTTGACGATTGGATCGACGCTATGGCTCCAATCAACGAATGGAGAACATGGTTCGTAGCTCAACTCAAGTCTAACCCGCCATTGCAAGAGGAACTCGTTCTCTATCGTCAATGTTATGAGTTTTCAAGATTGGACAAGAAACACATAGGTGTCGGAAATTCTCATTCAAACAACCAGATCAACAACAGTATGCTTGGAGATCTATGCCCTGACGAATACATCGCAAAGATCGAGCAACGAATGAGATTTGATCAGATAATGGACGAGAGAAGACATGTCATGGGAATTAATTGGGAAATTCCCGACTTTTCTGAGCTCAAAGATTTTATCAAAGCAAGTGGCAGAGAACCCAAACCACTCGAAACTGGAGTCGGCGCAGACGTTAACGCATCGTTCTTCAGCACGCTTTCTGGCAGTCAGGATCGAAAATGTAGCCAACCTTTTTTGTATGAATCACTTCTCGCACTAGTTGAAATCAAATCCAGTATTATGGCTTGTCGCATATCGGTATCTATATTGTTACCTACCTGGAAAGTATTGGTGACAGATGAAGCTTCCCTTTCAAACAAAAAATCTAGGTTCATTCCAACTGAAGTGATTATGCATGGTTGCAAAACAAAATATTTCTCGAAAAGCAGGCTTCTACCCTATGATGCTAGCAGCACTTTACTAGCGGACAATGGAGCACAAATTCCTGACGAAGCATACATGTTGCTTCATCTATCCGCGGAAACTGCGGTTTGGGGACCAAAAACAGACAGAGTACCCCCTAAAAATTTGGATATTCCTCGTTTCGTATCCACCGATGCTTACTGCGGTCTCTTGTATGAGGTTAGTGTCTTTTTCTGTGAACTCTTGATTGGTAATTGCATTTATCTTATGGATAAAATCGCCTTTTTAATTCAGAGTCCTATTCGGAAAGAACGGCTAACATTTTCACTAGATTTGATATTTTCAAACATGAAAGATTCTGTGGTAGCCAACACTGATATCCGGATTCATGCCGGAGACATGATTTTTATTATTGTTCCATCTCTCCTTGCTCAATGTCATAGAATTTTGCCAAAAGTCTCCGCATTGCCCTACAGGTATGTTTCAGAGGAACCTACGTACCACGACTCTGTCTCTGTAACCTTATCTAGCCCAAAAGGATCCCATGATATAGAATTCATCAACAGTCGAGATACATTGGATTCAGAATTGAGCGATGCGGATGGCTTTTTATCTGAAAATCTTGCTTCTACAGAATCAAACCACAATTTAGAAACCAAACCAATTGAAGATATCCAATCTCCGTACGAAGGTTCTATATTGCGTGGATCGAATATGAGTATTTCCTTGAGCATTTTCAATATCTCACAGGTTTTTTTATTGAGTGACACCGACCTTGACCAAGGGAGCCTAGAACTCTACGTTAGGCGAATTAATTGTGCTTTGGTCTCTGACGCTGATCAAGAGCGCTTTGAGCTTGATCTTGGCGAGTCGAGCGAAAAGCCATTTCGACTTACATCTTGCCGTGTCTACTCAAGGAAGTCAATGGGGATCTCAGGCAAAGGTATTTACGTACATACCTTGCCATTGAAAGAAGCTTTCGTCCTTGACACTTTCGAAACATTCTATGAAAGATCTATAGTTTCCACATACGATCTTGAAAATGATAAACGGTCGCGATCCAATAGACCACATTTTCCTCAAGATGATCTAAAATTATTGCCATCACAAAAATCAGTCACCTCTCATGATGTTACAATTAAGATCGCACTGGAAGTCGGAAAGTTTGTATTAAATATTACTCCAACCTTCACTGCAGTTATTAACGGCGTGGCTCAGGTAAGTTCCCTAGGCTCAAAGACAAGTTACAGCAGTGAATGAATCTCAGTTGTATTGATTTTATAGTCGCTTAAACGCAGAATCGGCGCCGATACTAGCTGTGGGCGAGATCCTAACGAAAATGAAGAAATGAGCACCAAGGACAGTGAAGCGGCAGAGAAAATGAAGCGGCTAAAAGAAAATCGCGAACTCTTTCAGCAAATATGGAAAAAATACGACACTGATGATTCGGGCAGTCTAACAAGAGATGAGCTAAAGCTTCTTGTTGGTGATATTCTCACCCATGTACAAAGGCGACAAGGCGTTGTACCTGGTCCAGCGACTCAAACCACTGATCGGGAACTGGACAGGGAGTTATACGTACTAATCAAAATCGTAGATAGAGCCAGAAACAATCTAATAAGTGCGTCCGAACTCGAGGCCTTTTTGTTTCCAGAGCTATTCCTCAGAAGAGCCAAGTTAGAAGTCAACTGGGACGAAGAAAGCCTTTTGTCTGGTGACCAACTAATGGGAGCAGTACATTACGATGATTTGCGAGAGTACTCTTCTATTGTCGAGTCTTTCAGAATCACTGGTACGAAAGATAAGGAAAATTTTCCACCTGTATCTACATGGAGGAGAGGGAAAGGAATCAAGCTTTTCTGGGAAATATATGAACGAGAGACCGGCTGTACTGAATCTTCGTTGAATGGTCAAGATGTGGTAGACGTTCAGACCAAGCTTGTACGCGCCTTATGCAATTACAAGTTTGCGAAATATTGCTGGAAGGCACTCGTGCGACCCAAGCTTCAAGAACAATCAATGAGGCGCAAGCACGGAAGTCGTAGAGGTCGAAGATTTGGCAAAAAGAAAGCGGAGACCACACTACAGGTCACAGACTGGGTATTGGATGGAAATTTCTCCAGTGATTCTGGAAATGGTTTTGGAGCTGGACTGAGATCTAGTATGCATTCTTGGGTTCAAGAGCAATATAAGTCCCACGGATCTAAAGATACAGCTGATACTCGTTCACGCAACACAATGAGGTATGTTCTGTTCGTATATCCGTACAGATTGAACAATGATATTTGTTTTTTTACTTACTTTGAACATTTTCCAGGTATGATGTAGAAATGCAGATTGTTGTTAAAGAAATCTTTCTTTCGATTGGGAATGCTATTTCTAGTTCCAAACCATTGGTGGTGTTGAAACTGTCGAACTTTACGACATTGTTTAACTCCTTCTCGTCACCTATTACAAATGCGGGTGGGCCTGACGCACGTCGAGCGCTCGTGTCAAAGCAAACCACACGGCAGTTGGAGGCCATCGAGGACAAGACTGCTGATCAGGCGTCTTCCAGTGGGGAGCAAACTAAATCTACCCATCGATCTAGATTCACATTCCATTTTGAGGTGTCTATTGAAGCTACTTATCTCAACACAAAGCATGACACCATGGAGACTTTGTTAGAGCCTTTCTTTGTTTTTAGTGATGTAACTTACGCCACAAACTTAAGTTCGCTTATCTCGGCAGGAAAGCGATTTTTCTCTTTTTCTAGTCAAGCGCCAATCGGTGGACATGAATCAGAAGGAGCTCTTTTGTTTGATACATCGGTTAATGTCAGCTGTTTCAATATAGGCATTAACACGTCACCGTCTTTGCTGTCAACTTTTGTAATACTTAACGATGTGGTATTGCATTGCACACCAGAGCGCTACGCCGAATTTTCTCGTGAACGGCTCGACGAAAATCTGAGAGAAACTTGGATGCATTTAGCAGGAAGCGAATCAAACGTTCTTGATTTACACGGACTCGAAAGACTACTTGGATTCTTGATGCAAAATAGAGGTATGACTTACAAGAAAGAGGTTGGCAACAAGATAGCACTCAATATGATGGATAAAGTGGATACAGATGGAGACGGCTATATGTCATACCACGAGCTACGGGATGCCATATTGGTCAGGAATGTATGCAGGAGTTCCATGTTCGATTCGAGCAGCAAAATTCGAATCAAGAACATGACTGGTGAAGACCTCAAGTATTGCAGTTGTGTGGACTTTGAGAAGGGCGGTATTAGCTCTTTAAAAGTGCTTCCAGAAGGGCGCATAGTGTCGCTATATCTCGATTCATCCTTTTATTCGTCTGTCCGATCCCGGCGCATACTTGATAGTGACAGTCTCGTTCTTTATCTTCCTCGCTTCGAGGTACTAGATGGAGTTCCTATATCAGCATTTCAGACAACCATCCTTTCATTGCAAAACTCTATCTTAACCATTAACAATGACAGGAAAAGTCAACGGAAGAAGCGTAAGGCATCAAAGGTGGCATCGTGCCTCGAGCCTACTTTAACCCTTGTTCCGAAGGCTGATATACTAGACACAGTTACTTTAGAGGTTCGTTCAAGCTTGGTAATAGAAGCGCGGACTGCGATTGACATCCAGGTGGTTCAACTTTCCTCGCGCAAGTTCCGCGCTCAACGACAATTGTCAAAGAAAAAATTCTTAAGTGTCCTTGAACTTTTGGGCGAAGACGCGCGCATTGTGTACGAGAAGAGAGGAATCCAAAAACTAGAAAGGGTTCCTCTGCCGCTTTTCGTTGTTCTCTCGTCTTCCATGCACATGCTGTATATACGAGACTTTGATTCCAAAGAAGAACAACCGTGGCGACCGGGTATCCTGCTTCACCGAGATTTCTTATTCAACAATAATCGCCGAGGTGAAATAACCAGGTATCATGCGCGGGCATGTGTGCACATCGAGAGGGACAGGCTCAGCCTTTGGCAGAAAGAAGGGAAAGAAACTGATTCTCGCCTCGCCGCCAATCAGACAAGTTGGGACACCACTATTCTTGTCCTCCCGTATTTTGTCTTCACAAATGCATTACCTTTCCCCATCAAATTTATCTGCTGGCAGAATTCTGGGATTGACACCTCTTCATTTGTATCTAAGCCTTCAAAGCGCGATTCGACACAGGACTACTTGAATGACGATGATTATATAACCCTCAGCAGCGATGATAGCGAAAGCTCTGATGGTAGACATGAAGGAAAAGAAAGAGCGATGCGCAGACATACCAATACAAAAGCCTCCAATAGAGTTTTTCTGGAGAAAGGCAGAATCGGCGAAGGAGATGAAATATGTTTCAATGGAATTGATATGAAACAGCCTCTATTCATTTGTATTTCTCAAGCTATAGGTAGAACCAATGGTGAGAGAACACATAAAAGTCGCAGTATTGGGAAAAGTCGTGATGAAACAATATATTGGACTCCAGCGATGAGGATAGATGTCGACAAACTTCAAGCTTGGGGAAATGGCACTGGAAAATTATCTTTGCCAACGGTATCGGTACAACTTGGTGATGAGGCTGATTTGGCAATTAATACTATTGTCGAGAGAAACGGAACCGTAAATTGTACTTTATTCTCTCCTTATTGGGTAATAAACAAGACTGGGATGAAAATGGAGTACCGTTTTACTGGTAGAGAAGAACCGATGCACGACAGTGGGGTTGGTGGTCTTCCAATTCTAGCTCAGTGTAAGGAAGAAAAGAACTCACTCGAAAAACTTCGTGTTGCAAAAAGAGAAATCTCAGCACTACCGCTAGAGACAGCGAACGAAAGGGTCATGAATATTTGGTGGGATACAGAAAAGAACGGAGAACTTGTTCTGTCTCCGCCACTGTTTAAGCGAGGTGGCAAAGTTCTAGTTAAATGGTCGGATAACATAGGACTTGATCAAGCCGGAACTACTGGCGAAATAAACTGTGGCGGGATACTTTTTGGCGTTGGCATTGAGACACTCACTGGAATATTCCATAGATCGAATCTTGTGACGTTTCTTCCGAGATACGTGGTTCAAAATCGTTTAAAGTATTCTGTGGTGCTGTCACCACTTCAAGGGAATCCGCGTGATGTTACTGCTCATTTGGATAATCTCAAAGGCGAGTCTCACCTAGGACGTCATGGCCGTGATTATTGTATACTCGAGCCGGGTCAGTCAACCATCTTGTACAAATTTGAAGATGTGTCTGGCTTTGGAGTTTCAGGCGCCAACCGCTTCATATGCTTTAAAACTCGTCAAGCATTTTGGAAAACAAAAGAAAAATGGCACATGATGCTTGCCGACTTCACTGATCCACAGTATTTTGCGGAAAGAGACTACACTGGCGACCGTATTGTTGACTTGCTTGAAGCTGAAAATGTTCAAGTTAGAGCCTCGAAGATCATCAAGCTATTTCAGTGTGAACGACCTCCGCTGCGTGTAGAAAACAGATCTAACGAACATGTAATAAAATTCGCACAGGATGAAAATCCTTCGGCCACATGGATGGAACTCCCACCAATGACATGGTGCGCTTACACCTGGGATAACCCGTTGGGGAAGAAAGCTCTTAGAGTTCAGGCTTTAGATGCATCCAGCAGCCAAATCCGAATCCAAAACTTGAGCAAGGCTTGCGCTACTGCTCCGAATCCAGGAGACTCCATGGCGATCGGCGACGACTGCGAAATATCTGATCAAAACTCGGGAGAGGGTGATATAGAGGAAGATGAAAATCCTACAGGCGCAAGACCGAGACCGCGACTTTACGATCCTTTCAAAGTAGGAGCAAAATCCCCACTCCCCATAGTTCCTGGTCGCAGAGTCTCGCGTCGTGACTTTCTTCATAGCGATCTTCGTATAATAAAGGGAGCCCGTGTTCTGGCTTTCAGTGATTCTCCATGGAGGGCTGAGCAAATAGAGTTAGGACACTTACGTTCTGGTGGTAACTGGAAAAATGTATCTGTTGACTTCCACTTGGAAGGAATTGTCTTGAGCCTCGCTGACTACTTCCCGCACGAAACTTTGAGCGTCACACTAAGAGATATTGTTGTTAGCAAGCCAAAAGGCCAGGTAGACGTGAAAATTCTAGTTAGACACTTGCAAATAGATGCTATGCTGGATGTTGCTCGAAACCCAATAATCTTGATCCCGCTTCATCTTGGAGTGGATCGTCGATCCTCGGCAGCAGAAAGTTCAAGTGGAGGGCTTGTACAGTATTGGCAAGAACATGACGAGAGGCCTTTCCCAATTTTCGAGGCAAGCATCTCGTACCTACCTCAGCCTCAAATGCTTTGGATTCCGGAGTTATCAATATCTATTTGCCCTATGAGAATGGAATTAGAGCTAGACTACATGCTTCGAATAGTTGATTTGATTTTGAATTCTCTACCTGAACAAGACCTGGAGCAAAATTTTGAAGAAGTTGCTTTGATGTTGAAGGACATGAATAGTCGCTTAGACATTCCAAATGTTATTCGTGGCAAAGCGGCTCCTGCCTATTTTGAGAAGATCCATGTGCGGCCAACACTCTTTGAATTAGAATTTGACATAAAGCCAGAAAGTGGACGAGCAGATGGCGAAGGAGATGAAGGGCAGTCAATCGTAGCTCTAACTTCTATGGGGAAAACAACTAGGTCGACTGTTTCTGCTAGTGTTTTATCTTGGGTTACAAATGTCAGCGCAACTTTTGGTAAGTAGGGTTTGACATATGTGCAATGCCTTTTTAGGATACTAAATCCAAACTTCATTGCTTTGCAGCGCACATCTCTCCAACTTTTAGATTTCCTGAGCTTATTCGAACGGATACTTATAAAAATGCGGAGGATGTCATCTATGATCTAGTAATATTTTATGTTACCAAGATCATTTTTCAAAGTTATAAGGTAAGATGGTGTTTTCTGTTCGTATGAGGTTACAACCGAATTATCTCTAAAACCAAATCGCATTCATAAAAGGTACTATTTTCTATGCACGTCTTTGGAGAGCCCACGCAGCTTGTAGGACAATTTCAAACAGGGATAACAGAGTTTGTAACTCTTACTAGGGATGAAATCGTATCAGGAGGCGAAGACGGGTTTGGACGAGGAGTAGAGTCTTTGGTTAAGAATATTGTTGGCGGCTCATGTGATGCAGTCGGAAAGATTTTCGGGAGTTTGGCAGACATTATCGACGCGACTTTTATTAAGGAAGACGCGATACAACAACGCGCAGTTACGACTTCAAGGACACCGGATCACATCGGAGAAGTAAGATTATTTATCTTATTCGACATTATGTCATGATTTCTCACTAACTTAAATGTATCTGCACGACACCGTGGCAGGGCATCATGCAAGGATCTCTCTTCTTTACCATGTCTCTCACTCGCGGTGTTATAGGAGTTTTGGAAAACCCTTATAGAGGAATTAAGACTAAATCCCCTACGAAAGTTGTATCAGGGTTAGCTTATGGAGTAGCAGGTCTCGCTGCTGGACCAGTTGTTGGGGCTCTAGGATTTGTAGCTAAACTTTCTGATGGTGTTGGAGCAACAACGCGTATTTTAGAAATCAAAGTAGTTGAGGCTCGTTGTCGTCCACCTCGGTGAGTAGCTTATACTGTATTTGAAACTTACAGAACATCACAATCATATTTACTTACAGAACGAATACTTTAAACACCTAGAGTCGTTGGATGGGGATGTAGCTTAGGTTCTATCGGAATTCCCTATCTCAAAGCAATTGGTATAAGAATACACGCGGTGGTTTATGAAAAAAGTTATGACGATGGTGTGGTTGAGAGTTCAGCACCAGCTGCTCGTTCTGCCAGAGGTTCGGTACGATCTGGCGATTCAACCTCCAAGAAAGCAGATCCAGGTGAGTATAGCTCTCCATGAAAGTTGCATCTGAAGCAATTGGGTTATGGCGCGTGTTACTGTAACCTGTCTCTTTATCCCTTTATCTTGTAGCGGCTCAAGAAGAGCAAATGAGGAAAACCTTGTCGAGGCGTTTGGTATGTATAAGGCAAGCAAAGGCATCATTTCACGACCATACAGCGTCGGGTACCCCGACCATGCTTCGACCAGTTGCGAAGGAAAGTGGTTCAAATGTGTTTCTTCATGTCGTGGTTTTTGAGGATACGATTATTTTGCGAACAAATGATATTGAATTTTCAGATGAAATTGAAGTAGAATTATGGGTAAGTTTTTCGATTTTCTAGTGATAGATGAACTCTTTTCTGATTCATACTTACTGATTATGTGTTTACCAGAAAAGCAAAAGGTTCTTTTCTTACACCAGGAAGCGTTCTCCTGACGCTATTTGTAAATTTACGATACAAGAGGCGTACTCATCCCTTTTTCGTTTCAGACAGGCGGAGAACGACCAAAAAATGCTAAGACTTAGTCAATGCAAATCTTTGAGAAAGGGTTGTGGGAGCAAGTCTGCAGAATCTATTTCTCGATGTGGTTCGCAACTTGAAGATCAAAGGCATTTTAGCGACAAAGAAAAGAAACAATATGGATACGCTTCATCTTTCAGACGAGATCCGTTAAGAAGCATTGTTGTGCCGTCCATCCAAGAGTTCGCTCTGAAAAGTGTTCCAAATGTCAAAAGACGAACCAAACGAAAGGATAATCAGTTGCTAGGAGACATCCAAGAGGAGATGGAGTCAATCTCCCTCAACGCGGAGGAGTTGCTTGAGGTCCAGGCAGCTGACGACGAGTCTTGGTCTAGGGGATCAGACGTTACTTCAAGTTCATCTGAGGAAATTTCGGATGCAAGAAATCTCTGGGAAGACGATGAGTCCGAACGGGAGAGAGAACGAAAAAGACGCAATCGGGCAAGAGACGCCGAGCAGAATTTTGGTCACATTTTAGTCAGCTTTATCCCAATACCATGGTGATATTGAACATTTTAACTTAATAATTATTATTTGAAGCACTTTTTCGACAAGCTCTGTTTGTCATGTGATTGATCTTACTCTGTTTTAATGTAGAGAAACGAACAAATTTTGCTCTAGGGAAAGCTTCCCAACACTCGAGTCTGGACGTCAACTCAGAAAATGAAGTGCATGAGAATCAGTGAGCAAACTAAGGATTGGATACTTTTTTGGCACATATTTGAAGGAAAAGTTATCTCCTATAGTTTTT
>Ga0209277_10001217_pt1 | contig 12761 bp, 9 predicted proteins | sample JI81AbrownDNA_FD_187503 | JGI IMG/M metagenome (GOLD analysis project Ga0209277, IMG submission 187503) | Wastewater effluent complex algal communities from Wisconsin, to seasonally profile nutrient transformation and Carbon sequestration -... | ecosystem: Engineered > WWTP > Effluent > Algae... | reverse complement strand
TTGGACACGTCCTGGCTACCGAACTTCGGATCGGGCAGAACTTCGCGCTTTGGTACGTCACGACGACGGGGCATATTTGACTCTCGCTATTCTCTGAATGCCGACAATTAAGACTTCTTCGGGCGCTTGGCACCGTACTTGGAACGGGACTGCTTCCGATCCTTGACACCTTGCAGATCGAGACTGCCGCGAACGATGTGGTAACGCACACCCGGCAAGTCCTTGACCCGGCCACCGCGAATGAGAACAACAGAGTGCTCCTGAAGGTTGTGACCTTCACCGCCGATGTACGAGATAACCTCGAAACCGTTAGTCAGGCGAACCTTGGCCACTTTACGCAGCGCTGAGTTCGGCTTCTTCGGAGTCGTGGTGTAAACACGGGTGCAGACGCCCCGCTTTTGCGGGCATGCCTCGAGAGCGGGAACCTTGCTCTTGGAAACAGGCGCCTGCCGGCCCTTACGAACGAGTTGATTAATTGTTGGCATAGCTAAGAATTTCCCAAAACACCGCGACAGCCCACACGGACTGCCGCAGATGGTTATTCCGGCTGCGACTGACTACGATTGGCCAGTCCGCAAAAAGAGGCCGGAGTATATCTTCCTCGTCAAGCTTTCGTCAACCGGCTTACTGCGCGTTTTCGGTTTCCGAACTTTCTGTCCGCGGAGCCCAGGCATGCCCTTCACCGAGATCCTCGCCCATCATCTGGGACTTGCGATTTCGATGGTAAGCAAGACCGGTACCCGCCGGAATCAGACGGCCGACGATTACGTTTTCCTTCAGACCGCGGAGCTCATCGCGCTTGCCGAGAATTGCTGCTTCGGTCAACACGCGAGTGGTCTCCTGGAAGGATGCTGCGGAGATGAAGGAGTCGGTCGACAGGGATGCCTTGGTGATACCCAACAGCAGGAAGCTGTAGCTGGCGGGCAACTTTCCTTCGGCATTGACCTTGTCGTTCTCGTCGAGCACTTCTGCACGCTCGACCTGCTCTTCACGGATGAAGCCCGTATCGCCCGGATCAGTGATGACCACGCGACGCAACATCTGGCGAACGATCACCTCGATGTGCTTGTCGTTGATCTTCACGCCCTGCAGTCGATAGACATCCTGCACTTCGTCAATGATGTAACGGGCAAGCGCCTCGACGCCCTGCAGCCGCAGGATGTCGTGCGGATCGGCGGGGCCGTCCACAATCAGTTCGCCCTTATTCACCACCTGGCCGTCGTGCACCATGACGTGCTTGTCTTTGGGAATCAGGAACTCGTGAACCGTGCCATCCGGCTCGGTGATCACGAGACGCTGCTTGCCCTTGGTGTCCTTGCCGAAGGAGACAGTACCCGTAACTTCAGCCAGAACGCCTGCATCCTTCGGAGCACGCGCTTCAAACAGCTCGGCCACACGCGGCAGACCACCGGTAATGTCGCGAGTCTTTGCGGACTCCTGGGGAATACGTGCCAGCACATCGCCCACAGAGACCTGCTGGCCGTCCTTGACGGTAATCAGTGAGCCGACCTGGAAGGTGATGGACACGGCGTGCTCAGTACCTGCAATCCGCACCTCTTCCCCGGTCTCTGTGAACAACTTGACCTGGGGACGCACGCCCTTCGAAGTGCTCGCACCACGACGCTTCGCATCGATGACGACGAGCGTGGACAAGCCAGTCACTTCGTCGATCTGCTTCGCGACGGTGACGCCCTCCTCCACGTTCTCGAACTTCACAATACCGGCGTACTCGGTGATGATCGGACGGGTGTGCGGGTCCCACGTGGCAAGCTGCGTACCAGCCTTGATGGATACACCTTCATCCACCGCCAGCGTCGCACCGTAGGGGATCTTGTGACGTTCGCGCTCACGACCCAGGTCGTCGACAACCACGACCTCGGCGGATCGGGAAATCACGATCTTCTCGCCCTTCGCGTTGGCAACGTAACGCATGTTCTGGGTAAAGCGGATGATGCCGGCAGACTTCGCCTCGACATCGCTCGCAGCGGCAGCTCGGGACGCGGCACCACCAACGTGGAAGGTACGCATGGTGAGCTGGGTACCCGGCTCGCCAATCGACTGGGCGGCAATGACGCCGACAGCCTCGCCGGCATTGACCAGCGAACCACGACCAAGATCGCGGCCGTAACATTTGGCGCACAGGCCATAACGAGTTTCGCAGGATAGCGGCGTGCGCACGCGCACTTCGTCAATCCCTTCGGCCTCGATCATGTCGACCATATCCTCGTCGAGCATGGTGCCCGCTTCGATGAGGGTCACCTGGCTCTCCGGATGAACGACGTCGTCCACAAGCACGCGGCCAAGGATACGGTCACGCAACGGCTCGACAACTTCACCACCTTCAACCAGCGCCTTCATCAGGAAGCCGCTCTTGGTACCGCAGTCGTCCTCAATGACGACCAGATCCTGGGTCACATCCACCAGACGACGCGTCAGGTAACCCGAGTTCGCGGTCTTCAGTGCCGTATCTGCCAGGCCCTTACGGGCGCCGTGGGTCGAGATGAAGTACTGGAGAACGTTCAGACCTTCGCGGAAGTTGGTCGTGATCGGCGTCTCGATGATCGATCCGTCCGGCTTCGCCATCAGACCGCGCATACCGGCCAGCTGACGAATCTGGGCTGCGGAACCCCGGGCTCCGGAGTCAGCCATCATGTAAATGGAGTTGAAGGACTCCTGCTTGACGGTATCGCCATGGCGATTGACAACATCTTCCTGGCCGAGCTGGTCCATCATCGCTTTCGCGACCTGGTCACCGGCACGACCCCAGATATCGACGACCTTGTTATAGCGTTCGCCGTCGGTCACAAGACCGGAGGTGTACTGCTGGGCGATCTCCTTAACTTCCTGCTCGGCAGCGTGAATCAGCGGGTGCTTGAGTTCCGGCACCAGCATGTCTTTCACGGCAATCGAGATGCCCGCACGCGTTGCGAGACCGAAACCGGCCTGCATCAGCTTGTCGGCAAACACGACCGTGGCCTTGAGGCCGCAGCGGCGGTAGGACGCATTGATCAGCTTGGAGATTTCCTTCTTCTTCATCGGCTTCTGCAGCACGCTGAAGGGAAGTCCCGCCGGCAGAATCTCAGAAAGGATCGCACGCCCGACGGTCGTCTCATGACGGGTGATCTTCTCGATGGCTTCCCCGTCCTCCGAAAGTTCGTATTCCTTCAGACGCACGATCACCTTGGCGTGCAGCGAAACCTGGCCGGATTCGTAGGCACGCTTGACTTCGCCGACGTCGGCAAAAGCCATGCCTTCGCCCTTGGCGTTCACGCCTTCACGGGTCGCGTAATACAGGCCCAGCACGATATCCTGGGAAGGCACGATGATCGGCTCGCCGTTCGCCGGGGACAGCACGTTGTTGGAGGCCAGCATCAGCGTGCGGGCTTCCATTTGCGCTTCCAGGGACAGCGGAACGTGAACAGCCATCTGGTCGCCGTCGAAGTCGGCGTTGAACGCAACGCAGACCAGCGGGTGCAACTGAATGGCCTTGCCTTCGATGAGGACCGGCTCGAAAGCCTGGATACCCAGACGGTGCAGCGTCGGCGCACGGTTCAACATGACCGGATGCTCGCGGATCACCTCTTCGAGGATGTCCCAAACCACCGGCTCCTGGCTCTCGACCATCTTCTTGGCCTGCTTGATGGTCGTTGCGAGCCCCATCAGTTCAAGCTTGTTGAAGATGAAGGGCTTGAAGAGTTCAAGCGCCATCAGCTTCGGCAGGCCGCACTGGTGCAGCTTGAGCTGCGGACCCACGGTGATAACCGAACGGCCGGAGTAGTCAACCCGCTTACCGAGCAGGTTCTGACGGAAGCGGCCGCCCTTGCCCTTGATCATGTCGGCAAGGGACTTGAGCGGGCGCTTGTTGGCGCCGGTCATGGCTTTGCCGCGACGACCGTTGTCGAGCAGAGAATCGACCGATTCCTGCAGCATCCGCTTTTCGTTGCGGACGATGATTTCCGGCGCCTTCAGTTCGAGCAGGCGCTTTAGACGGTTGTTGCGATTGATTACGCGACGGTACAGATCGTTCAGGTCAGAGGTGGCAAAACGACCACCATCCAGCGGAACGAGCGGACGCAAGTCCGGCGGCAGAACCGGAAGGACTTCCAGGATCATCCAGTCCGGCTTGATACCGGAGGACTGGAAGGCTTCCAGCACTTTCAGGCGCTTGGAAATCTTCTTGATCTTGGCTTCCGAACCAGTGGTCTCGAGCTCGGAACGCAGCTTCTCGACTTCGTGCGGCAGATCAAGGCTGCGCAGCATCTCGCGGATGCCCTCAGCGCCCATCAGCGCGATGAAGTCGTCACCGTATTCCTCGACCTTGGCCAGATAGTCGTCTTCCGACAGAATCTGGGCGCGGTTCATCGGCGTCATGCCGGGGTCGGTGACCACGTAGGCTTCAAAATACAGTACGCGTTCGATGTCGCGCAGGGTCATGTCGAGCACCATGCCGAGACGGCTCGGCAGGCTCTTCAGGAACCAGATGTGGGCAACGACCGAGGCCAGCTCGATGTGCGCCATGCGCTCACGGCGAACCTTCGACAGCGTCACTTCGACACCGCACTTTTCGCAGATCACACCACGGTGCTTCAGGCGCTTGTACTTGCCGCACAGGCACTCGTAGTCCTTGACCGGTCCGAAAATCTTCGCGCAGAAGAGACCATCGCGTTCCGGCTTGAAGGTCCGGTAGTTGATGGTTTCGGGCTTCTTTACTTCGCCATAGGACCAGGACCGGATCGTCTCCGGGGACGCCAGACTAATCGTGATGGCGTCGAACTCTTCCTCGTTCGGCAGGCTTTGCTTGAATAGATCAGCGAGCAAACTTTTCATCAATCACTCCATCCAGTATGGGCACGCATCGTCGAACCTGCCGCTCAGTAGCGGTCCAGGTCGATGTCGATGGCCAGAGAGCGAATTTCCTTGACCAGCACGTTGAAGGATTCCGGCATGCCGGCGTCGATCTTGTGCTCGCCCTTGACGATGTTTTCGTACACTTTGGTCCGGCCGGTAACGTCATCCGACTTGACCGTGAGCATTTCCTGCAGCGTGTAGGCGGCACCGTAGGCTTCCAGCGCCCAGACTTCCATTTCCCCGAAACGCTGACCGCCGAACTGGGCCTTGCCTCCCAACGGCTGCTGGGTAACAAGGGAGTACGGGCCGGTAGAACGCGCATGCATCTTGTCATCGACCAAGTGGTGCAGCTTCAGCACATGCTTGTAGCCGACGGTAACCTGACGTTCGAAAGGTTCGCCCGTGCGGCCATCAACCAGATTCACCTGACCGCCGGACGGCAGACCCGCCAGTTCGAGCATGCCCTGAATCTCGGACTCCTTGGCCCCATCGAAAACCGGCGTTGCGAAAGGCACGCCCTTGCGCAGGTTCTGCGCCAATTCGAGGACTTCGGTGTCGTTGAAATCGTTCAGCTGTTCGGGCTTGCCACTACCGTTATAGATCTCTTCCAGGAAGCCGCGCACTTCATCGGCTGTCGCCTTGGCACGCATCATCTTGTCGATCTTGTTGCCAAGACCCTTCGCAGCCCAGCCCAGGTGGGTTTCGAGCACCTGGCCGATGTTCATCCGCGACGGAACGCCCAAGGGGTTCAGCACGATGTCCATCGGCGTACCGTCTTCCATGTAAGGCATGTCTTCGACAGGAACGATCTTGGAAACCACACCCTTGTTACCGTGACGACCGGCCATCTTGTCGCCAGGCTGAAGGCGACGCTTGACCGCCAGGTAGACCTTGACCATCTTCTGCACACCCGGGGGCAGCTCATCGCCCTGGGTAAGCTTCTTCTTCTTGGCTTCGAAAGCCAGGTCGAAGTCCTTGCGTGTCTTTTCGAGGGACTCGCGAACCGACTCCATCTGGGCGGCGAGGGTCTCGTCGGCCATGCGGATATCGAACCACGTGTAGTGCTCGAGGCCTTCCAGGTATTCCTTGGTGATCGGCGTGCCCTTGGCGAGACGGCGGGGACCGCCATTGGCCGGCTGACCCGAGATCATCCGCTCGATACGTTCGAAAGCGTCACGCTCCACGATCCGCATCTGGTCGGCGAGGTCGGTCTTGAAGCCACGCAGCATGTCGTCAATGATCGACTGGGCACGCTTGTCGCGCTCGATGCCCTCACGGGTGAACACCTGAACGTCGATCACGATGCCGTTCATGCCGGAAGGCACTCGCAGCGAGGTGTCCTTAACGTCGGAAGCCTTCTCGCCGAAAATGGCGCGCAGCAGCTTCTCTTCGGGCGTCAGCTGGGTTTCGCCCTTGGGCGTAACCTTGCCGACGAGCACGTCGCCCGCCTCTACTTCTGCGCCGATATAGACGATGCCGGACTCATCAAGGCGGGACAGCTGGGCTTCACCGAGCGACGCGATGTCGCGGGTGATTTCCTCAGGTCCGAGCTTGGTGTCACGGGCAACGACGGTCAGCTCTTCGATGTGGATCGAAGTGAAACGGTCGTCAGCCACCACACGCTCGGAGATCAGGATCGAGTCTTCGAAGTTGTAGCCGTTCCACGTCATGTAGGCGACCAGCATGTTCTGACCCAGAGCAAGCTCACCCATGTCGGTGGAGGCACCGTCGGCGATCACGTCGCCACGGGACACCACGTCGCCAACCTTGACGACCGGACGCTGGTTGATGTTCGTGTTCTGGTTCGAACGGGTGTACTTGATCAGGTTGTAGATATCGACACCGACCTCGCCAGCAACCGTTTCCGCGTCATGCACGCGGATCACGATGCGGTTGGCGTCGACATAGTCCACAACACCGCCGCGAAGGGCCTGCTCGGCGGTGCCCGAGTCGACCGCCACGGTACGCTCGATGCCGGTACCGACGAAAGGCTTTTCAGGACGCAGACAGGGCACGGCCTGACGCTGCATGTTCGCGCCCATCAGCGCGCGGTTCGCGTCATCGTGCTCAAGGAACGGAATCAGGGACGCAGCCACCGATACGATCTGGCCAGGCGCGATGTCCATGTACTGAACGGTATCCGCGGTCGCAAGCGTGAATTCACCCTTGTTACGGCAGGAAACCAGATCACCTGTCAGCTTGCCGGTGACATCCACTTCGGCGTTCGCCTGGGCGATGACGTACTGGCCTTCTTCGATCGCCGACAAAAAGTCTATCTGCTCGGTGACGGAACCGTCAGTAACCTTCCGGTACGGCGTCTCGAGGAAACCGTACTGGTTGGTGCGGGCAAACAGCGCCAGCGAGTTGATCAGACCAATGTTCGGACCTTCCGGCGTCTCGATAGGACACACGCGACCGTAGTGGGTCGGATGGACGTCGCGGACTTCAAAGCCTGCACGCTCACGGGTCAAACCGCCCGGTCCAAGAGCCGAAACACGGCGCTTGTGGGTGATCTCCGCCAGCGGGTTGGTCTGGTCCATGAACTGGGACAGCTGGCTGGAACCGAAGAACTCCTTGATTGCGGCGCTGATCGGCTTGGCATTGATCAGGTCGTGCGGCATCAGGTTGTCGCTCTCGGCCTGGCCAAGACGCTCCTTCACGGCCCGTTCGACACGCACCAAACCGGCACGGAACTGGTTTTCAGCCAGTTCGCCCACCGAACGGACGCGCCGGTTACCAAGGTGGTCGATGTCGTCGATTTCACCACGGCCATTGCGCAACTCGACGAGCACGCCGACAACGGCAAGCACGTCGTCATTGGACAGCGTACCCGGACCTTCGCCGCCCTTCGGGCCAACGGTCGCATACAGACGCTTCTGCCAATCGGGAGCCTTGTCGTCGAGCTTCTCGGGATAGGCTCGACGATTGAACTTCATGCGACCGACGACCGACAGGTCGTAGCGCTCCGGCAAATAGAACAGTCCCTGGAACAGGGCTTCGACAGCATCTTCCGTGGGCGGCTCGCCCGGACGCATCATGCGGTAAATCGCAACCCGCGCAGCCCACTGATCGGCGGTTTCGTCGACTCGCAGGGTCTGGGAAATGTGGGAACCGCGATCCAGATCGTTCAGGTAGAGCGTCGTGAACGTGGTGACACCCGCTTCGCGGAGCTTGTCAAGGACGTCCTCGGTGATCTCCTCGTTGGCGCGAGCAACGAGCTCACCGTCAGGACTCACCACATTGGTGGCGAGAACGCGTCCCAGCAGGAAATCGTCGGCGACGGACACCATCTCGATGCCGGCAGTGGCCAGCTCGCGGATATGCTTGGCGGTAATCCGCTTGTCCTTGGTCACAATGACCTTGCCGGACGCGTCGACCACGTCGAACTTGGCCATTTCGCCGCGCAGGCGATCGGGCACAAGTGCAAACTGGGCGCCATCCTCTTCGAGCGTGAAGTTCTCGAAGTCGTGGAAAGTCGACAGGATTTCTTCCGGCGTCATCCCGATAGCCTTCAGCAGGATGGTGACCGGCATTTTGCGGCGACGGTCGACGCGGAAATACAGGTAATCCTTCGGGTCGAACTCGAAGTCCAGCCAAGAGCCGCGGTAGGGAATGATCCGTGCCGAGAACAGCAGCTTTCCGGATGAGTGGGTCTTGCCGCGGTCATGTTCGAAGAACACGCCAGGAGACCGGTGCAGCTGCGAAACGATTACCCGCTCGGTGCCGTTAACCACGAAGGAGCCGTTGTTGGTCATGAGCGGAATCTCGCCCATGTACACTTCCTGCTCCTTGACTTCCTTGATGGTCTCCTTGGCAGCTTCCTTATCCAGGATTACCAGACGGACACGAGCGCGCAAGGGTGATGCGAAGGTCAGGCCACGCTGCTGACACTCCTTCACATCGAAGGCCGGCTCACCGAGGTTAAATTGCACGAATTCCAGCCGAGCGTTGCCGCTATGGCTGGAAATCGGAAAAATGGAATTGAAGGCAGCCTGAAGGCCCTGGTTTGCCCGAGCTGCAGGCAAAGTTTCCGCCTGCAGAAAGGACGCGTAGGATTCAAGTTGAGTGGCCAGCAGATAAGGCACATTCTTTACGGCTGCGCGCTTGGCGAAGCTTTTACGGATGCGCTTTTTCTCGGTGTAGGAGTACGCCATAGATGCTCCGGGTCAGAGAAGTCGGACGTCAGAAGACAAAAGACAGCATTTCGGACACTTGATTCAACGCGTTCCGCGCTTTAATCTGCATCGAACGCTCTTTTTTGTCGTCTATGTCCAGACTTTTATAAACAGCAGAAAACAGAAAGCACAAAAGGGCCGATGCCGAAATGGCATCAGCCCTCTGTAGGAAGCTGGAATTACTTGACTTCGACCTTGGCGCCTGCGTCTTCAAGTTGCTTCTTGAGCGCATCGGCATCAGCCTTGGAAATGGCTTCCTTGACAGCCTTCGGAGCGCCGTCGACCAGATCCTTGGCTTCCTTGAGGCCCAGGCCGGTTACTGCACGAACAACCTTAATAACTTCAACCTTCTTCTCGCCGGCAGCCAGCAGCATGACGGTGAATTCGGTCTGCTCTTCAACCACAGCAGCAGCAGCGGCGCCAGGAGCAGCCACAGCCATCGAAGCGGCGGAAACGCCAAACTTCTCTTCGAACGCCTTGACCAGGTCGTTCAGGTCCATAACCGTCATTGCGCCAACGGCTTCGAGGATGTCGTCTTTGGTAATTGCCATCTCAAAATACTCCAAATCTAATTTCGTACGAGTTACCAGGAACCGACCAATTAGGCGGCTGCGGCTTCTTCTTCACGTTTTTTGGCCAACGCAGCCATCGCACCAGCAAAGCTCGATACCGGAGCCTGCATGACGCCCAGCAGCGTGGAAAGCAGCTCTTCGCGGCTCGGAATCGACGCCAGGGCTTGCACACCAGCCTTGTCGAGAACCTTCCCTGCGTAACAGCCAGCCTTCAGCACCAGCTTGTCGTTGGTTTTGGCGAAATCGCTCAAAACCTTCGCTGCAGATACCGGATCGGCCGAAATGCTGTAAATCAGCGGGCCGGTCATTTCTTCCGCCAAGCCTGCGAACGGCGTATCAGCCACTGCACGGCGTGCCAGGGTATTCTTCAGCACACGCAGATAAACGCCAGCATCACGAGCCTTGGCACGCAGCACGGTGAGGTTGCCTACCTCAATCCCTGCGTACTGTGCCACGACGATTGTCTGGGCGTTCGCTACTTGCGCCGACACCTCGGCCACTACGGCTTTTTTGTCGTCGAGATTCAGACTCAAGGTCTTTCCTCCTATCAAGTCAACACGCGATGAAAACCTTCATCGCACCTACGGCGACCTGGATCAGGAGCTTTGCGCTCCGTTCAAAAACGAAACGCGGAAATCCTGTCTGGGACACCGTCTACGCAGGTTTTCGTTGATTAAGCGACAAGGCTTGCGCCTGGCCGCACCTGCGGTCTTTGACGATCCGGATGGCTTGCTTTCACGCCAGCCATCCGGCCCAAAGTTCTTACTGCTGACCGCTTGCGGTAGCGGGTTCCACGCGGACGCCGGCGCCCATCGTGGACGACACGGCAACCTTGCGCAGATACACGCCCTTGGAAGCAGCCGGCTTGGCCTTGACCAAGGCATCGATCAGGGCCGCAACGTTCTGCTGAAGCGCTTCGACGGAGAAAGACGCACGACCCACGGTAGCGTGAATCAAACCGCCCTTGTCGGTACGGTACTGAACCTGACCGGCCTTGGCATTCTTCACCGCGGTGGTGACATCCATGGTAACGGTGCCGACCTTCGGGTTCGGCATCAGGCCACGGGGGCCAAGAATCTGACCCAGCGCGCCCACGACGCGCATGGCGTCCGGAGTGGCGATGCACAGGTCGAAATCGATGGTGCCGCCCTTGACCTGCTCGGCCAGATCGTCAAAGCCGACGACATCTGCGCCTGCAGCGCGGGCTGCTTCAGCCTTGTCGCCCTGGGCGAACACGGCAACACGAACCGACTTGCCGGTACCGGCCGGCAGAACCACGGAACCGCGAACCAGCTGGTCGGATTTCTTGGCATCGACGCCGAGATTGACGGCCACATCGATGGACTCGTCGAACTTGGCGGTTGCGCACTCCTTGACCAGCGACAGTGCATCGGTCAGGGGATAAACCTTGTTGCGATCAACTTTGGCACGCAGGGCCTGAACGCGCTTGGACAATTTCGCCATGATTACATGCCTTCCACGGTGATGCCCATGCTGCGTGCGGAGCCAGCGATGGTACGAGCTGCGGCGTCGAGGTCCGCTGCGGTGAGATCCTTCATCTTGGCTTTGGCGATTTCTTCGCACTGAGCCTTGGTGATCTTGCCGACCTTGTCGGTATGGGGCTTCGGGGAGCCCTTCTGGATACCGGCGGCCTTCTTGATCAAGATGGTTGCGGGCGGCGTCTTCATGATGAAGGTGAAGCTCTTGTCCGCAAACGCAGTGATCACGACCGGAATCGGCAAACCGGGTTCAAGCCCTTGAGTCTGGGCATTGAACTCCTTACAGAACTGCATGATGTTCAGGCCGCGCTGACCAAGAGCCGGACCGATCGGGGGACTGGGGTTGGCCTTGCCGGCAGGAACCTGCAGCTTGACGTAACCAATAATCTTCTTTGCCATTAGGCAACTCCTTTTTGAGTTCTAGCGCACGACTTTTACGCCGCGCTCCTCTTTGCCCTATCGGGCGCAAAACGGGGTGCCTAATCGCACCCCACGGCGATCAGGTTTTCTCGACCTGACCGAAATCCAGCTCAACCGGCGTAGCACGACCGAAAATCGTAACCGAGACGCGGATCTTGCTCTTTTCGTAGTTCACGTCTTCGACGGAACCATTGAAGTCGGTAAATGGACCTTCCTTGACCCGAACCATCTCGCCAACCTCGAAGAGCACCTTCGGACGCGGCTTATCGACGCCATCCTTCATCTGCTGCATGATCTTGTCGACTTCCTTTTCGGAAATCGGGGTCGGCTTGTTCGCAGTACCACCTACAAAACCGGTAACTTTCGGAGTTGACTTGATGAGATGCCACGTATCGTCGTTCATCTCCATTTCCACCAGCACGTAGCCGGGGAAGAACTTGCGTTCAGTGATGCTTTTCTGGCCGTTCTTCATCTCGATCACTTCTTCGACCGGAACGAGAATCTGACCAAACAAATCCTGCATGCCATCACGCGCAATTCGCTCGACGAGCGCGCGCTGGACCGACTTTTCGAAGCCGGAATAGGCGTGAACTACGTACCAACGCTTGCTCATGATTTTTTCCAGCCCAGAATCAGATCATAAAGAGCCCATTCGAGCGTCTTGTCGGTTACCCACAAGAAGACCGCCATGATCACGACGAACGCAAAAACAATTCCGGTTGTCTGGAAGGTTTCCTTGCGCGACGGCCATGAGACCTTTTTGGTTTCGGCAACGGTATCGTTTGCAAAGATGGCAAACCGCTGCCCGGGCTCGGTTTTCCAGGCCACAGCAGCGCACAGCGAAACACCCGCGAGCACAGAGAGAACGCGGAGAACCATCGCTTGCTCGGAGAGCAGATAGAAGCCCACAACGCCAGCCACCAGAATAACCAGTGCTAGCGCAAACTTGATTTTGTCGGCCATTAAAACGTAATTCCGATTGAAGCGTGGCAGGGGCAGAGGGAATCGAACCCCCAACCTTCGGTTTTGGAGACCGACGCTCTGCCAGTTGAGCTATACCCCTGCAGCAGAGACTACAGGCCGCCTCGCGGGGAGCGAGGCGTCCCGAGTACGACTATCGATATTACTCGATAACCTTGGCAACGACACCGGCGCCGACGGTACGACCGCCTTCACGGATGGCGAAACGCAGACCTTCTTCCATCGCGATCGGCGCAATCAGCTTTACCGTCATCGAGATGTTGTCG
>Ga0209277_10001214_pt1 | contig 12777 bp, 16 predicted proteins | sample JI81AbrownDNA_FD_187503 | JGI IMG/M metagenome (GOLD analysis project Ga0209277, IMG submission 187503) | Wastewater effluent complex algal communities from Wisconsin, to seasonally profile nutrient transformation and Carbon sequestration -... | ecosystem: Engineered > WWTP > Effluent > Algae... | reverse complement strand
CCACCCCATCATTTGCCTCTGCAAATTGATTGTACTTCCCCCCATCTTTATTCTTCCATCCTGCGATAACCCCACACATGTCCACTATTGTCTTGGGAAAAGGGTCTTTCTTCTGCAGGATGTCATTTTCCATTTCCTCAAATAGTTTTCCATATTTATATTTGTCGGCTTTGTATAAAAACAATATTGCGTGGCGCTCCTCCTCCGCAGTATCTAGTGCCTGATCCAATTGCTCCTTGCTTGGCTTTGTCACATTCTTTTCTTTTATAATTGCCTTGAAATCTTCTTCACATCTTCCAAATCTTAGGCCACGTTCAGTACAGACCTTGTAAAGAGCCATATATTGGTCATGGATGTCATGGAATTTCTCTTGATATAGCCCACGAAGTTGATATGGGCCATTGCCTTATTATGCTTGGCATCTAGATTGTCGTTGCCCCTGGTGTATACTATCTTCTTGATTGCCTTCATTAGTGTCATAGAGTCCAACTTTTTCCATATCCTTAAAACTGGGAAGTGCCTTCACTAGGTTCTTTACTTCAGTATCACACAGGATAAGGAGTGTGAACAGGTTACATAGGTTTCCTTGAAGCATCCTTTCAATCTTCAACAGGTCATTCATCTTGTAGTCCCAGACATGTTTGTTGTTTTCAGTAGGCTTCTCGGGCATATCAGGTGCTTCTGGCCCAACATACTCCTCTGATCGTAAGCATATCACCATATCACTACTGTTCTTGATTTGTGTACTCGTGTACAGCACCAGCCAGTCAATTGTATTTTCATACAGATCAGGGCCATTCTCACCTACTTTGAACATATATCCCCTGAAGAAGTCATTTCTAGTATCTGTAGCATAGCTCTTACCATGATTCTTCTTGAATCCCTGTCTGTTTGTACTTTTCACCACATCCGGCTTCTCATCGACGTTCTCGTCTGTACATTCTTTCATGGTGGCTTTGGTGAGTGGTAACATTTCTTTATTTATGTTGATGATTCAATGAAAACCTAGCAATAAGCTAAAATTAAAGTAAACCCTAATAAATTAAGAAATTATGAGCTAGTTCTCTGCAAGCTAATTTATTAATTTTTTCGCTTTGTTTTGTTGTCATTTTCCTCAGTCTTGTCCCCAGTCTTGTATTCCTTGTCATCGGAGTCTTTGCCACCTCCTCTTCCTCCTGCCAGAGGTTTGCTTTCTGCAATTTCTGTTTTGTCTTTAGTATACTCCTCGTATCTTTTCTCTTCACTGTATTTTCCTTCTATCGTAATTTTCCAATTCTCCAACAGCAACAGCAACAGCAACAGAAAACCAAGATTCAAGGATAATGCCATTATTGAGATATTTAAGGCATTCTATCAGTTCTGTAGAAAGAATATGGCAAATGGAGTTATGCGTAATTTAAAAGAAAGCAACAGTGCAATAATAACTTACACCGAGACAGCAGGTAACACTATTAATGGAAAAATGTTATTGACAAGATCTTAGAATGAATCTGTACCTGCAGATAAGAATGCGGAGAATTTACTGGATTGGGTTGTAACAATAGACAATGGTGCTACCAATAATACAACAGGAACAAGGACGGCCTCTACGATTTAAAGAATTGAGCTCAAAATTAGCGCTAGCAGATAGCAGCATTGTGAATGTTAGCTAAATGGAAGACTAGCGGTAGTACTTCACCAGGAATTAGGACATCCCAATGAGGATTAAATTAGAGCAACACCCAATATATGCGATCAAAGTCATTGGTAAGACCGAAAATTGTGCTGAACTTGTGATCAGGAATCCCAACCAGGCAAAGTCAAGCAATTTCTCAAGATCAAAGTTGATTCCATTCTCCAAGGAATTGAAAGGTAACACTAAAAGTTGAAATATGCGACGTTTTCCAGGCGGGAATTAATAACTTACAAAGGAATCGAATACTGAAGGTTTGGATTTACAATTTGAATTAAAAGCACTAGGCACGATGCAACAGCATAGCAAATTGGTAAGATCATTTTCCACAGCCAATGGAAGAGTTGAAGCAATGCTCAGTGGAGCATAAGTTTATGAAATTATGAGATAAAAACTATGGCCTGAATCAGTTAACACGTTAACGAAATTACCCAATTCTATGACCAAGAAAGAGGCAGGACACTCATCTATGGACCACTTTATGATGAACATATACCAAATTATTTACTGCATTTGAGAAATTAGGAGAAACTGAGATCGTCAGAACAAACTACAGCAGAATCAAGGGCAAATTGCAGAATCAAGGAGTACCGAGAGGATCATGCAGAACAGATATACAAGTATGATTTTGTAGAATGAACAAATACTGCTGTTGTGAGATGTAAAATGGCGAAAAGCTCTGTGATGACTATGCGCCAATGAAAGATAAGTTATTCAAGTATTTAGATCTATCAGAAATTGAAAGCGAAAGTGATGATGATGATGATGAGTTCAAAAGTACAACTATATAACATTCTTTGCATTGACTTTGGCAATCCAGAACAAGATTGATGTGGATGTTATGGATGTTGAGTCAGCATTCCTTTAAGAATATTTGGAAACAGACATCAACATGATAATGCTAGATGGTTTGACAGAAATTGAAAATTAGGACCAAACAATTATTTAAATTAAAGAAGTCCTTTATGGTCTCTTACAAGCAGCTCGTCAATTCTGGAAGACATTATTGAGTATCGTGAGATCAAGAACTGACATATGTTTACTTATGAGGGTTTCTGAAGAAGGAACTTTGATGCTACCGGTATATGTCATTATTGTTTTGAGAGATCAAAAAACAAATTTCAAAGCAATTTCTGATATTGTAAAAGAGTTTTCTATCGCACATTCAGAATCTATGACATAGTACATTGAAGTTACTACCCTACAAACATCAAGTGGATGGCAACTATTGGGTTTGGCCATTTCGGATAAACTTATCAAGGAACTTGGTAATGAAATTGAGTATTGCAGAATTGTGATTCCTCTGTGGGAAGCAAAGTAAGTGTAATGATACCGGATGAAGAAAATGACTTGATTGCAGCAACCAAACATTTAATATATAATTTAGGAATTGGATCATAACTGAATCTTGTCAAGACGAGACCAGATCTGGCAAATTGTGCTTTCGAATTGGGGAAATTTATGGATAGCGCAGCTCAGGCGCATTACAAGATGCTCTTGAGAGCAATATTCCTCAGATATTGTCTACCACGCCTAGGACCATATCTGGCATCCATCAGTCGTGGACATATCCTCTCCTCTATGACATCCTCGTGCCATCTATTGTCGCATCATTGAAAATGTCGTCTTCTTTCCCCAATCTAACCTGTATCTGTAATTGTTTCATCATTTGTATACGCTCCTGGTTATTCAACAGAATCTATTGCTGTTGTTACTTCAGGTATAAAAGCAAGCTCTATGCAAGAATCAGCTGCTACAAAATGTGAGTTAACACCTATCTGAAATGCATCAGGAATCCCTACAATAATTGCATTATCTTTGCGATCTTCCAAGGCACCCCTGTGTAAGCTGGTACTGGTACTTGCGGGCAGGTTGAAATCATTCTCTCGCATCCAAACAAATAATGATCCCTGCAATTGTTCCACGAAGAAATGACCCAGCTCATCCGTTATATGACAGAACACTACCTTGACTTCCCCCTTCTTGATTTGGTTTGTTTATTGGTAATAAAGCAATAATCTAGCCATAAACTAAAGTTAAAGCATATTCTAATAAATTAAGAAATTATGTGATAATCCACGTGATAATTTTCTTAATCTTTTTTGCTCGTAATTATTAACTTTCTTCTCATTTTTATAGTCAGTCTTGTAGCCCTGTGCTTGCTCTTGTAATCTTGCGTTTTCGAAGTATTTCCTGCGATCCACGGAGTCTACTGAACGTTCCAACCTATTTTTTGTTTCCTCTGTTCCCTCTGTTCCCTCTATTCCCTCATTTATTTTTCAATCTTCCAACACACCTCTGTGAAAGTTAGTACTTGTACTGGCAGGCAGGTTTAGTATCTTTTCGTGCATTTGTACAAACAGCGCTCCCTGTAGGGGTTTGTAAAAAATCAACAAGCATATCCATTTTAGGACAGAACTCTATTTTAACTTCACCTTTTTTGATTCTGTACATTACAAAGAAGTATCTGACATTGAAGTGACATGTTTGTTTGCTGCTGTATGATTTGCCTTTCACCACCAATAGAATTTTGCTCTTGTTGTCTTGGTAGACCATAGTAGTAGGAACATACTGACCCTGTGCTTCGAAGTCCCATCCACAAGATCTGCCCAAAAGCATCATCTATTGCTACTAACTCTGCTTCGGTGGAGATTTTAGTGTTCTGATTCTGTTTGCATTATCCACTATACATAACTCCCTTACCTAAATTCATGTAAATGCCAATGTAGCTCCTCATGTCCAGATGTATAACATTTGAACTATCTACCCACCAGCTTGGGTGGTCATTGGGCCCTATAGTTAACGTAAGTTTTTGTGTACTACATAGGTATTGCATCAATCTTGTAAGTTTTTTTGTATTCACTCTTGTGCATAGAAACACCACTGATGATTCTATGTCTTGCTTTCTAAGTATAGCAGATTGGCCACTACCATAGATGATGGAACAGTTGTGCCTTCTCTTCCAGCAATACTCTACAAGTTTCATGAATAAGTGACTTGATGCTGGCGTCTTTGCTGCACCTTGCGTGTCCATGGGCAGTTCTCCAAGCATTTTATTAATATATTTGAGCATGGACATTTCTGTAGTCTATCGTAAGTCCCAGGAAAATACTAAACAGCATGAAGTAGCCCGCAGGCTTTCTTTACCAAATTTCTTGTTTAGATCGCTGATAATGTCTGGACCATGTCTTTCTCTACATGCAATATTTTTAAGTCATCGAGGTGCCATATAATAGCACATTGTCATCCATTTATGGTTTTATTGGCCACCCATTGGTTGTATGGGTTGAGTGTAAAGCCCTAGCTAATAAGTATTTCTGATAATAATTTCCAAAATACTAATGCTGCTTGTAACTTCCCATACAGTCCTTTCTTTAATTATACATACAACATTTTCTACTGTGTCTCGCATATCTGAATGTAGAAGTGCCCCTGGTATATCTGTCATAATGACATACCTGCCTTCTTTACCATCTATAGCGCATGACTTCATCATGGACTAGGGTGATGTGGCTGGTGAGCTAGCTTCCTCCTTATTGGTGTATTGTCGCTGTGGTCTCCCTTTGGCATATCCTCTTGCCTTCACAGTAACATCCCTGTTTTACTTTATCAACTTGAAGTATCATAGTGCTTTCTTTCTCTCTTAATACATTAACTCATCTTTCATTTTTGGTAATAGTGCCTCTCTTTCATGTAATTGAAGTAGTTCTTTAGTAGCGTGTTTTTACCTTTCTGTCTGATTTTCTCGATCTCTGCTTTTACGCTCATTTGAGTTTGGGTATGTCCTGTTTGTAATGGATAAAATTGTTATTTTGTTCTCACTGGCCTAGGTCATAGATTCTAAATGTGTCTTGTAACATTGCCCTGGTCCACTGTGCTGTCGACACATTCTTCACCAGTTTCTGGGTTGACGTTCATTTGTGCGGCATTCAATGTCATTTATTTAAATTTATTCATTGTCATCATCAGGCTCTATTTTGGTTTGTATGTGTTTCTTCTGCGTCCACTCCTGTGAGCATGCTGTCGTGTATTTCTGTGAGCGTATTGCTTGAGTCTTAAGACTTATCAAGGCTGTCCACTTCTGTTTCACCTGAATATTCATTTTGCCTGTGGCTGTTGTCTGTTTCTCTAGGTATGTCTTGTGCATTTGTGGTTACATCAAGTGACATGAATGTGTCCATTCTTGCGTATCTTGGTACCACTCCTGTAATGTCCATGCCCACTGCTGTAGTGTCCACTCCTACAATTTCTGAATTGTTTTTGTTGTCATCTTTGAGTCATTAATTATATTGCCATCTTGTTGGTGAATACATGCCTTTGTGTTTTTTTGCATACAACCGCGGCCTATTGCTAGTATGACATTGGTTGGCATGGGCAGTACCGTCCAATTGTTTCACGTGACGTGTCTTCCCTAGTGTATATTTAGGAAATAGTGTGTTTATTGGGCGTTTCCGGTTGGTCTCAGTGCAATTACAACTGAAGTATGTGGCAATAGTGAATTGTCCTGTTGCTCATGTATTTGGGCGTATTTACCAAATTTAAGTTTGCAATGTTTATTACCACATCTGTAATGTCCATGCCCACTGCTGTAGTGTCCACTCCTACAATTTTTGAATTGTTTTTGTTGTCATCTTTGAGTCATTAGTTATATTGCCATCTTGTTGGTGAATACATGCATTTGTGTTTTTTTTCATGCAGCCGCGATTTGATGTATTGCTAGTATGACTTTGTTTTGCATGGGCAGTACCGTCCAATTGTTTCATGTGACGTGTCTTCCCTAGTGTATATTGAGGAAATAGCGCGTTTCTTGGTCATTTACGCTTAGTCTCAGTTCAATTGCACCTGAAGTATGTGGCAATATTGAATTGTCCTGTTGACCATCTATTTGGGCGTATGGACCAAATTCAAGTTTGCAATGCTTATTGTGTTCTATGCATGAATCTGTCACAATGTTTCTAGGACTCATGGTGTTGTGTATGACATCCTCATGTAAGAAGCAGTTTAGCAAGAGGATAACATTATATATCATCTCAACAATAAGACTGTGCAGGTATTTCTCAAAAGGTAAGAAGCAGTTTAGCTAGAGGATAAAATTATATATCATCTCAAGAATAAGACTGTGCAGGTGTTTCTCAAAGGTAACTGGTTTACAATGGCAGGTAATCTGCACTTTCTTCTGAGTCCTCTTTACTGCCTTCTTCAATAGTGCTGTATTGCTCACGTTTGTCCTCACTTTCTGACTTGTTACTGCCCTGTTCTTGTTTAAGAACAAGGAAACTAGAACCTTTTTTCTTTTCTTGATTGTCTCTTCTTTGTCTCATTCATTAGAGCACTTGTTTCTTCTTTCCTAGGTTTGCCTGTTCATTTCATACATGTGCATCAGAAAAATGGTTGTACTTACTTTTTCATATTCATTTTTCCATCTGGCTAGAACTCAACACATGTCAGACACCATCTTTTAAAAGGTCTTTTCTCTGCAGGACGTCATTTTACATATCTTCCAATAGTTTTACACATCTTTGCCTATCTGCCTTGTATAGAAACATTATTGCTTGAAGTTACAAAATTAAAAATATGAGATGAGAACCATGATAACTTGTAGACCTCCGCTGGTACAATCCTCATGTAAGAACCAGGAAAATCGGCATTAGATTTCTGTTTGGGAATGCCAGTGTACAATCAGTGAAATGGTTTTTTTCAATGAAGCTGGTATGAAAAGTTGGCAATAGGTTTATTCGAAATAAAACTTTGCTTTTAGATGTTTAACCTTTATAATTACTTTTTTACATCGACTTCGACAACTTCTTGCTAATCGTTGCTGGTTATGAGCCCAAATGCTGACATTAGCAAAACAAGTTGACAATCTCCTGGAAAACCAGATAAGCTTTACCTAACGACATCAATCATCTGAAAAACATGACTACTGTGCCAACAGCATCAAGCACCTCGACCGCACTGGCAGCATCAAGCACCTCGACCACACTGGTGGCATCAATGGCAATTGCAAGCACTCTCAATAGAGGAGGTTCTAATTTTGACTATGGAATCTATCTTGGTGGAAAAGAACTGGCTGATAACTGGAATCTCATTCCAGAAAATCATTTTCAATATGCAACGCAGTGTCGCAATATCAAGGCATTTGGGACTATGAACAAGACCTTGACTGAAGCAAGGGAATCTGAAACTATCTTGGAATTTCAAGGGAAAATAGAACCAAGTACTGGAATTGAAAAGGAACTTGACAAAGAGACTTTTATTATGACCGTGACTCAATTGATCGCTGAACATGGACCAGAACAATTCTATTAGATTGAACTGAATAACAAAGTTATGAATGTGCTTGAGAATTATCAAATGATTTCTGTGCGAAATATGATCAATGGCTACAAAAGCCGGCTTGTTGGAGGAAATCCAGAATCCTTTGACCATTTTGAACTAGAAGACATCGCAAACTCCCGCCCCATGATTGAATCTCATCTTTCCAAATCTTTTCGAGCAAAGCTTCAGGTTAGATTTGGTCATCTGAAAGAGTTCAACAAGTGCACTGGATCTATTCTATTTATGCTGGCTTTTGAAACCTGTCATGCTTCTGTTACATTAGACATTGAAGGTGCAAAGTTGGCTTTAGTCTCTCTTTCGCTCTCTTCTTATTGTGGGGAAAATGTGACAGATTGTGCCACTGAGGCTCAACATATTATGAAACTTATGCAAAGTGGATACGCTCTTCCTGTGTCAACTGGCTCTCTCCTTCTGGGAAACTTTACTCATACGTCCTATGAATACTTCAACCGAAAATTTTACAATTTGCTTGACAGAGTCAGAGACATGGAACACAAGTACAAGTTGACTGATCCCAAGGCATGCTATATTTGTCAAGATCCTGGGCATCTTTCAAACATATATCCTCAGAGAAATAACAATTGAAACATGTCATCAAACCAAACTGTGAAATCTGGAAATCATAGTCCTCGTCTTCTGGAAGAATGGAAGTATTGTCAACCTGCAGATTTAACAAAAGCCTTCAAGATTTATGGGAGAGAGTGGAAGTTTTGTCCAAAATGTAAATGACATGCGACCGGAAAAGAATGAATCTTTCAGTTGAGCCATTGGGCTAAAGTTCACATGAATGTTTATTGGCAACATAATTCAAACATACAGCAATCAAGCACCAATTCATCGCCCAATTTCACAGTTATTGAAAACTCTGCCCCATCTGCAAACTTGTCTCGTTTTGTTACTGATCCTTCATCTGGCGTTCCATCAGGGCCTCCTTAGTTGTCAATCACTCAAGCATCTTCACAATTTGAATATTCCTCAGATGAAATTTCATTTCTTGGGATTTGGTGTGTACCTAGCAATGTTGAAAAGAAATCTTCTGTGAAGATAACTCACATCACACAAGGCAAAAAACATGACTTGAAGAAACAACAGAATCTGTTGAAGACATTGAAAATGAAGATATTGTGATTGAAGAAATCAAGAACAAGGAATCTGAAAACGATGAAATTTTTGAAGAAGTAACTGAGTCTTTTGAAGACATCGAAAGTGAAGAAATGTATTTGAAGAAATCAAGATTGAAGTATCTGAAAATTCTGGGACCAAATTTAAAGAAACGGCAGAATCGTTTGAAGACATTGAAAATGAAGATATTGTGATTGAAGAAATCAAGAACAAGGAATCTGAAAGCGATGAAATTTTTGAAGAAGTAACTGAGTCTTTTGAATACATCGAAAGTGAAGCAATTGAGTTTGTGTAAATCAAGATTGAAGAATCTGAAAATTCTGAAAATGAATACTAGAGGGTTGATTTGACATTGGGATTCAGATTTCATATCATCTCGGTGTTGATTTGCTTGAGTCCTTCAAATATTTTATATGAGCGCAGTTGCTTTTGATACAGTGGAATTGTTTTTCTCTAAATCAAGTTTACAGAGCAAGCCTAAATACATGCGCAAGAATTCTACAGGACTTTGGTTGTTTCTATGTACTTGGATGATTATGACAAATTCCATCATTTTGCCAAAGGCTGTCTTCAATTGGAAATATCCCACACATCCATTGTCACAACTCAAGATGCAACGTATGAGAACATACCAAAAATTTGTTAATCTGGATTCTATAGTGGAATTGGGACCTACTTCATTTGTGGATTCTTGTATTTACAAGGTTTCTAGAATGTTCTGCATCAATATTGTACAGCCCTCTCTGGAATTAGAAGCAAACAATCTCGACTTTTGTTTTGAAGAACTTTTTAAGAAAAGAGCTATTGTTGAGTCCAGAAACTTCAAAAATGCCAAAACTTTCTCCTCATACCAACATATTGGACTGCCCTACCATTGGTTCAGAAATAAAGTGTCTTCCTTAGAAATTGATATTCAAGCAGTGTCTTCTGCTGATAAACTTGCAGATCAATTTACCAAGGGGCTTTTCCAAGAGAAGTTTGAAAGTTCAAGAAAGCTCACCTTGTGTCATGTATATTCGACTGTGACTTCTCATGCCTGAATTTACCCACGAATTTTGGTGGTAATCAGGTTCAATAGTCAATGTGAGGTCTTGGGTTGCTTGTAGCAAATGCATTACCCGAGTGAGCTTCTTGTAATTATCTTTATCTGGCCTCTTTGCTCTTGTGCATAGGAATGCGACCACCATTTGTATATCTTTCTTTGTATGCCTACATAGGAATAATAGTTTCGCTACGATGTAATGGAACAATTGTGCCTTTTCATCAGGAAGTACATCATATTTGTCATTTGTTATATATTGTTGGATTGCCGCTGGTATCTTGGATGTTCCCTCCATGTCCAGAGGAAATTCCTTGAGCAATTTTTTACATATTTAAACATTCACAGCTTTACTTTGCCCCTGTTAATGTAGTCTATTGCATCCCCAAAATTCTAATACTCTGTCTTGTGTTGTTGTCAATGAACTTTCTTTTCAAAATTTCTTATTTAAGTCACTGATGATGCCCTCCATCACACTTTATCTGCATGAGATATTTTCAAGTCATCCACAAGACAAATGATGGTACATTGCTTTCCATTTATAACCTTGTTTTCGACACATTGATCATATGGACTGAGCACAAAACCGCATTCAACTAATGTATCAGACACAAGTTTCCAGAACAATAGCCATATTGGCTTGCTATGTCCATCACAATGATGTACCTGTTTTCTTCTGAATATGTCTTCTAGTGACAAACTTGGGGAACTATATCTTTGGTCACGTACTCCCACTGCAACCTTCCATCCGCACACCCTCCTGCATTTATAGTACCATCACACTTCTCTTTGATGAACATGAGATATCTTAGTGCCTTTTCTTTACATTTCCTCTGTAGTGCATCTCTTGAATGTAACTGAAGTTATTCCTTCAGTAGCATGTCATTTACTTTCTGACCAAACTTTTTGATCCCAGCCCTGACACTTACGTGTGTCATCATTATGTGTGCATGTGGCTTGGGGTATATACTATAGGCTATTTTTGCTGAATTAAATTGTATCTTTCCTAGGCTCCACTGGCCTAGGTCATAAGTTGTACGCATGTGTGCTTCCTTTTGTCACATTGTAATTGTGTTGTTCTCCAGTTTCTTGATCCACATTTATCTGTGCTGCTTTCATTTCTGCTACCATGTTTATGTCATTTATTATTTCATATTGATTATCTTGAAGGCTCTATTTATGGCTGGACTTTTGTATATTGTTGAATGCCCATCTCACTGTGCACGTCCGTGACCTGTTCTGGGTTCACTTCTATGTTGGATGACTCCCATTTTCTACATCATTATACTCATGTGTGTCATTCAGGCTATTATTTCCATCCTCTTGGCTATTGTTTTCATACTCTAGACAATTTTTTAATTCAAGCACATGCTTTTGCTTTCTGTAGTCCACTCGTCATCTAGGACTTCTGCAGGGGTGTTGGTGTTTTTACTATAGGCTATGCTTCCAGATTTGTCAGTAAATACAATTCCTTTCTATTTTTTTGCATTTTGGCTGTGAGTTGATGTACCACTAGTATGACTTCTGTTGGCATGGGCAGTACTGTCCAGCTATCATTTGTGACACATCTGCCTGAATGTAAGCTGAGAAAATAGTGCGTACCCTGTACCTTTCTTGTAGGTCTGAGAGCATTGCACCCAAAGTCTGCAGTGGTAATGAACTGTCATTTTGTTCCTGTATTTGGACACAAGTACCAAACTCCAACTTGCAATGTTTATTGTGGTCTATTCATGATGCTGCAACAATTGCATGGGGCTCATCTAGTCATGTATGCCATTTTTATGGGGAAAACAGTTCAACTAAAAAGATAATGTTGTTGACATTATCTTGTGTGGATCTTTTAAAAGGCAACTTATTTGAAATAGTCCATACTCTTTCTTTCACAATATGTCTCTTCCCGTAGTATTGAGGTTCATTCTGTTTCCATTCATTTCCCTCCTAATATGCTCAATTTCCCATCTACCATTATGTGTTTTACATTCAACCCATGTCCTCTACATGGCTGTGCAACTTGTTTTATGGATGTTGCAATGGTAGTCAATTTTTCGTATTCTGTTGTCCAAAAGTGTATACCCATGACACTGGCATGACAAAAGTTCATTAATGTACATAATGTCCACCTTGAGTGTCAAGTTTTTGTGTCATTCTAATAAGCTCTTGTATAGGCCTTCTGATATGGTAACATGCTCTGGTATCTTTATTGTGGTTCTGCCCTTTAAGGAGTCAATGTTTGTCTTGCAAATGTCTTCTGTGCACGATAAGTTTGCTTTTGTGATGGGGCAATTTGGAATGAGGTTGTCTTCTACATATTTAATGCAATTGTTTGTGCTAGGTGTGCCTGTGATACATTGGAGACATATAGCATCAGAATACTCCTTGACAGTGTATTTATATTTATTCTTATCTACTGTGTTAATTAAGATCTGAAGCATACGAAAGAATCTACAGATATATTATCTACAGATATATTAGGGGTTGCCAAAGTTGGACGATATATTATCTTACATCGAAGCGTTTTTTTGTGACTAATTTGCGCTGGCAAAAAACTTCCGTCTCAGCCAATCAAAGAAGCCCAACTTTGACTACCCCCAAATGCAAATTATCG
>Ga0209277_10001209_pt1 | contig 12790 bp, 12 predicted proteins | sample JI81AbrownDNA_FD_187503 | JGI IMG/M metagenome (GOLD analysis project Ga0209277, IMG submission 187503) | Wastewater effluent complex algal communities from Wisconsin, to seasonally profile nutrient transformation and Carbon sequestration -... | ecosystem: Engineered > WWTP > Effluent > Algae... | reverse complement strand
CTTCGCCCGCGACCGTCGACTGCGCGTCCACCTCTACGGCAAGACCGTGAACCCCGGACGCAAGGTCGGCCACGTGACCACCTTCGGCGCCGACCTCGTCGACGTCCGACGCCGAGCCCGGCACGCCGCCGGCTACCTGATGGGAGACCGCGATGTCTGAGACAAACCCTCAAGCACTGGTCGGAATCGTGATGGGGTCCGACTCGGACTGGCCCACGATGGAGCCGGCCACTGTCGCCCTCGACGAGTTCGGCATCGCCTGGGAGGCCGACGTGGTGTCGGCCCACCGGATGCCCGAGGAGATGGTCCGTTACGGACGCGAGGCCCACGCTCGTGGACTTCGCGTGCTGATCGCCGGTGCCGGGGGTGCGGCCCACCTGCCGGGGATGCTCGCGTCCCTGACGCCGCTGCCCGTCATCGGGGTGCCGGTGCCGCTCAAATACCTCGACGGAATGGACTCCCTGCTCTCGATCGTCCAGATGCCCGCGGGGGTGCCGGTGGCGACCGTGGGCATCGGGAACGCCCGCAATGCAGGCCTGCTCGCGGCGCGGATCCTCGCGTCCGGGGACGCCGGGCTCACGGCCAGGATGGTCGGGTTCCAGGCGTCCCTCCGCGACGTTGCACTCGCGAAGGGTGAGGGCGTCCGCGCGTTCAACCGCTGAGCGCTGCACTATGCGGGGAGGACTACCTCCCCCGACCCCCCCACCGAACGCTCCGCGCTGCACTATGCGGGGCGCGCCACTCAGGTGATGTCTCGCCGCTCGAAGATCAACCAGGCCAGAGCCACGGCGGCGATCGTCACCAGTCCCCACTCGATGCCCCCGTGCACCCAGGTGATGGTGCGTTCGACCGAGTTGCACCCGGTCGCCGAGCACTCCGAGAGGTAGGCGGTGGCCGAGCCCGTGATCCACGCCTCCAGATTGGTCACGAGCGTGTAGGACTGCAGGCGCTGCACCAGTCCGGCGAGGGTCCCCTCCACAACGATGAGCCACCCGATGATGACGCCGATCACCGCTGCGGTGTTGCGGGTGAGGAAGGCGATGGAGGCTGAAAGGAGCCCCAGCGCCATCACGAGCAGGGTGCTGCGCCAGAACATGTGCATCGTGTGGGTCAGGGTGCCGGGCGGCCACGTCATCGTGCCGCCGTTCGCCTTCGTGATCACCCACGACAGGAGGGCCAGGATGGCGTTCCCCGCCACCCCCAGAATGAGTGACGCACCCGCGACCACGGCCATCTTGGACGCGAACACCCGCGTCCGACGTGGTTCGAAAGTGAGCCAGTTGCCCAACGAGCCGGTCGAGAACTCCGCACCGATGTAGCTTGCCGCGAGGACCAGGATGATGAGCCCGAGCGTGGTCGCGGTCGTGACCGGGACCTGGCCCATGATCTCGCTCACCGATGGCGCCACCCAGCCGTACTGCTCAGGGGAGGGCTTCATGTTCTCGCAGTCGGCGAGCGTCATCCCCTGCCAGTTTCCGTTGGGGTCGGGCGTGGCAGCCGCGACCGCTTCCTTGCACTCGGCCAGTTGCGCAGGGCCGTAGATCTCCCAGTCCTTGACCGCCTGCTCGTAATAGACCTGCTGCTGCGCGATCTCGGTCTCGCTCGGAGGATTGGTGGACTGCCAGATGGCCCACGAGAACAACAGGACGAGGCCGAGGGCGCCCAGCAGGCCGAGTCGGGTGAGTCTGCGGGCCGAGAAGCGGCGGGCCTCGGCGCGGATCAGGCGCATCATCGTCCCTCCTCCAGCGTCCAGGACTCGGCGTGCGCTGCAGGTGCGTGCGGGGGTGGCGCGATGGCCGCGCTGGGCCCCTGTCCCTGGGTGAGTTCGAGGAAGACCGCCTCAAGGTCACGGCGGACGGGTTCGAGGTGGTTCACGAAGAGTCCCTGTTCTGCGAGGAGCTTGGTGATCACGGCGGGGTCGGGGGCGTGCTCGACGAACATCCCGGGGCCGTCGGGCCTCACGGCCATGCCTACCGCGGCCAGGATCGCGGCCGCTCGCGCGGGGTCGGCGACCCCCACCCGGACGCCGGTCGCGCCGCCCGCCTGACCGATCACGTCGGCGACAGTGCCCGACGTGAGCAGTCGTCCGCGTCCGATGATGCTGACGGTGTCGGCGACCTGCTCGACCTCGGACAGGATGTGGCTGCTGACGAGCACCGTGCGTCCCTCGTCTCCGAGTGCGCGCATGGTCTCGCGGATCTCGTGGATGCCGGCCGGGTCGAGGCCGTTGGTGGGCTCGTCGAAGATCAGTACCTCGGGCTGCTTGAGGAGCGTCCCGGCAATGGCCAGCCGCTGCTTCATGCCGAGGGAGTAGGTGCCGAAGTTGTCGCCACCGCGATCGGCGAGGCCGACCTGCTCGAGCACGTGCCCGACCTCCCGATGCTCGACGCCGATGGCGTCCGCGGCGAGCTCGAGGTTCAGGCGTCCCGAGAAGTTGGGGAAGAACTTCGGCTGTTCGACGATGGCGCCGATCTGGTTGATCACCTCGGGCAGGTGGTCGGGTACGGAACGACCGAGCACCTCCATCTCACCCTCGTCGGCGCTGATCAGCCCGAGGAGCATGCGGATCGTGGTCGTCTTGCCCGACCCGTTGGGGCCGAGGAAGCCGTGGATACCGCCGCGCGGCACCTCGAGGTCGAGTCGATCGACGGCGACCTGGCGTCCACGCCGGGTGCGGTAGGTCTTGCGCAGTCCGACGGTCCGGATGGCCAGCTCGGTGCTGACCGCGGCTCGCGTGGGTGTCGACATGGTGGCTCCGTTTCGTTGTGGCGCGTCCGACCAACCTAACGCGGTGGGAACGTACGGGGGTTGACCGCGGCGCGGGTCGGACAATCGGGTACCGAAGTCACAGCCCGACCGGGCCGACCTCAGACCACGGGTGGATCCGGAGTGAACGTGAAGCCCAGCGTCGCCGGTTGAGCCCGCAGCCAGTTCGTGGATCGAGGTGGTCCACCGCAGGCTGCTGTGCCCAGTGCGTGCTGACCGACGTCGAGGTTGAGCCACGTGACTTCGTCCGCGACGAGGTCGGTCGTGTGCGCGGCCTCGTGCAACGCCTCGGACGTCCACGGACGCACGGTGAGGTTGAAACCTGTGTCGCCGTCGATGCGGACGCCAGGTGCGTCCCCGGTCAGGTGTGCCCATCGGACGTCCGAACGGTTGCCGTTCTCCTGCGGACGCACGTAGGGCGTCTGCCAGTCGTCCAGGCCGAGGCTCCAGCGTCCGAGACGGGCGGCCTCGTGGGAGTCGACGTAGCTCTCGCCGGGACCGCGTCCGAACCACGTGACCTGGTGCCACGCCTGCGGGACGCCCATCCGGATCCCGATCCGGGGGAGACCGAGCCACGAGTTGTCAGCGAGCGAGGGGTCGACCGGCCAGTCACCGACGGGGGTCGTCGACCAGTCGAGGTGCAGGCGTCCCCCGTCGGACGTCCAGCGCCACGTGGTCTCGAAGCGCCGGTTGTGGGCTGCGGACGCGTCGTGGGTCACCACGACGAGCGCGTCCGCGTCGACGTCGACGGATTCGACGCGGTGCTGCAGACGGTGCAGGCCGGCCTTCTCCCAGGCCCCGGACGCCCACATCCGAGCCCAGCCCACCCAGTCGTTGTCGGTCCCGGCACGGAAGAGGTCGAGTGTGGGGGGCACGAGGTCGGCGTCCCCGAGGCGGACCAGTCGTCCGGACGCGTCGAAGCGCGCGGGGCCGAGCGTCCATCCCTGGTCAGTCCTGAGGGGTGAGGCGGTCGGGGTGAAGGGTGCGGGGACGCGCTCGGGGGTGAGCCGTCCCTGCCCGAAGGCCACCTCGTGGCCCGCGTCCCCCCATGTCGTCGATTCGGCGAGAAGGGCAGACACCGTCAGCCAGCATTCGCCGGCGTCCACGTCGACGTCAGGGAGCGCAACCGTGAGTGATTCGCCGGCGGTGACCACCGGTACGTCCAGTTCGCCTGACCTGATCGGGGCGCCCTCGCTCGTCAGCACCCAGTTGAACCGGTAGCGCGATGTGTCGGCGAAGTTCAACCTGTTCTCGATGCGGATGCCGTCGCCCTCGACAGCGATCCGCACCGGCTCGATCACCTTGGCGAACTCCAGCAGGCCGGGGGACGGCGTCCGGTCGGGGAAGGCGAGGCCGTCGATGATGAAGTTGCCGTCGTGCAGTGGCTCGCCGAAGTCGCCGCCGTAGGCGTACCAGGTGCGGCCATCAGGGGTGCGTTGTTCGACCCCGTGGTCGAGCCATTCCCAGATGAACCCGCCGTGCAGCTTGGGGTGCGCGTCGAAGAGGTCTGAGTAGTCGCGCAACTCCCCGGGGCCGTTGCCCATCGCGTGCGCGTACTCGCAGAGCAGGAAGGGAATGTCCTTCTGCCGCTCATTCTGGGCGCTCGCAGGACGTTCCCAGAAGGCGGGGACGTCGGCGCCGGTCGCGATGGCCTCCAGATTCTCCAGGGGTGTGTACATCTGCGACCAGACGTCGGCGATGGCGCCGTCGGCGTCCCCTTCGTAATGGGTGAAACGTCCCGGATCACGCTGCTTCACCCAGGCATTCATGGCTTCGATGCCGTCGCCGCAATGGGATTCATTGCCCAGCGACCAGCTGATGATGCAGGGGTGGTTCTTGTCGCGCTCGACGGTGCGTTCCATGCGATTGAGCAGCGCGGGGAACCACCGTTCGTCGGTCACCGGAGTCCCGGCCCAGCCGACCTCGGTGAAACCGTGGGTCTCGAGGTCGCACTCGAGCATCACCCAGAAGCCGTACTCGTCGCACAGGTCGAGGAAGCGCGGGTCGGGAGGGTAGTGGCTGGTCCGGATGGCGTTGATGTTGTGGCGCTTCATGAGGTCGAGGTCGGCGCGCATGGTGTCGAGGTCGAGAGTGCGTCCGGTCACGGGGTGCCATTCGTGGCGGTTGACACCGTTGAAGCGGATCGTGGTCCCGTTGACCTGGATCTGGTCGCCGACGATCGCCACCGTCCGGAATCCGACGCGCAGGGTGACCGTTTCCGGTCCCGAGTGACCTCCATGTCATACAGGCGGGGAGTTTCGGCCGTCCACGGACTGACTCCGGCCACCTCGATCGCGACATTGGTCGTCGAATCGACCCCGAGTTCGGGGACGCGCACCCGCGCGCCGACCGGCCCGTCGATCAGCAGGCGTCCGCCCGTGGGGGTGACGTCGGCGTGCACGAAGAGGTCGTCGATGCCTCCCGCAGGGCGGGCGAGCAGGGTCACGGCGCGGAAGATGCCCGAGACCCACCACATGTCCTGGTCCTCGAGGAAGGTGCCCGCCGACCACTGGCTGACGCGCGCGGCGAGCACGTTGGTGCCAGGGTGCAGATCATCGGTCAGGTCGAATTCGACGGGCAGGCGGCTGCCCAGGGAGCGTCCGACGAAGCGTCCGTTGCAGAACAGGTCGAGGCTGGAATCGACACCGTCGAAGCGCACGACCAGGCGATGCCCGGTGAACGACGCGGGCAGCTCGAACGTCCGGCGGTACTCACCGGTCGGGTTGGCGTCGGGGACGCGGGGAGCGTCGCCGGGGCGGGGGAGCGGAATGGGGTAGAGGACGTTCGTGTAGGCGGGTTTGCCGTACGGGGCGTCGCCGGTGATGTCGACCATCTGCCAGCAACCCGGCACCTCGATGCGGTCCCAGGGAGCGTCGTCGAACTCCTCGGTCTCGAACCCCGGCGTCAGATCGTGCAGACCGGACGCCAATCGGAAAGCCCAGCGTCCGCCCAGATCGAGGTCCGGCGCATCGCTGGTCAGGTGAGCACGCGGGGGGAGAGTGTTCGTACCGGGAGAGAAGTCGTCAAGGTGGCCCATGTGGGCCAGCGTAGGGCGGACACTTGGGCACGAACAGATAGTTGTGGAGGTCGGATGGAGTTGGTCTGGGCTGTGCCGCTCGGGGTCGTCGTCGGCCTTGTGCTCGGAGGGCTGGGGGGCGGTGGTGCGATCCTCGCCGTACCGGCGCTGGTCTATCTCCTCGGGGTCGACCCCCATGAGGCGACGTCGGCGTCCCTGCTTGTCGTGGCATTGTCAGGACTGGCGGCCCTCCAGTCCCATGCGCGTCAGGGGAACGTGCGCGTCGCACCGGGATTCGCCTTCGGCGCACTGGGTCTCGTCGGCAACGTCGCAGGGGTCGCTGCGTCCAGGTACGTCCCCAGTCGTGTACTCCTCGGCCTCTTCGCCGGACTCATGCTCGTGATGGCCGCGGCGATGATTCTGCGCCTGCGACGTCCGCCGAGCGTCGTCGACGACGCCGAGACGCCCCTTCTGATCGCAGGTCGCCCCAACTGGCGCGCGATCGGCCCGCTCGTCGGAGCTGCCACCGTGGTGGGCTTCCTGACAGGATTCCTCGGCGTGGGGGGCGGTTTCATGATCGTGCCGGTGCTCACCGTCCTTCTCGGCTATGGCATGCGCGCGGCTGTCGGGACGTCGTTGTTGATCGGCGCGGTCAATTCGGCCATCGCGCTGACGACCCGCTTCATCGGAGGCGTCACCCTGCCGTGGCCACTCGTCCTGACCTTCACTGCGGCGGCGATGGCAGGGAGTCTCATCGGCGCCCGGGTCTCGCGCAGAGTGAGCCCGAGCCGGCTGAGTGGAGCGTTCGCCGTGCTGCTCGTCGTCGTCGCGACGTACATGGCGATCAGGGTTGCGCTGGGCTGAGGCCGGGCAGGGCACGGCGTGGCGTCGGTCCGACGCTGGGACGCGCCACGCATACTTGCACCTGAGCGCCCTCACGGCAGCTTTCCCCGCCCGAAAGGCCCGAGCATTGTCCACCTCCGACGACTTCCCCTCCGTCGCTGAGCGATCGAGCGCGGTCAGCCTGCGTCGTGGCATCGGCTTCGTGCTGGGCACCTTGGTGCTCCCGGGCTCGGTGCAACTGTTCGCCGGAAACAAGAAGGTCGGACGCTGGGCCCTCCGCGTCTGGGGTGCGTGCGTGGCCCTCGTGCTCGGTCTGCTCCTCCTGGCGCTGGTCAACCGGGGTGCCGCGATCGGCATCGTCGCGAGCGGAACCTTCCTGCAACTCCTGCAGCCCGTGCTGGTCGTGCTCGCCATCGGCTGGGCGATCCTGTTCGTGGACGCCTGGCGCCTGGCCCGTCCGATGTCGATGCAGCGGGCGCACCGGATCGGGTTCGGCGTGACCGCCCTCGGAACGGCCATGGCCCTCGCCTGGGGTGGGTTCGCGGTCGGCAACCTGGTGGGTGAGCAGGGATCGATCCTGTCGAGCGTCCTCGGTGGTGGTGGGTCGAGCAAACAGCACGACGGTCGCTACAACATCCTCCTGCTCGGTGGGGACGCCGGCGCCGACCGCGTGGGTCTGCGTCCCGATTCGATCACCGTCGCGTCCGTGGACGCCGACACCGGACGCACGGTGCTCTTCGGGCTGCCCCGCAACCTCGAGGACGTCCCCTTCCCCGAGTCGAACCCGCTGCACGCCCTTTACCCCGACGGCTATACCTGCGACGACCATTCCTGCCTGCTGAACGCGGTCTACACGCTGGCCAACGACCACAAGGACCTCTTCCCAGGCGTCGAGGACCCGGGGCTCCAGACCACCCGCGAGGTCGTCCAGGAGATCCTCGGCCTCAACATCAACTACTACGCCATGATCGATATGGCGGGCTTCCGATCCCTGATCGATGCTGTCGGCGGGATCACACTCGACATCAACAAGCGCGTCCCGATCGGGGGCGGCACGTCGCCCATCACGGGATGGATCGAGACCGGCCAGGGCGTCCACCTCGACGGCTACCACGCCCTGTGGTTCGCGCGGTCGCGTGAAGGGTCGACCGACTACGAGCGCATGCTGCGCCAGAAGTGCGTGATGAACGCGATGCTGAACCAGCTCACCCCGGCCACGGTGCTCACCAAGTTCACCGAGCTCTCGGCCGCCAGCGGTGAGATCGTCCGCACCGACGTCCCATCGAAGGACGTGGACAGGTTGATGACGCTCGCGCTCAAGGCCAAGAGCCAGAAGATCTCGTCGGTGAGCTTCGCGCCACCATTGATCTATCCGGGCAATCCCAAGTTCGACGTCATCAGGCAGAAGGTGATCGACACGATCAAGACGTCCGAGGCGAAGGACGCAGCGTCGGCTGCGAAGGCGACTGCCAAGGCCACCTCGACCGCCACGACGAAGGCGACCGCGAGCGCAACGAAGACGCCCTCGAGCGACAACGGGACGCCCATTCCCACGATCGACGACCTCGGCGTCGTCTGCTCAGCCGGCTGAGACGTCCGTGACCATTCCCGCGGTGAGCGTGATCATGCCGGTGCTCAACGAAGAGGAGCACCTGGCCAGGTCGGTCGAAGGCGTCCTCGCGCAGGACTATCCGGGCGAGATCGAGATCATCCTGGCGGTCGGCCCCAGCGTTGACCGGACGCACGACATCGCGTCCGGGCTGGCGTCCGCCGATCCTCGACTGAAGGTCGTCGACAACCCCACCGGGACCACGCCGAACGCCCTGAACCTGGCCATTGCTGCGTGCAGCCACGACATCATCGTCCGGGTCGACGCCCACGGAGAACTGACCCCGGGCTACCTGCAGACGGCCGTCGAGATCCTCGGACGTACGGGCGCCGCGAACGTCGGCGGCGTCATGGACGCGCGGGGCCGCACGCCGTTCGAGAAGGCTGTTGCCGTCGCCTACAACTCCCGGTTGGGGCTCGGCGGGGGCACCTTCCACCACGAGGATTCGTCCGAGGGGCCGGCGGACACGGTCTTCCTGGGGTGCTTCCGCGCGGACGCCCTGCGCGCCGTCGGCGGCTACGACCCGACGCTTCACCGAGCGCAGGACTGGGAGCTCAACTACCGCCTGCGCAAGGCCGGGGAGACTGTCTGGTTCTCGCCCCTGCTGCGCGTCACCTACCGGCCACGGTCGACCGTGAAAGCGTTGACGCACCAGTTCTTCAAGACGGGCCAGTGGCGTCGCGAGGTCATGAAACGAAACCCCGAGACGGCGAGCGCCCGCTATCTGGCGCCGCCGCTCGCCGTCGTCGGCGTCGCTGCGGGGACCGCGCTCGCCGCGGCAGGTGCCCTGACCGGACGCGGATGGCCGCTCGTCGGCCTCGCCGCGCCACTGGGCTATGCCACGTTGATCGGCGCAGGGTCGGCGTTCATGAAGGGCGACATCGAGCCGTCCACGAGGACTCGGCTGCCGCTGGTTCTGGCGGTCATGCACATGGCGTGGGGGAGCGGCTTCCTGGTGGGTCTGGGACGCAAGGACTCGGGCGCGGAGCCCGAAGAGACCCCCTGAGCCGAGGCGACGTCCGGTCACGGGAGCCTCAGTCGAGGGCGAAGGTCACGACCAGCGCGGCCGTCTCGGTGTTCTCGCCGGCCTCGAAGCCCGGCCCACTCTCTTTGAACGCCCCGGCCATGACCATGTCACGCGCCATGGGAAGGGCCCCACCGGCACTCGGCTCGGCGATCGTGACTGCGGGTCCCAGCGTTGCACCGGCCAGCCCCGCCAACTGCTCGGCCTTCGCCAGCGCCGCCGCAAAGGCCGCCTCGCGTGCCTGCGCCCGCAGGGGCGTGGGGTCGGCCACCTCGAGGGAGATCCGGTTGATGTTCAGGGCATTCCCGACGGCCTCGGCGCATCCGCTGAGCACCTGGTTGAGGTGCTGCTCGTCGCGCAGGACGACCGAGAGCCCGTGCGTCGCCGTGTGGCCGATCTGGCGTCCACCCTGCGGATCCCAGGCCGGGTTGAGACTGCTTCCGGTGGTGCGAAGATCGGCGTCCCGGACGCCGAACCCGCGAAGGACGTCCCCCAGCGTCCCCAGATGGTCATGGACGCGCGCGAGCGCCGTTGTGACGTTCTCGGACGTTTCCGAAATCTCGAGTCCCACCACGACGACGTCCGGACGGGCGCTTGCGGCCCCCTCGCCGGTGACGGTGATCGTGCGGTCCATGAGGGCCTCCCTGCGCTCAGCCGACGCGTTCGTCGGCGCGGATCCTGTCCAGTCCCGAGTCTGTCACGGGGCCGGAAACGAGCACCGTCGAACCCCCACCGAGCAGCGGGGCGACCAGGGCTTCCGCGATCCAGGTCCAGGTGTCGGTGCCGGGGATGACCAGCCCGCGCTCGCTGCTCGGGCGGGTTGCGCAGATGGACGCCCAGTCCCGCGTCCGGTCAGCATCGGTGAACCCTGCAGTCGCAGGGTCGGACGACCAGTGCACGTCCGGCTCGGCGAGCACCTCGCGGTAGTCGGTGACGCCGGCAGGGGGCGTCGCGAAGCCCAGTCCGAGGGGGTGCAGCGAACAGGCCACCGTCTCTGAGCCGGGCACCGGGTGCGCCTCGCGCGGGCCGACCACGGCCACGTCCACGGAGTCGAGGGCGCCGCGCGGAAGGCAGACGACGCGTCCGCCGATCTGCCAGGTCGCCATCGTCCACACGAGCCCCACCCAGTGGCAGGGATCGGTGACGAGCAGTGGAATCCCCACCGAGGGTTCGTCATCGAAACCCAGGCTGCCGAGCAGGTTCGCGGTCTTGTCGACCCAATTCGCGAAGGTGATGGCCGAGAACTCGACCCGCGCACCCGTGGCGGGCTCGTACCAGGTGAGGAAGGGCTGTGCCCCGGACGTCCGGACGCGGAGTTCGAGCGCACTCGCGGGGTCTGACGGCGCTGCCATCCGCCCATGCTAGGGCGTTAGTGTGACCCCATGCGCTACGTCGTGATCATGGCCGGGGGTTCGGGCAAGCGCCTGTGGCCGCTCTCGCGTCAGGGACAACCCAAGCAACTCCTCGCCCTCGTCGGTGGACGCAGCCTCCTCCGTCTGGCCTACGAGCGGGTCTCCGGCACCGTTGCCGACGAGAACATCCTCATCTGCACCGGTGCGCAGTACGCCGACGTCGTGGCCGCCCAGCTCCCCGAACTGCCCGCGGCCAACATCCTCGGCGAACCCGAGGGCCGCGACTCACTCAATGCCGTCGCCTGGCCCGCAGCCGTCCTCGCGCTCCGTGACCCGGACGCGGTCGTCGCGGTGCTCACCGCCGACCAGGTGATCGACCCGATCGAGGCCTTCCGGGCCTCCCTCGAGGACGCCTTCGCGGTCGCCGAGGCGGACGCGTCCGCCCTCGTCACGTTCGGCGTCGTGCCCACCAGCCCCCACACCGGCTACGGCTACCTCCATCGAGGTGACGCACTGGAGGGCGGGCGTGGGAACCGGGTGCTGGAGTTTCGCGAGAAGCCCGACCGCGACGTGGCGGAGGCCTATCTCGCGTCCGGGGACTACTGGTGGAACGCCGGGATGTTCGTGTGGCGTGCGTCCACCCTCCTGGAGCAGATCGCGATCCTGCTGCCCGACACCCATGCGTCCGTGCTCGAACTCGCGGCCCATCCCGAGCGACTCGGCGAGATCTACCCCGCCCTCATGAAGACGTCCGTCGACTACGGCGTGATGGAGCCCGTCTCGAAGGGACGCGGGACCGCGCACGTGGTCGCCGTCCCCCTCGACATCACGTGGCACGATGTGGGCGGGTTCGCATCCCTGGCCGAGTTGCTGCCCGCCGATGAGGTCGGGAACGCCCGGGAGGGCACGACGGTCGTGCTCGATTCCTGGGACAACCTGGTGCTCAACCACGGACGCGAGGGCACCGTCGTCGCGGTGGTCGGCGTCCAGGGTCTGGTCGTGGTCACCACGCCGACCGCGACCCTCGTCGTGCCCCTCGACCAGGCCGAGCGGGTGAAAGAGCTTGTCGGGCTCGTCGCGGACGAGGTCGGTCCCGAACTCGCCTGAGGCCTCTACGCTGGCGCCATGGGTGAACGCTTGAAGACGATCCGGGAGCCGATCGCGTGGGTGGTGCTGGCCGTCAGCATCGGCTACGTTGTGCTGGCGCTGGTGCAGACCGGCCTGATGATCGTCCGGGACCACGAGTCGTGGACGCAGGTCGGCGGTGCGATGGGGGGCGGAACACTCAGCGCCGCCCTGGTGCTGGCACTCGTCGCGGCCGTCCTGAGCTGTCTGCTGGTGCGTCCCCCGACGCAGCGCGTCCGACTCCTGGCCCTGCTGGGCGCAACCGTCCTGACCGTCGTGGCTGCGATGGAACTGGTCTTCACCATCCTCGGCGGGGTGACCTCGGCCAACACGCTCGCGGTCGTGCTGGAAATCGTGGGAGGCCTGCTGGGCGTGGGGTTCACGGCGGCTCTCGCGGCGGTGCTCTGGAAAGCCTGGCAGCACTCACCCGCCCCCGCCCTCCCCGTGCCTGATGTGGTCGAGGACGAGCCCCACGACGCGACCGCACAGTCGACGCACGAACCGACTTGGCACCCCGACCGTGCGGTCGGGTCGTCCTGGACGCGTGCAGGGGACGCCGCGACGGGAGCCTCGGCGTCCAGCTACGGAACCGTGGGGGCCCGGACGTCCGGCTGGCAGGTCCCGAAGCCCAGTTCGGACCCTACGGATTCGACGCCCGGCGGTTGGGTGCCCCCGTCCCAACAGGCCCTCCCGCCAGCACGCACGCCGTGGGCGACAGCCTTCGAAGCGGCACAGGGTGAACCCGTGGGGCCAGCCGACACCACCACGCCCCCCGAGCCGGCTGCGGGCACCGACGGGACCCCCGACGGGACCCCCGACGGACGCTGGACGCCTACGTGGCGTTCGTTCGATCCACCTCGATCCTGAAAACAGATCCTGACGATTTCGGATTTCCCTTGACGCGCGACGAGTTACAGCTTTGCAATTACTTGCGTGTAGGTTGCGTGTCGGGTTGCGAACCGGGTCGAGAGGATATCCAAGTGCGTGAGTTGATGGCGGTGGCCGACCAGGCCGACGAGGGGCTCCTCGGATGGCAGGAACGGGCCCTGTGCGCC
>Ga0209277_10001207_pt1 | contig 12803 bp, 17 predicted proteins | sample JI81AbrownDNA_FD_187503 | JGI IMG/M metagenome (GOLD analysis project Ga0209277, IMG submission 187503) | Wastewater effluent complex algal communities from Wisconsin, to seasonally profile nutrient transformation and Carbon sequestration -... | ecosystem: Engineered > WWTP > Effluent > Algae... | reverse complement strand
GACCGGTTGTAAAGTGACCGTGAAAGATGCGGCTACTTCGGATGAAATGGTGCAGTTGATCAATGGCGGTGGATATGATCTCGTGACCGCTTCCGGCGATGCCAGCTTGCGCTTGATCATGGGTGGCTCTGTGCAGGAAATTGACACAGCTAAGATCCCGTCTTATTCAAAAGTTGATCCACGTTTGCAGGACGCTGCATGGCACACCGTTGACGGAAAACATTACGGCGTTTCCTATCAATGGGGGCCGAATGTTTTGATGTACAACACAGAAGCCTTCCCCGAAGCGCCGACTTCATGGAATGTTATCTTTGAAGAACAGACCCTTGCTGACGGCAAATCCAATTCCGGACGCGTTCAGGCTTATTCCGGCCCGATCTACATTGCTGACGCTGCTTTGTATTTGAAAACTCACAACCCTGAATTGGGTATCACTGACCCGTATGAATTGAACGAAGAACAGTTCGCGGCTGCTATTGAGCTGTTGACCGCTCAGCGCCAGATCGCTTCCAAGTATTGGGGCGATTATCTGGTTCAGGTTGAAGACTTCAAGACCGAAGGCTTCGTAGCTGCTCCTTCCTGGCCTCTTCAGGTCAATCTCCTTCAGGCTGACGGCGCTCCGATCGCCAGCACTGTTCCTTCCGAAGGCGCGACTGGTTGGGCTGACACCACCATGATGGCTGCAAATGCTCCGCACCCAGAGTGCGCGTATCTCTGGCTTGAACACTCCATTGACCCCAAGGTTCAGGGCGATGTGGCTTCCTGGTTCGGTTCTGCTCCTTCTGTTCCTGCTGCCTGTGATGGCGCCAGCGAACTGCTTGGCACCGAAGGCTGTGCCGCCAACGGCTTTGACACCTTCGACCAGATCTATTTCTGGAAGACGCCTGTAGCCGCCTGCGGTGACGGTAATGACAACTGCGTCACCTACGACCGCTGGACGGAAGAATTCACCAAGATCGTTGGTCAATAGAATTTGCGTTAAAATCCAGCCGCACCATTATGGTGCGGCTGGAACTTTGAATCTTTCATGAGTGGATCAATGATACAAATTTTAGATTTGTATCATTTGTCTGTTTATGACACGTGTGCGATAAAAACCAACTTGAGGAAATGAAATGAGCGATTCGGCAATTCAATTCAAGAACGTGAGCCGCCACTTTGGGGATGTGAAGGCAGTGGATGATGTATCCCTTGAGATCAAAAATGGCGAGTTCTTTTCCATGCTTGGGCCTTCCGGTTCTGGAAAGACGACCTGCCTGCGAATGATCGCAGGTTTTGACCGTCCAACGGCTGGACAGATATTTCTTTACGGGCAGGATGTTTCCCACTTGCCTCCGTATGAGCGTTCGGTCAATACGGTTTTTCAGGATTACGCTCTCTTTCCGCACATGACCATTGAAGACAACGTAGGCTATGGATTGATGATCAAAGGTGTTTCAAAAGCCGACCGCACCAAACAAGTGGATGAAATGCTTGAGCTTGTGCAGTTGCCTGGCTTTGGCGGACGCAAACCTTCGCAGCTATCCGGTGGACAGCGTCAACGCGTCGCTCTTGCCCGTGCCTTGATCAATCATCCCAAAGTGTTACTTCTCGATGAGCCGCTCGGCGCATTGGACTTGAAGTTGCGCCAGCAAATGCAGGTGGAGTTGAAGTCCATTCAACAGCGGGTGGGTATTACCTTTATTTTCGTCACGCACGATCAGGAAGAAGCGCTCACTATGAGCGACCGCATTGCGGTATTCAGTCAGGGAAAGATCGAGCAGGTGGGGACTCCCTCCGATGTATATGAACATCCATCCTCCACGTTCGTGGCGGGATTTGTAGGCACATCTAATCTCGTGTCTGGTGAAATTGCCAAGCGCATCACTGGTTCGGATGCACGCTTCTCCATCCGCCCCGAAAAAATTCACCTTGGCGCTGTTGACCAGAAACCTGAACCTGATATGTTCTTCGTGGATGGCAAAGTCCGTGACGTGATCTACCTCGGTTTGTACACCCGCTACCTTGTGGAATTGGATGGCGGCGGCGACCTCGTGGTGGTGGAACAAAATCTAAAAACCACATCCATGGATGTGATGAAGGTGAAAAATCAAAACGTCCGCCTGCTCTGGAAGAAAGAGCACGCCAGCGTAGTTGGAGGTTGATGATGTTGAATCGACTCTCCACTTATTTTTATCTGCGCCCAAAAATGGTATTGGCGTTGATGTTACTGCCGCCTTTGCTTTGGTTCCTGGTGATCTACATCGGTTCATTGTTGACCATGCTCGTCAACAGTTTTTTCTATTTGGATGGTTTTACAGGCAAGGTGGTTCGTGAATTCACGTTAAGGACATACCTCAAACTACTTGACCCATCCAACCTGCAGATATTTTCTCGAACCACTGTGATGGCGATCTGTGTAACACTGGCTTGTGTTGTCATCGCATTTCCGCTTTCCTATTACATGGCGCGTTTTGCTTCCGCGCGCATGAAGACGATTTTATATCTGGCGGTGACAGTGCCTTTGTGGTCAAGCTATGTTGTGCGGGTCTATTCGTGGAAGTTGATCCTTGCGCAGGAAGGAATCATCTCGTGGTTTGCTAAGATCGTTTATTTAGATGGGTTGCTGAATTGGTACCTGAGCCTGCCCGGGGTGGGCGGCACATCTCTTTCGCTTTCCACAACGGGTGTGTTCATTGTCTTTGTTTACATCTGGCTTCCGTACATGATTATCCCGATCCAGACCGCATTGGAGCGCGTGCCCAAATCTCTGATCGAAGCCGCCGGTGACCTTGGCGCAACTCCTGCGCAGACCTTCCGCACCGTGCTTCTTCCGCTTGCGTTCCCGGGCGTGGTGGCAGGTTCTATTTTTACCTTCTCGCTCACGCTGGGAGATTTCATTGTCCCTCAATTGTTTGGCGATTCCAGATTTTATATTGGTAAAGCCGTGTTGACCTACCTCGGCACATCGGGGAATATTCCCCTCGCCGCCGCTTTTACTATGGGGCCTATTGTGATCATGATCGTTTATCTGTTGATCGCGCGCAAACTAGGAGCATTCGATGCCCTCTAAATCATCCGCACCTTCTGGCGAGCGTGCCTCATTTCCTTTGAAGTTAGGTGCAGCCGCAGCGTTGTTGTTCCTGCATATCCCCATGTGGTTGATCTTTCTGTATGCCTTTACCACGGAAGAATCAGCCTACACCTTTCCGCCTCCCGGCCTCACCCTCAAATGGATTCCGCAAGCTATCACAACCCCAGCCATGCAGGATGCTTTGTTCCTCACAGTGAAGGTCGCAGTTTTGGCAACTGTCATGGCATTGATCCTCGGGACGCTTGCATCTGCGGCGGTTTACCGCTATGACTTTTTTGGCAAGGAAGCCATCTCTTTTATGCTAATTCTCCCGCTAGCGCTGCCCGGCATTGTCACTGGCATTGCCATGCGCTCGGCGATCGGCTTGCTGAAAATCCCGTTCTCGTTTTGGACTATCGTTATTGGTCACGCCACGTTTTGCGTGGTGGTGGTGTACAACAATGTGCTGGCGCGTTTCCGTCGCACCAGCGGTTCGATGATCGAAGCCTCGATGGACTTGGGCGCAAACTCTTTCCAAACCTTTTGGCATATCGTTCTGCCGAATATTTCCACCGCCTTGCTCGCAGGCGCGATCCTTGCCTTCTCGCTTTCCTTCGATGAAGTCATCGTCACTACCTTCACCGCGGGCAATCAGCAAACCCTCCCGATCTGGATCTTCAGCCAAATGCTCAAGCCACGTAATCGTCCGATCACGAACGTCACCGCCATGCTGGTTGTGCTCATCACCGCATTGCCAATTTTGTATGCGCAGCGCATCACGGCGGGTACTTCAGAAACAGAAGGCAGCAGTAAATAATTTTGTTTTCCACAAAACGAGCGATGGGATTCCCTCATCGCTCGTTTTTCTTTGTGTACCGCACTCGGTCATAAATTGCGCTTATTTTTGGTGGAAAGCGCAATTTATGACCGTGGGTATTATATAATTACCCCTTATGCAGAAGCCCATCTGGAAGTTTGAATCGGACTTAACGAATCGTCTGCTCGTCTGGAGCATTCTTTCGCTTCTTTCCGGAATTTATATCTGGTTCGCCACCAATGAGTTTGGACGCGGCTTCGGCATTCAGCTCGTCGCCTGGGCAGTCGTGGACGCGGTTATCGCCATTGTCGGCGCGAGAACTGCCGCTCGACGCAAATCCACAGCTGACCCGAAGAATGAGGCGCTCTTCATCCGCAAAGTCTTGTGGATAAATTTTGGTCTCGATGTGTTCTACATCCTTGGCGGCTTTTGGGTCATCCAAACGTATTCAGAATCATTCTGGCAAGGGACAGGTTGGGGAATCGTTCTGCAAGGCGCTTTCCTATTTTTGTTCGATCTTATTCACGCCTTGCGCGTGCCAACAGAGGTGAAATGACTTTTTCGTATCTCAATCCCAAGTGTGAAGCCCGCCCGAATAAATGGGGCGGATGCAGTGTGTATGCTCTCGAAAATATTTCGAAAGATGAACTGATCTCCCTGTGGGGAGGAAAGATCATCCGCAAGGAAGAGTTAGACCCGTCCATGCCGCGCTTCACCGAGCGCGTTCTGCAAATAGATGAAGACCTGTTTTTGCTGACCGCCGAAGAAAAAGAGCCAAACGATTGCTTCAATCATTCCTGTGAACCGAACTTGGGATTCTTCGGACAGATCGGTTTGGTTGCCATGCGCGAAATTGAAGCTGGCAGTGAAGTGACTTTCGATTACGCCATGTCTGACGGCAGCCCGTACGATGAATTTGATTGTCATTGTGGCAACGGCACTTGCCGCGGCAAAATGACGGGCAATGACTGGAAGCTGCCTGAGTTATGGAAAAAATACGACGGCTATTTTTCACCGTATCTTGCGAGAAGAATAAAATCGCTTGGGTAGGTGTGCGTCATTGGAATAAGCTTTAATTTTGGGAGAGCATGAAATATTTATTTGGTGAAAAATTGGTTTTTGACTGGAAAGTAGTGACCGTTACTGTTCTCAGTACTTTATTGTTATTGGTGGATTATTATCACAAACTCACGGCCTATAAATATTTGGATCGCGTGATCCTGTATTTTCTTATCCCGCTTTTGGTCATTCTGATCCTCTTTCACGAAAACCCGAAAGAATACGGGTTTTCACTTGGTGATTGGAAATTGGGATTAACTTATACTGCGCTGGGGATCCTTTTTATGACCCCTATCATTTATTTGCTGGGCCGCGGTAATCCATTTATGCAGACGTATTACCAGCCTTACCTTTCTGGCCTGCCGTGGACAACTTTTCTCGATTTGATCGGCTGGGAATTTCTCTTTCGCGGCTGGATTCTTTTTGTGTATTCCCGCAAAATGGGACATGATGCTCTTTGGCTGCAAGCCGTGCCGTTTGCGCTGGCACACGTGGGTAAGCCGGAAATAGAAACCCTGTCCACGATCTTTGGTGGGTTTGCGTTTGGATGGGTGGCGTACCGCACAAAGTCATTTGTATGGCCGTTCTTAATTCATTGGTTCATTGCCACACTCATTATTATGGTTGCGGCTGGAGCGATATAGTTATGACCGTTTATGAAATTCGTCCCGCATTGGAATCAGAGTCCGCTCAAATTAAGGCTTTAATTAATTTGGTCGGGATCAACCCCACAGGGCTGGATTGGAAGCGTTTTATCGTGGCGGTGAATGCCGAAGGGCAGGTCATCTCCTGCGGGCAGTTGAAACCTCACGGCGCAGACATCCTCGAACTGGCTTCCATTGGCACGCTGCCCGAGTATCGCGGGCAGGGAATTGCGCGAGAGGTGATCGAAGCCCTGCTGGCGAAAAGTCCGCGGCCTTTGTATTTGATGTGCATTGCCCACAATGGCCCGATGTATGAAAAATTCGGCTTTCAGATCATTGAAGGTGAAGGGATGCCGCGCTATTTTCGGCGCATCAAAAAACTTTTCGATGTGACCGATGTGTTCCGCCGTTCGAGCGAGGAATTGCTTGTGATGAAGTTGGAGTAGAATTGAATTTATGAAAAATGCTCTTTATGTGCTGTTGGGTGTGATGGCAGGCTTTGTACTTGCGGGTGCTCTTATTTTTGTTTCGCGTGCGCCAGCCGGTCAGCCCATCCTGTTGCAGCCAGCTCCAACCAAAGTGCCAGTTGCCGTGCATGTCATTGGCGCGGTACCGCGCCCCGGTCTGTATGAATTCGCGGAAGGCGCGCGCGTGCAGGATGCGATCGATGCTGCGGGCGGCTTGCTTTCATCAGCGAATGTGGATGCGATCAACCTTGCCGCATTATTGACCGACGGGCAGCAATTGGACATCCCGTATAAAGATGGCGCCGCGCCCACTGAAGACCCATCTGCGCCTGAGTTGCCGGGGTCTGATTCGGGCGACAATGGTTCGTCCGATACGGGTACTTCCGATCAGTCTGATTCCACAAACACCGAGTTGATCAACATTAATACAGCTTCATTGGAAGAGCTCGACTCGCTGCCCGGCATTGGTCCCACCACTGCTCAGCGCATCATTGATTACCGCACCACGAACGGCCCTTTCACTGAGATCGATCAGATCATGGATGTCTCCGGCATCGGGCCAGCGACCTATGATGAAATAAAAGACCTTATTACCGTGTAGGAAACCATGCCAGCCTTCGATCACTTTGCTGTTATTGCACCAATTTATGCACGCGTCACCTACTCCAAACGAGAGATCATGCGAGAAGTCGCATCCCTGCCCGTGCATGGAACTTTGCTGGATGTCGGCGGCGGCACAGGACGAGTTGCTTCTGCGATCCGGGATTTGGTGGATGAGATAGTCGTGGCTGATGTTTCTTTGGGGATGTTGAGAAAAGCGCCTCTTTCTGCGCTCAAGCCTGTATGCGGTGGTTCTGAATCATTACCCTTCGCTGACAATTCCTTTGAACGCGTCATCATGGTGGACGCACTTCACCACGTGATTGACCAGTCTCACTCCGTCCGCGAAATGTTCCGCGTGCTAAAACCTGGCGGCGTGCTCATCATCGAAGAACCGGACATCCGCACCTTCGGTGTGAAGTTGATCGCCATTGCAGAAAAGCTTTTGTTGATGCGTAGTCACTTTCTTGCGCCTGACGAAATTATGGATTTGTTTTCGAGTGGGGAAAAGCAGATCAAAGCAGAAGACGGAACGGCGTGGATAATCATTAAAAAATAAAAAACCCTTCCCCCAATTTGGGGGAAGGGCAGGGATGGTGGTTACTCGCTTGCCAGAACGTGCCTGGCAATTACCAATCTTTGAATCTCACTCGTACCTTCACCGATGGTCATCAAACGCGCATCGCGGTACATCCGCTCCACGTTGTATTCGCGACTGTAGCCATATCCGCCGTGGATCTGGATCGCGTCGTAGCAGACCCGCTCCGCCATTTCGGTGGCGTACAGTTTGGCGATGGCAGCTTCCTTGTTATACGGACGGCCTTGATCTTTGAGCCATGCGGTCTTGTAGATCATGGTGCGCGCCAGTTCAATTTCCATAGCCATGTTCGACAGTTTGAATTGAATAGCTTGAAACTCTGCAATGGCCTGACCAAATGCCTTGCGTTCGCGTGCATAATCAACTGCTGCATCCATCGCCGCTTGCGCCAGACCGACAGAGATCGCACCAATGCTGATGCGGCCCGCATCCAGTGTGGACAGAGTCTGCTGCAATCCGCGTCCCTCGGAACCGACCAAATTCCCCAGCGGCACGCGGACGTTGTCGTATGTGATGCCGTGAGCAGGTGACCCGCGCAAGCCCATCTTCTTTTCAGCAGGGCCGATGGTCAATCCCTTTGAATCGGTCGGGACGAGGATCATGCTCAAAGATTTGGAGCCGCCCTTCGGGTCTGTGCGCACGAGGGTGATGATGTATTCCGCAATGCCCGCATTCGTACACCACATCTTCGCGCCGTTGATGACCCACTCGTCGCCCTGTTTTTCCGCCTTGGTGACCACGCCGCCTTGAATATCGGAACCAGCGCCAGGTTCGGTCAGAGCCAACGCGCCGAGTTTGTTCTTGCCGTTCGAAACAATTGGCAGCCATTTCTTCTTCAATTCTTCGGTGCCATACAGTGAAATGGGCGCGGTGCCAAGTCCGTTGTGCGCGGTGAAAGCCAGCGCCGTGGAGCCGCAGCCCCAGCCCAACTCTTCCATCGCGATCGCGTTCGAGATCGCGTCCACATTTGAGCCGCCGAATTCTTCAGGGATGCTCATCCCGGTCAAACCAATCGGCCCGCCCTTGCGAACGGACTGCCAGTTGAACTCTTCCTTTTCATCCACTTCGCGCGCTTTGGGTCTTAATTCCTTTTCCGCGAAATCGTGTACGATCTTCTTCCAGGTTGCCTGTTCATTGCTTAGATCGAAATCCATAATACGTTCCTGCCTTTTTGATTAGATTGTAATTACCTTTGAAGCCTTTATTTGCGCTTCGATAATATCGGGCATTCCGCCAACGATACCTACTTTTACTTTGTCCGACAGCCTTAATTCGGCGAGACAGGTGGAGCAAATGATAAGCCGCACACCCTTCTCTTCCAGCTTGCTGAGTTGCTCCAGAATGGGAGAGCCTTCCGTGACGAGTTGCACTCCGTCTGTGTAGAAAGTCACTGCGGCGGGCAGATCATTTCCTTCCAGAAGAATGTCAAAGTACTTGGTGATCAGTTTTACATTCAGTGAATGGATATTTGTATGTCCCATTCCAAATCTTGTGCATTGTATGACTGTGTCTTTCATGTTTATTCCTCTGAATTAAATTTTTCAAGCAGCTTCTTCGCCGCTTTTACTTTTTCTTTTGGTACGAAAACTTGAACGCGCCCAAGCATGTCCATTGTAACTGGGTAAATGGTATGCCCGATGGATTCCTGAACCAATTCAACGTCAATGCCGTTCGCTTCGAGATAGCTTTCGAGCAGGTCGGCATCCATTCTGCCGTGTAATTCGGTCAGTAATTCGTACTTCATTTCGTCCATGGTGTACTCCAAAAAATGATGAACAGAACTGTCCACAGGATGCTCACGATCAACTGACGGGTGCCAATTTTTATGGGCTTCCATCCAACAGACGGGTAATTTATACCCCAAATCGTCTCCAGCCATTGCAGCAAAAATGGGACAAAAACAAAACGCGGGATGAGGTTTGACAGTCCCAGCCCGAGTGATAACACCAAATTAAAGGATGTGTACAGCAGTGCGCGGAATCCCATCCGCCACCACTCGCCTCGAGTTTTAACCGATGCCTGATCTTGTTTCAAATCGCGTTGTTCCAGCCTGAGAAAGGCATACACAATGCTGGCAGCGGATTGCAGCCATGTAAATGCCCAAAGCCACCAGCCAGCTGCGTCATACCCGTGGATGCCGATCCAGTACGCGGCGGGAGCCGTCAGGGATAGTACTCCTGTAGCGATGATCTCAACGCCAATTTGCTTTCTCTCAGAGCGTTTGCTCACCAGCCACAAATGCCATATGAAAACAGGCACGCCAGGGATCGCCAGCCATAGAATATAGCCATAGCCTTCGAGGATCAGTCCGAGCAATGCCAGGGCTGCGATACTGCCGTAGACCAGCACCCAGAAACGGGCGGGGACAAGATCCGTCTTTGGGCGTCGTCCGCTGTATGCTTTGACAGCGGCTGCCATCGGTTGGCGGATCATGAATGCAGACATCGCCGCGATAATAAAATTGAAGGTGGCGTATGTAAATTCTCCGCCTGCAAAGATGCCTACGAGCAAGGGACTGAAAATGAACACCCACGCGCCGTGGTCTTGCGGAAGGGCGATTTGTTTTTTGAGGTATTGTTCCATCTGGTACAAGCATACAAGAAAAACATGGCGGGCGCAAGGTTGCGAAACGCCCACAGTCACTTAATGCGGCGCGATGGGTATAATAGGTAAAATTATTTCAAGGAGAGATTTACATGGCAGGCAAAAAAAGCAGTAAAAAAGTTGAACCCCAGCAATCCGACAAGACAATTCAATATGCAGGTATTGCAATTGTTGTGCTTGTTGTTGCATATTTTCTGTGGCAGTATGTTCCGTGGGCGTCGTTTGCGCCGAAGACTGATACCGCAGCATCCAGCGCTGTTTCATCCGGTGGACCGAAGCAGTATGATGCTGCTCCGCCTATGACGATCGATACGAGCAAGAAATATACTGCGACGGTTGAAATGGAAAAGGGCGGCGAGTTCGTGATCGAGCTGTATGCCGATAAGGCGCCGATCACTGTTAACAGTTTTGTGTTTCTCGCCCGCGAAGGATATTTTAACGGCGTTACTTTCCACCGCGTGCTGGATGGCTTTATGGCGCAAGGCGGCGACCCAACGGGCACCGGCATGGGCGGGCCCGGATATGAATTCGTGAACGAAGACAGTGACCTGACTTTCGACAAGGCAGGTGTTGTGGCAATGGCGAATGCAGGCCGTGACACGAACGGTAGCCAGTTCTTCATCACCTTCGATGCCCAGGACTTTTTGAATGGCGGTTACACCATTTTTGGTCAGGTGACTGAGGGTATGGACGTGGTCAACGGCATCACACGCCGTGACCCGGATGCGAGCCCCACATTTACCGGGGACGCGATCAAGACCATCACGATCACGGAAGAGTAATCTGCAGGTTTGACCATTGACAGCGGACGATAGACCGTAGTCCATCGTCCGCTGTTAGGTAGCCTCTTGTTCATTTGCCTTTACGCTGCGATCAGAATGAAGTTCGCGTTGAGTGGTGAGTGAGTTTTACAACTGTCTAATGGAGGCATGACTATGGACGACAAACATACCAAAGGGGAAATGCACGGATGCATCGTCTGCGGCAAGTTGTATCAGCTTTATGTGGTCAATGATGTGCAGGGGAAATTTATCGACTGCAAAGTGATGACAGCGGGCGGCAGGCGGGTGAATAATTCGCAGCGCCCGTTGGTGGCGTGCGAGAAACACTCGGAAAAAGAAGTGGAATCCGCTGTGGCGCGGGCGTACGGTGTGCAGGATGACGAAGACTAGTTACGCACGGTCGTAAAAGACCAGCAGCGTACTTCCGTATTTTCGTTGTTCCCCCTCAACCAAATTTTTCAATTCAACCTGCTCGTATTCTGTCGGGTCAATTTGTACAATGACCGTTCCGTCTTCGGTCAGCAGGCTCATGTTGTCGTCCACCAGTTTCAACGCCTTTGACCACATTTGTTTGTACTGCGGCGGGGCAATGTAAATATATTCAAACGCCTTGTCTGCTTTTGCGGCCAGCAGGCTGAATGCATCCCCGCGCCGAATTTCGGATCGCTGGGTAAAGCCGCAATGCTCCACATTTTCTTTTATGGTTTCAACGGGCGCGCGGTTCAAATCCGTAAAGCGCACAAACGACGCGCCGCGGCTTAATGCTTCGATGCCGATCGCGCCCGTGCCGCCGAATAAGTCCCACCAGTTTGAATCGATGACATCATCCATCAGGATGTTGAACAGCGCCTCTTTCACACGGTCCATCACGGGGCGGGTCGTGTCACCCGGTACTGACTTTAATTTTCTGCCTCTCGCAGTTCCCGAAATCACCCTGAGACTCATTCAACACTTTTCCTTGCCGCCATATAATTTTCATGCGATGCGGTGATGGGGACTACACATCCCGTGCCGAGGATGAAACGTCGGCCGTTCGTTTGCTTAATGGCATCTTCCGCTTCACTCTTAACCTGGTCAGGATACCCCAACGTGAGAGAATCCTGTCTGAGCCCGCCACACAGCGCGCCTTTGAAGAGACTCTGTGCTTCGGAAAGGCTCGGGTAGGTTTCGCGGTCATGCCAGTTGACGATTTGAAAGTCCACGAGGCGCAGCAACGAAAAATAAACATCCTTGCCATGCAGGTGAAGCATGTTGCACCACAAGTCTTTTGCGGGCGCGAGAGTTTTCTGGTCGTATGGCAGGGCGATGTTTTTGTATTCTTCCAGTTCGAGCATACTGCCTTGGGCGTGCTGCATGGCGTAGAAGATCCCATCCACACCGACATCGCAGACAGCTTCCACAAATTTGACGGCGGATTTGGTGATGGTCTCCAGACCTTTTTTCACGGCATCAGGATATTTACGGATGTGCTCCAGCAGCAGGTCATTGCCAGCCAAATTCTTCGCCTGTGAAAGCGGATTGAAAATGGTTTGGATGATGGGAGTTTCGGGGTCAAGTTTCTGTTTGATCAAACGGAGGCAGTCCAACTGTCCCGCAAGATGCGGGGAGGTTGGGTCTAGCACGGGAAGTTTTTCCCAATCCCCTGGTTCTTTGATGATGCGTTTGGTGTAACGGCGCGAGCCTTCCGCGTCGCCCATCCATTCATCATCCACGCCCCAGTCTTTGACGGCGAAGGAGGAGGACGGTGTCACTTTGACGATGTCAAAATCATAGTCACTTTGATGCCTCAGCGTGGCGGCGGCGAGCGTCTCAGGGTTTTGGTCCTCTACGGGGAAATGCCGCCAAAGGGCGATAGGGGTGCGGTCTGTTGCCTCGTTGTTGAGGCAGGCTTGAATACGTTCTCGGTGTGTTGTCATTTTTATAATTTACTCTCCAGGCGGTGCCTGTGGTATTTGCCTTCACGGAAGGTTTTTGCAATTGTAAATCCATTTGCCTGCGTTGCCTTAAGGCTGGCAGTGTTCCACGTTTCAATACTGGCGAATATCTTTTTGTATCCCCGTCTGCGACCTTCATCCATCAATGCATTTTGCAGGGTACGTCCAATCTTTTGCCCTCGAAATTTCGGATCCACAGTGAAATAGACACATTCGATGGCGTTTGGGTTATCTTCAATTTGGCCT
>Ga0209277_10001206_pt1 | contig 12808 bp, 8 predicted proteins | sample JI81AbrownDNA_FD_187503 | JGI IMG/M metagenome (GOLD analysis project Ga0209277, IMG submission 187503) | Wastewater effluent complex algal communities from Wisconsin, to seasonally profile nutrient transformation and Carbon sequestration -... | ecosystem: Engineered > WWTP > Effluent > Algae... | reverse complement strand
AAAGGATCGTCACCGGCACCAGATAGGCGATGATCAGGATCAGATACTGCGCAACCTGTGTCCAGGTCACCGCACGCATCCCCCCCAGAAAGGAACACACGAGGATGCCGGCCAACCCCACGAATACACCTATTTCGAACTCGATGCCGATGAAGCGGCTGGTGATCAGGCCCACGCCATAGATTTGCGCCACCACGTAAACGAAGCTCGCCAGCACAGCGGCAAAAACACCAACAACCCGTGCAAAATGGCCTTCGTAACGGGCGCCGAGAAAATCCGGGATCGTGAATTGGCCGAACTTGCGCAAAAAGGGCGCGAGCAGCAGAGCCACCAGCACATAACCGCCGGTCCACCCGGTCACGAAGGCCAGCCCCTCGAAACCTGCGTAGTAAAGCGTGCCGGCCAGGCCGATGAAAGACGCCGCGCTCATCCAGTCGGCGGCCGTAGCCATGCCGTTGAAGAGCGCCGGAACACGCCGCCCCGCAACGTAATACTCGGAGACGTCGGAGGTTCGGCTCATCACGCCGATTGCCGCGTAGATGGCGATGGTCAGAAACAGGAAAATCTGGCCGATCCAGCGCGGCGACAGTCCGAACCGCTCGGCCACCGCGAGCAGTCCGACGAAACTGACGAAAACGAGGGCGTAGATGAGGTAATAACGCCCCAGGCGCCGGAAGAAGGCTGGCGGGGAGCTCATTGGCGCACGCCCTTAACCCTCGTCCTTTACGCCGTAGCGCTTTTCAAGTCGGACCATCCCTCGATCGTAGAGCCACACAATGCAGATGAAAATGATCAGGGAACCCTGGCCAGCCATGTAAAAGCCCAATGGCCAGCCAAAAAAAACCACGCTATTCAGCTCGTCGGCAAACCAGCCGGGCAGAAAACTCGCGCCGGCCCAGACCAGCAGCAACGCGGCAGTGAGCCTCAGGGTTGCGCGCCAGTAAGCCCGCGACCCTGCATCGCTTTCGCCTTGACCGCCATTTACGTTCTGGCTCACATGTCGCTCCTCAATTCGGCCCGACATCCGGGCAGCCCCGCCGGAGGGGGGGCGAGTATAGCCCGCCGGCCCTGCTAAAGCTGATAACTGGTCTGGAGCCTGTGCTGAAGTCGGCGAGCCTGGCGGAACGACTCTTTCAGGAAAGCCCGCTCAAGATCGTTCAGATCGTCGGGCGACACCCGGTTGGCTGGCGCACCCGGAACACGCTGGCGACGCAGGCGAAGTTGCTGGATAAATTCCAGCGCCTCCACCAGAGCATCGCACTCACGACTATCCCAGCGCAACGCCGCGCCAGCGGCCCGAATGCGTCCGGCCGTGGAGGTTTCTGGCAGACCGAGGGCCAGCGCGTAGATACGTGCCGCATCGACGAACGGCCGGCAGCCGTCTCGTTTGAGATCGAGCTGACCGGTTTCGCGGTCAACGACGAAATCGCGAATGCGCCCGAGCGGAGGGCCGCTGAGCAGCGCATTCGACGCCATGAAGCGCAGGAACAGTGGGTTGTCAGCGGCCACCTGCAGCAACCAGCGCTTCAGTGCCAGCGGCAACGCCCAGTCGCCAGCCAGCGGCCGAAAATCGAAAAAAATGGTGGAGTTGAGCAGATCGTCAGCCCTGGCTGCACGCATCCACTCGGCAAAGCATCCACGCCACTCGGCAAGGGACAGGCACCATTTAGGATTGCCGGCCATCACCCCGCCCTTGCAGAGCGAGAATCCGCACTGGTCCAGCAGGGCATTGACGTGCTGGGCAAAAGGCAGAAAGCGCGCCCGGAGCAAATCGGCATCCTCGCCTTTGTCGGTGGCAAAAATAAGCCCGTTATCCTGATCCGTGACCAGGGTTTGCTCGAGGCGCCCTTCGGATCCAAAGGCCAGCCAGCACCAGCGAACCAGTGGCAGATCGAACTCGGCCTCAGCCAGATCTATGGCCGTCAGCACAATGAGGTCGTTGAGAATCGCAATCCATTCATTGATGCGTCCGGCGCTCTCCCCCCGATCCACCATCGCCGCGGCAGACGCCTGCACCCGCTGGGCCGCGGAGGCAAGGGCGTCGGCACTGGAAGCCGCCTGGATGGCCTCGACGAGGTCGTCCGCCAGCGGCCACCGGTTGGCGTAGAGATCGCTGCGTGACACCACCCCCGCAACGCGGCCGGACTCGTCGACGACGACGAGGTGACGCAGATCGTTACGGGCAAGTATCAAGCGCGCCTGATGGGGGCTGGCCTGCAGCGGCAGGGAGAAGACACCGCCGGTCATGACGCTGGCCACTGGCGCGTCGAGATCTCCGCCAACGAGCGCGACCCGCTCGATGACGTCCCGCCGGGTAAGGATGCCGAGGGGCTGGAAGCTCGCGGAATCGACCACCACGACCGTTCCGACCCGCCCGGCGCCCATGCGCCCAAGGGCCTCACGCACGCTGAGTTCGGGCCCCACACACACCGGCTGGCGACGAATCAGCGCCGCTAGCCCGCCTCCACGCTCAGATCCGGCGGGCATCACATCCACCGCTCAATATTTGACGCGGGCGTAATAGGTCTTCTCCGAGGCACGCCGAGCCTCGCCGAGGGTACGGATACCCATCTCGGCAAGCAGCGGAATCATGCGCAGGAAGACTTCGCCAGTGACGATCGCGTCGCCGATCGCCGTGTGCCGCCCCATGATGTTGACGCCCATCCGCTCGGAAATGGCTTCGAGCCGGTGGGATTCCTGGGACGGGTGAAGCACCGCGGACAGCAGCAGGGTGTCGAGCACCGGCTGGTCAAAGCAGATGCCGGTGCCCTCCTCCTTCAACTGCAGAAAACGCATGTCGAAGGCTGCGTTGTGGGCCACCAGCACCGTATCCTCGGCAAAGGCATGAAAGGCCGGCAATACCTTGCTCATCGGCGGCTGGCCGACGAGCATTTCCGGGGTAATGCCATGGATCTTGGTCGACGCTTCGGGCAGTTCGCGCAAGGGATCGACCAGCTGGTCGAAGGATTCTGACTTGAGGAGCTTCCCGTTGACGATGCGCGTTGCACCGATCTGGATGATCTCATCGCCTTCGGAAGGATTGAGGCCGGTGGTTTCGGTATCGAAAACCGTGAACGCCAGTTCGGAGAGCAGGCGATCATCCAGTTCGTGCGTGCCTTCGATCCGCTTGAAGAGATCGAAATCGTAATATTCAGGACGGCTTTCACCCTTGAGATAGGTAGCGGCCTCCACCTGGTCCTGCGGTGCGGCGGACGGCAGCAGCAGGCGGAAAAAGGCCCGGTGCTGGGTTTTCTCGCGCTGCAGCCAGATCTCGCCATCGTGCCGGGCAATAACGTCACGCACCGTGAGCGGCGAGCTCTCGCCGGCGAAGGTCATCGGCTCCAATTCCCAGGCCATCACGGTTTCGGTGCTCATCGCCTGGCCGGACCAGATGAGATCCAGATGCACCAGACGCCCGGCCGAGGCGAGACGGAAACGCACCTCGCGCACCTCGAACTCATCCGACAGCCGACTGACAAGGTAGCTGATGGCCTGCAGCAGCGAGAAGCTGTCAACCTTGACCCATACATCCGGGTCCACGTCCTCCAGCTTGGTCGGCAGGCCGAGCTTTTTCTCGATCCGGCGCTGGGCTACCGCCACCAGATCGGCACCGAGCATTTCATCAAGGGGCCAGCGGGTCTTCAGGGAGTCGGCAAAGGCGTTGGCGGTTTCATCCAGCCGGCTGCTCATTCCCTGAACTTCATCGCGAATCACGGAGAGGAAGCGGTCTTTCAGCTCGGCGTCGAGATCGGGGTACTCCAGCATCTCGGCCGCAGCGCGCAGGTTGGCGAGGGACGAGCGGCTGCCTTCGGTAAGGGAGTGCAGCATCTGGTCGCGCTTCGTCTCGGCCTCGAAGTCGCGGGTGATGTTGTCGAGCATCAGCACAAAACCCGACACCGCGGCATCCCCGTCGGCTTCCACATTGGTCGCCATCACCGGCGCCATCTGCACGCGCAGCAACTGGCCGGCGCGGGTGGTGGTGACAAAGTTGGCCACCGGCTGGGCGTTCTGGCGACGGATGCGCTCCTGGATGCTCTCGAGTGCATGGACAATCAGGCTGCGTTCGAAAACCATGTAGATGGAACGCCCGAGCCCGATGATTTCGCCGCCACCGGCCGCCGCCGGCGCGTCGGACATGGCCTTGAACTGCAGCCGGGCGCGGCTGTTGTAGAGCAGGATTCGTCCGTCCAGGTTGCAGACCACGACACTCTGGTTGAGCTCGGACATCAGCGCCGCCAGCCGGTTGCGCTCCTCCTCGACAGACAGGCGTGCCTCGCGGATTCGCGCCTCCACGTCCTCCTGAAGCCCGCGCCGCTGATCGGCAAGGCTGTTGACCGCCTCGGCGATACGCTGCAGTTCCGGCGAGCCGGATGGCTTGAGGCGCCGTGCGGGATCAGTCCCGACGATCAGGCCGATCTCGTCCGCCAGCATCGCCGGCCCGGCGATATGGTCCTGGGCGAAGGACTTCATCAGCACGGCTGCCGCCCCCGCGCCAACCAGCCCGATCATGATCAGCAGGCCGAGGCGGGGATTGAGGATGGGCTCCAGAATCGCTTGCTCTTCGGGCCCCAGATCGCGCCACACCGTGAAGCCTGCCGCGGCCATCACCCCCACAACCAGAATGCAGGCCGTGGCAATCGCCAGTGCCTGCCGCGATTTGACGCTCACGCGGAAAGCTCCAGCAAGGACTTCACCTTGGCAACCAGTTCTTTGGTGGAGAAGGGCTTGGTCATGTAGGCATCCGCCCCCATCGCCATGCCCTTGCTGACCTCGGTCTCACGCCCCTTGGCGGTCAGCATCAGGATTCGCGTGCCCTGCAGGGCGGGTTCGGCGCGGATCTCCTGGCAGACCTCGTAGCCGTTCTTGCGCGGCATCATGACATCGAGCAGCACCAGATCAGGCGCCTCGCTGCGCGCCTTGTCGAGAGCCTCTTGACCGTCGTTGGCGACGCAAACGACGAAGCCCTCCCGCTTCATCAAGAACTCCAGAGAAATAACAATGTTTTGCTCGTCATCGGCAATCAGTATTTTCTTGGTCATTTTCCCCCCTCCCTCATCATTGCCCGAGGCGCGGCTACCGGCATGCAAACCTCATCCGCGGGCACGTGCATCCGTAGTTTATCCTGCCTCTACTTTCGTTTCTGTTGTATTCCCGCAAGGCAGCAGAAACGAGAATGTCGCGCCCTCGCCAGGCACGCTCTCCACCCACAGGCGCCCGCCGTAGTGTTCGACGATCTGGCGGCTGATCGGCAGCCCGAGACCAGTGCCCTGGGGCTTGTCGGTCATGGTATTCCCCCCCTGCCGAAACTTCTCGAACACGACGCCTTGCTCCTCGGGCGTGAGACCCGGGCCGTTGTCGCGCACATCCACGCGCAGGCCCTCGCTGGTCTGCGTCAGCCTTACCCACACCCGCCCCTGCCCCCGCAAAACAAACTTCACGGCATTGGAGAGCAGGTTAAGCATCACCTGAACCAACCTGTCGCGATCGGCGATCAGGATTGGTACGTGATCAGGCAGATTGATTTCGAGCGTCACACCCTTGTCCTTGAACAACTGGCTGGTGGACGCCGCAGCCTGCTCGATCACCTCGACAAGCCGGATCTCGCCGTTCTGCCATTCGGCATGGCCGGACTCGATCTTGGCCATGTCGAGCACCTGGTTCACGAGGCGGGTCAGACGTTCGGTTTCGCTGACAATGATGCCGAGGAAGCGCTTCCGGTCTTCCAGGTCGATCTTGGGATCCTCCAGCAGCATCTCGGAAAAAGCCCGGATCGACGTCAGCGGCGTCCGCAGTTCGTGAGTTACCGAGGACATGAAATCGTCCTTCAGGAGATCAAGTTCCTTGAGGCGCTCGTTGGCGCTGCGCAGCTCGCGGGTGGCGGCTTCCAGCTCGAGGGATTTTTGCTCCAGGCGCTTCGAGTACGCACGCACCTGGGAGGCTTCGTCGAGAATGTTCATCACCTCGTCAAGACCAAGAGGCTCCTCCTTGACCACCGAGGCCACCATGACCCGAGCCGACGCACTTCCGATCGCACCGGCCAGCGTCGTCTCGGCAAAGTGAACCAGTCCGGCGTCGGCCTGCAAGGCCTCCACACCCGTCACTCCGCGCGACCGCGCATATTCGGCGAAAGCCCCGTGCGCCCGCTCGCGGCCGATGAAGCGGCCGATCAGCGGAAGGAGGTCGCCAATCTGCGCGCTACCGCGCCAGAACGCACTGCCGGACGGTTGGCTTTGCTTGAAGACATCGACGAACAAGATCGCCTGCCCGGCCTCGATCGCATTCGGCCGGCGTATCAGGGACACGCAGACGTAGCCGCCAATATTGGCGAGCATGCTCCAGAACAAACTGTGGGCAATCGGGTCGAGGCCCTTCAGGCCGAACAACTCCTGCGGCCGCAACAGCTCCAGGCCAAAGAACCCTTGCTGCAAGAACTCGATGGGAAGCCAGCCTGACTTGGCGAAGGATGGCAGCAGCAGCGTGTACAGCCACACCGCAAACCCGCCCGACAAACCTGCCAGCGCCCCCGGGCGTGTGCCACCGCGCCAGTACATGCCCCCAATCATCGCCGGCGCAAACTGGGCCACCGCAGCAAAACTGATCAGCCCGATACTGACCAGCGCATGCGCTTCACCGGCTAGCCGGAAATACAGGTAACCCAGGAGCAAAATCAGGACGATCGCACCGCGCCGGATGCCCAGCAGCACGCCCGTAAAATCATCCTGCCCCTGCAGGGCCAGCCAGCGATAGCGCAGCAGGAGCGGCATTACAAGGTCATTGCAGACCATCGTGGACAGGGCAATGGTCTCGACGATGACCATCCCGGTTGCTGCCGACAGGCCGCCGATGAACACCAGCAGGGCCAGCCAGCCCTGCCCGAAGGCCATCGGCAGGGTCAGCACGAAGGTATCGGCATCCACGCTCTGCCCGGCAAACAGCATCAGCCCGCCGAGGGCGATGGGCAGCACGAAGACGTTGATCAGGAGCATGTACAGCGGAAAAAGCCAGATCGCCCGGCGCAGGTGGTTTTCATTGACGTTCTCGACCACCGCCACCTGAAACTGGCGCGGCAGAAACATCACCGCCAGCATGGACAGCAGCGTCAGCGCAAACCAGCTGCCATAACCGTTACCCCCCGCGCCCATGCGCATCAGCCCCCGCAGGTCGGCATGTTGTGCAGCCTGCGAAAACACGTCGCCAAAGCCGTCGAAGATGCCGAAGGTGACATACACGCCGACGCCGACGAAGATCACCAGCTTGACCAGCGACTCGAAAGCCACCGCGGCCACCATACCCTCGTGGCGCTCGGTGGCATCCAGATGGCGGGTGCCGAACAGGATCGTGAACGCCGCCATGATCAGCGCAATGTAGAACGCCGTATCGGCCAGCCAGGGAACAGTGCCCGCCTTGGCCGGCATCACGATGGCCGGATAGAGCGTAAGGATTGCAAAACTGCTCGAAACCGCTTTCAGCTGCAGAGCGATATAAGGGAGCACGCCAAGAACCGCGATGACGGTGACCAGCCCGCCCAGCAGGTGGCTCTTGCCATAGCGGGATGCGATGAAGTCGGCGATCGAAGTAATGCGGTTCGTCTTGCCGATACGCACCATCTTCAACATCACGAACCACCACAAGGCAACAACCAGGGTGGGGCCGAGGAAGATAGGCACAAAGCCGAGCCCCGAGGAAGCCGCCCGCCCGACGCTGCCGTAGTAAGTCCAGGTGGTGCAATAAACGGCCAGCGACAACGCATAGATCGTCGGATTGGCGATGATCGAGCGCCCCGCATCGGCGCGCTTGTCGCCGATGTAGGCCACTGCGAAGAGCAGCAGCAGGTACAAAAACGAGGCGACGACGATAGTGGTTCCGGTCAGCATGGCACCTCCGCTATCGCTCGATGATCCACGCCATCAGCGCGATCACGGCAGCCCAGAGACCGAAAACATAAAGGTAGATCGCAGGAACACCCAACCAGGCACGCTCCACGTCAAACATCGACAGAGTCGGATAGTTCAACAGCACCCACCCGAGAAGGAACAGCGCCACCAGGCGCTGGCCGGTCAGCGTAGCCTTGATCATTTCACCTCCCGCCTTTGGTTCATGCTTGCCCGGAATCTATAAGCCGAAAAGAAGGTCTTTACGAGCGCGGCCGAAGATATCCGCCCACCGACCAGGCATGCGGCAAAGCCGTGCCTCGACACCTCAGACCTTATTCATCGACACACTAACGACAGGCGAAAAAAAGGCGCGAAATCCGCGCCTTTTTCTCCCCCTCAAACACCCGGCCAGACTGCGCCGGGTTCCTCCCCTGCTATTTTCTTGACGACTCGCGTTGTTATCTTTCCGGCAATTCGCGGAAGGCCGGTTGCGGGCCGCCCCCGGCATCAAGGCCGGGGCGATACGACGAATCGATTACTTGAGCTGCTCCAGGATTGCCGGGTTCTCCAGCGTCGAGGTGTCCTGGGTGACTTCCTCGCCCTTGGCCAGCTGACGGAGCAGACGACGCATGATCTTGCCGGAGCGGGTTTTCGGCAGATTCTCACCGAAGCGGATGTCCTTCGGCTTGGCGATGGGGCCGATTTCCTGACCAACCCAGTTCTGCAGCTCCTTGATCACCGCAGCCGCAGCGTCGCCGGTCGGGCGGGCGCCCTTCAGCACCACAAAGGCGACAATGGCTTCGCCGGTCATATCGTCCGGACGGCCAACGACGGCCGCTTCGGCGACCTTCTCGTGAGCCACCAGAGCGGATTCGATTTCCATCGTACCCATACGGTGCCCGGAGACGTTCAGCACGTCGTCGATACGGCCGGTGATCGTGAAGTAGCCGGTGTCCTTGTCACGGATCGCACCGTCGCCCGCCAGGTACAGCTTGCCCTGGAAGTCGGCCGGGTAGTAGGACTTTACGAAACGGTCGGCGTCGCCCCAGATATTGCGGATCATCGACGGCCACGGACGCTTGACGACGAGGATGCCGCCCTGGCCCCAAGGCACTTCGGTGCCGGTTTCATCGACGACTGCAGCCATGATGCCCGGGAACGGCAGCGTGCAGGAGCCGGGAATCAGCGGCGTGGCGCCGGGCAGCGGGGTAATCATGTGGCCACCGGTCTCGGTCTGCCAGAAGGTATCGACGACCGGGCAGCGGCTGCCACCAACGTTCTCGTAGTACCACTCCCAGGCAGCCGGATTGATCGGCTCGCCAACGGAACCGAGCAGGCGCAGGGACGACAGATCGTATTTGTTCGGATGCACGGCCGGGGTGTTGTCCGCAGCCTTGATCAGGGAGCGGATGGCGGTCGGTGCGGTGTAGAAGATGCTGACCTTGTGATCCTGGATCATTTTCCAGAAACGGCCGGCGTCCGGGTAGGTGGGCACACCTTCGAACACGATTTCGGTCGCACCGCAGGCCAGCGGGCCGTAGGTGATGTAGGTGTGTCCAGTAACCCAGCCGATGTCGGCCGTGCACCAGAAGACGTCGTCCGGCTTGATGTCGAACGTGTACTTCATGGTCAGGATGGCGTGCAGCAGGTAGCCACCGGTGGAGTGCTGAACACCCTTGGGCTTGCCGGTGGAGCCGGAGGTGTAGAGCAGGAACAGCGGGTGCTCGGCTTCGACCCATTCCGGCTCACAGACATCGGACTGGCTGGCGACCAGGTCATCAGCCCAAACGTCGCGACCTGCAGTCATGGCGGTTTCTGCACCGGTGCGCTTCACGACGATGACGTTCTTGATGGAGGGGCAACCGCTTTCCAGCGCTTCGTCAGCGATGGACTTGAGGGGCAGCGCCTTGCCGCCGCGGTTCTGGCCGTCGGAGGTAATGAGGGCCACGGCACCGGCATCGTTGATACGGTCAGCCAGGGACTGGGCGGAGAAGCCGCCAAACACGATGGAGTGGGTGGCGCCGATGCGGGCACAGGCCTGCATGGCAACAACACCTTCGATGGACATCGGCAGGTAGATGACGACGCGGTCACCCTTCTTGACGCCTACGCTCTTCAGGCCGTTTGCAAACTTGCAGACGCGACTGAGCAGTTCCTTGTAAGTAATCTTGGCGACGTCGCCCTTGTCGCCTTCGAAGATCAGCGCGACCTTGTCGCCAAGGCCCTTATTAACCTGGCGATCGAGGCAGTTGTAGGAGACGTTCAGCTTGCCATCGGCAAACCATTTGAAGAACGGAGCATCGCTTTCATCGAGGACCTGGGTAAACGGGGTCTGCCAGTCGAGCAACTCCCTGGCGTGCCGAGCCCAAAAGCCTTCGTAGTCCTTCTCCGCTTCAGCGCAAAGCGCCTTGTACGCTTCCATGCCCGACACGGCAGCGTTCTTGACCACCTCTTCGGACGGATAGTAGAACTTCAGGGTGGTTTCGTTCGTCATTTTTCACCTCTCCTCGTGTTGTATGAGTGTGCAACGTTGATGCTTTAAACCCTGGCTGGCGTCGGTGCAGACTGTTCGATTACTCAGGCACCCTTGTTGTGTTTTTCTTGATGCGCCGACCGTTTGTCCGCCTAGGATTAAAGTCGATCAATCTTACACATGACTTACACCCTTGTGCAGGCCGGGCGGCAACGGGCGCGGGCTGCCCTGCCCTGCCACCCATCGAGCCGAAAATCAGCAGCTCCCAGCCAAGCTGGATTTCAAGCTTTCCCCGCCAACCAACGGACACCGTCCGCCCCACATAAAAACTCTTTTGACATAGAATCGGCAACTGTAAAAAAAGACATCCGGTTACGCAAATGACGTTCCACCACCACCTGGTGTTCGCTCTGGCACTGACAACCGCGGCCTGCACATCCCTGCCGCCAAGCCCGCCATCGACAAGCCACATCCGCGCGGATGAAAGCGTGCCGGCGTCGACAGCCATTCCGCCGCTGGTGCCCGACATCCTGCCGCTGCCACGTCCGGCAGCCGAACCCAAGGTGGAAACGTATTCCGTGGTCGTCACAAACTTGAACATCCAGGACCTGCTCTTCGCCCTTGCCCGCGATGCCCGGATCAACATCGACATCCACCCCGGCCTCACCGGCACGGTCACCCTCAACGCCATCAACCAGACCCTGCCGCAAATACTGTCGCGCCTCGCCCGACAAGTGGACATGCGCTACGAATTCGACGGACCCAACCTGCTGGTGATGCCCGACAGTCCCTTCCTGCGCAGTTATCGCGTGGATTACGTCAACCTCAGCCGAAACGTTTCGGGCACCGTATCCACCAACACCCAGATCGCCACCAGCGGCACTGGCACCACCTATTCCGGCAACGCAGGCCTGCCGGCGAGCAGCATGGTCAGCGGCGGCAACGTTTCCGCCACCCGCATCGAAAACACCTCGCGTAACCAGTTCTGGGAATCGGTCGAGAAAAACCTCCGCGATCTCCTGCGCGAAACCGACAAGATCCTCCCCGAAGGCTCCAGCGAAACCCTCATCGAAAACGTCGAAACCGCCACGACCACCGGCACAGGAGCCGGCCTCGCCCAGTCCTCCGCAGGCACGGGCAACCGCTCCCGCAACCGCAACGGCCCGCAGCAAGCCGGCGGTGGTGGCCTGGCGGCCAGCCCCGGCCCCGCCGCCATGCAAAACAGCACCACCACCATGGTGCATAAATCCACCTTCCGAGAAGCGGCTTCCGTTATCGCCAACCGCGAGACCGGCGTCGTCACCGTCCGAGCCACCGGGCGCCAGCACGAAAAAGTGCGCGAATTCATTGACGAAGTGATGGTCGCAGCCCGCCGCCAGGTTCTCATCGAGGCCACGATCCTCGAAGTCGGCTTGTCCGACACCTATCGTCAGGGCATCGAGTGGCAGCGCATCCTCGAGAGCGGCACCCGTTTCGGCATCACCGGCCCAGCACTCGGCGCCAGCACCGGCAACGCCGTCACGCCCTTCAGCCTCGCCTACAGCAGCGCCGGCGGCATCGACTCGACGATCCGGCTCCTCGAGGGTTTCGGCACGGTAAAAGTGCTCTCCAGCCCCAAACTGTCGGTGCTCAACAACCAGACCGCCGTAATCAAGGTGGTCGAAGAGTACGTTTACTTCAACGTCAAGGCCGACACCACCCAGACGGCCAACACCGGCGCCCTGACCACCGTCACCACTACACCCCAGGCCGTTTCAGTCGGCCTCGTCATGACGGTCACACCGCAGGTCAGCGAGAACGACGAGATCATCCTCAACGTGCGCCCCACCATCTCCAGCATCGCCGATTTCCGGCGCGATCCGAACCCCAACATCCCGGCCAGCATCGCCAATCTCGTGCCGCAGATCCGCACCCGGGAGATCGAATCCATCCTGCGCCTGGGCAACGGCGAAACCGCCATCCTCGGCGGCCTGATGGAAGACCGCATCGATTACAAGACCGGCCGCGTCCCGCTCATCGGAGCGATCCCGCTACTCGGCGAGCTCTTCACCAACCGGGACAACGCCATTCAGAAGACCGAGCTGGTCATATTCCTGCGCCCCATCGTCGTGCGCGAGCCCGGCAGCGTCGCCAACACGCCTCATCTGCGCCAGTTGCTCCCTGCCGGCAACTTCCTCACCGACACGCCCCGCCCCGGCAGCCGCAACTTTCCGCCGCCACGCACGGCGGGCGAGATCGCCAGCCCCGGAGCAGGCACCCCATGAGCCTGCTGCTCGACGTCCTGCGCAAGGCAGAGGAAGAGCACACCCAAACCGGGGCTGCCCCCTCGTCGACTCGCATCGAACTGGAACCGCTCCCCGAAGCAACACACCGGCAAGCCGCACAATCCTCCGCCACGGCGCATGAGCCGACAGCCCCCGACCTCAGCCCGACGACTGCGGCAACCCCGCGCCCGCCCCCC
>Ga0209277_10001202_pt1 | contig 12815 bp, 6 predicted proteins | sample JI81AbrownDNA_FD_187503 | JGI IMG/M metagenome (GOLD analysis project Ga0209277, IMG submission 187503) | Wastewater effluent complex algal communities from Wisconsin, to seasonally profile nutrient transformation and Carbon sequestration -... | ecosystem: Engineered > WWTP > Effluent > Algae... | reverse complement strand
TGCCGTACAAAGATCATAGTTGGCTCCTCCCTTTTGTCTACTTCTAGATAAATCGAAATTTTTGCGTTTGATAGCCACCTTATATAATGTTTTCGGAGTAGTAAGCGATGGTGTATCATATGCATTTTGTCTCAAATCTTGCACCTTGTGATTGCTGGCTTTCGGCGTTTGCTTGTTATGAAATGAAACATGCCCATATGGGACTGATGATCCATGGTAGACGAAAGTATTATGATGTACTCTATCAAAGGCACTATGTTGATAAGTGTTAGAAGGTACAAATTGTTCGCTCGAAGAATAGTTGCGCTCCCGGTACGCAGTTCTTGAATCGTGAAAGTAGGCATGACGATTTGCCAGATTTCCGTAAGTGCTGACACCAGGCGTAGAATACTGGGCCGTGATCTGAATATTTGATCCTTCGCGTTGAGTCAAGACGCTGATCGGAACAGCCAATCTTGCGTTATTGGTATGCACATCGCATTTATCATGCATCCACAAATTTTCCTTAGAGTTCTCTAGAGGCGCAGCCTTGAATGACTTTGCTTTTTTTCTTCTTTCAGCAAGTGCTTGACTTCCGATGAAGTTGAGACATTCGACGCATTTACACTTTTCTCCGCAAGTGACACCTCCCTCGAAACATTCACAATACTTCTTCAGACAAGCGCTCTTCTTACACTTGCAACCCATATTGTGTTTTGTATTCTGGCTTCCAACACGTGGTGCAAATGCCTTAGGATTTTTGGCTTTGGTGGTACGGACCGCCTCTACACGACAGACCTCGTTATCTGGGGTGTTACTACAGTCGATGCAATTACAACCCAAACAGTAGCGCTCGGCCGAAAAGCACTCGCAATACAACTTGAGACATTTAGACTTCTTGCAGTTGCATTTCTCTTTTTTCTTGTCACCTCCACTCTCTAGCTTCACTTGAGCTTGAATCTCATTATTAGAGACCGTATAACTAGCTGCAGGTGTTGCCGGGTATATAGAGCTATCATACTGCGTTTTAGTAGGAGTTGGAGAAACTCCATTGTATCCGAAATGAGAAGAGGCCAGGGGCAGATGATTCTGAGTCTGATTAGGGTTTCTATAAGCGTAGAATGTCTGCTCGTTTGTGTCTAAGCGCGCCAAAGGTGCGTAATACGGCATGAGTTGAGAGGATGCCAAAGGAGGCGACACATAGCCTGAAGTGACGGGTGTCGTACAAGGAGCGTTCGCACTTCGTCTTTCATCTAATGCATGGCTGGCGTTACGAAAGCGATCTAAGTTATAAGCAGATTTTGGCTTTTCGATTCTGTGTTCGATATGTTGACCACCATCAAGGGATTCTCTTTTCATGTGAAGATTAATACCATTGAACGCCTTTCGCGTCTCTTCACCTAGCCCAAGTCCCAAACGAAGCACGACTCTACCACCAAATGTTGACTTAGAAGAATTGTCCCTAGAAGGAATCTTCTCTAGTTTTGGCATTGGACTAAAGACATGGTGTCCAGTTCGTGCACCAGCTGAATAAAAAAATTTGCTTACGGCAGGGAGAAACTTTTCGGTTCTATTTGTAACAGCTCTGGCGATAGGAACAAGGTCTTCGTCGTCTGTCGTCTCTGTGCGAGGTAGTGGGCTCATGTCCTTGATGAAACGACTGAAAGGACTTGCTTGTGGACCTTTGGAGAGAGGTGATCTCCGATATGCATGAGGACTGTCCCCGACTTCTAAAGCTCCTTCAGAGCCAGGCTCTGAAAATCGCTCAGGCTGACACGCTTGGTCTTCCATCTTTACTGGTGACCAATCTTTTTCTTCGCAACTATGAAATGAGACAGGCTTGTTCAAAGCGTCGGATCTACCCCAGAAACTATCGTCTAGACAGGACATGCTTTCCTCGGTAGGATTTCGATTCTCGTCAGCTCGGAGCGATCGTAATCTCCAAGGACTTGGAGTGTTCTTTTGGGGTAGTCGCTTTCTCGGCGGTGGAGAAGGCTTGTGTTTCTCATCTACGAGAGGAGAGCCAGAAAGGGCCATTAAATTTTTGTCTGATCTCGGGGAGTTGACTGATAGACTTCTCTTAATGGCATTCGAATTCATAAAAAACGATTTTCTGGGAGGTGACATCCACTTCGAATATGACGAAATCATTGATTTCGAACGATTTACTTTATAATTGGTGCTGTCGTCCTCCGTTTCGACGTTGTTTTTTATAACGTCATTCTCAACAAGCTCGCCCAGTATTGTTGTATTTTCCAATTCCATCGCAATGGCCGATACGGGAGGAGGCATATTTCGAACTAGCCCGCCCAACACAGGTCGCAAATCTTCGGTCTTTTTCGCGTCTTTGATAGTCTGAACAAATATTTACAAAAGGATAGAGAAGTAAAAAGTTTAACCAAAGCTAAGTGGAATAGTTTTATTCTAGTAAAACTCACCTTTCTCTCTGAAGAAACAACTGATGCGAACCTGGTGCTTAAATCCGGGGCTTGATGACTTTTCTTAGCGTCTAACGAGACATTCCATTGAATTTTGCATGCTGCATCCGCCCGATTGCTAAATGATGATCGTTGACCGACGTTACAACACTCGTCACTTTCTCGAATATAGTCTCCGTCGTTTGGACTAACAGGCTTGGACTTGTTATCATTTGACTGAATAGATGAGAAGTTATTTGCGACTTCATGGTGAGGACTGTGGGTATTGCCAAATAAATTCTTGGATTCGTTGATTTCTGCTGTATTCGTCGATTCTTCATCAGTTTCCCGAGTCTTTTCATTTAGCATGTTTATAGTCTCGGACAAAGGAGGATCGCTCATAATGCCACCACTGAGTTGATGTTTAGCCATATTTTTATTTAGTAGCATTCAATCTAATGATTGAACCGCGCATGAAACATCTACTGAAATCCTACCTTTAGCTCTATGATCAATTGGACGTAAGCAAAGGACACTAACAACAGAGGTGATGATGTCTGCGGCTCTGGAGGTGATAAGGCTAATGGAAAGAAGGTGTATATAATTCTCGAGTGAGCAGCTACACTTAATATGCGAGATTATAGGTACGAATAAAATTGCAATTTGCAGCAATCCTATCTGAGCAGTAGTATGCTATATACAAGACTGTTTAAAGCTTTCTGCACTTCTGGAACTGAAGCCAATCTGCTGTTGCGCAAATTTTGTACACGCCTGGACTCTGTTTGGATTTCAAAAATGGTAGCCATGCTAATGATAGCCCGCGCTAAAAAAGAACATCCAGTCCTGTGGGATAAAACTTTCTGAACACGAAGGCCCATAATGCGTGTCCTCAAACTCGCCGAAATTAGGTGAATCTAACCGGAAGCCGAAGAACATGGATTCTAAAAGAGCGCGAAAAAAGAAACATCCGAAAGTACTGTATATCAATCCAGCAGAGCTAAACAACTAAAGTATTAACAACAGAAAAGGCTGAATGAATTTCCAAACTTTTAAGTGCGCCGTTGTTTATTTTACCTCCACTTAAGTGTGTATGTGGACGAAATCAACTCCGAGGATTTCCCACCCTTCTTGCAACCAGAATATGTACAAGTTTTTAAATATTCCGCATTTAGCCGTTGAAGAACGAGTGAAAAAATTAATCTTATTTGATGCGACCACCTTATAGTAAACACGGTGAGGAAATATCTCATGTGTAGGATCAAGACGAGGAGTAAATTGATTCATCAGTAGACAAGTGAAAAGTTGCGATATGACCACTATCCAAACTTTATCTGGTGAGAGACGCTGAAGCTACTGATCATCACAAATATTGATTTCTTGTTTGATTTCGACAATTCGATTCTTACCTTTATTTTGTCGTTTTTGTGAAATTTATATTCTTGTGCTCATAATAGCTCCATTCTCATCATTTGTTTTTTTACTTTAGTTTTCCGATCCGTCATTTTTAATTTCATCTTTCCGAACAAACTCCGGTGAACTCTGACAACTTTGGTAGCAGGAAAGTTGAGTTCTTCCTAAATATTACCAGTGTAATGGCCTGATAAATAAGTTTACCAGCATGTTGCTTTAAGGGCAAATGATTTCAGTTACAAAAAATTTCTTACCTCCAAGTGTCTTGTTCTTTTACCACTTGATGTCTCCTAGTTTTCACTCATAGTATTGTTCTATTGTTGTCGAATTGTGCATGTAGCTTTGAGTGAATTCTCATTTAATTGCCTACAGTATAATGTGACCTGCCAGGTTATTGCTTTGTCTGGGTCATTTAACAATCGCCATGTGCATAATTATAAACATTATCAGCGAGTTGTCTGTGTGGTTTGTTACTTTAGTTGTTGTGTAGTTGGACCGTGCTCATTTTTGTACCATTTTTGAGATCACTTAAATTCTGATTTGCTTCATAGCTGATATTTTGCATTTCATCTTGCCCCTGTGGCGTGTTTCTGGTAGCGATTGCCACTGCTATTGTTGTAGAGTCTACTCATGTAATTTTATTACATGTATTTGTCATCAGAAACTCCGTTGTTTTAGTCTGTAACACTATTACTGTCTTGGTTGGTGAACACATTCCATTATATTCATCTGATATTCGGTTGAAAAAGTGCCTGTCTGCTTTCTTACCATGATTGTACTGTATCGTTGAATGTTCAAATCTATTTCATTCTACGGTATCAACGAGAATTGTCCTAACCTATTTTCACATTAGAATTGAAAGAAATGTCATTTCAAGGTTTAAATAAACTTGGAGTACCGTTAGCTCGATTTAGCACGGACCAGTCATGAATTTTCTTTCATACATGAAATGTTGGCTAGTTTTCACTTTTCTGTAGTTCAATATGTTTCTAATGACATCACTTTGAGCTCATTCGCCTTTCCCAATATGTTCCTTTCTTTGGTGATGACAATGCCTCTGATTGCCTTTATTGATAGTTTGCATTTAAGATCACATATATTATGTAGCCGTCCAATAGCATCCAGCTTGCTGGGATCAAAGATTTTTCATGTAATCTTCAAGCCCAGCAAAAAAGTATCAATATTCATCATAAAAATAATTGTCATCATCTGTGTCATCTTCATCAAACAATTTTTTCGTCTTCTACAGCGGTGTCATGTTAATTTGATCTTTTTACAGTTATTTGTTTTATTAAATCATTTTCCAATTAATTGTCAGTTTTAAGTTTTGGCAGATGTCTCATTTTCTCTGTCTTCAGAACTGTATTCATTTAGTAACAGATGATTCAATTTTTCTTATTGACGGACTTGGGAATTTCTTCTTTTCAATTGTTGGAGTAATGGCATTACAAAAAATGACATATCTCTTTGATTTTTGTTTGAAGATGTATTGTCAAAGTCAATAAAATGTAGATCTACATCGCCATTTGATTTACCTGAATAAAGTCTAATCCTCTTCTTATTCAAAGTACTGATCTAGTCCGCCTCTTTAGATACTGAACCTCAGGCCTTTTGGTGAGCTTGGTAGAACCGTTTTTTTCAGGTTATTACTCAACTTTTGATTTCATCTTATTGTGCGTTTTACAGCTTAAGAACTTCTTTTCCTTAGTACTGTGCACTATACCCTCAGATTTCACACCGGGCGGTTCTACTAATATTCAATTTAGAGGTAGTTATGAATATCGAAGTTATCCCGCCTTACAAGCTAGCCTGGTTATAATCTCGTTCATCAGCCTCTGGATCTAAATTTCCCTTGTGCTATTTCGTCAAATCGGTTAACTTTTATTTGCTGAAAATATAGAAACAGTAAATGATATCATTTCTTCACGAAAAATACAATTTATGCAGAAAGTGACTCTTCGGATGAAGCATCAAATGGCGATGGATTTGAATCTCTGTCCTTATCGAACATGTTTTGCTTGAAGCGATTGAAACTGAAAACACACATGGTATTCAACCAACGTCTAATGCAATATCTGATGCTTTTAATTTATTATCAATCACCAAAAAACTCTAGACACCAACAAAAAGTCAACTTGGGTGATGGAATTTATTCTGTTACACAGAAAACCCATGAAGTAATTTTACTCAATTGAAAGCGAATTATAAGAATTTTAAAATAACCAAGCACTTAACTGTCATATATCCTGAGAAATATGTGTAAGAGGTGATAGAGGTACTACCTTTAGTATTTGAACAAAAGACAGTTAAGTTACAGCACAGAGGAACACTCATAGTCTCTATATAAAAGACTTCAAGACTACTACATATTTTCAACTGCATATTGATTTAGGGCGTAGTTGCTGAAGAAGATATATATGTAGCAAATGTCGTGATCCAAAAAGACAAATCAATTTACGTTCAATTATTTAACCAATTATTGATTACATAAAAAAACAAAATTATTGTGCTCGAGATGAGACTAAATATTAAATGCTCGTTTGAAAAGTTTATTTCTAGCACAGTATAACAACAATATTACTTCAATCCTAACTATATTCAGTCAATGTTGAATTCATTTCATGAATATGATTACAAATAGATATATTTTGAAAGATGACACGTATTAGTTTATAACTTGCTTGTTCAATAAAGAAATTTTGTCTAAGCATCTCTAACATCGCGATCCGAAACATCAGATATGATACCACTGGTTCATAGTTCTCTGTAAAATCTAAACACACTTCAATATTGCTACTATCGGTAACCGAGATCTGAAAATTCGATGTATTTTCTGCTCAAAATACCATTTTCCAATCTGGCTCTTGCCTTATCAATCTTATTTCTGTCAATGATATGACAAACTCCTTTTCATTCATGCTTTGAATTCTAAGTTACCACAATTGTTGAGTTCCTTCCTCTTTCTTGGTCATAACATGTTCTAACTTTGTTGCTGTTTTTGCTGCTTCAATCCATATTTTTTATCTAACAGCTTCATCGACCTTTGTTCTATACAGCAACCATAATTTCTGGCAAATGACCTTTTCCACTGTGCTATTTTGATGCGGCGCAGAAGTTGCTGTAAAATATATTTAACATTTCGTCTTCAATTCCTTGTAAAATAAATAAATTTCCAACGCATTGTCCAATCAAACGAATTTCAACTTGTAATTCTGACCTATAAATTCCTTTGCGAAAGGATTCAATTTGCTTTCACATTTCTATTATTCTTCAGAGAAAACTAAAATCAATGCTATAAAATTAACCCTTGATCAATAACCAAAATTTGGTTTCTTCAATAATTACAAACTGGTCAAAACCTTGCGTACATTGCCTATTAGGTCTTTCGGATAATACATTCTGCATATTTTGCGATTTCGCAATGACTCAGTATCGGATTATTTTGGCTGTTTCTCTTTGTTGAGTTGAATGACTCAGTATCGGATTATTTTGGCTGTTTCTCTTTGTTGAGTTGTACTGACTCCTTTTGAAATAAGATAATTCTATTTCAGTAAAATTCTTTATTTTATCTGGTTTATTTCTCAAAACAATTTGCATTAAATTTCTTTGTCTTTGGCTAGAAACGCTTTATCAAAACCTTGACATACTCCTGAAATGTTTTCCACTAATAGATATGTTGGTAGCCCCTTAAAAATATGAATGATTGGTTCCACATCACTTTTATCGTGTCTCATAGTCTTGATCTCTCAAATTCTTAAATCGATACGCTAGGATCATTATTGATGTCAGTCAGCATATTCGTGTTATAATCTCTCTTTAAGAATCAAGATTAGTTCGTGGCTTTCATCCCATTTATCTATCCAATGCCATCTCAGCGTCCCAACTTGGTAGTTATTCAGTGACTGTGTGCTCCACGGAAATATAGTAAGCTTCATTTTGGCATAAAATTAATAATTCAGATAAGCCACCAGGTTTCGATCTATTGATTCTTGTTTCATCTCTCCAGTATCTATTCTAGTGTCATAAACCTCATCTTCTATTGGTATGATTTCATTTCCTGTTAATACCTTGGCGGATCACTTCAAAGTTGCCCTTGACATTCATTGACAATCTTCTAATTTCTCTTTCTGTGGCTGTAAATTCGATGACCTTTTTTACATTTGCAACATGTTCAAATACCCTCTTTGCCTCAATTAGTTGTTAACCAGATAAAAATCATTTTTTGTTTATTCCTGTTATGATCAAACAGTTTTTTAATATCAAATCAGCTTAATCTATTCCCAATCTTAGAATTTGGAAATGTGGAATCCGGAATTAGCAAGATTTTGAAAAAATAATTTGTTCTTCGAATAACTTTGACATCTCATTTATACTACTAATCGCCTTGTAAATCAGACCCAAATTATACAACTAAATTTCACTTGAACCCCCCTTTTCTGTTTAATGCGTCTCTTAAGAAATTTCAGACGTGTCCTTTATTACGCAGTTTAAATTTGTAAACTCTGCCTGCGCATGTGCAATGTCATAGTCTTCTTAATTTTAGAGTTACATTTTTTTGCGTTTCTAACGCGAGAAGTTTTCTAATTGTCAACAATTGAACCAAAAGTGCACACGTTCCAGAATTTTGTCTTTTTCCTTCTGCAGATCTCCTCTTACACAAACTTTGCCTTAGTTTGCTTCGATTATTGCCAGTACACCGCTTTGGTTTAAACGCCCTGTTGACTTGATAACATGGGAGGCATCATCCCCACTAATCTATGAGGCTGAAATTTCCTTTTTCATGCTCCAGGGTAGTGTGTTGATGTTTGACATATACGGTTTTCACCTTTGTTTCATCATAATTGTGGACATCGCGAGAGTCCAAATCAATGTGTAATATCACTTTTATTGAATTTGTCATTGATATGATATTTTAAAGAGCACCATTTGAGTCGATCTAAATACTTACTTGACTGCTGTAGAATGATTTTATTGATCGCTAGCCAGTTCATAGTCTCAAGCTTTTCAGATGTTACCTCCTTAACTTCAGACAATGATTTGTCTACCCCATTTTTCTCTTCTATTGAAAACTCAGAAACATCATTGCGGTGCTCCATGCTATCAATGTTTCTCCTTCTAAGCTTCTCTTCTGTCTCCGCGAGTAGGCAATCAATTGAAGTGTCTACCCTATCTTCAGCTAGATCCACAGTACACTTCGCTTCTTTAGTTGCCTCGGCCTAATTCTTTTCTGCAAGCTTGTTTGTTTCGACTAATCTTTGCTTCAAATTTGTTCGAGACAGATAAACAATCAGAGGAGACACCGGCAAGAATATCTTCATAGAGGAAACTTTTCAAAGCCATTTTCCACCTTGCCCAAGTTTTCAAGAAGGTAAAAGATATATAGGGATTATTCGGAGATAAAAGTTTCAATTGTCAAAATAATCTATCCTTGTATAACTGATGAACTGTACCTTTCACATCTGCGATACTTTCAACAAACTAAAAAACTGAAAACGTCTTTTGAACATCACCTAGAGGTTCTTGCAATCCTAAAATTGTGTTGGATTATGTCATTGCATTGGATACTTTAAGGTTAAAACTAGGAGAGTTGATCAATGTGGATGCTGGTACAGTTGCCATGATTGTTTGAAAGTTATGAATTTCTTTTGGAAACTAGCATGATCCTGAATTTAGGCTTTTTGGTCAATTAATATGACTGGTGCATAGCCAATATCGCAGTTAATATAAAAATTGAATCAAAATATATCACGAATGAAAGGATCAACTGTTAAGAAGTATAAATTTTTCAACAAGCAGATATAGCAAAGAAAGCGTTATAACCTGCAGGAGAGACAATTTATGTCATGGGATGATTTTCGACTAACGATAGATTTGGGCATATGGAGATGAGTGCTTGCATCGAAGAATTTTAGTGTAACGGCCAACCAGCAGGGATGGAAAATTTATAGTTCAGGCAGAAACAGAAATGAAAGTTTTTCATATATGCAGATTCTAAACAGCAGAAGAATTTCAAAATAACTTGGCTGTGCTATTTAGCAACGTACTCCACTCCATGGCTAAAAAATGATATCAGGCAAATTCTGAAATATTTACTGTATTCTGACTCATTTACATGGTTTTAAAATCGCAAATTTGATAGAAGACATCATATTGTGTTTAGTTGACACGATTTCCACGGACTATCTAGGCGCAAAATTGATTATCGTATTGTCATCTGCCTGTTGTACGATGTACTCTGCCCAATATAGTGAGGTGATATGTATGTAATTTAAAAAAATGACTGCTACTATGCTGATAAAATCAACAGGCATTGGAGCAAGAACTTTAAATTAACCTGAAATGAACTTTAATTGAACCTGAAATTTATTAGAGATGAACTTGAAACAAACTAGAAATCAAATTGATGCCTATCTAAATACATGTTTGGAAGAAGAATACTGGTTGGCATGCGTAATGTCATTGAAATATTCGGAATTATTCGCTAATATGTATTATTTGCTATGAATGAGCACAAGATCCAGGACACCCGAATGGACTGCAGGTGAAGCATGGAAAGGCAGAACTGTTTTACTAAATTGTATTGTTCTAATGATCTGATGGCCATGATTGTTTGAGGCAGAAGTATTTGCACTGAGCAGGACTCTATGTCAAAGAGTTTGAAATGATTTAACATACTTATAGAGTGAGATTGGGCAATCAATTTCTGTATGAAATGGAGAACATGTGGCGAAAGTGCTGAAGGGATGCAAACGTCATCGATTCAAAGTGTGAAAGGAAGAAGTAGCTCAACGGAACACATTGGACATGATAGTCAGAGTTCAATATGGACGAAATCAATCAAAGTGGAAGAAACGAAAATTATAGTTTGGTTAAAACAACGTCCACAACAGTGGCAATACAGGAAAACATGTACCCAAGCGCGGCAATAAAGTAAGCGATTACTTCCAGAGTGGCAATAAATTCACTCAACATCACGTGAAAAGATGGCAGAGTTGTAGCAACGTTGGACATAGCAGAAGCAATTCGTGCAAGCAGACCAAGTGTTAGGATGCATGTGTAGCAAGTGTGAGTCATTGCAGCACTACTCATCAAGTTCCATAATGATAACTGTGGAAGACATGCAGTGTAGGAAGGCACTAAGGCAAACATTGGCTGTTCAGACTGCCGTCCATGCTAAATAGAAAATATTCGCCAAATTTGATTCATATTAGGGGTTGTCAATTTAGCTTCAGATCGTGTTTTTTTCTTGCTTGTGAACGATTTTTTGTTAACGAAATCTGATTGGCTAACACTCAAAAAAGCTATTTGAAAGCTGGATATTGGATAATGGTTTTTGATTCTAATCGGTCATTCAAATTTAAATCTGTTTTTTTCAGTCAAAACCCAAATGACAATACAATGTATAGCTCTTCTTCTTCATCATTGTCATCAGAATCAGCAGCATCATTGTCATGTAGATCGTCCCCCACTCCATTGTGTTTCTTCATAGCCATTGTGGTACATCGGCCTCTTCAACTTGAGATGTTCGAACACTCACATCATCAGGACCTGCAGATGGCTCCTCACCTGCATAAGCTACATAAAGGGGCAAGCATCTCCTGGAGTCATCTTCCAGGAGAATGCCACTTTTACTTTGGCAATGATTGACCCGACAAGTCTAGAGGAGGCATTTGCTCGAGTGCATAATGGGGAGCACTTCATGGTCATTCCAGATCTGGATTGAATGGGCAATTTCAGTAGGGCAAATTTTACAATTTCTTTGACATCAATCCATTCGCCAGTCTTGATAAAAATGTCACGTCTGATGCAATGTTTGCAGAATGCAGGATACTATTTTGTTGGAATCACTTGCGCCATTGCGCCATCACCAGCATTGTGCGCCTGCGAGCTCATGGTCAATGGTCTTCTCCAATAACTTGGATGTTTTCATTATACCTTCACAAGCGCTTCTTGCTTTGCATGACCATTCTCGCCAGCTCTGAATAGAGCCTCTTCAAGTGGACTAGTTTGGAATTTGTTTAAACCAAGCATCAGGTGGCCATCATGATTGCATTGACACGCTGCATCGCGGTAAATTCTGCTTGGTCCAAATTCTTTATCAGATATTTTGAGAAGTTTAGCCTGCTTTGGATTTGCCTAAGGCCCCTGCAGATATCAAAGATATGAGAACTGATGTCATTGATTGATGGTTAATCTTTTATAGTAGCTCAACATTCCAGTTGGCCTTGTTGTAGAATAGATTCTGCTAAAATAAAGTTTTTACTCAATTCTTTATTGCTATAAGTAACCTTGATTGCATCAAGATTTAGCACTTTCCACTGTCTGTGTCTATAGCTCCATTTCATTAATTAGCCTTGGCATGCCAATTCACACTTTCTTTGTATTGTGGATCACACTCATACTTAAACATGCATGTTTAACAATTGCATATTCACCATTCCTTGTGAAAAGATCTTCAGCTTTTAGTGTGGGTGCAAAGGCCAGCAGAAACAAAGAAAATATAAACCTTTACAGCATGGCTTGTTGCTACGGCTTCAAAATCCTTTAAAAAATTTGTTCTTTTTGAGAATTTAGGCATTTTGGGCTGGTCTATTATGTTGTTCGCAGATTGGCTTATCCAGAGGTTGCTACAAAAAAGTGAGTTTGTGAATTCGGAAAAAAGTGCGTTCGTGAATAAATTGACAACCCCTAATTTAAATATGATGAATTTCAAAAAGTACAGAACGCGGAGAACTCAACAAAAAAACAAAAGATAAGGTTGATAATCATTTTATCATAATTTTAAAAACATATTCTTATGAAATCAAATCTAACAGCTAGTACAAGCAATAGAATGGGCAAATTCTTTACTATACGACTTTAGGGGCAAGTTGATCAAATGAAGGAGTCCACAAAAAAGTTCATGAATCCAGTACTGCTGAAAAATTTTACTGACATATTTGGGTGTAAGGATGACAAGAAATTGCTTCCAGCAGAATCATGAAGGGTTGTTTTCAAAATGTAATGGAT
>Ga0209277_10001200_pt1 | contig 12827 bp, 9 predicted proteins | sample JI81AbrownDNA_FD_187503 | JGI IMG/M metagenome (GOLD analysis project Ga0209277, IMG submission 187503) | Wastewater effluent complex algal communities from Wisconsin, to seasonally profile nutrient transformation and Carbon sequestration -... | ecosystem: Engineered > WWTP > Effluent > Algae... | reverse complement strand
TCAAATCATGAACTTTAAACTCAACCCAAGTGCAAAACGCTCTGTAAACTGTATTTGTGCAGGTGGTGGTGTAGCGGGCTCTATTCTTTTAGAAAGACCTTAATTACCCACCCGTAGAGACGCACGGCCGTGCGTCTCTACTACAAACACAACAACGTATGACTGAAATCTTATTTCTAGAAGACAAAATTATTCAGGAAGAAGATCTCAGTCTTTCTCTTTTAGATATTTCCTTAAAAAATCAAATTCCTCATATTCATGCCTGCGGCGGAAATGCCAGGTGCTCTACCTGTCGTGTTATCGTTCTTGAAAATCTACAAAATGTAAAACCCAGAAATGAAGCAGAATCTAAATTAGCCGCTACCAAAGGATTTGAGGATAATATCCGTCTTGCCTGTCAAACTCGAATTACAGGAGATATCAAACTTCGTCGTCTGGTTATTGACAAAGAAGATATTGATATAGCTATTTCTGAAAAAGGCGAGACAACAGGACGCGAAAAAAAAGTAGCAGTTCTTTTTAGCGATATACGAGGATTTACCACATTTTCGGAAAAGGCATTGCCATACGATTCCATTCATATACTAAATCGCTATTTTAATCGAATGGGGCTTGCTGTTTTAGACAATAACGGATACATAGACAAATACATTGGTGATGGGCTAATGGCAATCTTTGGCTTAAAAGAAGAGAATCCTGTCGATGTTTGTTTGCAAGCAATCAAGGCTGGTGTGCAAATGATCGATTCTCTTCAAGATTTGAATCACTATTTAAAATCTCACTTTGATTTAGAATTTAAAATTGGAATTGGAATTCACTACGGAAATGCCATTCTTGGCGAATTAGGTCATCGCAGTAAACGACAATTTACCGCCATTGGTGACACGGTCAATATGGCTAGTAGAATCGAGTCTACGACTAAAAAGGCAGGAGCTCCCTTTTTGGTTTCAAGCGATGTATATGAGATTGTAAAGTCCTGTGTAAATCGAGGACGTATATTCGATACAAAACTTAAAGGTAAAACTGGTCTTTATCGACTCTATGAAATTAACTCTCTGAAAGCAAAACATCGATTAGCCGCGGATGTATTGAATGAACTTCTGAATCAAGCAATGAGCATAGAAGAAGCTCCCAAGTTCTTACGATTAGCATTTCATGATGCCGGTAATTTTGATGTAGTTACGAATACAGGTGGGGCTAATGGCTCTCTCCGTTTTGAATTAGAAAGAGAAGAAAATCTCACACTTAAACCCTATTTTGAAAAGCTAGAGTTTGTAAAAAAAGAAATGGAGCAAAATGGATTTCTTATTTCTTATGCAGATATAATTTCATTTGCTGGAGCTGTTGCTGTTTATAAAACAGGTGGACCTAAGATTTACTTAAAAACAGGACGCGTTGATGCAATGAATGCTGGAAATAGAATGCATTTTCTGTCATCTGATATAACGATTCGCGAATTGTTGGATCGGTTTTCTCATATGGGCATGGGAGCTCGTGATTTAGTGATTCTTTCTGGTGCTCATACGATTGGAATGGCAAATGGTAAACCTCTCACAGGTGATATGTATAAATTTTCAAATTCCTATTATAAGAATCTTGTAGAGTTTTGTAATGGCGCTCGAAAGGAAAGTCTTGGCATTTTAAATTCCGATGTAGCCTTGCTTGATACTTATGAAACAAAGACTCTTGTCGAATTATACGCAAGAGATGAAATAAGTTTTTTCAGCGATTTTGTAGAAGCATATCAAAAATTATCCTATTTGGGACAATCACCCGTCTAAAGCTAGAAGAATCATAGTGCCACAGTTCAATAAATTATAGAAGACAGTAAAATAGATTTTTTTAAAAAATTAACTTGAAGTTTTAACTAAAATTTATTTTTGTGGGTTAATCTTTTTGTGATTCTAATAAATAAACAGTAATCAGGAGTAGTTACAAATATGGCGAATAATCTCGCAGAACTATACAGGGAAGTGGCTGAGAAGTATGGCTCATTGCCAGCATTCTTTTCTAAAGATGAAAAGAAACAATATCAGTCAACAAATTACAAAGACCTCTATGAAATGGGTCTTGGCTTAGGGGAGGCTCTCATTGATTTAGGAGTCAAGGCAAGAGATAAAGTTGGTTTTATTGCAGACCATCGTTTAGAGTGGGTCATCGTTGACGCTGGAATTCTAATGACAGGTGCAGCAGACGTTCCAAGAGGAACAGATGTAACAGAGACAGAATTAGAATACATTCTAATTCACTCAGAAGCCAAAGTCTTATTCGTAGAAAATGATAAGGTTCTTGAAAAGTTTAATAAAGTAAAATCTAAGACCTCTGTTAAGACGGTAATTATGATTGATCCTAAAGCTAAAGGTGCCGCTGGTGTTCTAAAACTTTATGAATTAATCGAGAAGGGGAATAAACTTAGAATTTCTGGAACAAAGAAAGTCGAAGCTCGAATTGCTGACATCAAGCCGGACGATTTATTTACTTTGATTTATACATCCGGGACTACCGGTGCACCTAAAGGCGTAATGCTTATGCACTCGAACATGATGCATCAAGTGATTGATGTTGTTCCAACACTTGAGATTAGTTCAAAAGATAGAGTTCTTTCGATTTTACCTGTATGGCATATTTTCGAGCGTGTATTTATGTATGCAGCGATTAGCACAGGGGCTTCCACCTATTTTACTAACGTAAGAGATATGAGAGAGGATTTTGGAAAAGCTAAACCAACTTTCATGGGTTCTGCTCCGAGACTATGGGAGAGCATTTATCTAGGAATTTTCAATCGAGTAAATGATCCAAAGCAAACTCCTCCAGCTAGAAAAGCAATTTTTAATACCGCATATTTCTTCTCGAAACATTTCCATGCATCGATTCGTTTCTTGCAAGGCAATGAAGTTGATTATGAAGGAAGAAATGCAATCGTATCTTTGTTTACTGGAATTAAATCAATCTTCGTAGCAATCCTTACTTTCCTTCCTTATTTGCTATTTGATGCAATTGCACTATCAAAAATTCGCTTGGCGACAGGTGGACAACTTAGAGCAACTTGTTCTGGGGGTGGAGCTTTACAAAAACATGTGGATGCATTCTTCAATGATATCGGGATTAAAGTGATTGAAGGTTATGGAATGACAGAGACTTCTCCTGTTATTTCTGCTCGTAGCTTTAAGCATTTAGTAATGGGGTCCGTTGGAAAAGTAGCTCCTAAGTCTGAGCTTCAAATTCGTGATTTTAATGGTGCAGTTCTAACTCATGTAAAATTAGATGGAAGCATTGAAGGCAAACGTGGGGCTAAAGGGATTGTGCATGTTAGAGGTCCTCAAGTAATGAAAGGATACTATAAAAACCAAGAAGCCACAGACAAAGCATTGAAAGATGGTTGGATGGATACCGGTGACTTGGGAATGATTAACTTCAAGGATACACTTACTCTTACAGGACGTGCTAAAGATACTGTTGTATTACTTGGTGGTGAAAACGTTGAGCCGGTCCCAATCGAGAATAAACTCACAGAGTCTGCTTATATAAATCAAGTTATGGTAGTCGGTCAAGATCAAAAGAATTTAGGAGCAATTATAGTTCCAGATTTTGAAAAATTAAAAGCTTGGGCGAAAGATAATGGAATCTCTGAGCTAGATGATAAATCACTCGTTGCGAATCCGAAAATCCAGGATTTGTATAAGAAAGAAATTAAGGAGTTAAACAGTGCAAAGAGTGGATTCAAATCCTTCGAGCAAGTTACTCCTTTCTTTTTGATTACAAAACCATTTGAAGTGGGAGATGAAATGACTAATCTCATGAAACTCAAGCGTCATGTGATCACAGAAAAATACAAAGATCAGATTAAGAAACTTTATTTATAAGCATCTCCAGTAGGAGTTGTAGAAAGGTTTTGCCACAGAGGCACTGAGACACAGAGAGTAGGAGATATACAATTTCTCCTTAGAATAGAAAACGATATTCTTTGTGTCTTTGAACTCTGTGGCAAAAATATTCAGTAACAATTGAAATTAAATCCAGAACAAGAATCAGCAGTAAGACATGTAGAAGGTCCACTTCTTATATTTGCAGGTGCCGGCTCAGGTAAAACACGCGTCATTACCAATCGCATTGTTTATTTAATCCAAAAAAAGAAAATAGATCCAAAGCATATAGTAGCGCTTTCTTTTACAAATAAAAGCTCTAAGGAAATGAGAGAGCGTGTAAGAAAGTCTCTCATAAAAAAAGAGGGCAGAGGACTAACGCTTTCTACATTTCATTCTCTCGGCTTAAACATATTAAAAAAATACATCGACCGTTTAGGGTTTCACATGCCCTTTATGCTTCAGACTCCCGGTGATTTGGAGTCACTTCTAATTGATTCACTAAAGCAAAGAAAAATAGATCCAAAGTTATTTCCGCCTAAATTAATCTTATCACATATAAGTAGGCTTAAAAATATGGGAGCGGATTACAAGAGAAGCCTCGAAACTTCGGGAAAGGAAATTGATCTAATTGTCTTAGATATATTCGATGAATATGTGCAAATTCTAAAGAATATGAATTCGGTGGACTTCGATGATTTAATCTTACTTCCAATGAAAATTCTGAGAGATTTTCCAGAAGTAAAAGAACACTATCATAAAAAACATAAATTCTATATGATTGATGAATTTCAAGATACCAATCAGGTTCAATATGAATTCATTAAGCTGTTATTAAATGATAAAAACAATATTTGCGTCGTAGGGGATGACGATCAAAGTATTTATGGATTTAGAGGGTCTAATGTCAATTTGATTCTAGACTTTGAAAAAGACTTTAAGAATACGAAAGTCGTGCGGTTACTCCAAAATTACCGCTCTTCTATGAATATTTTAAATGCCGCTAATTCTCTGATAAAAAATAATACTTCACGAAGAGAGAAAAAACTCTGGTCAGAGATTCATCACTTAGATAGACCTCTTTATGTTGAAAGGCAAAACGAAAAAGATGAAGCGATATTCGTAGTAGATGAAATTCAAAACGAGCTTATCAAAGAGCATCGTCAGGGCTCGGAAATAGCAATTCTTTTTAGAACCAATTATCAATCCCGTCCTTTTGAAGAAGAACTTAGATTAAGAGGGGTTCCATATAAACTCATTGGAGCGTATAATTTCTTTGATAGAAAAGAAGTAAAAGATCTTGTCGCCTATATACGAGTAATCGCAAATCCAAAGGATGAAATTTCACTCCTAAGAATTCTAAATTATCCAAAACGTGGAATCGGGCAAACATCCATTGGTAAGATTCAGCAAAAATCAGTAGATGCTAGTATGTCAGTAATGGATGTGCTTCATAAGATTTGTGAAGAGCCTGAGTTTATTCCCGAAATTAAACGTGCGTCCGCTGCTTTGATCTATGAATTTTTAGATTTACTTCATAGGTATAGATCTGAATTTTATACAGCCAATAAGATGACAGAAGTGCTCCGCAAATTCATCAAAGAAATCGGATTTGAAAAAGAAATATCGACGGAAGAAACAGATGAGAAGGTGATGAAAGCTCGTATGCTAAACCTTTCCGAGTTAGCCAATATGATGTCTTATTTTGAAGAGGAGTGGGATTCAGAGGGAAAGCCAACCTTATTTGATTTTATTGCTAGACTTTCTCTTTTGACAAATGACGATGATTCTAATGAGAAAGATGCAAGGGACAACCGAGTGCAACTGATGACAATGCATCTATCTAAGGGATTAGAGTTTGAAGTAGTATTTCTCGTTGGGATTGAAGAAGGAATTATTCCTAATTCTAGAGTAATTGATGAAGGACAAACGGTAGATGAAGAGAGAAGACTTTTCTATGTTGGTATGACTCGTGCGCGCCGAAAATTATTCATGACAGGTGCCAGTGAAAGAAAAAAATATGGAGAGTCAATGCCATGCCAACCCTCTCGTTTCTTGGATGAAATTTCTAGAGATTATTTGGATGTTCAGTCTATGCGCGAGACTACAACACCAGAAAATTTCTTAGAGGAATTGGAGAGATTAAAATCGTCGTAGTGATGTTAATTATCAAGACCAATGAGTGAGAGTAAGCAGTGAATTACCAAATAATATATAATGATTGATCGAATACAAAAAAGAATCCTTAGATTATACATAGATTTAAAAGATAAATGGGAAATTTTCCAATTTCGTTTTTTGAAATCTAAATGGAATGTTACGATTTTCATCGCATTCTTATTGTTAAGTGTTACTTTGTTTATCGTGAATAATTTCTACGCGTATTATGTAAGAAAGAATTATGTAAATATTTATCAGGTTAAGTCTTCGATTGTTACTTTCATTCGAAAGAATTTATCGAAGGCGGTAGAGATTGGGATCGCTGATTTTTCTTCCCTACAGGGAATTATCTTTGAAGACATTAAGATTTCGCAGGAAGAAGATTTTTCTAGTAATAAGCTTTTATTTACAAGTAAGCGAATCGATGTTAGGCTCACCTCTCTTTTCTCAAAGGCGATTGTTCCTGAAAAAATTGTAATCTATAGTGCAAAGCTAACACTCGATATCGATGATCCGATGAATGTGAGTGTATTAAAGCATATTCACGAATTAAATCTTCCCGATATTTACTTTGATAATCTAGAAATTCAGCTTAGAGCAAATAATCAGGATTTATTACGAAGCACTAGACCAATTCATGTTTCCATTCTAAGAAGGAACCAATTTTTAGAAATTTCTTTTAATGATAACAAGTTTTTAGGAATACTTGCCGGTAGCCTCAAAGGAAGTGGTAAAATTAATTTAGAGACTACCGAGAATTCATTAAGAATTGACTTCTCTGATGAAGACTTAGAGAATATGTCTGGCATTTCAAAGATTTTACTCAATCTTACACCTGAGTCGGGACTTGCTGACGGCTTCATTTCAATGAATAAAACACAGGATGATTTTAGTATTGATGGCAATTTGAATTTCAGAAAGTTCAGTGGAGATTTTTTCCCTATCTCAAATATCAAGGCAAATGATTTTACTATCAATGCAAAATTTTCGTATCTAAAAGAATTTATCGATCCAAAGACCTCTGAATCCTATTTTAAAAGAAAAATATCGAGTCCTGAATTTTTCTACGACGAACAGGTTCATACTCCAACGAATAATTTACGTAAGACTACAATTTCAATTCGAGTGGATAATTTTAATAAGCTGCTAGACCGGTTAGTGCTAGAAGAAGATGTTACTGTTAAAGGTAATATGCAACTCAATATGAGACTAGAAGAAACTGGAAGGCTTGCTGACTGGATTTGGATTGATGGAAATGGAAGTCTAAATGACTTAGAATTTCAAAGTAACACTCCCTCTATGCGACTAACTGATACTAGCCTTAAATTTAATTGGAGTCAAAATGAATTGCATACCGATTTAAAGGGTAAGCTATTTGATAAAGACTTTAATGCTGCAATGAACGGAGCTATTTCCTTTACTAAGGCAGCAAAGGAAGCTCCCGTTTCTTCTACTATATCCAATCTAAAGTTAAATGTAAATTTAGACTCACTCATTCTGAAAAGTTTTCAGTCTATTTATGATTCTATTGCCGCGAAAGTCAGTAGTGATATAAAAGAGCGACAAGAAAAAATGTTGCCTGAAACTTTCTTTGTTCAATCAGCAATACACAAAGTTTTTTTAGAAAAAGCAAATGTAAAAGCAAATATGAAAATTGGCGAAGTAAAATATAGACCTGATTCCCACTCACAGGGAAGCTACAATCTTGATTTAAAAATTGAATCCGGTGCTGGCAATTTAGTATTAACCGGAGGAATTGTTGATAAAAAAGAAAACGAATTAAACTTAAATTTTTATTATGATAGAAAAGTTCCTGCCGTTGATTTTAGAACTCGCATCTCTTCCCTTGTTTGGCTAGACGAGACATTCGATCTTTGCGATAGCAGTATTTACACTGACATTATTAATTTTAATATGTCCTTTGTTTCAGGGGGAAATAATTTCTCTGATTTACTGGTGAATCGAAGTATAGCAGGGGAATTAAATCTTATTGGAAACAGTTTTATTCGAACAAATCCAGGGGATAATGTTAATTTGTCTGAAATGTTTCAGGGACAAAATAATTTGGATATCAGTCTTGGTTTCAATGCCTATTCTCAGGAAGGGTTTATCAGAAATATTGAAGTTAAAAGTAAAGAATTGGACTTGCGAGGAAATGCGAGTCTTGTTCGGTCCGATGTGAATTATATTTTCTATGGGCAATTAAAAAATAAACCGCAAAACATAGCGTTTACAAAAACAGGTGCATCATGTCAAAAATCAAAAAAATAATAATATTATTAATAACCTTAGCATTTTTTCTTAAATGTAGCAATGGAGATTCTAAAAAACCAGCATTTGAATTGTATGACACAAGAGAGTTAATCGGAACATGGAAGATTGTCCCTTCTTACAATGCAAAGATTCTATTTGAAAAAAATGATAAGACTTTTCTTATAAAAGAAAAAGATAGAATGCAGATTTATGCATTGGAAGATGTAAGAGGTCTTCGCTTGCAGTATAGAATGGAAGATGACAGTCCCTTCGCATACTTTCTATTTGCCGAGAAAACCAAAAACATCTGGGGCGGAATTCTAGATAATAAAGTCGTTCGTATCGTTAAAGAAGAGCAGATTCCCGAATCAATTTTAGAATAGCAGTGGACGCATTTTTTCCAGCGTTTCCGTCACCTAAACTCGCCTTTACTGCTTTGATTTGGCGTGTCATTTCTTCTCGGTAATTTGTATCTTCTAGAATTTGCTTTGCTTCGGCAAATATTGTTTCTCCGGTAACTTCTTTTTGTAAGAATTCTTTGCAAATTCTTTTTCCAGCTAGAATATTAACTAATCCGATGTCTGTTGCTCTTACGATTCTTAATCCAATTTGATAGGTAATAAATCCAAGTTTATAAACAATAATCATTGGCTTTTCAAAGTAGGTGACTTCGAGTGTGGCTGTTCCGGATGAAAGAATTACTAAGTCAGAGGCTTCTAAGCATTTGGCGGAGTTGTCAAAGAAATACTTTATTTTTATGTTTGCTTCTTTTTCGAATTGGCTTAATTTTTCTAGGATAACTGTCTCTTGTGATTTATTAATATTGGGTAGGATAAACTGCACTTTTTTGTTCTGACTATCCATTCTTTTTTGAATTAATACTGCACTGTCAAGAATTGGGTCTATGAGTCTAGAAATTTCGCCTGCCCTTGATCCCGGCATGAGACAAACAGTCGTTACCCCTTTCTCTAAGTCAATTGGCTTTTCGGTGAGAATCTTTTCCTTCATACGACTGCTTAAAGGATGACCGACAAATTCACAGTTTACATTGTATTCGTCGTAGATTTTCTTTTCGAATGGAAATAGAACGAGCATTAAGTCTACAAATTTTTGAATACGAAAGATTCTATTAAATCTCCAAGCCCAAATTTGCGGGGAGACGTAGAATATAATTTTAATTCCTTTTTCTCTGAGTTTTTCAGCAAGGTGTAAATTAAACCCCGGATAGTCTATAAGCACCGCATAATGCACATTTTGCTCTACTGCTTTTTGAACTAGGTCTTTTGCTATTCTTTTTAATTGATGGTAACGAGTGATAATTCCAGTAAATCCGATTACACTCAATGATTCCATATCATGTAAAGATTTAAATCCAAGCTTTTCCATTTCATTTCCACCGATACCGGTAAATGAAAAGTTGCCCCCGGTCTTTCTGAGTTCCTGAATTAAATCAGCACCGAGCAAGTCACCGGAAGGCTCCCCGCATACAATTAGAATTTTCTCTTCTATCTGAGGTAATTTAGGCGTAACCTCTTGAATCACCGTCTTCGCTATTACTTTCTTCTTAGAAACGGTTGTTGACTTCTTGGATGTTGTCTTTTTAGAGATTGTTTTCTTTGTTCTTGTATTAGATTTTTTTTTCTGCATTGTATTTATTGCTCTCAGGACCTGAATAGCTGATGAAATTTATTTTGAGTTTGTTTGCTTCTTCTATGAATTGCTTTGGACTTACTACGATTGTTTCGCTCGCACGAATAGCGATTGTGTCACAACCGGAGGCGTGCATATTTTGGAGAGTCTCGATACCGATAGTAGGTAGATCAAATCGATCGTCTTGTCCGCGTTTTGTGCTTTTACAGACTACGGCTCCTTTTTTTCTAGAAAGTAATCCACCGCGTTTAATGGTTTCATCCGTTCCTTCAATTGCTTCTAGCGCCAACACCATCTTTTGCGTTACAATGACAGTCTGACCAACATCGAGTGTAGCCAGTTGATGCGCAATGTTCATTCCGAATTCTATATCGCCTAACTTATCTTTAGAGAGTTTCGCTTTCGTATAACGTCCTTCTGGAAGTAAAAGTGTTTTCAGATAAGTTTTCTGAGATAGAATTGTGATTTTTTCCTTGTCAAATTCTTTTGCGGCTGTTTCAAAGAATGTATAGTCATTTTGATTAAGCATTTTTGCCAGTAGTGTGATTGTTTTTAGATCATAGCGATAGGTTTTTAGAATGATATCTTTTTTTACTTTGCCTAGAAGTAAAATTCTATCTACATTGTTTTTTTTGCAAAGCTTAAATATCTTTCCGATTTGTGTGATATAGACAGGAATAGTTCGACTTGCAAATTCTCCTGCATAAAAATCAGATTCTGTAATCGAGAAGAACAATGGATCTTCTCCTTGTGCTAACGCTTCGCGCATAGCTATATGCGGCAAATCACCAGCACCCGCAATGATTGCTAATCTTGCCAATGTTTATTTATCTGTAGACGGTGCAGGACTTGTTGTTGCTGCCGGAGTCGGTGTCGTAGTAGTCGCAGGCGTTGTAGAAGGAGTGGTCACACTTGCCGAGTTTTCTCCACTTCCGCTTTTTTTGTAGTCTGTTACATAAAATCCGCTACCCTTAAAAATAATTCCAGTTCCACCGGAAATCATTCTAGAAACTTCTCCTTTCTTTTCGCAAAGACATTCTTTTAAAGGCTCGTCTTTCATTGCTTGAAAGTGTTCAAACACTTTGTCACAGGTTTTGCATTTATAATCGTATGTTGGCATATTTGAACTCTCACTTTGTCAATTGGGATTGCTATTCCAAAATTTCCTATCTAGGGAAATACTCAAGTGGAAAAAAAATCAAGATACTGGCTTTATTTATTTTGGTTGGCTATGGATCAAGGATACTATCAATGATACTGTCTAGAATACTATTAAAGATACTCTTAAAAAATCAGGAGTATGGTTGATAGTATCTTTGATAGTATCTTTGATAGTATCTTTGATAGTATCTTTGATAGTGTCATTCATAGTAAAAATGAGATAAAGGGTATCTATTGCCTGTGGAAAAGAGATTTTTCTTAGAAAGGATTAACAAGATTTACAGGATGAATATTTGATAGACGACTCTTACTTGATTCTAGTCTTTTACTGAGAATTTTGTAGGATTAAGCTATTACGGGTAACGAAAATTTTGAATAGTTTTTATTTGTCTCAATTTTATCAAATTTTTTACTTTAAAAATTTAGAATAGTTTTAAAAACATATTAGAATATGAGAAATATTTTATTTGCAGGGATCGATGTTGGTTCTACGACTGTTAAGATTGCTTTGGTTCATCCTGAGAAGCAGGATTCTCTTGTTCATTTTAAGTATAGGCGGCACAATTCGGAGCAATCCAAGACTGTCCTTACATTACTAAAAGAAGCACACGAGTTTTATCCAGAAGACGAATTTAGATTGGCAATTTGCGGAAGCGGTGGTTTTGAAATAGCAAAGCTACTCCAATCTTTTTTTATTCAAGAAGTAGTGGCTAATAGCATTATCATCAAAAGATTATATCCAGAGACAAAATCTGCAATTGAACTCGGTGGACAAGATGCAAAGTTGATTTTTTTTAAGAAGGACGATTACACTGATAGTAACCTAGTGCACGATATGCGAATGAATGGAAGTTGTGCCGGTGGAACAGGTGCTTTTATCGACCAGATGGCAGAGCTTTTAAAAATTTCTACAGAGGATTTTAATGAGTATGCGCTTAAGGGAAATCGGGTTTATGATATTTCGGGAAGATGTGGAGTCTTTGCAAAGACAGATGTGCAACCATTACTAAACCAGGGAATTTCTAAAAACGATATTGCCTTATCTGTATTTCACGCCATTGCAAAACAGACTATAGGCGGTTTAGCACAGGGAATCAAAATTGAAGGACCTGTAATATTTGAAGGTGGTCCACTGACATTCAATCCGAGGCTAATAGAGGTTTTCCAAGAAAGACTTAATCTAGCAAGTGATGAAATTATTATTCCACAGCATCCAGAAGTAATTGTAGCCTTTGGTGCTGCTCTTTCTGCTCAAGATATGTTTGGAGAAAAGGATAATCTGTATAAGCCTGCCAATCTAGAAGCATTAGAAAATCGAGTATTCGATCACAAGAAAAATTTCGCGAAACTGAACTCTAATTATTTTAAAGATAGTATAGAAAGAGAAGAATTCAATAGGCGGTATAAAATTCCTGATTTTAAATCTTACTTGGATACTTACTTACCGAATGGTCGCAAGGTAATGGAAGTATACATCGGAATAGACGCTGGTTCTACAACAAGTAAATTTGTTCTTATAGATAAAGATGGAAAATTACTCGATAAGTTTTACAAAAACAATGAAGGCGATCCAATTCAAGTAATTAAAGGTGGACTTCTACAAATTTACAATTCTTACTTGGAAAAAAATATTCTATTAAAAGTAATCGGTGCAGGCTCTACCGGTTACGGGGAAATGCTAATTCATAAAGCGTTTAACACTGATTATCACACAGTAGAAACGGTTGCACACACAAGAGC
>Ga0209277_10001198_pt1 | contig 12837 bp, 10 predicted proteins | sample JI81AbrownDNA_FD_187503 | JGI IMG/M metagenome (GOLD analysis project Ga0209277, IMG submission 187503) | Wastewater effluent complex algal communities from Wisconsin, to seasonally profile nutrient transformation and Carbon sequestration -... | ecosystem: Engineered > WWTP > Effluent > Algae... | reverse complement strand
TGTCCGATATGATCAAAGTGAGATATCAATTTTAAAAAGGAGAGGTCACCAGTATTGATTCCCACGGTAATAGTGGTAACAAAACTATACGCGAACGCAGCGGTTGTGCCTGTGACAACTAACACATCCATATTGGAAGATCGATTGCACAGAGCTTTATATGCGGCCAAATAAAAAGGAAAACCGATCCAAAATTGTACGGGAGTTGCCAATGCGAATTGAAACCAAGGATGCATGAGGAAAATTGGAAGTGGAAGAAAGGAAAGAAAAGATACGTGAGAAATCATCGAATATAAGAGTGGAAGGGAAAATAAAACAGAGAAAAAGAATCTTAATTTTAATTTTCTTAAATCACCTTCATGCTTTTCTTTTGCCAGATTCGAGTGAGCTTTGGAAAACTCTGTTGCTTCGTATCCTAATGACTTAACTTTCTCAATGAGTATCTTTGGATTTAAAACATTCGAAAATCTGACAAATGCAGTCTCTCGAGCAAAGTTCACTCGTGCCTCCGCGACTCCTTCAACTTTGTTTAAGCCTTTTTCGATACGAAGCGCACAATTGGCACATGTCATTCCAAATAGGTCGAGCGTTACATCCTGCACGTCAGATTTTATTTCCGAGTTCATAATCTGAATCCTCCAAAACTAGCCTTAGTTTTTTATAAACATCGTCTGAAAGAAGTTGCTTTACCGTCTTTACAGAATGGTTACGGGTCATTCCAATCATTGAATACTTTGTGTTCATAAAATTAATTCCTCTCCAGGGGTAACAGGTATTTTATTTCGATTCCTTTTTGCGAACTTCGTTCTGCAGTGATCAAAAGTTCTTCATCTTTTTCAGTTGTTTCTCCGGTTCTTTCACAATAGAAATGATCGGGATGTGCAGAACACTTTAAAGAATAGTCTTTTCCCTTAGACTTAACTTTTGCATATACACTTGAATTAATTGAAATCGGATTTTGGAAGTTTATATCCAATAGGAAAATTTTATATCCGAGATTTTTATAAGTCAAGACTTCTGTATGAAAAGTTCCAGGCATCTTTATTTTACCGCCATGTGGGCCAGGATAGTTTTCTCCATGCGATTGGAGAGGAAAGATCGACAAAAAGCTGATTGTTAACGCGGATATTAATTTTTGTTTTAGATTCATATATTTACCTTTTAATTGAACTACACCCAGTGTAAACCTTCCAACGATTGGAATGTCAATAGGTAGAAGTAAAAAAATATCTGATTTCGATTTTTTTTGTTTCTTAAACCTTCTAATAATTGGAAGGTTTAAGTAGGTGTAAATTATGAATATTGGTGAATTGGCTCGCGAGACAGGAATTAGCACAAAGTTAATTAGACATTATGAGGAAATAGGGTTAATTCCCAAAGTGGCGAGAACGGAAAATGGTTATAGAAAGTATTTAGACCAAGATATACATTTTTTAAGATTTATTAGAAGATCTCGAGAACTCGGTTTTTCCCTTAAAGATATCAAAAAACTAATGGGACTTTGGAAGAACAAATCGCGAAATAGTTCGCAAGTGAAAACATTAGCTGAAAAACATTTAAAAGATTTAGATATGAAACTCAAACAAATAAAAGATATGTCAGATACACTTAGAAATCTGGTAAACCGTTGTCATGGGGACCAAAGACCAGAATGTCCAATTCTGAAGAAATTGGAAAATGAATGACTTGCTACGCAACAGGTAGATCTTGCTTGTAGTAGGAAAGACCGAGATGACGAGTCAGCCAAAATCAAAATCACCAAGAGAATCCGCAGTAGAAACAAGACATATCGTTCTTCCCGATGATGCTAATCATTATGGTACAGCCTTTGGCGGTGCGATAATGTCATGGATAGATTTGATTGCGGCAATGGCTGCTCAGAGACATTCGGGAAGAGAATCTGTGACAGTCAGTATCGATAGGATTAATTTTATCTCACCGATTCAAATCGGAGACCATGTGCACCTCTTAGCTATGGTAAACTATGTAGGTAAAACATCGATGGAAGTTGGTGTACAGGTGAATCGTGAGAATCCATACACAGGAGAAGCGACGCGAGCAACAACGGCTTACCTATCTTTTGTAGCACTAGATGAAAATAAAAAGCCAACGTCAGTCCCAGAGTTAATACTAGAAAATGAAACGGAAATTAGACGATACGAGGAAGGACGTATGAGAATTGAAAATGCCAAAGAATTCGCAAAAAAAATAAGAGAAGGAAGAAAGTAGATTATACTGATTTAAATTTTAAGATCAGACAAGATTTGTTTGGCAGACTCAACAAAAAGTTTTTCTTCCTCTTCTGTGAATGGTTTAAAAATACCATCCTGAAACCTAGTAGCTAACATTGCATATTCGATACAGCCAGCTACAGTTAGTTCTGGCTTGGCCTTTCCGACATAAATTTTGATATCTCCGTCGTTTGGTACAACTAAAGAACGTGGTGGGATTTTTTTCCCGCCTCTTATCATACAACCAGCTGCAATTTGACAACCATCACCAATTTCGGATTTATCCAATATGATTGATCCGATTCCTATGAGTACTCCCCGACCAATTGTACAGCCGTGAACCATAGCATTGTGTCCAACTAGAGTATAATCGCCAAGACTCAAAGGTGATCTCGAATCAGTGTGTAGAGTCGAATTATCTTGAATATTAACAAAATTTCCCAATTTGATCCAATTCATATCCGCCCGAACGACTGCGCTAGGCCAAATAGAAACGGACATTCCATATTCAATCATGCCAAAGGCAGTTGCTTTTTCGTGAATAAAAGGTTTTTCGAATTCTGGTATCTTCATAAATATATTTAATATCTTCCAATCTCTAATCCAACAATAGTTATATCATCTTGATGGGTATTGTACTTTGTAAAGTGATTTAATTTTTGTATTAATGATGTTATACTTTCACCTAACGAAAGCTTATCGGAATCTTCAAAATGTTCATATACTCGATTTTCGCCAAATATTTCTCGTTGATTGTCGAATTGTTCAAATATTCCGTCCGTGAAAAGATAGATGCGATCGCCTTCCTCAATATACATCTCATTTGAACGGTATTCTGTATGATCCACTATTCCTATAATTCTTCCAGTCCTTGAAAGTAATTTTTTTTCCCCTGCTCTTAAGTGGATCTGCTCAGGATGACCTGCGGAAGCGTAAATTAGTTTTCCTTTCTTTAGATCAATATCACAAACAGCGCATGAAAAAATTGTCTGCACATTACTATATTTATTTATAAAAATTTGATTAAGATGAAATATCAAATCATTCGGATAGTCATACATAACTTTTAGGGATTCATATTCAGCTTTAATCGCCATCGTGATCAGTGCAGCTTGAATGCCATGGCCCGTCGCATCAGCAATGAAAACTCTATAATGGTCGGGTGTTACTTGAGTCATATCATAGTAGTCTCCACCCACCTCGCTCATCGATTGATAAAAGGAATCAAATTTAATTCTTGTATCACTCGTTTTAATCTCTGAAAAAAATGTTTGTTGGATTTTTTTAGCAACGCTCAAATCTTTTTTTATATTGAATAGAGATTCATCCAGTATTTTTGTGCGCTCTCTTACCTTTTCTTCAAGAGTTAACAGGGCTTCTTCTTGAAGTTTTGCTTTTTCTTCTTTCAATTGGTTAATTTTATTTGCGAGAGCTAGAGATAGTATTCCTGCTTCAAGAGTTGACCCAATTTGATTTGAGTAAAGAGTAACTAAGTTTATCGGAAGAAGGCCATTTTGCATCAATGTAAATAGTAAAATTCCGACTAGCAGGGTAGTCCAACCTAACAAAAATAATTTTGCCTGCTTATTCCCTTTCGCATAGTTTAACAAAGCTACAATGAAAATAGAGAAAACAAAAATTTGAGCCAAAATATTCGCCACTCTAACCAATATATTCAAGGAGAGAAAGTGCAACGGGATCATTAAGTAAAAGATAGTTAAAACGATAAGTATATTAATTATTTTGTTTGCAATCGGATTTAATTCTTTTAAGTTTAAAGTCTGCTTTGCGAATAACCAGCCAAAAGTTGATGCGAAACATAAGATCATGCTTCCTATTCTATTATGAATTTCGGGATTGTTCTGTGTTAGATGTTGATTTAAGATTCCATTTAAGTAAATTTGGAGACATAGATTGAAAAAAATAGATAAGGAATAGAGTATATACGCATTATCCTTTAAAATAAAATAGATAAATAGATTATAGATGACCATGATGAAAATGGTTCCGTAAAAGAAACCTAAAATCATATTTTCAATATTCTCTTTTAGGTAAAATGTTTGTTTTGAGTAAAATTTTAAAGTAAAACTTGAATTAGATGATGATTTTGTTTCTATATATAATATTTTTTTGGAGTTTTGTGGCCAATCCAGCTCAAATGCAATATTTTTTGAAAAAGCATCCCATTTGGAGTGCGGTACAAAATCACCTCCTATTTTGATAGGTGAGAGGTTACCTTCCTCATATATTGTAACTTCATCAATATTTGGATTACCTAAATCAAGAATGATTTTTGACGAAGATGTAAGATTGCTTGCTTCCAGGCGCAACCAAATGGGATCATATTCAAATCCGAATGATAAACTATTTCTAAAAGATTCCGTATACTTGATTTTATGAAAGGAAGGATTCAAAAAATCGAGAGTGGAAAATTGAGATTGAGCGTTTTTACTATAACTTAACTTTTGTGGTGCAAAACTATCTTCTCGAAGGAATTTTTGGATGTCCAAATTCGAACAGGAAATTAGGCACGAGCACAAAAATAGAATTAAATGAGCCGTGCGCATAAATCAACTCGATTGAACCGAAAAAAGAAGAAATTGTCAAAACAATTTAGCGCATTTGAAAACCGGATGTTTGAGCTAAATTGACAAGAGTATCGGAGAGCTCTTTAAATCGTTCTTGCGTAAACGTTTTCTCATACGACATAAGTTTGAACCGGTAAGTAACCGATTTTTTAGCTAATCCAATCAATTCGCCTCTGAAAATCGTATGCACGTAACCCGTCTCTAATTCAGGAATGTTTAAATCTTTAACAAATGCTAAGTATTTTTCCGTGGGTTCCTTTTCTTCCAGAAGCAGAGAAAGATCGAGTTGACCCTGTGGGTAATGAGAGGGAGCACGGAAATGACTATTACGTCCTTTTTGTTCCCATATCTCGAGAAGCAGAGGTAAGTTTATTTTCCCGACAAAAGCTCGTCGTTTTAAATCATTCGCATCTGCATATCTAGAATGAAGCAACCCAAATTCTGCAATGTTTTTATCCTCCAACTTATAAACAAGGGATGCATTCGGATGCAAATAGGGAAGTGAAACTTTTTCGAAATGACCCATTCCAAGATTCAAAAATAGAAATGATTCGAATAGTCGCTCACGTAAATTTACAAATTCATTCTCAATCGCTAGTAAATCATTGTTTTTGGATTTTGATAAAGAAATAAAACCTAACCATCGTTTCTCAGACGCAAGGTCCTCTGGTTTTCCGTCTTTATGGTAAGTCCGTCCAATTTCAAACAAGTCTACCGTTTCAAATCGATCCTGATTACTTGCCGCTTGTTTGATTAATCCAGGAAAAAGACTTGTTCTAAGTACTGAATGTTCGGGTGGCATTTCATTTGCGATACCAAGAATAGATTTTTGGTCTGCGCCTTCGATCATTGATTCCTTTTCAGAAGAAAAGGAATAATTGAATACCTCGTGAAACTGTAAACTACTCGAAAAGAATCCTTTGATTTTTCTTTCCAGTTCTCGCAGAGGATTGCGGATAGGTGTTTCGACAGCAAGTGAGATTGGTTTTACGGGTATAGACGCGTAACCAATTGTTCTACCAATTTCTTCAACGAGATCTTCTTCTATAGTTACATCATAATTATGTCTGAATCTAGGAACCTCAACATTTAATGTTTGTTTATCGTTGGAAGTCACTTTAAAAGCTAATCTTTCTAAAATTTCTTTTACCTCTTCGAACGAGAGGACTTTTCCAAGTTTAGAATTCAAGAAACTTAAGGTAGACTCGATGATTACTTTTTTATTTTCCGTATGACTAAAACCTTGTGGAGTATATGCCTTGGCGCCTTCAATTCCATTTTCAGCTAACAATGTCATAGCTCTCTTCATGACAGGGAAACAAGTGGAAGTGTCTAACCCTTTTTCATACCTGACAGCTGACTCCGATCTAATTCCGCTTTTTCTAATCGATTTTCGTACATCCTCGCGTTTGAAAATAGCTGATTCTAAGACGAGATTCACTGTTTTTTCTGTTACAGCACTTTCTTTTCCTCCCATAACTCCCGCTAAAGCTACTGGATCGCTTCCATTTCTAATGAGAAGAATTTCCGAGGATAATTTTTGATTAGAGTCATCAAGAAGTAGAAAACTTTCATCCTGCTTCGCAAATTCTACGGAAAACTCTGAACTTTTCAAAGTATCTCGATCAAAAAAATGTGTCGGTTGACCTATTTCAAGAAGTAAATAATTAGAAACATCAACGACATTATTGATCGAACGTATTCCGCATTTTTCTAATCTAGTCTTTACTTTGTTAGATGAAATACCGATTTTCACATTCGGGATGGAAGTTACATAGTATGCATGAGCTAAGTTGTTTTTTTTGACTTTTATGCCATCGTCACCATTCTGAAACTCGGTGGAAGATTCCAACGGGTTAAATTGGATAGGCAGTTTTAATTGCGAGGCCAATTCACGTGCAAATCCAAAATGATTCCATAAGTCTGGCCGGTGAGTAATGGACTTATTATCGATAGTAAGTATCGTATCTTCCCATTGATACATTTTACGTATGCTGATTCCAAGTTCCGTGGGTGCAGGGTAGATTAGAACGCCTGCGGATATTAATGCCAATCCAAGTTCCTTTTCTGAGCAGTACATTCCTTCCGAGGCAACTCCTCTAAGCTCGGAGGCAAGAATTTCTTTGCCATCAATTTTTGTCCCGGGTAGGGCCAATGGAACAATGTCGCCAATGGAAATATTGTTGGCACCTGTTACAATTTGGTACGTATTTTTACCGTCAGTACATTTTGTAATTTGTAGTTTTTCGGCATTCGGATGCTTTTCAAGAGAAAGAATTTTTACTGTTATTACGTTGGTTAGGTGTTCTTGGAATTCTTCGATATCATCAATTTCACAGATAGAAGTATTTATCTTTTCTAAAACAGAGTTGAAGGGAATTGAATTTAAAGGAATGAAGTCGTTTAGCCAATTTACTGAGAGTTTCAAGTGGAATCCTTAATTGTAAAAAAAGACATTCCAGTTGCTCGGTCAACTTCAAATTGCCAGTTTTTCCGTAAGAAATTTTAAGCATTCCGAATTAGTTAAAGGCCTAGAAAAATAGAATCCTTGTATGCTATCGATTCCGGCAGCAATTAGCAAGTCTACCTGATCGATTGTTTCTGCGCCCTCGGCAACAACGCTTAAACCCAAGTTATGTGCTAAATTGGATACCGCATGGACAATGGTATCTGAATCTTTATCAGTAGTGATTTCAGAAACGAAGGATTTATCAATTTTGAGACAAGAGATCGGGAACTTTCGAAGATATCCAAGGGAACTGTATCCGGTCCCAAAGTCATCGATAGCAATTGTAACTCCTAGTTTTTGAATTTCGCGCAGTGTTTTTACAGCTTCTTCCGCATTTTCCATCAGTGAACTTTCTGTAATTTCGATTTCTAATAATTTAGGATTGATATTCGAATCTCGAAGATACTCGGAAATAATCATTGTTAGTTTTTCGTGCTTAAATTGTTTAGTGGAAATGTTTACAGCCATCGTTAAATTTTGAATTCCAGCTTCATTCCAATTCTTCAATGTTTGGATCGCATTTTTTATTACCCACTCTCCGATTGCTAATATCATCCCTGTTTCTTCGGCAATAGGTATAAAAATATCGGGAGGGATCATCCCTCTGTTCGGTAGATTCCAGCGAAGGAGAGCCTCTACGCCGATTGGTTTATAAGTTTTCAGATCTATTTTGGGCTGAAAAACTAAACTAAATTGGTCATTCGCCAGTGCCATACGCATCTTACTTTCTAACTCAAGCCTTTCTGTAACTAAAGTTTGTAATTCGGCGGTGAAATACATATAACAACTTTTGCCTTTCTGTTTGGCTAAGTTGAGGGCACTATCAGCATTTTTTAAGAGTGTATTCGAGTCTTTGCCATCATTTGGATAAATGGATATTCCGATGGAGACATTGACAAAAATTTTCTCTTCGTCTAAATGAAAGGGATGATTCATAGCATCCAGAACACTTTCTGCAACGATCGCTGCCTCTTTTTCATCCGCAAGATCAGGAAGTATTATCGTAAATTCATCCCCACCTTGTCTGGATATGAGATCATAAACTCGTACACTTTCGCTGATTCGATAAGCAACTAATTTTAGAATTCGATCTCCGAATTCATGTCCTTTTGAATCATTAATTACTTTAAAATTATCCAGATCAATGACCAAGATACCAACTAAATTTCCATGTCTACGAGCTTCTTCAAAGATAGGGAAAAGTTTATCAATTAATGAATTTCTATTAGGAAGATTTGTTAGTTGGTCAAAGAATGCCATATAAGCAATCTTTTCCTCGGCTTGTTTTCTTTTGGATATATCAATAAAAGCGACGGCCAATCCGAATCCTTCCAAAGGAATAGGAGTAGCAAGTATTTCAAACCATATGGTTTCACTATTTTTTATTAATCCAAGCTCTAAATCATTTAAAACTTCCTTGTTTCTAAGAGCTCGCATCAAACTCGACTTCCTTGGATACACTTTGCTACCGTTAGGTTGGATCATCGTGTATTTTCGTAGGTTTAACGTTCTATTTAATGTTTCACCATCTTTAATATCAAAATACATCCTTGCAGTACGATTTGTCTCGATAATTCTGCCCTTCGAATCTGTAATCGCAAGTCCCATTGGAATATTGTCGAATATGGATTTATACTTTTGTTGTTGTAATATATATTCAAAGGAAATGTCTCTTTGAATGGTGATATCTCTATCTATAGCGAGGATCGTTTTCGAGTCTGACAGGGGAATGGCAAGCCACATGAGCCAAACATCTTCTCCAGACTTCGTAACGAGTCTAGTTTCAAAATTCACGATCGATTTTCTATTCCTAAGATCTTCAAGAGCCTCTTGGATTTGATCATGGTCGTCTTCACGAATGAAATCCGTCAGTTTTTTTCCGAGGATCTCCGCTTTAGGAAATTCCATAAATCGGCAAAACTTTTCGGTGACGTCCGTAAATCGACCATCCCAATCAAAAATTTGAAAAGAATCTGGAAATGCCGAAAGAAACGGCAAAAGGGAAGAATCTATTGGTTTAATTTTTTCATCATAATCATCATTTCGCATGCATTTCTTTGCCTAAATAAAAAGTGGCTTCAATCGATCCAGGAAAAGTGAATCCTTCAAATGGCGACCAGCCGGATTTACTTTTTACCATGTTTCGCTGAAACGAAAAAGGTTTTTTTAAATTTAGGACAGAAAAATTCGCCGCATAACCTTCTTTAATCTCGCCGAAGCCGAAACCAAATTTGGCTGGTAGATACGGATTTACAAATTCCCCAGGATTTTTGGCACAAATTTTCGCAATCGTTTTCACTGGGATGCCAAGTTTCAAAATCATATAGGTTACAAAGAGACCATAAGTATCCAATTGGGAAATCCCGCTGATCCCTTTCATTTTTTCTTCTATCGTATGAGGGGCATGGTCTGTAGCTAGAAAATCAATATAACCATCTAAGATTCCTTGAACCATCGCCAATCGATCTTCTTTTCCGCGCAGGGGAGGATTCATCTGAAACCACTTGTGGTTCTCTTCTGTTAACATTTCCATATCGAACATTAAGTGAGTGGGAGTCACCTCGCAAGTGACATTCACTCCTCTCTTCTTAGCTTCAATTATTTTCTTTAATCCGTCACCTGTTGAATAATGACAAAGTTTACCCTTTAACGAATATTTTTCGATGAGCATCAGTGCAAAATCGGTCGCTATAGTTTCAGCTTCTTTTGGTCTTCTCGCTTCATGCGTAGTTTGCGTTTTGTTTGCATTCAGAATCTCTGGGTCTTCGCAATGAAAACTTACATCTTTCCCGCGATATCTTTCGATAACTTTTTCAAGAGTCGCGTTATCTTCGAAAAACAATTCTCCAATAGAAGGTCCCATAAAAACTTTATATGGTACTTGTTTGGTGAGTGGAAGGGTATTTGGACCAATTCCAGCATAAAGTGTAATATGAATAGGAGATTTATTCGTAAGGGCCAATTTATCCGCATAAGTTAAATCACTGATAGGTGGTATCGGATTGTTCGGCATATCCGCAACGTGTATAACACCTCCATGAATGGCTGCATTGCTCGCGGAAAGAAAGTCCTCCTTGTAGGAATGTTTTCCTGAGACATCTTCTCTCGCATGGATGTGAATGTCACCGAAACCGGGAAAAATAATACAATCTGAGGAGAAATGTTTTGCGTCTCCGCTGAGTTTACGAGATACTTCTGTTATTAAACCTGTGTCCGTATCAAAAGTAATCGTTCCTTCAAACTCATCACTATGCGTTGCGATCTTACCAGCAATCTTATCGAGCATTTTTTTTCCTTTGAATATAAGTTAGCTAAGGCCACTTAGATAATATTTCAAGTATCTCATTTCCGAATCTTTCTACTTTAGCAGGACCTACACCTTTAGTCGCTTCCAATTCTGTCAAAGTTCTCGGTTTTCTTTCTGCGATTCGTTTTAATACTGGGTTCTGGAAAACCATAAATTTTTTCCATTTCAGCTGTCTTGATTTGCGATCTCGAAAATTCATCAATTCCTTAAGAATCTGAGAGTTTTCTGTTGGTGCTTTTTTTGTTTTAGGAGGAAGAATAGAACCATCAACGGAAAGACGACCTGACGTTCGTTTGACGGGTCCGGTTTGAGGAAGGTATAACTTTGGATACTTTGTTCCAGATACTAGAACTTTCTTTTTCTCAGTCCAATCTTCGAGTTTGGCAACGATAGCCTCTTCGGGAATAGAAGATAGTTTTCCGTGAAATGGATTTCTCTCTAATCTATATCGCAGTATGTCCTTTGTTTTTTTCCCCGCTAGCGTTTTCGCGATTAAGTTTTTACCAAATGTAGCTGGAAAATGAGAAAGGAATTCTAATATGTTTGCTTCTTCGAATTCATCAAACTCATATGATCGTTTTTCTTCTTTTTTTTTCGCTTTTACTTCTTCATTTTTAAGATACTTGTCTCTCTCGGGAGAAAGTTCCGATTGCATACAAATATCACAGATGCCACAAGACTCAATTTTTTCACCAAAATATTCGCATAACTGAATTTGTCTGCAGATAAGTTTTGTCGCGTAGTCTTTGATATATTTTAAGAGAGTATCACCGCCTTTAAAATTACTCTCCTTTGAGAGCATAAAGGCTTGAGTCGCCACATCTGCATTTTTATAAAATAAAATGCAATCTGCCGGTAAATTGTCCCTACCCGCTCTACCTGCTTCCTGATAATACGCCTCAAGGGAAGAGGGTACTTGGTAGTGAATCACCAAACGGACATCAGGCTGATCCATCCCCATCCCAAAAGCATTTGTCGCAACTAGGATGGGAACTTTACCCGAGGTATAAGCGTTCTGTGTTCGCTCCCGAATACCATCCGTTCTCCCCGCATGGTATTTTCCCACAGAAAATCCAAAGTCTTTTAATAATTCATACGCCTCGTCGGTTTTTTTTCGAGTGGCGCAGTAGACGATGGCTCGTCCAGGAAATTTACGATCCTCTTTCCAGGGATCGAGTAGTTCCAAAAGTCGATCTGCCTTATCACGTTCTGTTGCCGGGTATTCTACTTTAAACTTTAGATTCGGCCGAAAGAAAGTAGAGAGGACGACCTTCGGCGACGTCATTCCGAGCGCCGATTGTACATCGGTTCGCACTTTTAATGTAGCCGTAGCTGTCAATGCGAGTATTGGAAAATTACCGATAGGATGTTTTTCTCTTAATAAGTGAATCTGTCTGTACTCAGGTCTGAAGTCATGTCCCCATTGTGATACACAGTGTGCTTCATCTATTACCAGATAGGCGATGTTCATTTGGGAAAATACGCGAAGAAAACCAGAAGAGAGTGCTCTTTCAGGGGAAATCAACAAGACTCTGATCTCACCTCGCACTGCCTGAGAAATGATTTTCATTTGTTCCACTTCATCTTGCGTGGAATTACAAAATTCTGCTGTTATGCCACGTGAATGTAAACTTTCAGCTTGGTCTTTCATTAATGCGATAAGAGGAGATATAACTAGGGTTAGTTTTTTATCTTCTAGACTAGCAGGTAATTGGTAAATGAGAGATTTACCGGCTCCTGTAGGTAGGATGGCTAGAGTATCTTTTCCAGACAGAACAGAACGAATCGCTTCCTCTTGTCCAGGGCGAAAGGTGGAAAAACCGAAATATTTTTGGAGATGACTCTTGAGATCCAACGAGTTCCATTCTGTTTAAAAAACCTATTTGGTCAATGATAAGTCCGAGATCATTTTTCGGTTTTACAAACAACGTAAATTTCAGATTTTATGAAAACTCCATGCTTTTTAATACCTTCGTCTTTTTTCTATTTTTCATAACCGTTTACGTCATTTTTTTAATTTTCGGAGTATTTGCCAAAAAATACGGTTGGGCGCTGCGAGCTCAAAATCTCTGGCTATTGGCTTCCTCTTATTTTTTTTACGGGTGGTGGGAGTGGTTTTTTCTCACTCTAATTTTTTCAAGCACACTCGTTGATTACGTTTCAGCAATTGGAATTGAAAAAGCCCAAACGCAAACACGTCGC
>Ga0209277_10001197_pt1 | contig 12846 bp, 8 predicted proteins | sample JI81AbrownDNA_FD_187503 | JGI IMG/M metagenome (GOLD analysis project Ga0209277, IMG submission 187503) | Wastewater effluent complex algal communities from Wisconsin, to seasonally profile nutrient transformation and Carbon sequestration -... | ecosystem: Engineered > WWTP > Effluent > Algae... | reverse complement strand
AAGACCTGTGGGGTGATGAAGCACACGTCATGCACATCAGCCTCGGCAAAACAGCCAACCTTTTGGTAATCGCTCCCTGCACCGCAGATACGATGGCAAAACTCGCGCACGGCATCGCCGATAATTTATTGACCGTCACAGCGCTTGCCGCGACATGCCCAGCCCTGATCGCGCCTGCGATGGATGGCGGGATGTTCGACCACCCCGCCACGCAAGAGAATCTCAAGACGCTTCTTTCTCGCGGTGTGCTGGTTGCTGGACCTGGCAGCGGGCACCTCGCTTCGGGTCTTTCCGGCAAGGGACGTATGATCGAGCCGATGGATGTACTCGGTCACATCCGCATGGCGCTGGGCAAAAATGGAAAGCTGGCTGGCAAAAAAGTGATCGTCACCGCAGGCGGAACGCAGGAAGCGATTGACCCCGTCCGCGTGATTACGAATCATTCTTCTGGAAAGCAAGGCTATGCCCTCGCGCAAGCCGCACTGGATGCAGGTGCGGAAGTCACACTCATTACAACGCCAACCGCATTAACCCCGCCGGTTGGCGCGAGAGTCATCAACGTGACGAGCGTGCAAAACATGCTCGATGCGCTGCTGAACGAATCTGCTGATGCGCTCATCATGGCGGCTGCGGCGGCAGACTTCCGCCCAAAGGTTGTGGCGAAAGAGAAGATGAAAAAACGGGATGGCATTCCGCAGATCGAACTCGAAGCGGCGCCTGATGTTCTTCGGACGGTAGCAACTATCGGCGGGGAAAAGAGGCGTTTCAAAGTGGTGGCGGGATTCGCGGCGGAGAGTCAATCTCTGTTGGAGAATGCGGCGGAGAAATTAAAATCCAAAGGATTGGATTTCATCGCAGCCAACGACATCTCGGCAAAAGATGCAGGCTTTGGCGTGGAGACAAATCGCATCACGTTGTTGTTTGCGAATGGCACACAGGAAAATTTACCGTTGATGAGCAAGAACGAAGCAGCGGAAAAAATCATCGAACACATTGCAAGGCTGTTGGAGTAATATGCGTATTTTAGTAATGTCTGATATTCATGCGAACCATACCGCGCTTATGGCTGTATTGAAAGAAGCGGGTGAAGTGGATGAGACCTGGTGTCTTGGCGATCTGGTGGGGTATGGCCCCGACCCGAACGCGGTGGTGGAGGAAATGCGTGATATCAAAAACCTCACCTGTTTGCTGGGCAACCATGATGTGGCGGCTATTGGTAAAATGCCGCTTGAAACATTCAATGGAGACGCACGAAAATCTTTGATGTATCACGAAAAAGTTTTATCTGCCAGCAATATGGATTTTCTAAACTCGCTGCCCTCCAAAACAAAAGTACGCGGCGAAGCAACGATGGCGCATGGCAGCCCGCGTGACCCATTGTGGGAATATATTTTGAACACGCTTTCAGCGCGCCTGAATTTTGAACATTTCGATACGCCTGTCTGCTTCGTTGGGCATTCGCACATCCAGTGTATGTTTGCGTTGGATGAAACGAATGACCGCGTGACCCTCGAACAAACGAAGGCTGATATGACGATCTCTCTGCGCCCGAAGCTGATCCTGAACCCAGGCTCTGTCGGCCAGCCGCGAGATCGTGACCCGCGCTCTGCCTTTGCCATTTACGACACCGAAGCACGCACCTGGACTCCGCGACGCGTAGAGTACAACATTGCAGAAGTGCAGGAGCGCATCCGCTCGGCGGGGCTGCCGGAAAAACACGCCGCCCGCATTGCTGAGGGATGGTAGGAACTTGACCGTGGACGATTGAAGATGGACCGTGGATAAGAGTGTAGTACTTTTGTCACGGTCTATTTTTTTTCAAACTGTCTACAATGGGAACTATTCCATCAAGGCTTTCGTCTTTGGAAGAGAGAAATTGCCAAAGGCAAATAAGGAGAAGAACTCATGAAAAAGATATTGCCATTTAGTTTGATCGTCATCGCCACATTGATCCTCGCCGCGTGCGGCAGTCCCCGCAGCGACTCACAAATTGAGCCCGCTTTTGGCGGAGCAGCACCAGCGGCGGCTCCTGAAGCAGCGTACGATGCCATTCCCATGGCAACTGCTGGTGTAGCGGTGGAAAACGCGCAGTCGAGTGGCGGCGTGCAAGCCGCAGCCGTGGAACGCATTGTCATCCAGAACGCAGACCTTGCCATTGTGGTGAAAGATGTGGAAACCCGCATGAGAGAGATCGAAGTGATGACACAGCAAATGGGCGGCTTTGTGGTGTCTTCCAATTTGTACCAAAGTTATACCAACAGCTACGTGGAAGTTCCTGAAGCGCAAGTGGTCATCCGCGTGCCTGCCGAAACGCTGGAAGATGCTTTGAAGAAGATCAAGGCAGATGTGGTGGAAGTCCGCACCGAGACACGCTCTGGACAGGATGTGACCGCCGAGTATGTGGATCTGAAATCACGTCTCGCCAACTACGAAGCTGCTGAAAAACAGTTGAACGACATCATGGAAACCGCCTCAGACACCGAAGATGTGGTGAATATTTTCAACCAACTTGTGTATTACCGCGAACAGATCGAGCTTGTCAAAGGCCAGATGAAATACTACGAGGAGGCCGCTGCGCTCTCCGCGATCACCATCACCATTATTGCCGAAGAAAAGGAACAGCCTATTGAGATCGGCGGCTGGGAACCGCAGGGCGTTGCCAAAGATGCCGTGCAGGATCTGATCTACTTCTTCCAGGATTTTATCAATTTCGTGATTCGCTTCGTCATCTACACCCTGCCTGTGTGGATCATGATCGGCATTCCTTTGTACGGGGTCTTCATCGGCATCCGCGCTCTGTTCCGCAAATTACGCGGGAACAAGAAGAAAGTGACAGATGTGAAGGTTGAGGAAGAGAAGAAGTAATGAGTGATAAGTAAGTGAGACAAGAGGACGGTGGTGACGCCGTCCTCTTTTTACGTCATTGCGAGGAGCGCTCTTGTTCTTTGCGACGAAGCAATCTCTACCCATGTAACGGGAATTGTTTCGTCAGGCTGAAGCCCTCCTCGCAATGACGAAAATCACAATTGCTTTATAATCCCCTTTATGGATTCATTAATCAACGATGCACGGACGCTGTTCAATGTTCACCTGACCGCGCGGCAGGTGATGGGACTCATCAATTACGAAAAAGAGCTGCTTGAGTGGAATCAGAAATTCAACCTGACCGCCATTCGGGATGTGGAGTCGATCCGCACCAAGCATTTTTTGGATTCATATTCCTGCGTGCTGGCGTGGAAGGGAATGCCCCCGCTTCGCCTCGTGGACGTTGGAACTGGTGCCGGGTTCCCGGGCCTTGCCTTGAAAATAATATATCCCACCATGCATGTGACATTGGTGGAATCTGTGGGAAAGAAAGCCATGTTCTGCCAGCACATCGTCAGTAAGCTCGGCTTGGAGAATGTGAATGTTGTCCATGCCCGCGCTGAGGACTTGGGGCAAAAACCCGAATTCCGAGAATCGTTTGATTGCGCCGTGGCGCGTGCTGTAGCGCAACTTAATATCTTAAGCGAATACCTACTCCCGTTGGTGAAGATCGGCGGAATGATGCTCGCCCAAAAAGGCGAAACCGGCCCCGCCGAAGCGCAATCTGCGGAGAAGGCGATGAAATTATTGGGTGGAAAATTACGTCAGTTGATCCCCGTCAATTTGCCCGGCGTTGCCGATGACCGATTCCTCGTGCTTGTGGATAAGGTCGCTGCCACGCCGCCGAAATATCCACGCAATGCAGGGATGGCAGCCAAAGCGCCGTTGTAAACAACCAATCAATATCAAGCATCAAGAGAACAATGAAGAAAATATGGCCTTTTAGCTTTTACTTTCTATATTTTGGCGCCTTTGCATCACTGGCGCCATTCTTTGTAATCTTTTATCAGGGACTTGGATTCACCGGAACACAGATCGGCCTGCTAACTGGTGTGGCTCCGCTCATCACTTTAGTGGCAACCCCAATCGGCACAGGGCTTGCAGATGCAACCCGACGGCATAAACTGATCATGGGGCTTGGGCTGTTCATGGCAGTTATTTTCGGGGTGGTGCTGCCAGTTCTTAAAGGCTTTGCCGCAGTCTGTATCCTCGTTGCACTCTATAATTTTTTTATGGCGCCTGTCGGTTCTCTGGCAGATAGCGCCACCATGACCATGCTTGGCGATGAAAAAGCCATGTATGGGCGCGTACGTCTCGGTGGGACATTTGGCTGGGGAATCCTTGCACCAATCGCAGGCATACTTGTTCAGCATTACGGCTTGGGGATCGGGTTTTGGATGTTTACTACGATCATGGTCATCAATTTTATGGTCAGCCAAAAATTTGACTATGGTCAATCCCAACAAGGGCAGGCATCCAGCAACGGCGGCATCTGGCTGCTGCTTCAAGATAAAAAGTGGATATTTTTTCTTGCGGCGGCTTTTTTGAGCGGGATAGGCACTTATTCAGTTGCTTCATACTTGTATCCCTACATGGCAGAAATGGGCGCAACTGAAACTCAAATGGGCATCACATCCCTAATGGGTACGCTGACCGAAATCCCCATCTTTTTTTTCGGGCATTATCTTGTCAGGCGCTTTAATTCACGCAGCCTTTTTATCACAGCCATTGTACTGTTTGGGATTCGATCCTTATTGTTTGCTGCAATTGACGCACCAGCCATGATGTATTTGATTCAGGGAGTAAGCGGGGTCATATTCCCGATGATGTGGCTCGCGGGAGTCTCGTATGCAGATGAAAACGCGCCTGAGGGATTAAAGTCCACGGCGCAGGGGCTGTTCGGCGCTGTGAGCTTTGGCTTTGGCTCCGCAGCGAGCGGTTTTATTGGCGGCATCCTGCTTGAAAGCATTGGCGGGCGCGCCATGTTCTTTGTTTTTGGGGTCGGTATTTTGGTCTTACTGGCTTTGGTCGAGGGGATGAGAAGGTTTGTTATAGGCCGTGCTGTATCGCAATAACTGCCGCTTGCGTTCTGTCTGAAACTCCTAATTTTTCCAAAATGGCGCTGACATGATTCCGCACTGTGCCTTCGGAGAGGTGCAGTTGATTGGCAATCTCGCTATTATTAATGCCTTTGGCAATCAGGCGCAACACATCCAGTTCGCGCTCGGTGAGTTTGTCTGTAAGGATGGAAGTGGGTTGGGTCTGTTTGCTGGCGACCTGATTGAGCAGTTTGCCTGCAATGGCGGGGTCAACAAAGGATTTGCCGTCCATTGTGCCGCGGATGGCTTCGACGATTTTCTGGCGTGGGGTATCTTTGAGCAGGTAACCTGATGCGCCTGCGCGGATCGCATCGAAGACCCATTCGTCATCGTCGTAGGTGGTGAGGACGAGAATTTTGATCGCGGGGAATTTTGCGCGGATCTCGCGTGTGGCTTCGATGCCGTTCATGATCGGCATTTTCAGATCCATCAAAATTAGATCAGGTTGTTTTTGGGCAGCGAGGTCAACGGCTTCGGCACCATCTTGGGCTGCGCCAACGACTTGGAAATCTTTCTCAAGGTTGAGAAGCATTTCAAGTCCATCACGGATCACGGCTTGGTCGTCACAGAGGAGGATTTTCATATCGGTTGTTTTTCCTGGGTAATTGTTAAGTGAGACGACGGACGATGGACGACAGACCACGAACTGTAGTCGATGGTCTGTCGTCCATCGTCTTTCTAAATCGTCAGCACTACCTTCGTGCCTTTTCCTTTTTCACTGCTTATTTTCAATTTGCCGCCCGCGAGTTGGGCGCGTTCGTACATGCCGACGAGACCGAAATGTCCCGTGGGTTCTTTGGATTTTGTATCGAAGCCGATGCCGTCATCTTGAATGGTGAGTGTGGTGTGGATGTCGCTATCCAATGTTACGCTGAAATTTTTGGCACGCGAATGATTGACGATGTTTTCAATCGACTCCTGTGCCACGCGGAAGATGGTCTGCTCTACGTCTGGGCTGAAGGTGGGCATGGGATTTTTAAGATCAAGCGTCAGATTAAGGTGGAAGCGCGCCGCGGCGGATTCGGCTGTGCGTTGAATGGCGAGGCTGAGTCCCATATCTTCCAATGATGATGAACGCAAGGCTTTTAAGGCGCGGCGGGTTTCATCTGCCCCTTTGCGGGTGGCTTCGAGAGACTTGTCTATGAAGTCACGGGACTTCTCGGTATCAATATCGAAATAGGCTTTGGCGGTTTCAAGCGAGACGGAGATGGCGGTGAGGGAATGGGCGAGCGTGTCGTGCAGTTCGCGGGCGAGACGGTTGCGCTCGCGACTCACGGCAAGCTGTTCGAGCGTGGACGCGTAGTGCGAGAGATTGGAGTTCGCCTCGCGCAGTGATTCGCTTTGTGTGCGCAGGCGGGTGACGAGCAGGTTGATGAAAATTCCGAGTGCGATAAAACTGATGGTGCGAATGATGGCGATGAAAAGAAAAACAAAAATGCTGCGCGATTGAACCGAAGCAAAAAGGATCAGCCCCAGTTCGAGGACGGTAGTGGAGATGCTAAAAAAGATGATATGTGGAAGTTGATATTCCCACGCGACAAGCGCAAGCGCAACGAACAGCACAGGCAATTGACGAAGCGCCATGCCTTCGGCATTGGAGAGCGGTCCTTGTGGGAAGCGCGGCACAACAAGCACGTTGATGATGATGGGTGCGGCAGAGATGGCAAGCAGCAAAAGCGGATAATAAAAACTTCCGAGATTTTTTTGAGCGCCGTCCCAATGAGCGAAGAGCAGAAATGACAATGCGACAAAACCATTGACCGCGTAAAACAAATAAACAGGCGCAAGATAATTACGCGGTCGGTTGAAGGGAATGACCGGTTGGTTGTTGGGCTGCCCCAATTGATTTGGCAAAAGAGGCTGCACCTGTTGTTGACCGTTTTCTGCCTGAAGAATAACGCGCTGCACCTGCGGGGTGTATAGCGCGAAATCCATCACGGCCATTGCAATGAGATAGCCGATCCATATCCATGCGGCGATGCGGAGAAAGCGGGTGGAGTCATTCGTGGCGTGCATGAGCAAATCTTATCATGAAGGCAAAAATACACCCCGTGTGCGGCGTCACCTTTCCCCCAAAAGACCCATGACAGGTGTCATGGGCGCAGGTGCAGGATGCACGGAGATTCGGGGCAGGTCGTGACTGGTTTCACTCTCGTTTTTTGGCTGGAGAATATAAACTTACGGCATGGTTCCAACCACTTTTAACGCGAATTACGCTAATGAGCGAATAATGCAAATAAATTTATGAATAACAAATATTCACCGCAGAGGCGCAGAGTGCGCAGAGTTTTTAAAAGATTTTCTCAGCGTTCTCAGCATCTCTGCGGTCAAAAATCCCTGATTTAAAATTCACGTTCATGTAGGTAAAACAAGGAGCAACAACCAAAATGACAACAGCAACCCTACCGGCACAACCCTCTTTCTTGAAGAAAAATCTTTTCTTCGGTGTGACGATCTCCACCTTGCTCGTCATCGCCATTATGGCATTTTCGTTTGGCGTTCACATGGTCAACATCGAATCCATCGGCGATGCGAACGCGTATTACACGGCGGCGGTCAAATCCATGCTTCAATCGTGGAGCAATTTCTTCTTCATTGCGGCGGAGCCTGGCGGCTCGGTCACGGTGGACAAGCCTCCGCTCGGATTATGGATCGAAGCGGTCTTCGCCTATTTTCTCGGCGTGAGCGGTTTCAGCGTTTCGCTGCCCAATATCCTCGCGGGCGTGTTTGGGATTCCGCTGTTGTACAGCATGGTCAAAAAATACATGGGCGAGATTGCGGGTCTTGTCGCGGCGTTCGTCATGGCGATCACACCCGTATTCGTTGCCACCAATCGCAACAACACCATGGACGGGATGCTGGTCTTCTTTTTGCTTCTGGCGGCGTGGGCTTTCATCAAAGCAACCGAGTCGGGCAAACTCACCTGGCTTTTGCTTGGCGCGTTCATCGTCGGCCTCGGCTTCAACATCAAAATGCTGCAAGCCTTTCTGCCGCTGCCCGCTTTTTACGCGCTGTATTTCTTCGGCTCCAAAGAAGGCTGGCTGCGAAAAATTTTCAACCTCGGCATTGCCACCGTTCTGCTCGTGGCCGTTTCACTTTCGTGGGCTGTCGTTGTGGATTTGGTTCCCGCAGACTCACGTCCGTACATTGGTTCCAGCGATAACAACACCGTGATGGGATTGATCTTCGGGCATAACGGCGTTTCACGTTTGGATAACAGCGGATTAGGAAATGGCGCTCCACAAAATGGACAGACGCCTCCTTCCGCGCCGCAAACTGGTACCAATCCCAATCAAGGGACTCAGCCTCAGCAGAATCCGCGCCAAGGCCCGCCGCAACAGGCATTGGATGCGTGTGCAACATTGACTCAAGGAGATGCCTGTTCGTTTACAACCCAAAACGGAAACACGATCAACGGCTCCTGCATCATCCCGCCGAATCAAAGTCAATTGGCTTGCGCTCCTGCCAACATGATTCCACAGGGACAAAATGGACAAGCTCCCAACGGTGGCCCAAATGGACAGGGTCCGCAGCAAGGGCAGGGCGGCGGAACTCCCTTCAGCCAAGAGACCGGCACACCTGGAGTCTTGCGCTTCTTCACACAGCCATTGTCCAAGCAGATGTCTTGGTTATTGCCCTTCGCGTTGATCAGTGTGTTAATCGCGCTGTTCGGCTCGCGCATTCAACTGCCTGTCGAATCTGGAGTCCACAAGGCGCTCATCCTTTGGGGCGGGTGGCTGCTCACATGCGTGGTCTTCTTCAGCATGGTCTCTGGAATTTTCCACGCGTATTACGCCATCATGCTGGCGCCTGCACTGGGCGCAATGGTGGGCATTGGCTTCGCTCAGTTATGGGATTGGAATGCAGGAAGGAAATGGGCAGGCATTCTGTTGGCTATCTCCGCCGCAGTGACGATTGGCTTTCAATACTTCGCTGTAACGCAATATAACGAATTCGCATGGTGGATGCTCGGAAGTGGCATTCTGCTTGGGTTGGGAATCATCTTCCAGTTCGTGCGAGGCGGGCGGCTGGCGTATGTCAGCATGTTGGCGGCGATGTTAATCATCCCAACCTATTGGACGGTGATGACATCTGTGGCAGATTCAGACATCAACCTCCCCACGGCTTACACGGGCAGCAGCCAAACGCAAAACGGGCCAGATCGCGCAAGACAGCAAGGCTCAAACGTCAACACAGAGTTGCTGGCGTATTTGGATGCGAACACGCAGGGCATGAAATATCTTGTGGCGGTTCCTTCGTCACAGCAGGGGTCGCAGCTTGTCCTTGCAAGCGGACGCCCCGTTCTTTTCATGGGCGGTTTCAGCGGCAGCGATGAAGTAGTGACAGTGGATGACCTGAACGAACTGGTGGCGAACGGTGAATTGCGTTACATCTTGTACGGCGGTGATCGCGGTGGCAATGCAGAGATCACCAACTGGCTGAAAAATTCCTGCTCGGTTGTGTTAGATTACAGCCAGACCAGTGCAGTGAATCAACGAGATCAGGGAATGTCACTTTACATGTGCAGATAGACTTCCAGACCTCTGAACAAAACTCCCGCAATTTAAATTGCGGGAGTTTTGTTTACCCATGACACCTGTCATGAAAAGTTGTGCGCGGTTGCATGGGGATTTCACAAGTTCGATGATTTCACACACTCTTTACATACTGATTACATCTGTAAAATGCAATCATCATTACAAAGGAGAAAAAAATGTTTAACAGTAAATTGTTTGCCTTGCTAGTTATCAGCTCGATCGTTTTGTCTGCATGTCTGGGAATTCCCCCACAGGAAAATACATCCACCTCGCAGGGTCAGGAAAATTCAAGTCAGCCTGCTCAAGATATCTCCCAACCTGCTGCCACGACAACTGAAAGCCCCGAAGACCATAGCGATGCTGGACATCACTCTGATGTTGACCTAACCCATCTTGAAGTTGGCGATGGAAAATATTCCACCAGTCCGCAAGTTGGGTATGTGTATTCCTGCATGACATCATTCAATGGCGGCGGCGCTTCAGGCACAGGAAATTGGATCAACGATGATGGCACATGGGACGCGACCAAGAAAGCGGTTGTGGATGGTTCTGTTTCATGGCCAGGCAGTTTTACAATTTCCATTCAGGGAGATCAGCGCATCTTCACTGGCAACGATCTACCCGATCACCCTACTGGCACTTTCCCCATCGACCCAAGCGACGATGCCTACGCAGTGGATCGCAATCCCAACACCATTCAGGAACAATCCATCACGTTGAGTCTGCCTGTCACACCCACTGCGGCGGTTCAGCCAAATTGTGTAGGTGGTGAGGTAGGCATCATGCTCTCAGGAGTGGTCATCTTCAGCGCGTTTGATGCCGAAGGCCGCGATGCGGTTGCGCATGAAGTACAGGATAACTGCGACGGTCATCCACAGGTTTCTGGTTTCTATCATTATCACAGCCTGAGCGATTGCATTGAAGACACCGCCACAAGCGGACATTCTGCTTTGGTCGGTTACGCCTTTGACGGATATGGAATCTATGGCTATTACGGTGAAGATGGCGCGGAAGTAGAGAATGAAGATCTGGATGAATGTCACGGTCATACTCACACTGTTGAATGGGAAGGAAAAACTATGGAGATATACCACTACCATGCGACTCATGAATTCCCTTACGTTGTAGGCTGCTTCCACGGTGAGCCTGCTGTGCGCGCGCTTTCATCAGGTGAAGGGCAGGGATCTAGCCAACCTGCGCAAGGCGGGCAGGGAAATGGGCAACAACCTCCACAAGCTGCAATTGAAGCCTGTGTCGGGCAGACACAAAATGCGGCTTGCAGCATCAACACCCCGAATGGGATTGTGAGCGGAACCTGCGGCACCCCGCCCAACTCAAGTCAAATGGCGTGTATGCCCGCAGGCGGGCCGCCGAGTCCGTAAGCTGTACTAACCGTCATTGCGAGCCGCCGCTCTGCTTTTGGGCGGCGACATCGTACCCGTATGGGTAAGCAATCTCAAAATGGTGTCTGGGATTGCTTCGGGCGGAGAACAAGTGCGCCCTCGCAATGACGGAGATGCAAAAAAACTTTACAGGAGAATAAGATGAAGAAAATTATCAATACTGTTTTTGCGATCATTACCATCGGCATTACGGGATGCCAATCTATTTCACCCGCGCAAGTGAACGTCTCAACAAGTGGACAGGATTATTCCACAGACGGTGGACAACTGGTGGCTATAGCCTCTGAAACCCAGTCGTTTGACGGGACGGGAAACAATATCGCAAATCCTAATTGGGGAAGTGTGGATGAACCCCTGCTGCGAATGTCTCCGGCTGGCTATGCGGATGGAATTAGCAGTCCATCTGGAACAACCCACCCAAGTGCAAGGGCAGTGAGCAATGTATTTTCAGCCAGCCCCGAAGAAGGCATTCTCAATGACCGCGACTTTACGGCTTTTGTCTATGCCTGGGGACAGTTCCTCGACCATGACATTGACCTGACGGATACGGCTACCCCGAAGGAAACTTTCCCAATCGTTGTACCAACTGGCGATGAATGGTTTGACCCTTCCGGCTCAGGCATAATGACCATTCCTGTTTCGCGCTCAAAGCATGATCCCGCCACAGGCACATCGGCGGAGAATCCCAGAGAGCAGACGAACTCGATCACTGCATTTGTGGATGGGTCACAAGTCTATGGTTCGGATACTGTCCGCGCTGCTGCATTGCGTGAATTCTCCGGCGGACGGATGAAAGTGAGCGAGGGAAATCTTCTGCCCTTCAACACCGATGGGCTCCCAAACGCGAACGACGCGCACCGCGTAGCTGATACCGAATTATTTTTAGCAGGCGATGTTCGCGCCAATGAGAACCCCGAATTGATCGCCCTCCAGACTTTATTCGTCCGCGAGCACAACCGAATTGCTGCCGAAGCCGCACAGCAGAACCCCAAGTGGACGGATGAACAGCTTTATCAATATGCCCGTAGGATTGTGATCGCCGAACTTCAGAAAATCACATACGATGAGTTCCTCCCTGCCATCCTTGGGACGAATGCCATGCCAGGGTATCAAGGTTATCAGGCAAACATCAACCCGAACATCGCCACCGAATTTTCAACAGCCGCGTTCAGGCTTGGTCACAGCATGTTGGGCGCAGATATTGAATTCCTCGATAATGACCTGAACGAAACTCGCGAAGCCATGCTTCTGCGAGATGCCTTCTTCAATTCCACCGTGGTAACAGAAACGGATATTGACCCGCTCCTGAAATATCTCGCCTCTGACAATGCGCAGGAGATCGACACCATAGTCGTGGATGACGTCCGCAATTTTCTCTTCGGCGCTCCGGGTCAAGGCGGCTTTGACCTCGCATCCCTCAACATTCAGCGCGGACGCGATCACGGCATCGCAGATTACAACACCGTCCGTGTTGCGTATGGTCTGCCGCGTATCACCAGTTTTGAGCAGATCACCTCAGACAAATCTGTGCAGGCTTCGCTGGCAGCCACCTATGGAAGTGTAGATAACATTGATCTGTGGATCGGCGGCCTTGCGGAAGACCACCTGCCTAATTCCAGCGTTGGTACAACCTTCACCGCCATTCTTGTGGATCAGTTCACCCGCCTGCGTGATGGCGACCGCTTCTGGTATGAGAACTCCCTTTCGGATAATCTTGTCCGCGATATTCGGAACACTTCGCTGGCAGATATCATCCGCCGCAACACGGGTCTGACCAAGCTGCAAGAGGATGTGTTTTTCTACAACGAGTCCACCACTGTGATCGTGGATGCTCCCCCGGCCGCAGCGTCAGCACCTCAACAGCAGCAAAATGAACAGCAAGGAAATAATCAACAAAGCAACGGACAACAACAAAACGGACACAGACCATCCCAGCCATCT
>Ga0209277_10001196_pt1 | contig 12859 bp, 19 predicted proteins | sample JI81AbrownDNA_FD_187503 | JGI IMG/M metagenome (GOLD analysis project Ga0209277, IMG submission 187503) | Wastewater effluent complex algal communities from Wisconsin, to seasonally profile nutrient transformation and Carbon sequestration -... | ecosystem: Engineered > WWTP > Effluent > Algae... | reverse complement strand
CGGTGACATCCAGAGCGAAGACCTTGGAGGTCCGTGGCTTCTTGGATCGACGTGGCTTGGCCGCGAGTGCAGTCTCGGTCATCTCCACGCCTTCGCTCGGGCCTTGCGGGCCTTCTCCGCCTGTCGCTTGGCACCGCGCTCGGTCAGCGCCCAGCCGTGGGACAGGACTCCCCGCCAGGTCTCTCCCCTGCCGTTGACGACGCACGTCTCGACCAGCGACCAGTGGTAGCCGATGACACTCTTCTCTAGCCTCACGCTCCAGCTCGGTGACTTCATGGTCGTGATCATGCACTGATGCATTCCTCAATGCAACGACCGTCGACGTATCAATTGTGCCCTGTGCTCGCGTACGCATCCTGGCGGGCTCCAAGAGGGCCGAAGGCCCGGCTGGAGCCGCGTGCAGACTCCGCTCAGTTGGCTGCAGGTGGGGCTTCTTGCTCGCTCGCTCGCCTACAGCGCTGGATCGTATCACATGGTTCCAAGCTGATACGGTGCCTGGCGTGTCGCATGACCTCACCGGCACAAGACCGTGTAAGCACTTGGTAGTTGCTGGTACGCATCCTAGTGGTGTATAGTCCCTGTTCTGGGGTAGGGGAAGCTCTACCTCGGTGCGAAGGCCCTGACGGACCGATAGCCAGCACTCCGGATGCTGGAACGGGAACCTCAGGGCCTTCTGCATGCCGTGATCTGATCGTTATCGCAGATCGTCAGCGCCCCTGCCGAACCAGTAGCAGGATGGAGACCCCACCCACCTCCTAGACCCCGGAGGCACCCTGTGTCATATGCCGACGCCACCATCTACGACTTCGCCTCCGGCCGGGACAAGCACCTGGCTCCGGAGGCGCTGTTCATCTCGGCCCTGCTCGACCTGGGCCAGTTCACCCCGAGCGTGTTCGGGATCAAGGACCAGCACGTGCTGGGCTCGAAGCAGGTCTTCGCCTTCTGCGTGCGGTACCAGACCGAGGCTCACAAGGCCCCTGAGCTGGACCTGGTGCAGCGCAAGTTCCCGTCCTTCGCCTACCTCCCGCAGGTCGACCCCAACTGGGCTGCCTCGAACCTGAAGGAGGCGTGGGCGAACCGGACTCTCCGCTCGATCATGGCCACCGCCACCATGGAGCTGACCGGTGACGAGCCGGACGTGAAGGCGGCCTACACGATCCTCAAGGAGGGCGTGCAGCAGGTCAACCCCTCGACACCCCGCATGGGTGGTGTGGACGACTTCGACAACCTCGAGGAGCACATCAACCGGGTCAGGTGCCCTGTGGGCCTCGACGGCCAGTCCCGCCTGCAGAACCTCACTGGTGGGATCGCCGGTGGCAACCTCTGGTACATCTCCGCTCGGCCTGGGGTGGGCAAGACGTGGAAGCTGGCTGAGGCTGCCGTGGCCGCGGCCGAGGCCGGGTGGAACACCCACTGGTTCTCGATGGAGATGACCCGGGCCGAGGTGGCCGATCGGATCCACCAGCTGGCCCTGAGGCACTCGTACAAGGGCCCATGGGAGGCACTGGAGATGCCCGCCCGCCGCCAGCTCATGGGCGAGTGGATGGAGCAGTCAGGCCGGATCCGCATCCATGGCTCCGAGGATGGGCCGGTCGACACCACACTGATCGCCGGCACCCAGGAGGACGACACCCTGGTGGTCATCGACTACATCGGCCTCATGCGCTCGAGCACCGGGGAGCGCGCGAAGAAGGGCTGGGACATCGCAGCCGTCATCTCCAACGAGCTCAAGGAGACGGCCGGCTCGAACCAGATCCCGATCATGTCCGCGGCCCAGATCAACCGTGAGGGCGGGGCGGCCAAGGACGGCCCCCGCGCCGAGCACGTGGCCATGTCCGATGAGCTGTTCAAGGACGCCGACGTGTTCGTGGCCACAGGCGACACCTCACTGAGGACCCGGATCAACATCATGCTGAAGAACCGCCACGGACGCACCGGCGCCCGCTGGTACACCCGATTCGAGCCTGAGGAGCGCAGGTTCGAGGACATCACCCCCGAGGAAGCCGCGAGATTGAAGTTGGAGGACGACATAGCTGTCAGCGCCACCCTGCAGTAGCCCACCCAAGGAGACCGGAATGATCGACGAACGACCCCGCGAAGACCAGATCGCAGACCAGACTGTGTACATCGACGAACTGCTCTTCGGCCGCGACCCGCGCGAGAAGGCCGAGTTCGCCAACCTCATGGCCAAGGCCCAGCTGAGGTTGGAGATCGACCTGACTGGCCTGCACGAAGTCGTGCGTGACCAGTACGAGATGTCCGCCCTGGACGAGTACAAGGCGTTCCTGGACTCCCTGCCCCCTGAGGTCAGGGACGCACTGAAGACCGCCCAGGAGGCCTTCAAGAAGGCCGGGATCAGCGCTGGGATCGCACTGATCCCCTGCACGAACCCGGACTGCCACCCCGACCACGAACACGGGTCGTGAGCTCGGGAGCGACCCTCGCTGAGGCGCTCACTGAAGGCAGAGGCGTGGAGCGGCCCTTCCGCTGCCACGTGCACGAGGACTCCAATGCCTCTGCGTCCGTGAACGTCCTGAAGGGGGTGTGGGTCTGCTACGCCTGTGGTGCCCACGGCATCCTCGATGAGGGTGCTCTGGTCCCTGAGGCTGAAGAGCTGATCAAGATCATCAAGGGCGAGCTGCCTGTTCGGTTCTACGCCGAGGAGTGGCTGGACCTGTTCGATGCTCACCATCCCTCGCCCTACTGGGTGGAGCGGTTCGGTGAGGAAGTGGCCAGGGCGAACCGGTGCGGCACTGACCCTGAGACGGGCCAGCCGACGTACCCGGTCAGGTCGTGGGATGGCCGGGTCATGGGAGTGGTGAGGCGCTCGGACAACGAGAAGCCGAAGTACAAGTACCCGTGGAACGTGCCCACCTCGAAGACTCTCTACGGCAAGTGGGACCCCTTCGCCCCCAATGACGTCGCCATCCTCGTGGAGGGAGCACCTGACGTCATGGCACTGCAGCAGGCAGGACTGCCTGACGGGTGGAGTGTGTTCGGCTGCTTCGGCGCCGGCATCCACTACCCCCAGGCCATGCTGCTAGCCGAGATCAACCCAGCCATCATCATCACTGCGTTCGACGACGACAAGGCTGGCATCCTCGCAGCCCAGAGAGCACGGTGGTCCATCACGACAGCGCCGGTGGTGTCACACCACTGGTCTAGGAATGGAGGCAACGACCCGGGCGAGGTTCCCGTGGAAGCCAGGATCAAAGGGCTGCAGGAGACGCTGCAGCGAGCCAAGAAGGAGACCAGATGAGCACCACCGTCAACACCCTCGTCCAGGCCTCAGCGGAGATCGTCACGATCCTCACGCTGCGCAAGGGCGACGTCTACAAGCGCTTCAGCAAGCGCTCCTACTCCGAGACCCACACGCTGGTCTTCGGCATCGTCCAGACCGTGGACCACAACGGCACTGAGGCGCTGATCACGGCGCTGGAGTTCGACGTCAGCTCCACCGGCACCCCCGAGCTCGCGGTGTACGCCACGGGCAGCGAGTTGAAGCTCTTCGCGGCCACCCCGGCCGAGGTCGAGACCGGCTTCCAGGCGCTCGAGAAGCGCGTCGCGGACAGCATCCAGTCCAAGGAGCGTGAGCTCGCCAAGGAGCGCCGTGTGCTGGAGTCCATCCAGGACACCATCGAGTTCGCCCATCAGTTGTCCTCGCCGGAGACGGTGCAGGGCCAGATCGTGCTCGAGGTTCAGGCGTGAGCGACGACGACCTGACCGAGCCCGAAGAGCAGCTGTTCGAGCTGTCCTCTGAGTCGGTCACCGACGCGGAGCGTCTGCGCGACATCAAGGCGCAGATCAAGGCCCTCGAGATGGAGGAGAAGTACCTCGAGGAGTGGGCTTGCAAGGAGATCGGCAAGCAGGCCGTGTACGAGCGGGACAACCTCAGGGTGAAGGCCACCGTGGTCCAGGGCGTGTCAGAGTCCCTTGACCTGGATGTGCTTGAGTCCGTGTCCCCTCTGCTGTACGCCGAGGTCACCGAGACCAAGGTCGTGCTCGTCCCCGAGAAGCTCAAGCGCTTCAAGGAGGCTGGATTCTTCGACACGGGGAAGCCGGCCGCTGCGGCGATCAGCCGCAAGAACAACAAGCCGTACGTGAAGTTCACGGTCACGGATACCAGTGAGGAGACCGGCAATGAGTGACGACGTGGACGTGCAGGACCTGCCGTCCGAAGAGGTTGTGGTGGAGACGGAAGCCATGACGCCGCAGACGCAGGACGCGCGTGCGATGAGCAAGATCAGCCTCGTCATCGTCGAGGGTGGCCGCCAGGCGTGGGCCAACTTCGAGTACGAGGACAAGGCCCTGCCGGGCGAGCTCACCCAGGAGTTGCAGTACCGGGTCAACGAGGCAGCCGTGAACGGCGCCATGGACGCAGCGGACGCAGCGCGGTTCGCCCAGAGGACCATCATCGAGAACGAGAAGGCCGCAAAGGAGAGCAAGGCATGAGCTACGCACACACCGACGAAGACGTCCTGGAGACCGAGTGGGTCAAGGGCTCCGGCTTCAAGAAGGTCACGTTCAACCTGCCCAAGGGCAAGAAGATCCGCGTCCGGTTCGTCACCGACCCGGCCAGCATGGCGCTGGACCACGGCTGGTGCGCCTACCGCGAGGTCACCGCGTACAACGGCCTGGTGGGCGGCTACGACCTGCCCAACGGCATGCGGGAGATCCCCGTGGACGACTTCGAGGTCATCGTCGATCCCGAGGATGGCAAGCGCAAGAAGCGCGCGAAGCGTGACCCGATCGCCCAGCGCGTGCGCCCGGGCAAGTTCGACCTGCAGGATGGCCGCTCGTTCGCGTCGGCCTCCGACAAGGTCATCGGCAACGTCATCTACATCGAGGGCAACCTCGAGAAGAAGACGCAGTACGACCCCGCACCGGGGACGCACATCCTGCTGAAGTTCTCCAAGTCCGCGTTCCAGGACATCCTCACCACGTTCGCCACGTACCGGGACGCTGACGAGAACTTCGACCCGACGGCCGCCACGTGGGACCTTCTCGTGGACGGCACGCCGACTCGGCTCATCATCACCCGTGTGAAGGGTGAGCCGCCCGTCGACGACCTGCCCGACCCGCTGGACACGGTCGTGTGGGTCAACGACCTGCGCAAGGCCGTGGAGAAGGCTGTCGAGGAGATCGACGCCGCGGCTGAGGGCACCATGCTCGACCCTGACGGTGATGGCGTGGTCGAGGAGGAGGGCGAGATCCTCGAGGACTTCGTCGCCGCCCACCAGACGGACACAGTGCACACCGAGTCCGGCGTCGACTGGTCGGACATGCCGCCGGCCACCATCAAGCGGAAGCTCGCGGCCCTCAAGCCTCCTGTCTCCGTGCCTGCGGGGATCTCGCGGCCCGACCTGATCGAGCTCGCGAAGCAGCACCTGTAGGAACCCTGCTGAGGGGGCTGGCCTGTCATGGGCTGGCCCCCTCAGCCATACCCGAAGGAGACTACCGTGGCGAAGATCTCGCATAAAGTCGCAATAGTCACACGCAGATCTGCCTTCAGGGCAGCCCCTGAGCCGTACCGACGCGCGAGGAAACTGAAGCCTCGGGACGTGGTGTGTCCTGACTGTCACGCAGCGATTGGCGATCACTGCATCACTGCATCGGGAAGCAAGAAGTCAGGTGGAGTCCACGTGGCGCGCAACAGGATCGCTGCGCGACTAGCCAATCAGATCGCTGACGAGCTTGGCTTCGATCGGCTCCAGCCTGTTCGCATGTACAAGCAGTGCGGATACATGCACGTGGTAATCACTGATGAAGACGACGTCCGTACGACTCCTTGTGGGATGAAGTTGCGTTCACGGACGCCCACCACCAACGGAATCGCGGCCGACATATCGTGCGAGACCTGCAAGCAATCCCTGATCACCTAGGAGACCACCATGCAGAACGAGTACCGCTTCACGTTCGGCCAGAAGCACCGGCATGAGCCGCACCCGATAGCGCCATGGGTCCACCCTGACGGCTGGCTGACCATCTTCGCGCCAGACACCCAGCGCGCACGCAAGCTGGCCGAGAGCATCGTCGGCGAGGACGGGTTCTCCATGCAGTACGGAGCAGCCACGACCGGCCGTGATGCGTGGCCGAGGGAAGACATCTATCCGCGTGGCGAGCTCCACCGCGCCACCTGGGAATGAGGAGACCTGATGAAGTTCTGGTCAGCGCACACCCATAGCAAGTTCTCGGCGAAGGACGCACTGCCCACTGTTCAGGCGATCGTGGACCGCGCGGCCGAGCTGCAGTACCCCGCCCTCGGGCTCACCGACCATGGCAACCCTGCTGGCTCCGTGCAGCTGTACCAGGCGTGCCGCAAGGCCGGCATCGAGCCACTGCCGGGCATCGAGGCGTACGTGTCCATGGACCGGCTCAAGGGCAAGCGCCCGCTGACCAGTCACATGGGGATGCTGGCGACCACGGAGCAGGGCTACCGCAACCTCGTGGGCCTGTCGAATATGGCCCACTCCAACTTCCGGTACGGGCCCGTGCTCGACATGAGCGATCTGGCAACTGCTGCTGCTGACGGTCGGCTCGAGGGCGTGGCCTGCATGACGGGCTGCTGGTTCGGCGTGATCCCGAAGCTGCTGCGCGAGGGCAACGTGCGGGCCGTCCAGAACGTCATCATGGCCCTGGACCGCTGGTTCGGCGCTGGGTGCTACATCGAGATCCAGAACCACCAGATCGAGGACGAGACCCACAACGACGACCTGCAGGCTGGGTTCCTGTGGACGCTCGCCGACGTCATGGGGATGCCGACGGTCATCACGCAGGACTCCCACTACGTCAACGCCACCGACCGGCCCGTGCACGAGACGATGAAGCGCCTGGTGTCCTGGTCGGACGATCCTGACGATGCCGTGTTCCCCGGCGACGGGTACCACATGGTGGACGACGACTGGATGATGGACCACCACAGCGCGAAGATCTACGCCTCCGGCATGGAGGGCCTGAGCGATCTGCTGGGGAAGGCGAAGGTGGTCATCCCCGAGCTGGACACGTTCCGGATGCAGGTGCCTGACATCACGGTGTCAGGCGACCCTGACAAGGAGCTGATCGACATGGCCATGAAGGTGCTTCATGCCCGCATTGCCGACGGCACCATCAAGAAGGTGCACGTGAAGCAGACGGTCGCCCGGGCTGAGGAGGAGATCGACGTCGTCGTTGGCGCCGGCTTCCCCGGGTACCTGCTCTTCACGAAGATGGTGTGCGACAAGATGCGCTCCGAGGGCATCGTCTACAACGTCCGCGGCTCAGCCTCGGGTTCACTGCTGTGCTGGCTGCTGGACATCACCCAGTTCAACCCGATCGAGTGGGGCCTGGACTTCTCCCGGTTCCTGTCCCGCGATCGCACGAAGCCGCCGGACATTGATCTGGACGTCGAACACCTGCGCCGTGAGGAGGTGCTCGAGTGGCTGAAGAACGACTACATCACCTACCGCATCGGCACGTGGGCGAAGATGGGCATCGGCATCGACGGTGATGGGGACCAGGCCGGCTCGATCCTCGTCAGGTGGAAGACGAAGGCACGGCGCACCGGCCGCGACCCGAACGCTCCCATCCCTGACAAGGAGTGGCTCGAGCTGACCGATCTCGCCTCGTTCAAGGCCTACAACGGCTACGGGGTGCATGCAGGCGGTGTGCTCATCGCACCGGACGAGCAGTCCATCAGTGGCGTCCCGTTGCAGTGGGTGGCGTCCAGCGAGACCATGATCACCGGCCTGGACATGAACGACGTCGAGGCGATGGGCCTGCTGAAGCTGGACCTGCTGGGTCTGCGGACCCTGTCGGCCCTGAAGACGATGGAGACCATCACCGGCATCACGAAGGAGGAAGTGCCGCTGAACGATCGCAAGGTGTACCAGGCCATGGGCCGTGGCGAGACCGCTGGCGTGTTCCAACTGGAGGGTGGCTCGGCGAAGAACGGCATCCGTCGGCTCAAGCCGACTGGCATCAAGGACGTCATCGCTGCCATGGCACTGTTCCGGCCTGCCTGCCAGGACACGGGCACGGACGACGCCTACATCGACCGGCGTCACGGCCTGGCTCACGCAGTACGTCACGAGATCCTCGCTCGGCACACCCAGAAGACGTACGGCCTGCTCATCTTCCAGGAGCAGGTCATCTGGGTGCTGCGTGACCTGGGCATGGGCCCGGACGACCTCACGAAGTTCCTGAAGGCGGTCAAGGCCTCCAACCAGAACATCGGCGACGCTGGCAAGGTCATCGACTCGTACAAGGACAAGGTCTACGAGCTGGCGCGCGCGGCCGACATGGCCGAGGTCGATATCAACTGGCTGTGGACCTCAGCGACGGGGTTCGCCGCCTACGGGTTCAACCTTGCCCACTCCACCTCGTACGGGGTGCTGGCCTACATCACCTGCTGGTACAAGGTCCACGCTCCCGTCGCCTACTGGACGGGGATGCTGAACGCCTACATCGGCACGGACAAGGAGAAGTTCTACCTCAGCGAAGTGCTGAAGGCGAAGATCACGGTGCGCAACCCGAACGTGAACCGCTCAGGGGTGCACTACACCGCCGACGTGCCGGGCAAGGCGATCCGCCGTGGCCTGCAGTCCATCAAGGGTGTCGGCGGGGTGGCAGCGACTGAGCTCGCCATGCATGCCCCGTACAGCTCGATCGCCGACCTGGCGGAGCGAGTGGGCAAGAGAGCTGTCCCGGGCTGCCGGAACGTGCTGAAGAACCATCACCCTTCCGTGTGCGGTGGAGTGATCGGTGTCCTGTGGGAAGCGGGTGCCCTCGATGGGGTTCCGCTCGGATACGACGTGAAGGAGACCAATGTTTGAGGACGGCCAGCAGGTTCGCACCCAGTTGGGCTGCGTCGGTGTCATTCACCGCGGGTGCACGAAGCGGATGAAGAAGGGGATGGTGTGCGTCCGGTTCGACGGGCCGCCTGTCTTCCTGAACGGCGTACTCGACGCCCCCTTCAAGGCGTTCAATCACTACCCCGAGACCACCCTGGAGGTCGTCGTATGAGCAATCTCGCTGCACTCATGGCTGAGGCCGGCATGAACCTGCCGGTCACTGCCTGGGTGGATGAGTGGCGCAAGGCAGGCAAGCACATCACTGATGAGGCTGTCGACACGATCCTCGCAGTGATGGCCTCTGACCTGAAGTCAGGCCGACGCTCTGATGGGTCGAAGCGGTTCCGGCCCTCGATGATCGGCAACCCGTGCCCCAGGGCGCAGGTGTTCTCCTACTACGGCGCCAAGCAGGAGCCGCGAGTGGAGGCGTGGGACGAGATGGCTGACGCTGGCTCGTGGCTGCACTACAAGTGGCAGATGGAAGGCCTGTCGGCTGGCTGGCTGACTGACGTTGAGGTCCAGATCGACCTGCCCGACTGGTACCTGCGTGGATCCGTGGACGGCCGCAACAAGGACGGCTCCGTGCTGGAGATCAAGACGGTCGGCACGGACCGTTGGAAGGGCTTCCGTGGGGACAAGGCGATCGCCGACTGGACGGAGCCGAAGCCTGAGCACATCCGCCAGTGCCACCCGTACATGCTCGCCACGGGCGCCGATGCGGTGTCGCTGGTCTACGTGAACCGGGACTCCAACGCGTTCCGGGAGTTCCGTGTCGCCCTCAACGGGGACATCATGCACGAGATGTCCCAGATGATCACCGACATGATCCACCACGTCGACAAGGGCACCCTGCCCGAGGTTCTGCCGGGCTGCTGGCGGATCTTCGACGGGGACATCCTCGAGGATTGCACGAAGCAGGAAGTAGCGAAGTGGAAGAAGCAGGTCGACTACTGCAACTTCTCCACCGTCTGCCAGGAGGCCGAGATGAAGCGAAGGGGGACGGTGAAGGCCTACAACGGACTGGGCCAGTCTCTGCAGATGGCCACGGCCGGCGCCGAGAAGGCGCTGAAGGAGGTGTCCGAAGCATGATCTGGCTCGTCCCTGCTGGCCTGCTCAGCGCGCTGGGCATCGTGCTATACCTCCAGGCGAAAGGAAGGATCTGATGAGCGTGCAGCGGTGGGACATCGAACGCGGAGCACCCGCGTGGGTGGCAAGCAAAGGCGAGTTCGTCAAGCACGCCGACCATGCCCGCATCGTCGCTGAGGCCGCTGCTGAAGCGCGAGCGGCAGAGCGTCGCCATTGGGAGGCGCGGTTCCGCAACGCTGAGCAGGCGCACGCGGCTGCGCTGGCAAAGCAGAAGGCTCAGTGCATAGAGCATCAAGCCAACGCTGTAGCAGCCGAGCGAGAGAAGCACGCGGCGGCGCTGGCTGCCATGCCGAAGTACGCGGAAGGCGTGGTCAACGGCTGGCGACAGGCTGCCGCTGGCGAGGTTCCCGGTCTAGTCGTGCCAGCCGCCCCCCGTACCCTCACCCGTGATGGGTGGTGGCCGTTCGGCTCGTTCGTGGACTACGACTTCCCGTTGGAGTTCGACGGAGAGGGCGAGGATGGGCTGCCGATCTGGGAGCGGCCCGACAAGTCACGGCTGGCTCCCCGCACCCTCACCGCCGACGACCCTGAGCCTGCGGTCGGGTCGGTGGTGCTGCTCGCTGTTGGCAACGAGGCGGTGCAGCGCAGCGCGCTGGGCTGGCAGGGCTACGCCATGCACACGATGCAGTGGGCCGAAATGTTCAGGTTCGGCCCCGTCACCCTCATCCACGACGGGGAGGACCGCTGATGTGGTGGTCATGGCTGCTCACCGCTGTCGGAGTGTTCGGCCTCTACATGGCCGGTCGCAAGGTCTGGTGGGCGTGGCTCATCGGACTGGGCGCTCAGGTGCTGTGGCTGGCCTACGCGGTCAGCACGCAGCAGTACGGGTTCATCGTGTCAGCGGTGGCCTACGGCTGGGTGTACGGCAAGAACGCTCTCGCGTGGCGACGAGCGGCTATCCACGACGGGGAGGCAACCCCATGAGGCTGGAACTGTTCACCCCATGCGAAGCCGTCAGCCCTGACGGTGAACCGTGCGCCAACGGCGACAGCGAGACACGACCGCACGGGCCTCAGCACTACACAAGCGGCTGGCCGAGGCGCAAGGACGGCAAGCCTGACCGCCGTTACCGCTGGCCGGTTGGCGTGGTCACCTACTGGACCGATGCAGCGATAGACGGGGAGGCGACGACATGAGTCGGCTCAGGACACACCATCACCGGCAGGAATGGCTCGCCACGCCCGAGGCACGCCGCTGGCAGCGGTTCCACTTCTACTGGCCCAACGGTCGGCGTAGCGGAATCGGAGTCACGGTCTGGCGGCATGAGTTCAGCGTTGCGTTGGCAGCGATAGAAGGGAAGGCGTGATGACCCACGACCCTTACTGTCCTCGCAACGCGACAACCCCGCCCGAGCGGGAAACGGTCTACGTCGTCAAGCGCGTGCAGACTCCTCAATGCGCGTGTGAGTTCATCGCCCGTGTCCGTGCCGATGAGCGGGAGAAGGCTGACTGCCCCGACCCATCCATCTGCGACCGGCATGACTGCGCTGCGGCAGCGGCCTACTGCGATGGTGTGGCCGATGAGCGGAAGCGTGCCGCCGAACGGGTAGCCGAGTTGGGCTGCAACGACCAATGCGGGTGCCGCATCACCATCCCCGCTGCCATGGCTGCTGCTCGTAGGAAAGCGACATGAGCAGCGTCATCGGGGTCGACTTCGGCGTGAAGCGAGTCGCTGTCTGCTGGCTGAGTGGCATCGTTCACCATGCGGACGAACTCGTCATCAAGCACCGCAAAGGCATCGATGACGATCAGCGGAACATCCCCGTCATGTGCCACTGGCTGCAGAACTTCATCATCGGGGTCGACCCTGACCTGATCCTCGTCGAGGAGCCCGTCCAGGGCTCGCAGGCGAGTGTGAGGACTGCCCTGCGACTCGCCGCTGTGGGTGGGGCGCTTGCCTTCGCCGCGTCTGAGGTTGGATCATCTGTAGAACGGGTGTCCAACACGGAGTGGAAGAAGGCGGTCACGGGGCATGGGAACGCAAACAAGGACCAGATCGCAGCCTGGCTCACCGCCAACCACCCGCAGTACGCCCAGGAGTGCCATTCCCAGGATTCCATTGACGCCACCTGCATCGCGCTATATGCCCGCTCGAGACTGGGCTGACGACGCAGCGTGCAACGAGATGCCCTCGGTGGCGTTCTACGGCAGCACGGAGATCCCCCTGACTAGGAAGGAGCTACGCCTAGCCAGGGGGATCTGTGCTTCCTGCCCCGTCCAACGGTCCTGCATGATCGCCTCGCTGAGGGGCAGGGAACGCTATGGGGTGTGGGGCGGCATCGACGAGAAGACCCGCCGGCGCCTGCTGCGCGCGTACAAGGACTGGCGGGCCGTGATCGACTACATCGATGCTGTCAACGCCGAGAGGACCCGAAGTGCCTAGAGCGACCCCAGTCCAGCAGGCCAGAAAGGCCATGGCCGAAGCTGACGCCATGCACCGGCAGAACGAGCTGGCCCGCAAGGCCCACGAGATGAAGCGAGCCGGGGCCTCCTGGTGGGACATCGCCGAGGAGCTCGGGATCACCGAGTTCGCTGCCTCCACCCTCGTCTCCGAGCGGATCAGGGCCGCGGCCGACCTGGTGGACCGTGGCTCGAAGCTGGAGATGCTCGATCTCGAGCTGGAGCGCCTCGACGAGATGCAGTGGGCAATCTACGGCCGGGCCCGCAAGGGCGACCTGAAGGCCATCGAGACGGTCCTGAAGATCCAGGAGAAGCGCGTGAAGTACGCCGGCCTTGAAGACCTCCAGGCAGGCGCAGGATCGACCACACTGGTTGTCAGCGGCGACTCAGCCGCATACATCGCCGCCCTTCAGGAGGGCGCCAAGCAGCGCGAGCTGGAGGCCGGCTAATGCCTACCGAACCGATCGACTACGTCACCGCCTACTG
>Ga0209277_10001193_pt1 | contig 12868 bp, 7 predicted proteins | sample JI81AbrownDNA_FD_187503 | JGI IMG/M metagenome (GOLD analysis project Ga0209277, IMG submission 187503) | Wastewater effluent complex algal communities from Wisconsin, to seasonally profile nutrient transformation and Carbon sequestration -... | ecosystem: Engineered > WWTP > Effluent > Algae... | reverse complement strand
AGAAAATGTTGAAGAAATTTTCCCAATCATTGGGAACAAAAACTCGACTTACATTGCTTTTGATGATTCCTCTAACCTACTTCAAGATGACTGGTTGAATGCAGAAGAGCGGGAGCTAGAATGCCGCACTCAACAAAGGAAACTGAAGATTCAACAAGCATTTCATTGGATGATTTCTTCAATGAATAATTCAGAAAGAGGGGTAAGATCTATTAGTTTATCAGGAACTCCTACACAAACAGTACAATTGCCACAATTGCCACAAATCGAACTTGAAGCAGCAGACAGCTCAGAAGGAGAAGAAGTCAGAAACTCAGAGGGAGTAACTATGAAGCTGGAAGACTTGGATAAAGAAGTAAACTCAGGTCCAAGACGCTCTACAAGATCTACAGCTGGGAAGTTTTTATCCAAAAGATTTATTGAAGAAGTGTTCTGTTCTATTATAAGTGGCTCGTCAGTATCCTCATATTGTTCTCAACTAATGCACCTTGCAAAAGGCAATACAGATGTAAATACTGGAGAAGATCGCATTTCAGACCCAAGAGTTCATGCAGTTAAAACGATTGTCCCTGACATGCCTATTTTAAATGAAGCTGTAAATTGGGAGTTTGCTAAACAATATATAGAAGCTACGAAAAAAGAAGTATCTGCACTTATTCTTCAAAACACTCAGATAACGGTACCTCAGAGCGAAATGATAATGTTATTAAGTCTACATGGGCTTTCAAACTGAAGCGACTTCGTGATGGAACTCCAAGAAGTTTAAAGCAAGATTTTGTGTTAGAGGTGAACTGCAAAAAGGAGGAAAAGATTACTTTGAGACATATGCTCCTGTAGTTGCTTGGTCAGCCATTCGAATTGTACTCATATTGGTCCTGCAAGAAGGATGGTCAGCACGTCAAGTTGATTATGATAATGTATTTGCACAGGCTGAATTCTCTGAAACAGTGTTTGTGGAGCCACCAAAGCTTTTTGGACCAAAGTCAGGACAAGATCTAGTTTTGAAATTTCTAAAAAGTTTATATGGACTTAAGCAAGCTCCAAGAACCTTCTTCAAAAAATTAAAAACTGGACTATTGGAACGTGGATTTGAGCAATCAGAGTTCGAACCTTGTCTCTTCATGAAGATTGGCATTATCTGTGAGGTCAATGTAAATGATACTATCTTTGCTGGTAAAGATGGAGAGGAACTTCAAAAAGAAATTGTTAGTCTTGGAGTACAATCTAACAAGTCAGTCATTCATTCCAGTAGTGAAATGAAGAAAAAGTTGGGAATTTTCTAGGTATCAGAATTGAAAAAAGGTTCCGGATGAGTTTTATCTGACACAGCCCTGTCTTAAAGATTAAGTGACCCAAGCAAGCGGTGTGTCAAATGCAAATGGAGTCAATACTCCCACGACAGGTGATCCAGTAGGAGCTGATCTTGGAGAACCCCCCTTTAGTAAGAATGGGAATATTGGTCTATTTTGGAATGCTCATGTATTTAGTGGCAAATACATGCCCTGATATTGCATATGCAGTGCGTCATGCAGCAAGCAGCAAGATTTTCACAAAATCCCAATAACAGTCATGCTCAAGCAATCAAGCACATTTTTCGTTATCTAAAGAAAACTCAGGACAAAGGCATGTACATGCACCCAGATGGGTCTTTTAAGCTGTCCTGTTATGTCGATTCTGATTTTGGCGGACTATTTGGGTCTGAAGAACCTGTGAACCTGTATCAGTCAAATCAAAAATAAGTTCGGGAATGTTCCTACCCTATGGGTACCAAAACTTCAAACTCAAATTGCTCTTTCTACCATGGAGGCAGAGTATATTGCTTTATCCCCGTCGATGCGTGATCTTATTCAACTTTGACAGGTAAGCAACCAAATCTATATGAAGGTGTTCAAGAAAGAATTTACTCCAAGATGTTCTACACACTCCAAAGCATTTTCTGAAACTATTGAAGAAGAGAATCTGGAATCAGTAGTGTATGCAGATAATGCTGCATGCCTTCAGTTTGCAAAAATGCCAAAACTTTCTCCTCATACCAAACATATTGGACTGCCTTACCATTGGTTCAGAAATAAAGTGTCTTCCTTAGAAATGGATATTCAAGCAGTGTCTTCTCCTGATCAACTGACGGATCAATTTACCAAGGGGCTTTGCCAAGAGAAGTCTGAAAGTTCAAGAAAGCTCATTATGGGATGGTGAATGCACAGGTACACGAAGTTTCTTTTCATATTTATATTGATTAGTTTTCTGCAGTCGAGAGGGAGAGTTACGAAATGGGTGATCAACTTGTGGATCAATTTACCAAGGGGTTTTGCCAACAGAAGTTTGAAAGTTCAAAAAAGCTCATTATGGGATGTTGAATGCACAGATACACGAAGTTTTCTATTCATATATATATTTGATTAGTTGTCTGCAGTCGAGAGGGAGAGTTACGAATTGGGTGATCAACTTGTGGATCAATTTACCAAGGGGATTTGCCAAGAGAACTTTGAAAGTTCAAGAAAGCTCACTATGGGATGGTGAATGCACAGACACACAAAGTTTTCTTTTCATATGCCTATTTGATTAGTTGCTTGCATTCGAGAGGGAGAGTTGCGAAATGGGTTTAAAAATTGGAGAGTTACGAAATGGGTTTAAAAATACGAAGTGAGACCAGCAGTAGGATCGAGGCGGAGCTGAAGTTTGACTGGGATGTTTTGGTTTTTCAATTGGTTGGGACAAACTTGCCTGTTGTTTCCTGATTGAGATATTTTCTGTCTCGAATAAAAACATTAATATTTGAAACTGAGTCATCATCCGGCTCATGTGAGATTTGAGATCCAATTCTCTTTGTCGTTGGCCATGTCAGCTAGAGTGGTGGTTTAATTTGCCAAATAGAAACGAGCATCTGGTGGTGGGGGAAAGACCCTTGTGTAGATTACATTACTGTGGCAGTAGGATATGATTTGCGATATATGCTTGAGGAATTTTTGAGAAGCCACAGGAAGTGGATGGAGTTCAGTCTGGAAATTTAAAAGATGTTTCCTGAAGTTAGACCATGGCTTGTCTTCGACTTAGCGAATAACTGGGTTTCTGGCAAATACAACATATTCCAGGCTGACATGGGCGCTTAACCGGGGGGTAGTTGTTTCCCTATATTTCAGGAATGGATAAATAAAATCAGTTAAGTGCCCATCTCAGTTAAGCCACCATGGGCACGTACGTGAGTGACTGGGCAAGGAGTTGCTGAATAGAGATACTAAAAGACTTGCCTGTCTTTTTTAAGAAAAAATATAGTGACTATTCATGTAAGTAATGAATAAAAAGAAGAATCTGGATGAACTACATGATTTATTTTACCAATGAATTTAGTTCACTGAAGCAACTTCATAACTGATCACTGACAGCTCTTCCTTGTTGGATACTCCCTACAATACATGAAGAATCCATCTTGCACACACATGCAGATACTCCCAACATTAAAAACCATATTTACCTCCAGGCTTGCATAATATGTTTTTACCACTGGGATCCAATGTCACAATCAGCATTGCTCTTTGATAGTGTGCTACTGCTGAGACAATTGTAACATGGCATGCATGAGTCTTATCAATATCCATGGCAGAAATCTCTTCCTGATCAATGACTTCACTGATCTCAGTGAATGTCTTCATAAAATCAGTCACATTATGTCATCTTTCTTCCCTTTCAGAACTAAACTAACAAAACGGAAAAATGATTTCCCATCTCTTACTAGGAAATAGACGAGATTGGGATCAAAAAGGATTGAAGGAGTATCACCATTATCATGAAAATGGTTTAGATCACAATCAACTGGCATTGGAATTGAATTGAACACATACAGTTGGACCTATATAGCAGTACAGTAAATATGAGACATCTAGACCAGTGAGAATCCAGAATGGATTTTTGTGACTAAGCTAAGCGCCCATGGGCGCTTATCCGGACAAGTGCCCATGGGCACTATTTCAAGGGAAGACAGTAGCATTCTCAGGTCGAGAAATATTGGCCAGGTATGTTGCTTGAATGGCACCAATGACAGTTTCGCGCACTGAAGAGCAGGTAGAGATGGTAAAAATGACTTCCCCATGGACTGAGGGGACAGAACTTGCATTCGCTTTAATCTAATCAGTGAAAATTGAAGCAAAGCAACATGAAACTGACCATGAACATATGTTAGCATTAGTGTTGAAATGGATTCGAATGCTTGGCCTGATTGATGGTGAAAAAATCACTTTGATTTATAGCTAATTGCTTTCTGAAGTCTATCGCAGACAGTCGGCCAGTTGGTTGAACACGTGGACTGATGGTATCAATGTGAGCAGAGGAAAAGAGATTTAAAAAAAGAGTCCCATTTAAAAGCAGAGACCATATCCGAAAAAACTGCACTTAAGTTTCTTATATCCTTGGATTGGATCCATTACAAAATCAAATTAAAAAAACCTGACAAAAGAAGATACCGATTTCATAAATCTATAATTGTATAAATTAATAAATTTTACCAATTCAAAACATTTATTAAATCCATAAATGGCAATGCAAATTTGATTTTTTGTGGGTCTGCTATTAAGCTTTGTATGAGAAATTTCCAGGAGAACATGTAGCTTGACCTATGTGTCCAAAATGGAGTTACCGACAGGGTCGAGTGAGCAAAATTCAGCACTCGAAGATTATCAAGTCACATTCCTTTATCATTTCACAGAATGTGGCTTAATCAACTTGGATGGAAAGTTGCAAGCAAAATTCTAACAAAATCGAGAGCAATCCATGAATATTGCTGTTGTAGATCTATATGACAAAAATTACAAGCAGGGATGCATTAAGGCTAATTTTTGAACCAACTGAATAAATAAGAGGATGTGTCGACTTTATTATCAGCAGAAACAAGAATTTCGACTGAGTGTTAAGTTGGCTCTTGAAAAATGAGCGCGAAATCATCAGAGAAATTTCATGGCCACCCATACTTTAATGAATGCAATTGCATTGAAAACCATGTCTTGTTCCTTATGAACAGACCCCTCATATAACTTCTTTTGGATGTCTGCTTACTTCATACATGTGTATCTCTCAGTATGCCTATCTGCACAATTTGTTTCAAATTTTGTTACCAATCAGAATGCGTAAAACAAAACATGTTTCACGCCTGTGACCTATGATAACATGAAATAATGGTGACCTGTACAACGTAATTTTGCTTGAAAACATACAAAAATGTGACTGTGACCAAAATAGGGTTACAATCTTCGTTATAAATGGGACGGAATGGGATCAGTCTTGGTTTAAAGATATCACAATCGTATACATATCTTTTTCTTAGAATTCAATTCGATTTTGTTGTGTCGGAGTACAGAATCCATGCAGATACTAATCAACTATTAAGCCAGTTAAGATTTTGAAACAACAAGACATCGTATTTGGCAACATCTCATTGGCCGCTCAAGATTTAAATCCTTCATGATGAATGCTTTTAAATATTTTGCTGAGGCGACTAAGACATACAAATCACAATTTGTGCCTATATTTGTGCGCGTGTTCTCAATTTCAAAATAATCCTTTTCACTCGCAGTATCTGCTTGCCTAGAAATATTTTGCTCAAATGTAACACAAAATTCATTTCTTGGTCTATACTATCAGATAAACGACTAAAGAATCAAAGACGATGATGCGTTTGTTCATTTGGGGAATAACTGCTTTGATGGTGGCTTCAGAAGAGCCGGACTATGTCCCCACATCTCACGAAAAGGCAAGAGTTTCAAAAAGAATATTGTTGATATTTTATGAATTCTTTCTCAACTTTCCAGCATTAATAAAATATAGGCAACTGGCCTTCGTGGTGCAACTAAAAACCCCGTGACAATTGGTGATGTCTCGGAGCGTATGTTGAAGACCCGGCTATCTGAAACAAGCTACCAGACAATGTCATCTACTGCTGCTGCCGTTTCATCGAATGGATCAGATGTAGTAAAGCGTGTTATAATCAAATATAAAGCAAACTCCAAAAGCGCCTTTCGTGAAAAAGTCAAGGCATCAGTAACAGCGGGTTCTGCAGCATTAGAATACGATTTCGACCAATTTGATTCGGTAGTATTGACCATGCCCCAGGCTAGATTGGACAACTTAAAACAAGATGCTTTAGACATGATTGAATCAATTGAAGATGATCCCATTCGTGAGCCAATATTTGATTCAGTTGAAGACACGCTAGATCAATATCACAGAAACTTGGCTCAGGTTACTCCTTATGGAGTTGACATGGTTCAGGCACCGTTGATGTGGGCCAAAGGCTTCACGGGAACTGGAGTTAAAGTTTGTATCATCGACAGCGGCATTGATAGCTTGCATCCAGACTTTGGCTCAAGCAAAATCAGTGGTTTGGCCAATTCAAAACTGCCTTGGAATGTCGATGGATGCAAACACGGAACTCATGTTGCAGGAACAATTGCAGCAAAAAATGATGGAGGTGGTGTGGTTGGAGTTGCCTACAATTCGAACATTTATATCGTTAGAGTTTTTAGCAATAGTTGCTCTTGGGCTTATTCATCAACCTTGGCTTATGCTGCAGACCAATGTCGTTTGAACGGCGCCAAAATTATTAGTATGAGTCTTGGTGGTAGTAGCTCAACGAGTTTGGAGTCCAATACATTTTCAAATTTGGCCAACACATATGACATTCTTTCTATTGCAGCTGCAGGAAACAGCGGTAAATCAGCATACAGCTATCCAGCATCATACTCGTCTGTCATGTCTGTAGCTGCAGTGGATTCTAGTGGTGCGAGGGCATCCTTTTCCACATACAATAATGCAGTGGACATCTCAGCACCTGGAGTCTCTGTGCAAAGTGTGTTATCTGGTTCTAGAGTCCAAAATAACTTGCTCACTTATTCAGGTACATCCATGGCAACGCCTCATGTTTCTGCATGTGCAGCACTATTGAAATCGGCAGTGCCGTCAGCCACCATGAAAAACATCAGAAAAGCAATGGAGGTGACTGCTCTTGACAAAGGAACTACAGGGTATGATGTTTACTATGGACATGGCATCGTTCAGGCATCGAAAGCATATAATTGCTTGAGAGGCGCGATAAGTTGCAAGCTAGTATGACACATGATACGTTGAAAGAAAAGGTATGGTGCTTGAAATATTGTGTCGTTTCAAATGGGTTTTGGTCTGTCATATTGAGGTCAATGATAGCCGTTAGGTTGCTCGAAATTCCTTATCAATGCTCTGTATCGGTCGCGCAGTCTAAAAGATACGTATATGTAAAACTACTTAATTAATGCGAGATTTCTCATGTTTGAGCAATGAAAAAAACCAACTCATGAACAAGTATACAATTGCCCTTAAGCGATGTAAATCTCTGACAACCGTTGTGACAGAGCCACAATTTTTTTCAAGTGATGAATCATCTGGCCAAAATATTCAATTATGTAAATGTTACACGCGGGATACGTCGTTCCAGTGCCTATTTCTAAAGCTTCTACCGGTAGTCCATTGAACATTATGAACATTGACAAACTTTTGTATGTGCGCGAGTTGAAAAAGTTTGAGGTACATTTAAAACCCGTTCACTAATCTTGGATGAATTGCCAATAATTTTTATCCGACGCTAAAATTTATTCACATATGTTTCATTAATTGACAAAAATCATCCAACCAACGAGCCTGTCGAAATTCCTAATATCTAAAAGACAAGGCTTCATGCAACCCAAAACAAACTATATGAAACAAAACCCTGCACTTAATATATCAAAAGTATCTAAAATAGAAGATCTAAGAAGTATTACTTTCAAGTGACAAATAATTGAACTCATCAGCATATCAATGCACTCTGGATTGATGTACTTTCAAGAACTTACTTTGCTAGGAGACACAGATTTCCCAACAAATTTGTATTTCTCTAAAATCCTGTTATTCCTCGAGAATGGATTCAACAAACAAAATCGACCGAGTCTAAAATTATGCAGTCCAATGAAATGACAAAATAAACAAACCATGGTGTGTAGTTCTTGCTGTATGTATTGAATATGAGAGATTCTTAAAATAGAATTCCACTAAAACATGAAATCGATCAGTAGAAGTGAGCATTGAAGTTACTTGTATCACAAATCACGGATTTACTCCATAAAAAGTCGCACTTTTGATAAAATAATAGCTTGAATCCGTCAAATAACAAATCAATTCGGCTTTCTGCTTTATAGTGTGGATTAAATCTTATTAATCAATGAAAAAAATCATAAATTGACAATACAAATGTGAAGAGTGAGCCAGGCAAGGTGGAGATTACATGAATAAAAGAATGGACGTACCCAAATTATTCAGGGGAGTAGAATTCACAGTTTCAAGGAATGGTCCTGATCCTTACCTAAAAGCTATGGAGAAACTGGAGTTGAACGTGTTTACTACATACAAGCACAGCAGTGACATCATTAAATGCCTGAAGCATCACAAATTTATCACCATTGATCCAGAAAGAGATGTGGAAAATTCGAGCCAACAATGTTACCAAGTGTAAGGAGTTACTAGAAGCCAACCTAGAGGCTTTGTATGCCATTTTAATATATATGCAATCCAGTACCTACAGACCAAGTCATAAACAGTGAAGATTATGATGACATAGATGACAAACAAGATACCTTAGTTTTTAGTTAAGAAAATCATGAAGTCAAATAGTGATGACAACGCCCAAATGGGTTATAATCAGGTCATGGAAATCAGCACATACTAAAACTTCAACAAGAGCATCAAGAAGCCTACAAGAGTACCAGCACCAATTCATTGCATATAGAAAGGTGTGTAAGCAATTGGGGATTGAGATGGTTTTTGAAGACCTCATACAGAGCATATTTAAGAGACTTAAAATGATATGGATGAAAAAAGAAAGAGGCAAAAATGCTATTGAGGAACATTATGCCATCCTTTCATATGTGGAGCTGACAAGTCAAATATGGAAAACTCATGAGGATATGAAGAATGACATCCTTAACAAAAAAGATCCTTTCCAACATCAGTTGCCGATGCATGTCGACGAAAGGCACTAACCTACCTGTGATGAAACAAGAAAATTCTGACAAGGAAGACTGCCAAGTCAGTGGATCTGATGACATTGATGTTGGCTAAGACAAAGATGAAGAAATTCCAAGCTAGAGTTACAATAGCGATGAAAAGAGTACTGGGAAAGACCTGGGAATACTATAAGACGAAACAAGTGACAAGGATGATAACAGTGAACTGTTCTCTGATGAAGACTATGACAGCTTTGCATTTGTACCAGATGGGATTGTATGGAATCTGAATAACAAGGCAGGTATTCCAGGCAGCTGGATACTACTGAACAGCAAGTCAACTGGCAAGCTACTCAAGAATATCCATGATGCAAAAAGCATCTGACCTTTCTCTGTAATGCTGGGATGATGACTGTAAGCAAGATGGGAGATCTAAAAGGATAATACAGGGCATTATGTTACAACCCATAAGGAATTGCATACATTCGAACTCTAAACAAGGTGAAGGACAAGTAGTGTGTAACCTATTACAGTGCCACTAATGATGGTTTTGTATTACACAAGAAGATTTTACTAAGCATGTATCTGCACCTTCTAAGAAGGGGCTGTTTTATTTGAATATGAGTGATGAAGATGCGGCCATGCTCGTTACCACAGCAGAAGAGAATAAACTAATTACAAATTTAGACATGTTTCCTTAGCTAAAAATGCATGTACTTCGCAGAACATCATCATTAGGCCTTGCTCTAAATGCTTTATTCAACATCTTGACAAGAACTGCATTTCGCACTGCCCTGTGACTAACAAGTCATCTGTAACACAGAAGACATTTTGAACGCAGAAGACATATTTTGACCTTATGTGGGATAAATCAAGGGAAGACCTACAGGTATGAGCCAGGAACATGTGACGATCACAAGACACGAACCCTAAATACTGGAGAGACATGGAAATTTAGTACTGGCAATTGACTACCTCTCACAATTTACACTTTGGATGGCAGAACTCATCTTGAACATGAAAAAAGTGGATTATCAAATATATTGAACAAGTAATACAAGAATAGCACGCAAGAGGATTTAAAGTACATACATCTTAGTAAATGGGCAATTCAAGCATGTACAACAAATTATCGAGGCAGAAGGAATCAACAGAAATATAAAGGTACATAAGAATTTTCAATGAAAGGGTATGGATTATTGCAACAACTATGACCTTTAAAAGGTACCCACCAAGACTGATTGTGGAAATGGTAAACAGCCACGTGTTCTGGCTTAACAGTTTTCCACATTGTGACCACGTACATACACCAATCAACCCTAGAAAGGACAACACAAACATTACAACAAGGACTGTAAAATCGGATTTGGTAAATATTTGCAAGTACATATTAAACACGACAATTCCTTAGAACCCAGAAAATCTGGCGCCATTGTACTGCAACCCTTGGGCGATGAGCAAGGAGGACAATATTTCCTTAGCCTGCATACAGGGAAATGACATCATCAACACAATCCGCCAGATGGCAGCCGCATTAAAATAAGCAGTGGGTCTATCCTTTACAGAGGCATATACTTAGAGATGACAAAGACAAATCAGAAAGAATTGAAGAAGAAAAATACATGAACAGATCATCAATAAACACAACCAAATGCAATACAGGCAAATACATGTGTGGAAGAAGTAATGCCAGAGGCAATCACAGGAGTGGGAGAAGTACAAGGCTAATCACAGGAGTGGAAGGGGAACCCAAACTGAAGGCCAAGGTGATGCAATAGCAGAAGACCAGACAGGCATAGATTCACATTCTGCCATTGTGTGCCACATCCAAGAATCTGATGATGACTTGATTGCCATCAAAGATAAATCACCAAACAATATCATAACAATATGCAATTTGAATACAGTGACTCGATAAACAATCGCGCACAGCAAATTAAACTACAATATCTAATTTTCTAAAAGGAAAAGAGGAACCTTAGTATAAAGGCATACAGGTGTGCAGACGGACAACCACAATGACAATATACAAGCAAAGAAGACACAAGCTTGTCAACAGTATCTATTGAGGCAATGGTGTTCTCATGTGCAATAGATGCAAATAAGGCATGTACCTAGTAATATCCATACCAGCGGCTTTATTGCATTAAGACATCGATGACAATGTGCACATGCTACTGGAAGGTATGATAGTGGAAATGATCACGAAATTAGAACCAACAATACACAACAAACACTTCTGTAACAATAAGCAAGTAAAAACAATGCTATATGGCAAATGCGAAAGGTATTATATGGCACATTATAAGCAACCAATAATTCTGGAAATTACTATCTGAAACACTGCAGAAGCGGGATTTTAAATAAAATGAATGTGACAAATTAGTAGCAAATGCAAGAGAAGGAAAGCAGTTCATGATCAAATAGCATCTGGATGACCTAAAAATATCACATGTCACCAAAAATGTGGTAGAAAACTTGAATTGCAAATTTTCAAAAGAAATTACCTAACAACAGATTGAGGAAAAGTCCTAGAATACCTAGGCATGACAATAGAACACCAAGAACCAGGAAATGTAAAATTCTCCATGTAAGCCTATATCAAAATATGTTAAATGAATTACCTCAAGGAATAGAAGGTATTGTCAAGACACCTGCTGCCAACCATCTATTCAATACGAATCCGAAAAGCTAGGTAGAAGCTTTCAGAGACCCAAGGACAAATAATTCCACAGCATACTATATCTATGTAAATGAGGATGACAAAACATACAGACAACAGTAGGATTCCTATGTATAAGAGTAAAAGAGCCAGAAAAGGATCACTACAAGAAACTAACAAGAGTAATCCAGTACATCAGGACACAAAGAAACTGATGCTGAACATTGAACACAATGACAACCCTAAGTCATGGGTAGACAGCTCATATTTCATACATCCAGACATGAAAAGCCATACAGGCATATACATGAAGATTGGAAACTGTGCCACAGCTCGAGGGAAGAAAAACTCATGAGAATTGATGAAGCCATGCCACAAGTAATATGGACAAGACATTTCTGGTATCACAAGGCATATTCATACCTATGACAACAATATACCAGGATAACAAAATCACAATATTATTGGCCAAAAACTGAAAAACCTTCAGCTGAAAGAGAACACAACACCTAAATGTCAGATGTTTATTGTTACGAACAGAATTAAGAAAGTAGAGGTCAAGGTGGCATTCTGCCCAATGAACAACCTGTCAGCAGACCTTTTCACAAAACCACTACAGGGCAATAAGTACATTTAGAAAAATGCAGAATACAATCCTAAATCAGCCCAACTCCAAAAGATTGGTGAAGTGCACAGGAGTTTGTTGGAAAAAGATTAAACTAGGAAGTGAGAAAGATACAAGGTGCGCGAGCAGATGTGCAAAAACTCGAAGCAGATGTGCAAAAAGATACAAAAATGAAAGGACAAGAAGATAAGAAACTTAAGGACTGAAAATCGCCATTTTGGAATAATTGGAAAAATCACGATTAAATACTAAAATAACAAACAAAAATAATTAGCACTGGACATGGGCTAACTCATAGTTTTTAATTTATCAAACTCGGTAGATCTAGCTGTAGAATTAACAGGTGGTACTTCATCGACTTCTAAAAAAATACATTTTCATATTTGGCCAACAAATTTTGACAGTCTGTCCATTGCGGCTGTATGAAACAGCAGAAATCTCGCTTATGGCTACCCCGTATCGTAAACATATGTCATTTCTGTTCAGCTTAAAAATCTTATAGCAAAATTATTTTTTTGGAGAATCAAGACATTTTGGGGTGGTCTATAATGCTGATTACAGATTGGCTAACCTGGCGGTTTC
>Ga0209277_10001192_pt1 | contig 12868 bp, 10 predicted proteins | sample JI81AbrownDNA_FD_187503 | JGI IMG/M metagenome (GOLD analysis project Ga0209277, IMG submission 187503) | Wastewater effluent complex algal communities from Wisconsin, to seasonally profile nutrient transformation and Carbon sequestration -... | ecosystem: Engineered > WWTP > Effluent > Algae... | reverse complement strand
GCGACCGAAAGGACATAGAAACCAAACGAGATACGGCCTGGCGGAATTTTGAGGAGGCTAGACGAGCCATTGATATCGAAAAAGATAAATTTTTAGAGGAGATGGAGGGTAGGGCCAGGCTCAATGCCACTGAAAAGATACTCTTTGAATGTGTGGTGGAAATAAGATGAAAGTTCAGAAAAACCGACAAAAATTGCACAATATAGAATTTTACTCTTGCTTCCAGAAAGTAAAACCCGATCGTATATGTAGCATACCTGCCAGGCCTCTGAATGTAAGCCCAAATTGGCAGGTCTTTTGCCCTTTCTGGAGCACTGGGCAATGATCTACGAAAAACAAGCCCTCACTTACGAGGAACAAGCCAACCAAATTCTGAGTCGTGGAATGGAAGCTGAGAAATCTACATTGATAGGTTTGTTGCAGCAAGTGAGCTACTATCGACTGAGTGGCTACTGGTTCCCCTTTCGAAAATACCAATCGGAACTGTTCAAGGATGGGACTTCCCTAAAAACCATTCATGATCGGTATCTCTTTGATCGTCATCTAAGACTTTTGGTCCTGGACGGAATTGAGAGAATCGAAATTGCCATACGAACGGATATTACATACCAACTAGCGCACTTTAACGGGGCTTTTGGATATACGAGTGCAAATTCATTTCCGCGTCTTGATCATTTCCAATTTACAACATTGCAAGAAGAGTTTCGAAAAGAATACTCAAGAAGTAAAGAGACCTTTGCATCCCATTTTCAGAGTAAATATGGTGACGTGCATGATAGCTTACCTATTTGGATGACAACAGAATTGATCAGCTTTGGGACATTGTTTACGATGTTCCGAGGTATTCCCATTCCGCTTTCCAAAGCGATCGCTAAAAAATATGGAATTGCTGAACCAGTACTTTTATCTTGGTTAGGTAGCTTGAACACAATACGAAATATCTGTGCCCATCATGCAAGGCTCTGGAATCGCGAATTAGGATACAAACCTATGCTTCCCAATAAAGATGAGGATTGGAAAGTTCCAATAGTAATCCAATCCAACAAAATTTTTGTTATCCTTTGTATCCTTCAATACATGCTGAACTTTGTAGCACCCAATAGCCAATGGAAGTATCGTTTTCTTGAACTTCTCAATCAGTATCCAGAGATCCCGATTCGAGAAATGGGATTTCCAGAAAAATGGAAACAGGTATCATTTTGGAAGCTAGAAAACCAAACCTGAAATTATATAAGAGGACCTACCCAAATGACAAACGAACAACCACCAAAACTCCCTCTCACTTCCCACAACCTAACCGATGACAGGCTCTCTTCTTTGAAACAGATCCTCCCCGAAGTCTTCAGCGAGGGGAACTCCATCGACTGGGAAAAACTCCGCTTAACGCTAGGTGAGAACCTCGAAAACGAAGACCCCAAAGAACGCTTTGGCCTGAACTGGCCCGGGAAACGAAATTGTTTCAAGGCCATCCAATCGCCGACCACGGCGACTCTCCTTCCCGACCGCAGTGAATCCGTGGACTTTGATACCACAGAAAATCTCTACATCGAAGGGGACAATTTGGAAGTATTAAAAATCCTCCAAAAGTCCTACCTCGGCAAAGTTAAGATGATCTATATCGACCCGCCTTACAATACAGGCAATGACTTTGTCTATCCCGATGACTATTCCGAATCTCTCAAAACCTATTTGCAATACACAGGACAACTCGATGCCGAAGGTAGGAAGTTTTCGAATAACAACGATACAATGGGAAGATTCCATTCCAAGTGGTTGAATATGATGTATCCAAGGTTATTTTTGGCGAGAAATTTACTGCGGGAAGATGGGTGTATATGCGTCATGATAAGTGATGTTGAGTATTCAAATCTGAATGATATTTACGGTCAAGATAACTACATAAATACGATAAATGTACTTACTAAAGTATCCGCTGGAGCATCAGGCGGTGGTGAAGATAAAAAGTTAAAAAAGAATATCGAGTATATTTTGATTTATGCCAAAAATTCAAATGAGTTTACCACATTAACACACTTATATAGCGGCGAACCTATCGCAAAAGTCATTAAAGAAATGAAAGAAGATGGTGAAAGCTGGAAATACACTCGGATTCTTAAAAATTTTAATCAAAGAGAATTGGTTGGTGAAACGAAGGACGGATCTGGTGAGATCATCAAAGTTTATCGGCATAAAAGTTACGAGATGCTCCCTATTGCACCAGAAATTAAATTAGAAATCCAAAATGGAGCGAAGGAAGAGGAAGCAGTAAATAAAATATATAGTCAATATTTTGAGAGTATCTTTAGAGACACTAATGCGCAATCATCTATTCGAACGAGGGTTATGGACTATTTAGGAGAAGAGGATGGCTTGTTTAGTATTGACTATGAACCACGATCAGGTCGGAACAAAGGTCAGATTACTACGGTTTATTATAAAGGAGTCAAGAAAGATCAGATTGCTTGGCTTAAGGATATTTGTGAAAGAAGTGATGGTATTATCATAAAAAAGGAAAAGCTTGGAACACTTTGGGATGATATTGATTATAACAATGTAGGAAAGGAAGGAGATGTTCCGTTTCCAAATGGGAAAAAACCGATTCAATTGATCCAAAGATGTATCGATCTAGTGAATGACAAAGATTGCCTAGTTTTGGATTTTTTTTCTGGTTCAGGATCTACAGCGCATGCAGTAATGGAACATAATAAAAAAGATAACGGTAGAAGGAAGTCGATAAGTGTGCAGTTACCTCATGTTATCGATGAAGATGATGAAACAATGGAGAGTGTAGTTCAATTTTGTCGCGAACAAAATATAAAACTAACCATTGCCGATATCGGTAAGGAACGCATCCGTCGGGTGATCACCAAACTGAAGGCGGAAGCGGAATCTAAGGCGAATGCAGAGACAGACAAAGCTAAGAGCAAATCAAAGAAGGATTCTGCCTCAGAACCGAGTCTTGGGATGAAAGTGGAGGCGAAACAAGGGAAAGCGGTTGTAACTAAAGATCTCAGCTAACGGATGATAAGTTAATGGGGGGGGTACAGACTCGCCGCGTAAGACTCAAGACCTGGGGTTTCGCGTTTTCAAACTTGCCCCAAGCAATTTTCCGATCTGGGATGGGAGTGTGGAAAAGACCAAGGAGGCCGTCGAGAAGGCCATCAAGTATGACCAGCCTTCGTTACTCAGTTCGAATCCGTTAGCGGGAACGGAAGAGGCCGTACTTTTTGAGGTGTTGCTAAAATCGGGGTTGGAGATGGCTTTAGCGAACAAAGAAATCACCTGTGAATCGATAGATGGACAAAAAGTTTTTATAGCTCTTGGAATCGCCTATTATGTCCTAGGAAACCACCATTCAGACAATGTGTTCAGAGAAATTGCCAAACGAAAGCCGGAAAGAGTGATTGCTAGCGAGAAAGGTTTCGTTGGCAATGATGCCCTAAAGGCAAATACAACCACACTCTTTCGGCAAATGGATTCGGTTAAATTTGAGGTAGTCTGATATGAGAATCCAGTTTCAAAGCCTCGCTTACCAAGAATTGGCTGTCCAATCGGCACTCGATATTTTCAAAGGGATTGAAGAAAATTCTGCGGGTCTTCAAATTGCATTAGCAGGGAGAGAAGGAACGCTTCGTCAAACAGAATTCGGATTTGGAAATAGTCTACCTTTGAATCGAACTTCTATATATGAAAACTTAAGAAAAGTCCAGGTTAAAAATGATCTGGAAGTCACACCCGAATCAAGGTTTGAAGTGAATGGGTTACGTTTTACCATCGAGATGGAGACGGGAACCGGAAAAACATTTGTTTACCTACAAACCATATTAAGATTACATAAAGTGTATGGTTGGACAAAGTTTATCATTGTCGTTCCTTCCGTTGCGATACGAGAAGGCGTATTGCAATCGCTTAAAATGCTATCACCTTATTTTCGTTTAGAGGAAGGCGTCCCCTTAGAACACGGAAGTAGCTACCAACTTTACCAAGGCTCCCGTCCAACAGACTTAAGAAATTTTGCCTTATCGCCTAGTCTTCAAATTCTTGTAATGAATATCCAGGCATTCAATAGTGAAAATGCGATCATTCGTAAGGAACTTGAATCATTCCAGGGCAATCGACCTTTGGACTACATTTTAGAAACTAAGCCCATTTTACTAATAGATGAACCGCAAAAAGTGGATAGCTCTGATTCAGGGAAGGGAAAGGAAGCATTAGCAAGTTTAAATCCATTATTTCAACTTCGATATTCGGCGACCCATAAAGAAGATTATAATAAAATATTTCGTTTAGGTCCAGTGGAAGCGTTCCAAGAAAAATTGGTAAAAGCCATTCAAGTGAGAGATTTACAAGTCACAGGGTTTGAAAATCATCCTTACATGAAATTAATTAAAGTAGATCGCTCCAAGACGGGCTCATTTTCCGCGCAACTTGAGTTAAATGTATATGAACTAACGAATGTAAAAAAGAAGAAAGTAACAGTGAGGACTGGAGATCGTTTATTTGATAAGACGGGTAACAATTCATTATATGAAAACTATATAGTAGCGAGTGGAATCTCAACAGAGCCAGGAAATGAGTTGGTCCCTTTTACTAATGGACTCGAACTGAAGCTAGGTGAGGCATTGGGTGGAATGACAGATGTTATTTTGGAAGAAAGGATTCGCGAAACGATTTTAGCTCATTTTGAAAAAGAGAAGACATTAAAAGAAAAGGGAATCCAGGCAAAAGTCTTATCTCTTTTTTTTATAGATCGAGTTGCCAATTATAAGCAATGGGATGATCAGGGCAATGAAATCCAAGGCAAATACTTTCAAATGTTTATTAAGCATTATGAAAATATCGTGAATAATCCAAAATTTGAATCATTGCTTAAATTTCCTGTGGATAAAGTGCAGAATGGCTATTTTTCCGGGGACAAAGGCAAGAAATGGAAAGATACGGGTGGTGAAACGAAAGATGACGAAAAAGTCTATGATCTGATCATGAAAGATAAGGAGCGACTCTTGGATACGAATGAGCCACTTCGATTTATTTTCTCGCATTCTGCGCTTCAGGAAGGCTGGGATAATCCAAATGTATTTCAAATCTGCACCTTGTTAGAAGCTAGTTCTGAAACGAGGAAGCGGCAACAGATTGGTAGAGGCTTGAGACTTCCTGTCGATTCTGAAGGAAGACGGATTCATGATGAAATTGTGAACAAACTAACTGTAATCGCCAGCGAATCTTACGATAGTTTTGTGAAAGGATTGCAGAAAGAGTATCAAGAAGACGGAATCGAATTTGGTAAATTGAATATTCCGCAAATCAAACGATTCATATCTAGAAAATTCCCATCGGAACAAAATTTTGATTCAGTTTCAAATGATCTTTTTCAATCGATGATAACAAATGGTTATCTGACGACAGATGGAAATTTTACAAATCAATTAGAAGATATTTTACATTCAGCTAGAGCTTCGTTAAATTTAGGTCCTGCATTTGCTGGCAAAGAAGAGGTGATAAAATCTTGGCTTTCAGGCTTGAATATTCAAAATTTTATTCGTAAAAAAGAAGATCCAATTCCTTGGAAACGAACAAAAGACAAGTATAAAAATGAAGAATTTCTTAAGCTTTGGGATTTGGTGCGTCAAAAGACATTCTATCAATTTACACTCGATCAAAATCGGTTGATTGAACAGTGTGTGCAGAAACTACATAATATACAATGTAAGCCTCCAGAAGTGATTGTCACCATTTCTGATATTAATCATTCCGTTGGCGGGCTTGCTGGAAATGTCATAAGAACCAATGAAGGTGAAGAGAGAAGTGTCGGTATACTAACGCATTCAATTCCAGATCCAGTCCGATTTTTACAAAGCAAAACAGACCTTACACGAGATACGTTGAAGGAAATTCTGTTAAAGGCAGGTTCCCTAGACCAATTTGTGAATAATCCATCGGAATACCTGCGTTTAGCTACTCTCAGAATTCAGGAAACTATTCGCAACATGGTCGTCCCTGGGATAGAATATGTACCCATACCTGGAGAGTATTGGAACCAAACTCAAATTTTCGAAGAGCAGCTAGAAACATTCAAAGACAGACTTGTTGACGTTCCCATTAAAGGCTTATTTGAAAGAATGCCTTGTGATAGCAAGGCGGAACTGTCCTATGCCAAAAGATTAGAAACAACTGAAAAGGTTATCGTCTTCACCAAAACACCTCCAAAATTTAGAATTCCCACTCCCTTGGGCGAATATAACCCAGACTGGATGGTTGTGGAAAATGATAATATTTCGGGTAGACCCATCCTAAGATTTTTTATAAAAGAAACGAAAGGATTCAAAGACATTCAATCGATCCCTAAAGATGAACGCCAAAAAATAAAGTCAGCCAATCGCCATTTTGACGTGTTAGTAGATACTTACAAAAAACGCCTCCTTGCTTCCGGAATGCCAGAAAGTGAAATTCCCGAATTTACTTTTCAGTTAGTGATAGGCGAAGGTGAAGGAAATAGCCAATTCCAAGAGATTAGTTATTTGAATCATATCGATGATTAGTTCTCTTTATTCCAATTAATGTGAAAAAGGCAAAAAGCGACATTCCTAAAGTCGAATTCGATAAGATTAAAGCCGCCAAACAGCATTTTGATGTAGTGAGAGATAGTTATGAAAAGCGTTTGGCAGAGCAAGGAAAATCAAAAGATGAGATCGGTGAATTTGAATTTAATTTGGTAACTGGAACGGGCAAAACGAGTGATGGGTTTAAGCTGGAAGAGATTTAAGAAGTAACTTCAATCCAATTGAATATTCATATGGCTTAAGTTTTTTTGAGAAAGGATACACTCGAACAGAAAGAGTCAAAATACAGTAATAAGGAATAATTAGTTCCATGAATCCTTACGAGGACTTTTTAGAAATAACTCAAGATGTATTAAAAAAGCTTGAGAGTGAGAAAGAAAGATTGGCATTAAAATTGCGTCAGCCGTATGAATATGATAAACGTGATGCGAGCAAATTTGATGCAGAGATGGATAAAACTTCAAAAGAAAGTATTGAAACTTTCTTAAAGGAGCTTCCGTTAGTCTGTGCTTATGAATATGATGATAATTTTATAATCATTCTTTGCAGAACATACACGATGCCCACAATAATGGGTTTATCAGAAAATATAAGTTTTTTATCGAAAGGTAATCCGAATTTTCAAAATTTTATTCAATTAACGCATTCAGTGGAATCGCATATTAAACGAGCCATTCATTTTGATTGTGAGAAATATTTAGGACAACCAGATCTAGTTGATTTCAAAAACTTTTCAGGGTATTTACAAACGCAGACTCATTCTGGGCCGAGCCTTCGCAATTTTGATTTTTCGTCACCTAATGGATACTTTCAACGAATTGCGAAGCAAGGTTTTGATTTTAAGAATAGGGGATTGATCAATGCCATCCAATTCAGAATCGTAAATTCATTATTACGTGAGCAGTTAGTGGTCATTGGTCCGCCAGGCAGTGGTAAATCGTTCACGCTTTTAGAAAAGTTGGTTTTCTTAAATTATTTTTTTGCAAATCCTCGAGATCAAAAATTTGTAAAGTTTGAGGAAGAGGATAGGGATTTTTTTACTAAAAGCAAATCAAAGGACGGAGTAAAAAAAGAAGTCGTATTACTTGTTCCGACTATGGAATTGAAAGCATATTATCAGAATACGTTAGAGAAAATCAAACTTGAAGAAGAGCGAGAAAATTTTCCTACTCATTACGAAATAATGGTGCTTTATGAAAAAAATGGGGAGAGTTATTTACATCGATTAAAGCAATCAGTTGAAAATTTATTAGGCAAACAACTTCATTTTATTCTGAAGATTGAAAAGATTGAGGATTATTCGTTAATTGCAGAAAAAACTGCCGAAAAATTATATGCTAAACTTAGTCATTTGATATTGAAATATAATTCTGACTCCTTGAAATCTAAAGACAAAAAGACAGATGTAGGAAAAGATAGGGTTCATGGCGACGACTTGCCAGTAGATATAATTACACTCGAATATAACGAATTAAGTAAAATCATTTTATCTCTGAAGGAGACAAGCTCTTTCAGCGATGAATGGCTGATTAAAGAGTTATTAGAATTTTCCATTCTTTTGATACAAAATCATATAAAAGAAGCCGAATCGGGTAAGCTGATTATCTCGTTTGCTGATTTTACAAAAATTTGTATCGTTTTGATTGAACTACAATCGGTGATGAGGCGATTTCAAATAACTTTTACTGGGTTTGATCAGTTTGTAAAGACAATACCAACCCACATTATTATTGATGAATTTAATGCATTAGATTACTCGGTTATTTATTTATTCAAATATTTAGCAGAAAGATTTAACTTTGGACTTACGTTAGGAGGTGATTTTAATCAAGCATCCGTTAATCTTTTGTCGGTAAAAAGTCAGATTATGGAAGGGCTTGATGAGATTTGTTTAGATACAATTTATCGTTTCAATGAAGCATTTTATGATGCTACATTAGGAAAACTTAGATCTAGAATAGATTCTAAACCGGGAAACGCGTTCAATTTTCCAAATAAAACGGAAAGTGAAAGAGTAATTTACACAAAGTCCGAGAATTTAGTCTTTGATTATCAATGGTTTGCAAAGCAAATTTATTCCCTCCGTCTGAATAGACCGGAATTCAGGTCTTTTTCTATCGTCTGTATTTCATTTTCGAATAGGTTTCGAGATTTCAGCACCGCATTTGACATCATCTCAAAGAAAATCAGGGAGTATGACTTAGATGTAGCTATTTTTAATTCAATTAGGAATCTCCATTTTTCTCCAAATAAAATATATGTGAAAAACTTTGATGATATAAAGGGTATCGAAAGCGATATACTGATCATCGACGTGCCAGATGCAGAGTTTCCGTTAGATGAAGATTTTTTGAGGAATATGTATATTGCGTTCTCACGAGCTCGTCATTATTGCATTTTATCTTGCAGTAAACAAATTCTTGATTTTCTTGATATAGATACGGAAGAAATGATTTAATGTAATCGTTCCGAATTACTATTGTGTCAACTCTAAGGGCCATCCAACCCACCTCATACGTCCACATTAAAAAATCCTAATTGTCCCTTCAAAGGTATGAATCGTTTTTCTTCGGATTATTCACTACAAATCCATACTCACCTCGAAACCATTTGGACTTCGACTTTTCCACGCTATCAACAATCTCTGCTTCTCCTACGATGCCTCCTAGCTCAAAATCATCGATGGGTGGAAGTTTTATCTTATCCTTTTTGATTACATCATAATATGCTTCAGTTTCAAATTTCTTAGATTCATTCAGTTTAAAACTATTTTTCAAGCCTAGGTTGAATCAATCTATTGATGGAGTTCAGAAATTGCGGTCTTATACACCTACCTCTAACCCAGGACGTGAACGAAAAAATAGGAAATGGGGAAATAAATCGGGCAAGGATCAATTACTTGTATTAGAACAAAGTCTTTGTCATTTATAAAGCCCGCGCCCGGATAGCAGCGGAAATCCTTTGCGTAAGCAAAGATTGGAGCGAATAGCCGGATAGGCGCCACCCCTAATTTGTCCGACCCTTAATGTATAATATCATTATCATGGAAAAAACAATAAATCATAGAGGCATATTCATCGTTCTCGGGATAGTTTCGATGTTTTCTTTTTTATGTTCGAGTCCGAACGATAGAGGAGAACCTGTTAGGAGCGTCCAGAATCGAAATGGTGAGTTCCATCGTGCTATAAACGAGGATTCAATCGATATTCATGCCCTAAATGCGCCTCCAGATGCAGAGAAGCATTTGGACGATCTTGTTATCTACCTCACCGAACCTTTTAAAAATGATAGGGACAAGGTCAGAGCCATCTTCCGTTGGACGGCCGATCGCATTGCCTATGATTGGAAGTCATACCTTTCCGGAAAATACAAAGCATCCGACGCGAATTCGGTTCTCAAAACGCGCCTTTCCGTCTGCGAAGGATACGCAAATTTATTTACGGCAATGGCAGAGAAAGCAGGAATCGAGAGTGTCGTCGTTTCCGGTTTTTCGAAAGGTCTTGGGTATTCCCCGAATCAAAAATTTAAGGTGCCTGATCATGCTTGGAATGCAGTGAAACTTGATGGAGAGTGGCACTTGCTTGATGTTACGTGGGCATCGGGTGGGATTGAAAATAATTCGTTCCAGAAAGTCTACAATGATTATTACTATCTAACACCTCCCGAACAATTTATAAATGATCATCTGCCGGCGGACAAAAAGTGGCAACTATTGTCTCGACCCATCTCCGTTAATGACTTTAAATCAGCGGTAAAAAAACACTCCGAATTTTACAAGTTGGGAATCAACGAATTATCACCAAATTCGGATACTTTAAAAGCAAATGATTATCTGGAAATTGAAATAGGCGGGCCGTCCAGTCTTAACTTTTTGGCTGATCTCAATAAGTCACATGATTATACGTTCGTGGAAAGACTTGGAACAAGTCACAAAATACTTGTTCTGTCACCCGGACGTGGTAAGTATGAGTTAAATATTTACGCGAAGCATTCTTCCGAACAAGAATCTTATCCTGCAATTCTTTCCTATACGATTCATTTTCAAAAAGGTAAGGTGAGAAATCAATTTGTCAAAGTTTACTCGGGCAATTTTTATTTGTTCTCTCCGAAGCAACGCTTTCTCAGTGAAGATTACACTTATGATTTTCAAATAGAAGTTCCACATGCCCTGGAAGTGGCATTTATCGATAGTTATGGGAAATGGAAACGATATTCTCGTGGATCAAATGATACGTTTTATATTAGAGACAGTTTTCCACGCGGGAAACTTACCATTAACGCAAAGTATGGAGAGGGGAGTTGGCCCACCTTAGTCGAGTATATCGTAGAATGAAAAGTCAGAATAAATACACTTTCTTTTTCGGAGTATTCTTGTTAGGCCTAGTTCTTGGCATATTTGAATACTTCAAGAAACTTGATTACTGCCTGAGCCCGCAGGTTTGTTTTGATCAGAGGTTGCTAAGCATTCCAATTGCGATTTTCATTCTCTGGTTTGTTTCTAGATCAAAATGGATCGCTAGAATATTTGATTGTATCTTTCATCAGAATCCAAAGCAGGTGATTCGGGAAGATTTAAATCAAATGGCGCATGTTAAAACCAATGAATCTTATTCGCGGGAAACACTCGGACGAATTCAATACAAACGTCTATTCTCTAAATCAATCAAATCACAAGAAAATGCTAGAAAAATTTTTTGGTGGGATTACTCGGCTGAGTATATAGTTGGGCCTTGGGTAATTATTTCACTGCTTATCTTGATGCCACGAGTTAGGATCACGGGTAGGTTGGTCGGGCTGCTACTGGGCATAGTCCTTACAAATGCTTTGTATTTTTCCTGGATCACCTTTGACTACTGTCTACCGTTGAGCATGCATCAGACGGCAATGACAATTGGTGCAGGTTTTCTACTTCTCTTCGTTTTTTCCTTTGCTTTCCTGCCTTTCATATCCCACTTCGCGTTGATGGGTATGTTGATTTGCCTCGTAGGGGTCACGGGATACTTTATGGATACGGTTCAGTTCATGGGTTGGATGACGTTATTTGGCCCATTATTCCTGGACTTTCTTTATCCTTGGACAGTGCAAAAATTCGGAAAAGACAAATTAGAAATATGAGCTTATTAAGTGGAAACTAACAAGTCGCATACTTTGGAAAATGTTTTTGCCGCTATATCATTAATCGAGGAAATTAATTTGTAAAAAGCCTGTTACCGTACTAAGAAGGATACCCTTCGACGACATTGGGTCGGCGTTCATGCAGAACAGGCTAGATATGATTTAGACTCGACTCTTTAGAATGCCAACGGTTTTTAATTACAAATGAAATCTGATCTATGGTAGCCTATCCACCCCACCTTAAACCTCTACATTAAAAAATCCTAACTGTCCCTTCCAAGGTATGAATCGTTTTTTCTTTGCATTCTTCAATACAAATCCATACTCACCTCGAAACCACTTGGATTTAGAATTCTCAACACAATCAACTAACTCAACTTCTCCAACAATCCCACCTGTTTCCACCTTATCTAAAGGTGGCAGTTTGATTTTCAATTTCTTAATCACATACTCATAATCTTCTTTATCGATTTTCTTTCCAGCATGGATTAAAATGCGACCGCGAACTTTCGTCGGCCAGCTACGATTTTCTACGTCTTTATATCCATTTACGATTAAATAAGCCCAGGGCTGACGAATGCTGATTGCTTTCACGGATTTAGATTTATTTTTCTTTATCATATTTATTTTTCTTTCTTTATCATTTCTTTTAATGGAGATTGAGCGAACTCTTTCAGTTCAGATAAAATTGAGGGATTGTGCGCGTTGTACCCCCTATACTCTCGTTCTTTATGGATCAATTTCAAAAGTTCGGTGTTATTAATTATCTCTTCTGAGAGAGGATACACTTTTAGCGTATAATCTATCTTTCTCCATTGGAGACGATCACTTAGTAACAGTAAGGGCTTTTTTTTCTCAAATCTAAATCGCAGAATCGAACTCAACGGAAGACTGAGAAAATCGATTCTACTCAGATGAGAAGAAAAGTAAGGAAAGCTGATTGTTTTTGGAAACTTCGAGAGCGATTTGTATTCTGATTCATTTATCGCCAAATCAAGGACTGCAGGCTCTCCACCTGGCCATTCAATGATTATTGGTTTCATTTTTCGATTTTTCGCATAATGGAAGAGCAGTGCAGAGACAGTGTAACGATGACAATGAAAACTATGGCCTTCTCTTGGATTTAGGCAGGAGCAAAAAAAGATCGTCCTTTGCTTCTTTTGGAATCTTTCGAGTATTATATCTAATAATGC
>Ga0209277_10001191_pt1 | contig 12874 bp, 10 predicted proteins | sample JI81AbrownDNA_FD_187503 | JGI IMG/M metagenome (GOLD analysis project Ga0209277, IMG submission 187503) | Wastewater effluent complex algal communities from Wisconsin, to seasonally profile nutrient transformation and Carbon sequestration -... | ecosystem: Engineered > WWTP > Effluent > Algae... | reverse complement strand
CTCGCCCATGTCGAGCAGGAAAATTTCGCCGCCGCTGGCGAGACTCCCGGTTTGGATCACCAGTTGCACCGCTTCGTGGATGGACATGAAGTAACGGGTCACTTCCGCGTCGGTCACCGTTACCGGACCGCCTTGCGCGATCTGCTCCTTGAACAGCGGGATGACCGAACCGGACGAGCCAAGCACGTTGCCGAAGCGTACGGCGCAGAATCGCTGGCCGGTAGCGCGAGCGGCAGCTTGACGGGCACAGCCCTGGACGACAAGCTCTGCCCAACGCTTGCTTGCTCCCATGATGTTGGTCGGGCGCACCGCCTTGTCGGTGGAAATCAGGACGAAGGTTTCGACGCCGGCGTCGAACGCGGCGTTGGCCAGGGTCAGGGTGCCGAGGACGTTGTTGCGCGCCCCTTCCAGGACGTTGGCCTCGACCATCGGCACGTGCTTGTACGCGGCGGCGTGGTAGACGGTGGCGATCCGGTGCTCGGCCAGGAGACGCGACACCAGGCCGGCGTCACCGACCGAGCCGAGACAGGGCACCAGTTCGCAGCCGAGGACCGATTGCAGCAAGCGGTGGATCTGGTACAGCGCGTGCTCGCTCGCGTCGAGCAGGACCAGGCTGCCGGGCTGCAGCGCGGCGATCTGCCGGCACAGCTCCGAACCGATCGATCCGCCGGCGCCGGTGACCAGCACCGCCTTGCCGGTGATGCAGCACCCGAGCAGCGTCGGGTCAGCCGCCACCGAGTCGCGACCGAGGAGGTCGCCGACGTCCACCTCGCGAACCATGTTCACCAGGTGCCGGCCGTTGGCAATGTCGGTCAGCGCCGGCAGGATGCGCACGCGTACCGGGTACTGTTTGAGAAAAGCCACAACCTCGCGCCGGCGAGCGCTCGAGGCCGACGGCAAGGTCACGATGACGTCATGGATGTCGAAGCGCTCGGTCAGCGACAACAGCTGGTCAGGCGGATACACGCGCAGCCCCGCCATATCCTTGCCCTGCAGCGCAACGTCGTCATCGAGAAAACCCGCCGGGAAGAGATCGCGCCCGCGACGCAATGAGTCCGCCAGTTGTCGCCCAGCGTTGCCGGCGCCGTAGATCAGCACTTGTCGACCAGCAAAGCGGCTGCGCACCGGAAACCAGAGAATCCAGCGCGCGCCAAAACGCGAACCGCCAACAAGCACCACGCCAAACAGCCAGTACAGCAGCGGTACGGCTCGAGGCACTCCTTCCAATCCGGTCATCTGGGTCATGAACGCCAACGCGGCCCACAGCAGTGCTGCCAGCGACATGGCCTTGACCACCGACCACAGCGCCTGCTCACCGAGATACCGTATTACCGAGCGATAGAGACCCAAGCGCAGGAAGATCGGCACGGCCAGCACCGGTGCAACTGCCATCAACAGCACTTGCGACCAGTTGGGCAGGTACCACTCACCGAGGCGTACGGAATACGCCGCCCAAACAGCAAAGAGCAGTAATAGGGCATCCGCCAGCAGCATCAGGCCCTGCTTGGTCGGGCGCGTCATCAGTACCAGAAAATTGGAGAACCGTTCGGGAAAGAATCGTTGCATCAGCTTGCCTCCTAGCTGCCGACTGAGCATTTACGCAGGTCCAGCCCAGCGCCCGCTGCCGACAAGCCCAACGCGGAGTCCGAGGATCGCGGATAACGTCCACTGTTCGCCCCCTGGTGCGCGTTCAAGGCCAACGCACCCGGCGGCGAGCAAGCTTGGTGGCACCCTGATCGGCTATTCGCCGCTTGGCCTGACGCCAACGCGCCAAGAGGGGCGATCGTGCCCTCGCGTTGTGCTTTCGAGGCATCCCGACAGTCCTCGCCGCACTTGTTTTGGCAGCCTGCCACTATATCACTGCGGCAGACGGTGAGAAAACGAGCATCCGCGCTGCAAATTCCTGCCGCGGACGCCGCGCCGGGCAGACGCAGCCCCAATGGCCTCGCATTGCGGGTCATCAGATTGCTCGGCCAAGCATCTCCGCCAGCCCGTCGGCGAGCGATACCCTGGTTCGCCAGCCCAGCTCGCGCTCGATCCGCGCTGGCGAATACCACGCCGAACCGAGCAGGCGATCGAGCACTTCAGTGTCGAATGGCATGCGCCGCTTCGTCACGGCGGCCAGTCCGTCGCCAGCGCGGGCAGCTAGGCGTAGCAGCAATTCGGAAACTTCCCAGGAGCATCGCCGCATCCCGAGCGCCGAGCGTAGAGCGTTGAACAACGCCCGCCCGGAGGGCGCCTCGTACGCAGCGACGATGTAGGTCCGCCCTGAAGCTCGCCGGTCATCCGCGACCAGGCGCATCGCCGCGACAACGTCATCGACATGGACCAGCGAACGATGGTTACCGGTCTCCGGGAGGGGCGGGAACCAGCCGCGCTCTACCAGGCGGCTCATACGCTCCAGGTTGCCGCGCCCGCCGAAGCCATAGACCATGGCCAGGCGCAGATTGACCACGTGCATGCGGTAGCGCCGACCGGCTTCGAGAACGACTTGCTCGGCTGCCAGCTTGGCCTGCCCGTACGCCGTTGCCGGTGGCCCGGGAAAATCCTCGTCTACGCAGCACTCGCCCGGCTCGGCCAAGGCTTTGACGCTGGAAAGAAAGACGAAGCAGCGCACACCGGCGTCGCCAGCCGCCTCGACGAGATTGCGCGTTCCCGCGCAGTTGATCCGCCAGTGCATCGCCGCCTCATCGGCCGTGAGCGACCCGAACGCGTGCGCATGCCCAGCGCAATGAAATACCACCTCCACCCCTCTGCAAGCCGCGGCCAGTGCTGGTCTGTCGCCCAGATCAGCGGCAACTGCAGCAGGCGCGGGAGCGGGATGGCGCGACAAACAGCGCACGCTGGCGCCTTCTACGGCCAGCCGCTCGATCAAGTGCCGGCCGATAAACCCGCTGGCGCCACTGACGAGAATCACCTTGGCGCACCCGGAATCCTGGGCAGCCCCCCACGGTGCTTCCAGAGAAAGCGCGCCATGCTGGCCAGATGCCAGCGCAGATGCCGCAGACTACGGTGACTGTCACGCCGCGCGTCATGTATGGCGCTTGCCCGTGGACACGCCACAATCTTCCTGCCGCTTCGCCAAGCCCGAACGCATATATCCACGTCCTCGTAGTAGAGAAAAAAGCGCTCGTCAAAGCCACCCAGATCGCGAAAATCCTCGCTGCGAAAAAGCATGAACATCCCGGCAACCCATTCCGGAAGGAAGTCGGCGTCGCCTTCGTGCACCACATAGCGACCATCAGGCCCGCCGAGCAGCTTGCTGACCAGCGAACGCGGCGTCGGAAAGCGCCGAATGCTGTCTTCGACGTTTCCGTCTGGGCATTTGACCAGCGGCGCAGCCAGCGCAGCGCCGCTGGCGCCGAGCGCCTCAGACAACACGGCGAACGGATTTCGCTCGAACTCGATATCCGGATTCAAGGGACAGAACAAGGCCTGCTGGCAATACGCAAAAGCCGCATTGTGATTCGAACCGAAGCCCTTCGGCGATGAATTGTCGATGACCACTATACGGGCGTCGTCTAGCACAAGCTTCGTTTCCGGAATATTCCGCGTCAGAATGACCTGTGCGACCTCCGGATACGACAACAGCTCGGTGATCATTTTACCGACCATCCCGCCATGCCCGTGACTGACCACAGACACCGCGATCAATTGCGGCGACCTTGACGTGGCAATGGCCGCGCACACGGCCACCCCGGGATCCTGCGCTCCAGTTGACCGAAGCGCTTGCGGCAGAGAGATCTCGTCATCGTACGCCAGCCAGCCTTTCATAAAGCTTTTGGTACTGACCGCGTCGACTGAACGAAGACAGCAGCTCGTCGTCGAATAGCGCCGGATAATCAAGCCGTTTGAGCGCGGACAGCAGTCCCAAGGCGGGGTCCGACGCCTGGGCGTCCACCCATTCCCCTATTTGCCATTTCTTTACCAAACGAGCAGCTTCGGTATTCTCGGGTGTAAAACACAAGATCGGACGCCTGGCCTTGATATAGTCAAAAAACTTCCCGGTGATCACTTCATCGCTGCTGCTTGGGTCGGTATGCAGGATCACGAGGTAATTCATCCCTTGCATGATATTGAAGACATCGCCATGCGCCACGGCCGCATTGGCTTCGACAAACGGGAATGCCTTGATATCGATACGCGACAGCCTCAGCGAGCCATAAAAACACAAGCGAACACGCTGTCCACTGGCGACTACCCCGGCAACGGCACGCAATAGCGGCTCGATGTTGCGATAACCCATCGCGTCATCGTCGGCCATGCCGAAATAACCAATACGCAGCTCCCCGGAAGCATTCCCCTCAGTGGCCGGACAGAGCTCGCCCGCGTACCCGTTCAGCATCGCTAGACCTCTCTTGCCGAGGTCCAAATCGGGGTATGCATGCTCGAGCTTGGCCAGCATGGGTTGCGAAGCACAGGTGATGATATCCGCCCGCGCCAGGCAGAACCTTTCCAGCTTGCGAGAAATCCTCGCCGCCAGCGCGCCCTTGGGCAGGAAGATGGCGCTCGTATTCCAGCTATCTCTGTAATCGGCAACGAGATCAATTCGCTCACCGAATCTGTTCTTCAGCAAGCCCCCAACCAGTTGCATGCTATGCGACGGGCTCGACACGAGAACCGTGTCTATTCCCTTCGACTGAATTGATGTAGCTGCGGCACGATAGTATTTGCGCACCATCAACACACCGAGATCAGGAATTACCAAGGCATTAAGCACGCGTTTCAACACCCGCAACCAGGAAAGCCGCAGCTTGGCCGAAGCAGCCGGGCGACGCCCGATGCCGCGCAGACTATTCTGCACCGATCGTTTCAGTGGATCGCTCAAATAGGTCACATCGAGTCCGGCCAACAGCTTGCCGAAACCAAGATCACCAAAGTCTGCGCCATCGGAAGTCAGTACGGATACCTCACAACCGCGCGTTCGCAAATACTGGGCCAGGTGCACGACGCGGGCAACGACGCCCACGGAAGCCGCATAGGGGACGAAATACTGACAGATGATCAGCACCTTCCTTGGCGCCGCGGCGCTATCCGCGTCACGCATACTGGATGCCAGAGTCATGCCAACGCATGCACAGACCAACGCGCAAAATTTATCCAACGCCAAAGCTGCCAGGAGAACGGCTTCTTACCCATGGCAATCAATTCAAACTCGCGCAGGACCGCATCCTGATCAATGAATGCCAAACCCATACCCTCTCGCAGCCAGCCCCTTGCGGTATCCGCCATTCCCAACAGCCATTCCCGCTCTGGCGTGGCGAACCCGATCTTATCACGGCGATCCAGAACTTCATCCGGGACGATTCCCCGCATCGCCGATCGGAAGATGTGTTTGGTTTCTCCTTGTGGTGAAATCAAGTACTCCTCGGGAAGGGACAGCAGAAACTCGACGATATCCAAGGTGAGAAAAGGCACCCTGCTTTCTACCGAGAAACGCATTGAGTTACGGTCACCGTGACGCAACAGGGCAGGCAGACCACGTCGGGTTAGCGAAAGCGCCAACTCGGCAATAACCCTGCGCCCACTCTCGGTCTGTGACGAAGTGAGACGTGGAAAGCGGCGTATGACCCCCCTCTCTTCAAGCTCCATTGGCTTGATCCAGGGAGGACTATCCTGAATGCCGTTTATTCGGCGCAGCAGGCTATGGATAGGACCATTCGCCATTTCCGCAAGCGCACGCTTGGCGCCATCAAGGCGACCACGACCTGGCCACTTCGCCCATTCATTGAGGAAGTGCAGGGCCTCGGCAATACGGCCCTTCTCAAGCAAACTTCGAATACGTTGCCCAGGATAGCCATTGTAGCCGGCGAGCATTTCGTCCGCCCCCTGGCCATCCAGGGTAACCGTTACACCGTTTTCCTTCGCCGTACGGAAGACCCGGTATTGGGCATAGATGCTGGTGCTATTGAAGGGCTCACCCTGGGCACGAATCATGTCATCCAGATCCCGAGCCAGTTCGCTGGCGCTCACCTCCACCTTGTGCGGCACGGCACCAACATAGCCGTTTATTCTGTCGACCCATAGCTCTTCTGAGACTGCGCTACCTCGCGCAACATAGCTGAAGGTATTGATCGGTACATCCGGGGCCACATGGCGCATCGCACACACCACGGCGGATGAATCGATACCGCCCGAAAGCGCGGCACCAAGGGGGACATCGCTGCGCAAGTGCAGGCGAATGCTGTCCAGAAAGCGCTCCCGCAGTTGCACAGCCGCCTCTGTGAAACCGAGATCCCGCCGCTCGGCGCGCAACGGTTGCCACCAGCGCTCTGGCTCAGTCAACAGTCCGCTAGGGATGTCCAGCTTCAGCACATGACCGGGTTGAAGATGAAACACGCCATCCAGAAAGGTCCGGGGTCCGCTGTCGTAATCGCCATGAACCAGGTAATCATATGCCCGTTGCCAGTCGAGCTCGCTCTGCTCCCGCTTCAGTTCCTTGATCGCCGCGATTTCCGAGGCGAACAGGAAATTACCTCGTTCCACCGTGTAGAAAAATGGCTTGATGCCGAATGCGTCGCGGACGCAGGTAATGGTGGCGCTCTTGCGATCCAAAATTACGAAGGCGAACATACCTACCAAACGCGACAGGCATTTCTGCCCCCACTGGCACCAGGCCGCCAACAGCACCTCGGTATCGGAATCGGACGTGAAACCATGGCCCAAACGTTTAAGTTCGTGCCGCAATTCGCGATAATTGTAGATCTCTCCGTTGAACACAATGGAAAGAGCGCGATCGGCTGAGTGCATAGGCTGATGCCCGCCAGCGGTGAGATCGATGATCGACAGGCGCGTGTGACCGAGCGCTATCGTTGCCGAAGCAAGACTGAAGACTTCTTGCCCCTTGTCGTCCGGCCCCCTGAAACGCAACACACCTGCCGCCGCACTCAACGCGGCGTCTAAATCTTGCGCAAGGGTGCGCCACGCACCACCATAAATTCCACACATTAGCTTAGGCGATTCTCGTTTGGCATTCGGGCATGGCGCTCTTTTCAGATTGCGTCGGAAAAACCTCGACGACCCCCGCTTGATCATCCCAGCCCCTATGCTGCAGCCCGGATAGCAAGGAACGCGTGGCGCTGTAAGCCTTCGCGAGCGGTAGCGATGACCGTGCCGAGGTACTGCCCGGCGGAGGCGCCGCGGTTTCGCGGTTGGCCATGGCAGTATGGCAGCCTCGGGTCGTAGGCGCCATTGACGGACACTTCGCTGTCGCCCCAATCGGCCGTCCTCACTTCAATGCCGACGATGTCCTTGGTGGTCTCATCGACGGCCAACTGGATCGTGCGCCCAGTGTGACGCTTGCCAACGCCGTTCAACGCAGATATTCCCTGGCAGAGCGAAGCATCTCAAAAAGTCTGGGATAAGGCGCCAGAGCTTTGGCAATTTTTTTGCGATAGTACTGGCGACGCCAGCGCGACTGGTATTTGGTCTTCATCTCTGAAGCATACCGAGAGATGACCTGCCTCACTTTGTCGTCGTTCGCGCCGGACTTCTGATCAGCCGTCCTTTCCGCGATAAGGTCCAGGATCATTCTTGCCTTGTTGTTGTATCTCAGCGCATCGACACTGAGCACTGCCTCTCGACAGCGGCGAATCATCCCTTCAACCAACGCTCGGTCGGCCATGGCGTCCAACACTTCGGGGAAATTAGACGCATCCGGTCGAAGCGCTATGAAATGTTCTCCTGGTTTCACAATTCCGCTGTACTCGCCGTCAACCAGCAGCTGGGCACTGCCCAGCAATGCCGCCTCCAACACCCGCGGAGAAATTGCAGTAAAGCTGTATTTCCCATCCATCCCGGGAAAACAGTTCCTTTCAACTTCTTCAAAGGAGGCGCCAGGCTGCCTTGAAAGGTAGCTTCTGACGCTGCGCTGAATACTTCCGGTTGGATCCAGCAGGCTGCTCCCGCTATTGGCGCCGAGAGTAAATTTTGAATCGCCGATAAAATTCAGCCAACTGTCTCCCATCAATGTGGCCTGTTCTCCCAATTCGATGTCGACCCGCAGCCCGGCATCTCTGGCACGAGCAGCCACATCGCGCCCGATGGTCCACTTGTTCTCGCCAAGGCGTCCAAAGTAAGGTGGCAGCTTCCTTGCCCGATACCCGATATCGATCGGCCGATTTCCGAGGGCTTTGGGGGCCCTATTCAATAGCGCTTCATCGATGTAACCCGTGTATCCCAACCGGATATCGCCGGTTCGATGATAGCGCGGGTAGAGAACGTCCCATCCTGAAGCGATGACCGAGAAAACGACATCCACGTTCCAGTCGCACATCCAGTCATCCAGCAACTGGTGGCAATCATACTCATCCTGTGGAAAGGCGAGCTTAACTGCGTCTGATTCGGCAACGAAGGCATACTCCACGAGGCGCTGCTGGAAAACTTTTTCCCCGAACCAACGTGCGCACAAAAAGGTTACGTCAAGAAGAATCGCATCGAAGCTTGCCTGCTTGACATACTCCGGAATGCTTAGTGCGGAATCGTGGTAAAGATAATTGTGCTCAGGGAAATTTTTCTGTAGAGAATAAACATGCTCGTGAAGAAATCGCGGTGCCAGTTCAGGGTTACCCAAACTGTGCAACACAAGAATATTCAGCCTATCCATTTTTCGACATCAATTCAGTCCACAAATTGTTGATGCCACAGTTCAAGGCTAAGCAATGCCCAGAGGTTTCTGCCATAGGTACTCTGCGAATCCAGTACGGAATCGATGGACAAGCCGCTTCCAAGATAATCACGCGTGCTTGCCCGCTGCGAACCAAGAATATCACCAATCAACTCCCTTGCCGGCCCACCGCGCTTGAGCCATAGATTCAGCGGAACAGGGAAGCCCATCTTGTCCTTCCGCTCGCGAATCGCAGTGGGCAGCCGATCGGAAAACACAGCCTTCAACAAGCGCTTCAATTCCCCATTCCTGAACTTGATGTCCGCCGGAATGGTGGCGGCAAATTCTACCAAGGGATGGTCGAGGAACGGCACTCGCGCTTCAACGCCATGTGCCATGCTCATGCGGTCCTCCACTTGCAGCAGTGCGGGCAGCAGCGTCTTGAAATCAAAATGGGTCATGGAATCGAAATACGATTCCTTGCCGACGTTACTCCCCCAGAAGATGCTCTTGAATTCCTCGAAAGTTCCCTGCTGGTTGATCGCCTCGGGAGCAAGGATCCCACCGAAGGTATTGGCACGGTTTACCAGCCGCCAGTAACGTTCATCGCGTTCGCCGAAAAGACCGCTGGACCAGAATTCACGCAACATCGGTTTGTACTGGCGCAAGGTCTCGAGATTCGGGATGATCGACTCATAGGTGACCACGTAGTTGCCGTTGTTCAGAGAGCCTTCGATTGCCCCCTTGATGCACTGCTCGAAATAAGCCACGAGGTAGCGGGCATAGCCGCCGAAAGTCTCATCACCACCCTGCCCGCCGAGGACAACCTTGATGTGCTCTCCGACCCGCTTCGACACCATGTACTGCGGAAAGGAACCTGGCCCCGCCGTGGGCTGATCGAGGTGCCAGATGACCTTGGCTATGTGATCGACAAAATCCTGCTCGCCGATGTCCGCCACATGGAGTTGCATATTCCGTTCATCGGCCAAGGCCTTGGCGTAGCGCGACTCATCGAAGTCGAGGCCATCCATGAACCGTCCGTTGAACGCCTTGAAGGGACCGTCCGGTCTCACGTCGCGAGCCAGCGCTGCGAGCAGGCTCGAATCCACACCACCACTGACATAGCTCCCTACCTCCACATCGGCACGCAGGTGAACGCGAACCGAATCCTCCAGCAGCTCACGCAAACGCTGCGTAAACCATCGTTCGGTGTGGTCGTAATCTACTTCGTAATGGACCTCCCAATAGCGCTGGGGTCTTGGTGTTTGTCCAGCGGAAACAACCGCAAAGTGGGCGGCCGGCAACTGCCAAACGCCGTCCATCAGCGTCTTCTCACCCAAACAGAACTGGAAGGTAAAGTAATCCGACAGGGCAGCACGATTGACCGCGCGATCCCGCAAGAAAGGCAGTAGCGCCTTGATTTCGGAAGCAAAATAGAACCCGCCGGGGGTGTCGGCCCAGTAGAACGGCTTGATACCGAAACGGTCCCGGGTGACGAACAATTTTTGTTCGGCAGTATCCCAGATTGCCACGGCAAACATGCCGCGCAGGCGGGTCACGCAATCCGCACCCCAAGTCTGGAACGCTCGCAGGACGACTTCAGTGTCGGAATGGGTGCGAAACGATCCTTCACCGAGTTCAGCCCGCAACTCGATGTAATTGTATATCTCTCCGTTGTAAATGATGGTGTAGCGCCCATCCTCACTGTGCATCGGCTGAGCACCCGTTTCGAGATCGATGATGGAAAGGCGTACATGCCCGAGCCCAACCTGGCCATTTTCCGACACCCACTTGCCCGTGCCATCCGGGCCGCGATGGCGAATTCTGGCCAGCCCGATATCCAGATCAGAAGACGCGCCGCCAACCGCACGAGGACCCTTTGCCAAGACTCCGAATATCCCGCACATGATCGATCAGCCCCCTCTGAATATCCGCACAAGCGGTGGTTTCAACTTAGCCCTAAGCGCTTCAGGCAGCCTTGACCAGAAGAAAATCGCAACGCGCTTTGCCATGTCTCTCGGACCATGGGATCGAGCGATAGCGTCACCCAGACTATTCACAAGTTGTGGCGGCGTCGCTCGAATTGGCCATGTCGTAACCGGCGTTTGGTAATCCGTATCGCCGGCGGCTCCACCGATTCGAGACGGCCTTTCATCCTGGAGGCCCAACGCGCGAAGCGAACGCTCCAACTCCATATCCACCAAATCCACAAACGACTTGTATGAATATTTTCCGGAAGCGATAACCTCGCGGTATGCTCGTTCCGCCATCGCATCTACGTAAGCGCCATCCTGCAGCAATGCAACCACCTCGGCCAAATTGCTCCCGTCTTTCTTCAACGGGATGAAATGCTCCCCCGCCTTCACGACCCCCGAGTAATTTCCCTCGAACAACACCAGCACGGTCCGGGCAGCAATCGCCTCGAATACGCGCGGCGAAACCTGGTTCATGATGCCGTCGATTTCCTTGCTACGAACCAAGCTTTCATAGACTTCCGAGTCGCTTGCACCGGGATTCTGTTTCTTGAATTCCGCGACACTCTGGACCAAGGAACCATCCCAATCGAAAACATTGCTGCCGCTCTCCGAGCCCAGCATGGAGCGACATGACACCATGAACTCATACCACTTCGGCCCGTAGATGCGTGACTCTTCGCTCCAGGAAATATCCGTTGGCACCCGATGTGTTTCGCAATACGTTCTTGTTATTTCTCCGACACTGACCTTCTCGATACCGAGCACACCGTAACGAATCGGCAAGGGGCGACCGCGATAGCCGATCATGAGCGGGCGTTTTGATGGGGGGGGTACATGCGAGCCGCTGTCCAACCCCTCGGGAACATAGCCTGTCAGATTGCTGACAAAGCGCACCCCGGGGAATTCCTCTGCCGGATAGATTCGCCCGATACCCGCCTCCGGCACCACCGTAAACACCAAGTTAATCCCGAGTTTCTTGATCCATAGCCATGCCTGATGAGTATTGTCATACTCGTCCTGGATGAACAGGAACTTGACGCCCGCGAACTCCGCGAGCGCTGTTGCGAGGGATGAAGATACCTGGTCGAATGGCAATCGAACCGTATAGTGCAAGCCAATGGCATCGAATCGAGAAAGATCTGCGGCAAACTCGGAATACTGATCAACGTGGCAGAAAAAAGTCCTGTGCTTCGACTCCCTGGCTAGGGAAGCGAGATGCTCGAAAACCGTATTTGTATAGGTCTGGGTCGAGTTGTAGAGAATGAGGCTATTCACTTACGCTCTTCCCTTTACTTGACTGCCGTCGCATAGAGATCTAGCCCCACAGTATTCGGCCACTTCGTCTTCAACAGCTCTTCACGAGGCCTTCCCCGAAATGGAGGTTCTTGATCGATATTTTCAATTTTTGCCGAAAAACTCGAAAACTTACCGCAATACTTTCGCAACGACCGGACGGAAATCCAATCCGTATGCGGCGCGCCCGCTCCGCTGGACCCGGAATCATATGCCGCCCGCTCCCGCTCGGCGCTGCTTCCGACGACACCGCGATATCCGACCAGTTCCTTGGCGATATTACGAAACGTTGTCATTGGCGCCATGCGGAATCGGCGATAGGAGTAGGCGTAGTAAACCATAAATATCAGCAACCCGCCCGGTCGTAAAATCTTCCAACACTGCTCGACAGCGAGTTGCAGGTTCCCCGTGTGATGAAGGCAGCCAATTGCCACAATCACATCAAATGATTCACCCGGAAAATCCGGCTCCAGTATGCTGCCTTGAACCGCACGCCCCGGCAGGCCCGCTTGTTCGAGTCGATGGTTGACCATCGAAACGGGACCTTTTGCGATGTCCAACCCGGTGTAGCTCGCCCCGGCTTCTGCAAGGCGCTGAGAAACGGTGCCGTAACCAAGACCTATTTCCAGTACCCTTTTGCCCTTGAGACTTTCGAACGGTATATGGTCAAATAGATATGGATAAAAATCAAAATACCAATCATCAAACTTCTTCAAAGACTCGGGAGACGAGTCCGAAACCCCCAGATATTTGGCCAACCCCGAGCCGCAAAGCTCATCCCAAAATTCCGAATTCTTGTTTGAAATTGCGGACTGGTTCATCGTTAATCCTTAAGCGTCTATTTGTCGAACTGGGGTAGGCAAGCCCATCAAAGGCATAGCCTTATACACAACTTACCCAGGATCTGCCTGACGCATGAACTGGAGGCCGATAGCGCAATCCATGACACGCTGCAAACCGAGCCAGATGGTTTTGACGCCCGGTTCTCCGTCGCCTTTGC
>Ga0209277_10001189_pt1 | contig 12876 bp, 12 predicted proteins | sample JI81AbrownDNA_FD_187503 | JGI IMG/M metagenome (GOLD analysis project Ga0209277, IMG submission 187503) | Wastewater effluent complex algal communities from Wisconsin, to seasonally profile nutrient transformation and Carbon sequestration -... | ecosystem: Engineered > WWTP > Effluent > Algae... | reverse complement strand
ATGCCGATTCTTGGCTGCTGCGCCTGAATAAAATTAACCGTCCCCGATGTAGGCGGCAACAAACCAGCAAGAACCCGCAGCAGGGTTGTCTTGCCAGAACCCGAGGGCCCGAGGAAACAAATAAACTCACGCGGCGAGACGTTGAAGGAAATATTTTCAAGCGCGTGAAGTCCGCCGTTGCTGTCGGGAAAAACTACAGAGAGGTCTTGAACGGAGAGAGTGGGGTGATGTGACATGGTAAATATAATTGTCAATTATCAATTGATAATTGACAATTAAGGAACAAACTCATTCGTGAACGCCTTGCTCAGATCAATGGGCGTGGGAATCAATTCCATCTTAACCAGAAGCTCGTTCATGTTCTCCCATGCCTGCGGGTTGGAAAAGCCAATACGTTCGGCATTCCAAAATTCAATGGATGTATTCAGCACTTGCATTTGCACATCCTTATCTTGATCTTTTAAATTTTCCACGAACTTCAAACTGATCGTGTATGCGTCCTCGGGATTGGCAATCGTATCAGCAATGCCGCGAGCCAACGCGCGCGCCATGCCCTTCACCAACTCAGGCTCATCTGCAATCGTCATTTCACTTGTCACAATGCCATTCGCGATCAACTGCACATAATCTGCAACGCGCAACTCATTCAACTTGAAATCCTGCGCCGCCAAAACGATCGGCTCATTTGCAGCATAACCGACCACAATGTCAGTCTGTCCGCTGGCATAGGCTTCCACTTGATTGAAGCCAATCGCATCCATCGTCACATCATCAGCAGTGAGTCCTGCGGAAAACAGAACAGCCTCCAATCCAATATAATTCGCGCCGAACAAACCAGGCAAGCCGATCTTCTGTCCCTTCAAATCCGCAGGCGCGCTGATGTTCAACTCAGGCGCAGAAATAACCGAGATCGGAAATTGCTGATACCACGCAAACGCATACACCACGGGCAACTCCTGCGCGCGCGCCAACAGCACCTGTTCGCCCGAAGCCACCGCAAACGGCAATTCCCCTGCCCCCACCAACGCCACACCATCGGTCTCGAAAGAATAATCAAATTCGATCTCAATTCCTTCTTCAGCAAAATACCCTTTATCGACTGCGACATAAAATGGCGCATATTGAATATTTGGGATGTATCCCATCGGCAGCTTGATCGTGCGGATTTCGCTCGCTTCATTTCCGCCCTGTGAGCTGACACAGGCCGAAAGGCTGAGCGCCAGCCCAAGCATTATTAAAACCAATTTCTTAAACATTATGATCTCCTATAAATTTTCTTCGCGCTGAACGTAGTCGAAGCGCAGATCGTCCTTCGACTACGCCGCACAAGGAACGTGCGGCTCCGCTCAGGACGATATATTTTGCCATTTCAAAAACTTTCTTTCCAGCAGCGTGACCACGCCATACATGGACAACGCCAACGCGATCAGCATGAACACCGCCACGAAAACCATAGACGTATCGTACTGAAAATCACCAAGCTGCAAGAGAAAGCCAAGTCCCTGCTCTGCATCCACCAACTCGCCAACGATGGCGCCAATGACAGACAGGGTTGCGCCGATTCGCAATCCACCTAGCATGATCGGCAGCGAAGCGGGGATTTCCAGCTTCAGCAAAATCTGCCAACGCGTAGCGCGGATGGAATTCATCAGGTCATACAACGCGGCTGGCACGGCGCGCACACCAACTACCGTATTCACCAGCACGGGAAAGAACACGATCAACGCGCAGATGACCACCTTCGAGAGAATCCCATCTCCCAGCCAGATGACCAGCAGCGGCGCAATTGCCACAATCGGAATTGCCTGACTGGCAACAAGATACGGCGAGAGGACTTTTTCGAGCGAGCGTGATTTTGCCAGCGCATATCCCAGCATGGTGGCAAAGGTGATGCCAACCAACAATCCCAAAACGATCTCTGCCAGCGTAATGCCTGTGTGGTAGATCAAAATTCCATCGGTGAGAGCTTTGAGGAAGCGTGACCAAACATCCAGTGGAGCGGGGAGGATGAAGCGCGGGAGCTGAGTCCACTGCACGGTTAACTGCCATGCTAGCAGGGCAAAGACAATGGAGAGAATGGCTGGAAGGATATTTTGAAATCGCTTGAACATAAAAAATGCGCCTCGCTTGTATCAACAATCGGGGCGCAGAAACAGGCATCCGCGGCGCGTGAAGCGGTTTTCATCCACAAAGAAAAGCCCGAAAACAAAGAATGTTTTCGGGGCGTGAATCCAAACAGCGACGACGAGTCGTGTTGCGTTTACCTTCTTCTATCCAGACTATACTGTCGGCTCTGGAATTTCACCAGATCATGCCCGTTTTCCCAGAGGGGAAAGCGATGTACCTAAACAGGCTCGTGGGCTGTACCACCGATCGGGAATTGCACCCTGCCCCGAAGGTTAATATTAAGTTGTTGGCATTATACCCGTAACGGGTACGATAAAGCAATTAGGCTTTGACGATGCAGTCCACCGGGCAAACGGAAACGCACTTGGGAGAATCAAAGTGGCCTTCACATTCAACGCAGGTGGTCTGGTCGATCACATACAAAGTGCCGTCGCCTTCGGTGATGGATTCGGTTGGGCAATCGGGAACACAGGCACCGCAGGCGATGCAGTCATCTTGAATTTTCATGGTCATGGGATATTTTTCCTTTTCGTAGTTTGAGATTTTTCCCGTCTAAGGTATCCCATCGCATTTCACGCGTCAATTGACTATCGTCTTTTGTTTGTTGAATTTTGTAATAAAAAAGGCGGGCAGCCTTTTGAAGGCCGCCTGCCAGCGTTGAAAATGCTTATCCGTTCAAGTGAAGATCAATTATTGATTTTGCAGGATCGCCGCAGCCAAAGCAAAGCCGCCACAAACACAGAAGGCAATGACAAACGAAACGACAAAATAAAGGATGATGTTGCGCTGATTGGACTGGCCTGTCTTGCCGTTATATTGCGTGTTGCAGCTTTGGCATTTGACATGGGTAAACATATTGGGGCCAAGCGCGCCTCCCCACCAGGTGTAGCTGACTTTCTTTGCGTTGCTTTGTCCGCACTTGGGACAGGCTGCATATTGAATTTGTTCAGGCATAAAGTTCCTCCAGAGAATGAGATGATTGGCATCATCTTACAAGAGAATTTTATTTTGCCATATCATACAAATGTAGGGGCAAGCCCCATGACAGGGAGTGTCTAATTGCGTGGGTTTACCAAAAGATTTAACCACAGAGACCACAAAGATCACGGAGAAAGTCCCCTTAAAAACCTCTGTGGACTCTGTGTGCTCCGTGGTAAGAAGTTTTTAGCCCACTGTTTTAGACACTCTCATGATATAAAAAAAGCCCATACAGGTTTGGAAACCTGTATGGGCTGCATTCCATAAAATGCAAAGACTTACTTCAATTGAGACTTGATCTTCTCAGCCGTGTCTTTATATCCAGACAGTTTCTCGCGTTCTTTTGCGATCAATGCGGCGGGCGCTTTGTTGGCGAAGTCACTGCCGAGCAGAGTTTCCAACCGCTGAATGTGAGACTCAGCTTCCTTGAGTTCTTTTTCAAGGCGGACTTTTTCGTTCGCCAAATCCACCATGCCTGCGAGAGGGAGATAGATTTCCACGGAGCCAACCACGAGGGCGGCGGCATCTTTGGGTTTGTCGGCCAGTGACGTTTGGATGGTAAATTGTGATTGGTCGATGCCTGAAAGAGACGCGATCGCTTTGGCTTGCGCGGTCAACAAGTCCAGCTTTGCGCCTGCGGAAATGCTGGCAGCGATCTTCTTGCTGGGAGCCACATTCTTTTCGGCGCGCAGGTTGCGGATGGAACGCACGATCTCCTGAATCAACGCGAAGTCTGCGGTCTTTTCCTCTTCCCAGCCTTCCACATCACGCGGCTCAGGGAATTTGGCAACGATGAGCGCATCGGGCCAGTCTTTGGCGAGATCGGAGATCGGAGATTCGAGAATTGCCGAGCGCAGATGTCCCCAAATTTCTTCGGTGACAAATGGGGTGAACGGATGCAGCAAACGCAAAGACATGTCAAACACGCGCACGAGCGTTTCAACAGTCTGCTTTTTGCTTTCTTCATTTTGCATTTGCCCCTTTGCAATTTCCACGTACCAATCGGCAAAGTCTGACCAGATGAAATCATAGATCTGCTGACCGGCCTGCCCGTATTGGAAGTTCTGGAATTGACGTTCCACATCGCGGGTGAGTTGCTGAAGTTTTGCCCAGATCCATGAATCGGCGAGGGAATAGTCTGGACCATGGACCGTGGACGATTGACCGTTGTCTGCGGTCTGCGGTCCATCGTCCAGCGCAGCGATCGCATTAATCACGAACCGTCCTGCATTCCACAACTTGTTTGCGAAGTTACGATTGGCTTCCACTTTCTTAAGCCCAACGTTTGTATCATTCCCAGGCGTAGAACCAACTAACAGCGTGAAACGAAGCGCGTCCGTGCCGAACTCATCCATGACGATGAGCGGGTCGATCACATTGCCCTTTGTCTTGGACATTTTATGTCCATGCTCATCGCGCACGAGGCCGTGCAAATACACGGTGTGGAAGGGAACTTCTCCCGTGTATTCCAAACCGCTCATAATCATACGCGCCACCCAAAAGAACAAAATGTCGTAGCCCGTTTCCATGTAGGAAGTGGGATAGAAATATTTGAAGTCAGGTGTTTGCTCGGGCCAGCCTAGTGTGGAGAACGGCCACAAACCCGAAGAGAACCATGTGTCGAGCACATCGTCATCTTGACGAATATCTTTCGAACCGCAGGTTGCGCATTCGGTTGGGTCTTCGCGCGCCACGGTCATGTGATGGTTCGGGCAATACCACACGGGGATGCGATGTCCCCACCACAACTGGCGGCTGATACACCAATCTTTGATATTCTCCAGCCAGTTGTAATAGGTCTTTTCAAAACGCTCAGGCACGATCTTGATGCGCCCATCTTTGACAGCGGCAAGGCCAGCCTCGGCCAGCGGCTCAATTGTCACGAACCATTGTTCAGAGATCATCGGCTCGACGATTTCACCGCCACGCTGTGAACGCGGGATGGTAGTCATATATTTTTCTTCTTTGATGACAAGCCCCGCCTCTTTCATCTCCGCCCAAAGCTGCTTCCTCGCCTCGAACCGATCCTGGCCTTGAAATTTTCCGCCATTCTCGTTGACCTTGGCTTCTTTATCCAACATGGAGATGATCGGCAGGTTGTGACGCTGCGCGATGGCATAGTCGTTCGGGTCGTGTCCAGGCGTGATTTTGAGCGCGCCCGTACCAAATTCCATGCTGACATATTCATCTGCAATGACGGGAATCTCACGTCCAAGAATCGGAACGATGGCAGTCTTGCCGATAAATTTCTTAAAGCGTTCATCCTCAGGGTGAACTGCCACAGCCGTATCACCAAGAATTGTCTCAGGGCGGATGGTCGCAACGGGAATGAACTCGTCTGAATCTTTGAGCATGTATTTGAAATAATACAGCTTTGCTTCTTCGTCACTATATTCCACTTCGAGGTCTGACACAGCGGTCTTGAGTCCGGGTGACCAGTTGATGAGACGCGGGCCGCGGTAGATCAGTCCTTTCTCATAGAGGCGGACAAATGCCTCTCGTACCGCGCGACTCAGGCCGTCATCAAGGGTGAAGCGTTCTCGATCCCAATCACAGGAAGCGCCCATGCGTCGAATCTGATTTGTGATCATGCCGCCGTATTTATGCTTCCAATCCCATGTGCGTTTGATGAATGCCTCACGGCCGATCTCTTCGCGGGTCACTTCTTCGTTTTTGAGCAAGTCGCGTTCCACCATAAGCTGTGTGGCGATGCCCGCATGGTCGGTGCCGGGAACCCACAACGTGGAGAAACCCTTCATGCGGTGATAACGAACCATGAGGTCTTCCACACTGACAAACATAGCATGACCGATATGCAGTTCACCCGTCACATTGGGCGGGGGAATCGTAAGGGTGAACGGTTTGACGTTTGGGTCAAAGTTCGGTTTGTTGGGGTCGTTGTGCGGCTTGAAGAATCCGCCAGACTCCCACATTTTGTAAATGCGCTGTTCTGTGGATTTGAAATCGTACGCTTTTGGTAATTCCTGTTTGGTCATTCGTGCTCCTTTTTGAGTAGAAAAGTAAACATGGAAACAGGTACAAAGGGACTTGCCTACGTGTTTACTTGTCTACGTTTATTACGTTTGTACTTAAAACAAAAACACTCCGTCCATCATGAGGACGAAGTGTTGAACTTCGCGGTACCACCTCAATTCGCCGTTTTGGGCGGCGCACTTGGTGACCGACAATCATCGGTCTTTGCTGTAACGGGCAATCCCGTGAACGGTCTACTCAGCCAGAGGCTTTTCTTCGTCAATTAATTCAGACGACTTCAGCGATCTTTCTCTGTGAAGGCTTCCAGCCAGTGACCTTCTTCTCTAGCAGATGGGAATACGCTTACTACTTCTGAATGGCGAGATTATATGCGGGTGGGAACAATGCGTCAAGAAAATATACTATGCCCTGTTTTTGTAAAGGGCAGCCAGTGCCGCGCCAATGGACTGTGAAAGATCGCCCAACGCAGCAGGGACAATGCTAATGGAGTCGCGCTGGTAAGGCCATAAATATTCACGGGCGTTTGAACGCACAATATCCAGATAGCGTTCGCGGAAGGCTGTAGTGGTGGCTTCGGGGTCCATCAACCCGCCGCCAATGACCACAAATTTCGGGTCAAGCGCCATAACCATATTGGCAACATGCAAGCCCATCGCCTTGGCCTGGAAATCGAATAATTCCGTAGCGAGCTTATCGCCTTTTTGCGCCAATCCGCGCAGGGTGAAAGCGCGTTCCTTCATGCTGAGTGTGGACTTTGCCAGATCGTGCTCGGGATATTGCTCCAGTTTTTCAGCAAGCAGATAGGGCAGCCCTGAAAGACAGGTATAAACTTCGATACAACCCCAGTCGCGTCCACAGCCGCAGGGGTATGGTTTCGCTCCCAGCAAGTGCAGAGGCGCAGGCATGTGGCCACCTTCCATCCCTGCCAGAGTATCTCCATCCAAAGCTAACCCATCTTTATTGATGTAGGCACATCCCAAGCCGGAGCCGGGAGCCAGCATGAGAACTGTGCCGCTGCTGTTGCCGCGCGCATGTTGAGCTTCTGCGATGCCCCCCATATCGCCATCGTTACCAACGGTCAACGGGATGGCGCGCCCTGCGCGTTCAGCGATGGCATTGCTATAGGCAGTATGCACATCGAACCCTGTAAAATTTTCGGGCAGATTTGCGGAATGATCAAAAACGCCATAACGCTGGAATGGGCCGGGAACAGCCAGCCCCACTCCACTGACCTGATCCCAAGTCAGCCCGTGTTCGGTCAGATACTTGCTGATCGCCTCAACCCAACTGCGAACAACGGATTCAGGGCCGTGTGTTGAATTGGTGGAAGATTGCAATAATTTTGTCGAGATGGTGGATCCGTCGCTCCAAACGCCGCCAACTTTGGATGTGGTTGCACCGCCATCAGTGCCAATATAGATCATCTTATTCATATCTCGTCGTCGCCTTTCACGCGATATTTTGTCATTATTTTTTACCATTCATACGGAGAATCCCGAATACATGGCTGTTACTCAAACCGACGGAGATTATAAACTCGTATCCGGAACGCCCTGCGTTATTTTCATCCTGTTTTTGTCACTAGCAAAAGTTCCACATCTCAACGATGCTATACTCAGAAAAGAGAAAAACAACAGGAATACATCGGTATGATGATATTTTCAAAAAAACGAATTTCACTCTTTAGATATTTTTCAGCGCTCGCGCTGTTGTTGTTATTTCTTTCAAACTCCTGTTCTTCAATTGGCGGATCCAACCAACCTCCTAAAAAGGTTTTATTCATTGGCAACAGCTACACAGACTTCAATAATGGGTTGGATTATCAGTTCCTGAAATTTGCGCCCAACTCTGAAGCGGAGCGTATCAGCCCGGGCGGATATACCCTGCAAAATCACTGGGAAGATGCGAACACAATGCAAACCATCCGCACTGGGGATTGGGATGTGGTCATCTTACAAGAGCAGAGCCAGACACCCGTCACCGACTATAAAGCCTTCGCAGAATATGCCCAAAAGCTGAACGAAGAAATAAAAGTCTCAGGCGCCGAAACGATCCTGTTCATGACCTGGGAGCGCCCCGACAGCATCCAATACGGAGTCACCACCAGCCAACTGGCCAACAATTACAGATTTCTCGGCCAGCAATTAGGAATTAAAGTTGCACCTGTAGGGCTGGCGTTTGCAAATGCACTGCAAGAACGCCCTACTCTGGTTTTATATTCGGAAGATGGTCACCCCACCCTGCAAGGGACCTATCTGGCAGTTGCAATTTTTTACGGAATTATTTATGACCAAAGCCCAGTTGGAATTAATTACAATGCAGGCATGAGCGATGAAGATGCACTATTCCTACAAAACATCGCAGCTCATGCGTTGGAAAAATAAGCTTTTCAACTCATAAACTTACCCAATTCAAGAAAAAGGAATTTGCCATGAACCTCAGCATAGTTGACCTCATATTTGCCGCTCTCGGAGCACTTGCCGCAGGCGCGATCAATGCCCTCGCGGGCGGCGGAACGCTCATCACGTTTCCTCTGCTCACCTTTTTAGGCGTGCCCGCCGTGGTCGCAAATGTGACCAACACCGTGGCTCTTTGCCCGGGCTATTTTGGCGGCACGCTCGCACAAATGAAAGACCTGCAAGGACAAAAGAGCAGGCTGTGGATCATCATCCCAGCCAGCATCGTTGGCGGTGTGCTCGGCGGTTTTCTGCTTCTGCAAACAGGCGAGAAATTATTCAAAGACCTCGTACCCTATTTGATCCTTTTAGCTTCGGGTTTGCTCGCCATTCAAGACCCCGTCCGTGCATGGTTGACCAAACGCATGGGTGAAGGTCACGGCTCCAAACTGGAAAAACTATCCTGGCTGCCTGTTGGTCTCGCCTCAGTCTATGGCGGATATTTTGGTGCAGGATTGAGTGTGATCGTGCTCTCCGCTTTGGGGATAACCCTCGAGGATTCGCTCACGCGTCTTAACGCGCTCAAACAGGCTGTGGCTTTCTCGGTCAATATCGCCGCTGCAACATTTTTCATCTTCTCCGGACAGGTACTTTGGTCTGTGGCAGCGATCATGGCTGTCGGCGCTTTGATCGGCGGCATGTTGGGCGGCAAGTTGGCGGGTAAAGTAAAACCGTCCACCTTGCGATGGACGGTTGTGACGATCGGAGTGATCGTTTCGATCATTTACTTTGTGCGCGGCTAATTTTTTTTCTTCTTGACGTTCTCTTCATCTACGCGACCAAAGATCATGCGGCCCGCAGCAGTTTGCAGCACCTTGGTGATGTTCACTTCCATGTACTCGCCAATATAATCCTTGCCGTTTTCCACCACAACCATTGTGCCATCTTCCATGTAGCCCACACCCTGGCCGTGTTCTTTGCCTTCTTGAATAATATTGATACGCAATCCCTCACCAGGGAGCACAACAGATTTGACGGCATTGGCAAGTTCATTAATATTCAAAACCGTTACGCCCTGTAGTTCGGCGATGCGATTGAGGTTGTAATCGTTCGTCAGCACAGGGCTTTTTAACTGCTTGCCGAGCACGATCAATTTATCATCCACTTCTCGCACGCCGTCCACGTTGATATCCGAGATGCGGACGAGGACATTGGGCAGTTTCTGCAATTCAGCCAAAACTTCCATACCACGGCGCCCGCGCTGACGGCGCATCCCATCTGGAGAGTCGGCGATATATTGGAGTTCGTTCAACACAAAGCGCGGAATGAGAAGCGTGCCGGGCAAAAAGCCGGTCTTGGCAATATCTGCCACACGCCCATCGATGATGACGCTGGTATCCAAAAGAATATTGCGGTTTAGATTTGTCCACGAAGAAGAGGAGCCGCCGCCTTCACCGCGTCCACTCAAGGCGCTGAGCAAGCCCATAATATCTCCCTGACGCATAACGAAGAGGGATACGCTCAAGTAGGAGAAGACCAACACGCCAAGGAAAGGGAGTATCTGGCTAAAAGGGTCGGGAAGCAACGAAAGCGGAAAAGCCAGCAGGGCGGCAATGAGCAAGCCTACGATCAAGCCCGTCAAACCGGCGAACAGACTTTCCGCAGCCAAACGTCCAAGCAGCGAGCGTAGAGCGCGTGCAGGGCGGGTGGTAAAGTATGGGGTGAGGACCAAACCCGCCAGTGCGCCGACCAGCCCAAAGACCAGAGTGGTGCGAACTGCATCATCAGGTGTAAATCTTGAGATATCAAATCCTAAATATCCCCCGGAAATTGCCAGCACGACCATACCAATAATACGAAGAATAAACTCAAAACTCATAATAACTCCTTTGAAAAAATAATTGCAAAAATAGTTGAACTTAAGATAATAGCACGTGTACTACGCCTCGTCAATTGTCTCATTTTAATTCTTATAATGTTGTTATAATTCATGTCTATTCCCGCCCATCATCCCTTTACATCATTCCTGGCTCGCCGCATCCTTGATGCGATCAAGCCTAAATAAGAAGAGTGAACATGCCCCTTATTGATACCCTCAACCGTCCTCTGCGTGATCTGCGAATTTCTGTTACCGACCGATGCAATTTTCGCTGCGTATACTGTATGCCAAAAGAGATCTTTGGTCCTGACCACCAATTCCTGCACCGTAACCAGATACTGACTTTTGAAGAGATCACACGCCTGACGAAAATGTTCGTTGCACACGGGGTAAAAAAGATACGACTGACGGGAGGCGAGCCGCTTGTCCGCAAAGACCTGCCTGACCTGATCGCCATGTTGGCGGCTATCCCGAACCTTGATCTGACCATGACCACCAATGGCTCGCTGCTGCCAAAGTTTGCGCAGGCCCTCAAGGACGCCGGGTTGAAGCGTGTTACCGTCAGCCTCGATTCGCTTGACAATGCCATTTTCAAATCGATGAATGATGTGGATTTTCCCGTGGAAAAAGTGATCGAAGGCATGGACGCAGCAGCGGCTGTTGGCCTCGGACCAATAAAAGTGAACATGGTTGTGAAACGCGGAGTTAATGAAAACAGCGTTTTGCCCATGGCGCGCTTCTTCCGTGAAAAAGGCTACATTCTGCGCTTCATCGAATACATGGATGTGGGACATTCCAACGGCTGGCACATGGACGAAGTCGTTTCAGCGGCAGAGATCGTAAAAATGATCAGCGCTGAAATGCCGCTCGAATCTGCCGACCCGAACTACCCAGGTGAAGTAGCCGGACGCTGGCGCTACAAAGATGGCAAAGGTGAGATCGGCACAATTGCCTCGGTGACTCAAGCTTTCTGCCGCGATTGCAACCGTGCCCGCATCACCGCCGAAGGCCAGCTTTACACCTGTCTCTTCGCCGTCAAAGGATTTGACTTCCGTGCCCTGCTGCGCGATGGCGCAACCGATGATGAAATATCAAATGAGATCGCCCGCGTATGGAACAAACGCGCAGATCGTTATTCCGAGATCCGCTCCGAAAACACCATCGCCCTCCCAAAAGTGGAAATGTCGCATATTGGCGGGTGAGAACCACAATTAACAGAATCAAACAACTCTGGAGGAGTTTTTGCACAAGCAGATCAAAGCCGTATTATTTGACCTCGACGGAACGCTTCGTCATAACATCCCCACTGGCGGGGATGTTTTTTCGACAGGCGCCCGCGAACTTGGATTGCATTTTTCAGAAGAGTCACGCATCCGCGCCGAACGCTGGGAACATTTTTATTTTGCGAGTTCCCCTGAAATCAGAAAAGACATGAATGAATTCAAAGGCGAAGCGTTCTGGGTAAACTTCAGCCGCAGAAAATTAGTGGCGCTGGGCTGCAACCCAAAGCAAGCTGTTAATTTATGCGAGGCCATGTCACACTACATGCGCGACCATTACAAACCCGAAGCGTACGTTTTTGAAGAATCGCGAACACTGCTCAACTCCCTGCAAACCGATGGGTACATCCTTGGCGTCATCTCGAACCGCGACGAACCCTTCCACGAAGAGCTGAAAGAACTACAGCTTGATTCCCACTTCAGTTTTTCACTCGCAGGCGGCGAAGTCAATTCCTTCAAACCTGAGTCTGCCATCTTTGAACACGGATTGAAAAAAGCTGGAGTCAGTGCGAGCGAAGCAATGTACGTGGGAGATAATTACTTTGCAGACATCGTCGGTTCGCATCGCGCCGGACTGACGCCTGTCCTCTACGACCCAAGCGGACTCTTCCCCGAAGCAGAGTGCGCCGTCATCAAATCGTTCGACGAATTCTACAGACTGCTAAAATAATTTTTGCCTGATGAATAAATACCGCGAAAGGATGAACTTTCGCGGTATTTTGTTGCAACAAGCGATAAAATGGATATTGAACAAAGGAGGCTTTCATGGCTTGGGATCGAAAAATCATGCGCAAGGTACGTGTGCGCAATTCACAAAAACCGGGTGTGCTCGCAAAACTATTAACGGCCATCGCTGAGGTAGGCGGAAATGTTGGCAGTATTGTTCTCCTGACCGAGACAACCCAAAACGTGGTGCGCGACATCACAGTCACCGTGGAGGATGAAGCAAGCCTCGAAGCAGCGCTGGAAGCCATGCGCAACAACGAAGGCACAAAGGTGATCGAAGTACGTGACGAAGTTCTGGAACTGCACCAGAAGGGCAAGATCGCCATCCGCTCACGCTACCCTATCGAATCATTAACCACCCTTCGGCGTGTCTACACCCCGGGCGTGGCGGAAGTCTGTCTGCGCATTGCCAAAGACCCGTCACAGGCGCGGTTGTACACCAGCATCAGCCACATGGTAGCCATCGTTACCGATGGAACCGCCGTACTTGGGCTTG
>Ga0209277_10001187_pt1 | contig 12895 bp, 13 predicted proteins | sample JI81AbrownDNA_FD_187503 | JGI IMG/M metagenome (GOLD analysis project Ga0209277, IMG submission 187503) | Wastewater effluent complex algal communities from Wisconsin, to seasonally profile nutrient transformation and Carbon sequestration -... | ecosystem: Engineered > WWTP > Effluent > Algae... | reverse complement strand
CCGGCCAGCACGCCCACTTCGACAAGGCCCGGCAGGTGCTCACGCGCATATCCAGCCAGCTTCAAGCCTGGGTGAGCGAGGCTGCGGAGCAGTTGAAATCCCGATCGGTCTGGATGCACTGCTGCGACTATCTCAAGCGCACCCTCGCGGCCCTCGGACCACCGACAACCCTCCGTTTGCTGACTGATCATGCAAACGGTGTGGGGTAACTGAGGTTTTTAGGTTCAAAAATTACTTCATCATGCCAACCCCCAGACGACCATGATCTATAGCCACATGGCCAATTCGACCCTTGCCCGGGCCTCCCAGGCGGTCTCGGACGTGATCACGCGGGCGACACAGGCGGCGAAGGGGGGCGATGTGGCACCGGCTTCTGAAGAGGCGTCACTGGCTCGTTGAAGGATCGCCCGCTTGCTCGCCCTCGAAGGGTGGCAGGTGGGTGGTCTTTTTTTGGTGTCAATCTTGTGAAGGGGGTGTATGTAGTTGCGGAATTGACACCGCCGAGTGGACTGGCCTTTTTCCGGCGATATCACTAACGGCGCAGCCTTCGATCCGGCATCCAGCCGTAAGCCCGGGGCAGGATCAAGGGACCTGCCCCGGAGCGCCCTGTCCTTGACGGCCCCGACAGGCGACGCCTGTCGGGGGGGCTTCACCGCTAGCGGTAGTTTACGTTCTTGCCACGGGTGCCGATCATGGGCGCGCTCGACTCCAGACGCTGCTGATGTCTCCTCAACTTCACTCAAGATGGTGCGTATTACGCCGAGAACTTCGTATCGTCCATCCTGACTACTTCGATAATGTCTGCGGCACTCCCTTACAAGCCGTTTCGCGATGCATATCTCGTCGGCCGTAAATCAATTGAGGAACATCGGCTCCCCCCAGGTGCGGAGGCCGACGAGGATCGGCTGGATGAGTGTAATGAGCGCTTGGAGGAAGCGGCGGACAATGCCCGCAACACGCTGCTGAATACCGAGTTCGGGCGTAAGCTCTGCGGCGAAGAAGGGCTACGCGCGCTCGCTGATGAACTGGAGTCCAATCTACAACGCTTGACGAGGTATGCCCTCGACGAGGGTTTCGTTGCGGGCGATGCGCCTGTCGTCCAGTGGTCCGAGCAAACTGGATTCGGCGCCGAGCGGCAATTCCGGTTCTGGGGGGAGCTGGGTCACCTGTTCCATTACTTTAGGGATCTGGGACAGTCGCTGGATACCAGCCGAGAGGTCGAACTACGCACGCAGTGTAGGAGCCGAACGGCAGAATTGCACCGTGTTCTCAAGGACATCACTGGCCACGCGATCATTCACTTGGCTTACAAACCAGATGTGGTCAAGCAGATAAAGGCCCTCTGTGCCTCGCTCGACACGTTGAGCGCTGAGTTGACCACCCCCATCGACGAAGCACTAGATGGTCCCAATCTTCTTCAAGGCGGCGCTACCGTCCTGCGTCGTCAGTTTGCCAATGCAGTGAGCTTCATGGCTTTCGAGCTGTACGGTCATCTACTTCCAAGGAATCTCGGCACGCTACTCACGCTTAAGTCCTCAACGGCAGAGGAGCTTGGATTTTCTGCGTGGTGGTAGATGGCAGACGGCTCGAAGAAGTCGAGCGCTTCCCGTGGAAAGGATCAGCGCAACTACATCGCGGCGGCGCTGAAGTCAGGTATTTCCAGGGCGAAAGCTGAAGGATGGGTGACGCTCCCCGTCCTGCAGTTTTTCTCAGAAAACCGGGAGATGCTGTTCAAGCGGGCCGAAGAAGATGAGGATATCTGGTAACGGCCTCGCCTTGAGGCCGACCCAGTAGGTCTTAAACCTTTCCGCGGTGTGGCCCTGTATTGGCGCTCGGTTACGCCACCGAGAGGGGTGTGGACCGCGGGCAAACCTTTCCGTGGCATTTTTCGGCATCGTTTTAATTGACCCCGTTATCTCAACGACGGAGTCAATCAGAACATGTTCAAGAGCACCGAAGCGCCTTGCCGGCTCGACGGATTTTATGCCACTTCGACACCGGTAGTCCGTCCGCTCGCCGAGGTCGTGCCATTTCCTGGCACGACTGACGGCGGCACGATACCCCAAGGTAAAGCCCGGAGAAGTACTCCCCGCGAGACGTTCTCCACACTGATGAAGGGCGTCAAGTTGCGGGCAACGGAACCCGACCCCACTTGGCTGCTTCGCTACATCAAGCCGAGCACCGGCACGATTACGCACAAGACCCTCGGTCGCCTCAGCACGATGACGGAGTTCGAGGCTTGCGTGAAGGCCCGGGAGTTCCTGGCCATCCTGGAAGCGGGGGGTGACCCACTCGCGGGCGACATGACCGTCGAGGCGTACTTTGACGAGCGCCGCCTGCCCTGGGCGCAGGCCAACAAGAAATCCTGGAAGGACGACCTGGGGGTTTTCAACCGGTACGTTCGACGCAAGATCGGCAAGCTGGCCATGAAGAAGGTGACACGCCGTCACCTGCAGCTGTTGATCGATGCTTTGCTTGAAGGCGCCGAACCGACCGATCGCCGCGAGAAGATCTCGAAGGGGACGGTGTATCAGGTGATCGCCCACCTGAAGGCACACTTCAACTGGGCGTTCAGGAACGGAGACATTGCAGCGAACCCGGCAGCCACAATCCGCCAGCTGAAACTGAACAACCAGCGACGGGAGCGCTACACGGCCGAGCAACTCGCAGTGATTGGCGTACACCTGCAGGATGCGCCCCCCTTGGTGCGCCTGCTCTTCGTGTTGTTGCTGGCCTTGGGCGCACGCATCGGGGAACTGCTGAACGCAAAGCATGACGATGTGGATGAGCGTGGCTGCACGCTCTACATCGGCCAGAACAAGGCAGATCGCCCTATCCGTCTTCCCATGCCGCCGATGGCGATGGTCGCCTATGAGGAACTGAAGACGCTGCGTCGTCCGGGAAACCCATACCTGTTCCCGGCGAACCGCGGCTCAGGCCCGATGGCGGCACCCCGCAAGGCGTTCAAGAAGGTCCTGGAAGCAGCGGGTATCGAGAACCGGACTTTTCACGATGCGAGAAGAACGACTTGCTCGACAGCTCTCGAATGTCCTGGCGTGACCCTCGTAGACGCCTCCCGTGCCCTTAACCACAGCTCGGTTCGAGTCACGGAATCGCGGTACCTCGTAACGGGTGATGAACGCATCCGTAACGCGCTGACGCTGGCAAGTGATCGCCTCAATGGTCATCTGACTGCGGCCCTTTAACACGCCTCCCCTCCCGACCGGCATTTTGTCGCGGCGTGATGCAGTTCCGACCGATTCATCAACCCGCCCGGCGCTCATTCCTGCACCGGGCATAAAAGGAGCACCACAGTGACGACGGAAATCTATATGGACGAGCGCGACGGGGAACCCGGCGGCATCTACTACGACGGCCCCTGCTACACGCCTGAGGAAGACGACGAGGATTACGACGATTCAGACGTCGAAGTCCACGACACGTACGAGGCCGAGCGTGACTACGGCGACTACGACGATCACGACCGGGACACGTACGAAGCGCCGGCTCCGCGCCGCCAGACGTATCCGTCTCCGGTCCGGCAGAAGCTGACGACCTTCAAGATGCCGCGCCCCGTCCGGGTCCGGCGTGACATCGACAACGAGTTTTGACGGGCGGGACGCCTGTCAGAAGGTGTGGGGCAGCACCGTCTTTGCTTGCCGGCGATTGCCGGTGCCGCCGCCACGAACAACAACGGCCATTTTATAAGGAGATCCCTCATGGCCCAACGCAACTTCCGCTTCCCCAAGGGGAAGACCGTCATCCAGTACCACCAGATCGGCCGCTTCCAGGCCTACCCGAGCGGCGTGGGCGTGTTCAACCTGCGTGACCGGATGGTGGACTTCCTCCACACGTCCAGCGAAACGATCGCGACTCTCGTCGTCGAGATGCTCGACAAGGTGTGGGCGAGTAACGGTCGTATCCCGCCGGACTGGTCGATGCTCGAACTGGAGGCGCAGCCGGATACCGCCACCACGCCGCGCTGATCCGCGCCGGCATCGCCCGTCGGGGCGATGCCTGACCGAGCCGTCTGCCTTTTTGGGCGGGCGGCTCTTTTTTTGTCCATCGGTCGGGGTCGGTGATGGTCTCGGCCGGTGTCAATCTCGATGTGGGGGTCCATGTAGTATGGCAATTGACACCAGACCGACGATGCTCGAACGCGTCGTCGAGGCCCGGAAGGACCGGGCACGCTTCAGACGCAAGAATGGAATGGATTCGGCGATGGAGCTGATCGTCGATGAACCCGCCGCCGCGACGCGGCCTAATCTCGACGCACTCCTGGCTCACCTGGACGAGGTGTTTCGTCCCTTGATGGAAAAGGCTCGCGCCAGGCGCGAGACTTCCTCCCCTGCCCCCGCGAGCGCCGCAGCCCCGAATGGCGCGCAGTTGCCTCCGCCCATCGAGTCGGACACCTCGCCCGAAGACCAGGCCAAGCTGGACGGCTTTCTGGCGACGTGCGTGCAGCCGCCTCCGCTGGTGGTCATGGCGCAGCCACTCACAGGTGGTATCGGAGCCGATGGCAAGCGTCCGCCCCCGCGCCGGGGCTTCGGCCCGCCAGTCTTCGTCGGCTTTGACTGCGAGTGGGAATATCAGGCCAAGGGCCGCAACGTGCTGCTGTCGGTCCAGTTCTATGTCATCGGGCCGACCGGGCTGCGCTACAGCAAGGTCATCAACCTCGTCGGCAAGGATGCGGTGCAGGATCGTCCATCGCTAGCCGAGGCGCTGTATGACCTGCTCGACGAGGCCGAGATCGAGTGCGTCTTCGATGAATGGCCCCAGGAGGTCGTGCTGTGCGGCCACTTCACGCGGGCGGACATTTCCGTCTTCCGGGACTTCAAGCAGTTCCGCCAGCAGCTTCAGGCGGTGAATGGCACCCTCGCGACCACGGCCCGGCCGGCCCAGTTGAAGCTGCCTCTCAAGGATGAGCAGGCCGAGCGGCTCAAGCACCGTTACCGCTACGTGGTGGGTGATGACTTCGACCCCCGCGTGCTGTCGGTGCGGATCGTCGATTCGGCGCGGCTGGCGCCGCCGGGCACGCCGCTCGCGAAGCTCGGGGAATGGCTGGAGGTACCCAAGGTGATGTTGCCCAAGGGCTACCGCAAGTCCGAGATGCGCCGGCTGCAGCGGGAGCTGCCGTGGGTGTTCAGGGCCTATGGCCTGCGGGACGCCGAGATTGCGGTGCTCTTTGTGCTGTGGGTCCTGTGGTTCTGCGACCGCCACCTGGGCATCAAGGGCTTGTCGGCGACGGCGAGCGGTTTGTCGGTACGCCTGGTGCAGCTGTGCATGCGGCGCGACGGCGTGCATCCGGACGTGGCCCTGAACTATGAGAAGGTCCGGCGCTGGCGCTGGAACGAGGCCACCGGACGCCCGATCTCCCAGACCCAGCGGATGCCGACCCGGGTGCGGGGCTGGTTCGAGGCCTTCTTCGCTGACGTCTACATGGGCGGGCGCAACGAATGCTACTGGTTCGGCCCGACCCCGATGCCGCAGCCAGTTTACCGGCTGTTCGACCATGATCTGGCGGCCTGCTACGTGGTGAGCCTCGCCGAGATCATGTGCCTCGATTACGAGCGGATCGAAATCACCCGGGACAAGGAGCGTTTCCGGGGGCATGTGGCGGGCTACGCCGAGGTGGAGTTCCGCTTTCCGGAGGGGACGCTGTACCCCTGCCTAGCGGTGATGATGGAGAAGTACGGGCTGTGGTACCCCCTCTCGGGCATCACCCTGGCCACCGCGCCGGAGATCGAACTGGCGCTGGAGATGGGCGCGGAGATCACGGTCCGCTTCGGGGTGGTGATTCCGTGGAAGGACCGCGAGGCGGTGTTCGCGGAAAGCGCCAAGCGCCTGCGGCGGGAGAAGACCAAGAAGGACGCCGACAAGGGGCAGTAGCTGGAAGCCGAGGGGGATGTCTTTGTGCCGGCGCCGGAGATGCAGTTTCCGCCGGAGTCCCACGGGGACGTGGGGTATCGGCCCTTCGAGTCGGGATCGATCTACACCCGCACGATGCGCCTGAAGTTCGACAAGAAGTCCCTCCCCCACCAGTTCATGAAGCTAGTCGGGAATGGCGCCTATGGCAAGACCGGCCAGGGCTTCAAGGGCAAGCGGGCGCTGGACATGGCGGATCTGAAGTATCGCGCCATTGGTCCCTCCGGGATCTCGGAACCGGCGGTGGCGGCACTGGTGTCGGGCTTCGCACGCGCAGTGCTCGGCGAGATACTGTGGAAGCTGCCGGCGGGCGCGCTGGTGGTATCGGCGACAACCGATGGCCTGCTGGTGGATGTGGAGAAGCTGGACCTCACCGGTACGATGTGTCGGCGCTTCCAGGTGCTGGTTGACCGGATCGCGCCGGGCACGGGGATGACGGAGCTCAAGCACCTGATCGGGCAGGCGGTCGCGAGCAAGACCCGCCTGCAGCTCACCGGGCTCGCGATCGAGGGCCAGGAGCCGGTGGTCGCCAAGGGCGGCATCAAGGTGCCGCTCGACGGCGCAGACGGTGACGAAGAGAAGGAGCGCGCGTTGATGCGCCCGGAAAACCAGAACCGCTTCATGCTGGAGCTCTTCGCGAACCGCCAGCCCGGTCAGATCATTAAGCGGGCCTCCCTGATGTCGCTGGGCGAGATGGTGCTCAACGACTGGGACCTGCAAACGCTCGATACGCCGGTACGACTCAATGTCGAGTTCGACTTCAAGCGCCGTCCGGTCGATGCCCGCATGGTCCGGATCGAATCGCTCGGCGTCGAGCATCTGGCGTTTCCGACGGTGCCTTGGGACAACGCGGCCGAGGGCGAACTCGCCCGGATGCTGTTCGACCGCTGGCGCGAGGGAGAGCAGGACAAGGACGGGAACTGGGTGCACCCGGCCCATTGCCTCAAGACGATGGCGGACTGGGGCGACTGGCAGGCGTTCTACGGGCTCTATGCGGGCAATCACCAGCGGCGGGCCCGCTTCCAGGCGCTGCAGGCGGCGTCCGACGCGACCGTGAAGGCCGACGGGCCGGACGAGGTGCAACAGAAGCGCCTGCGCGGCCCCACGGGGCAGGTGTACGCGACGGCCCGGACCGGGATGCTCGGCACCGCGATCCGGACCTTCCTGACCGCTTATGTGCAGCGGGCGTGGGGGCTGGAGGGTGCGGACCTGTCACAGGCGAAACTCGCCGCCTGGCTCACCGAGGCGGGCTACCCGGTGAAGGTGCATGACGTGAAGAACGCCGGGCGCTCGCAGTTGCATGAGCACGTGTCGCCGGCGACGCCGGAGGTGATGGCGTTCCTGGAGGTCGTGAAGGCGCGGTTTCCGGGGCTGGAGACGGGGCGGTTTTTGGTGAGGGGGTAGTCTGTTGGTGTGGTGAGTGAGGAAGGGGCCGCGGTTGCGGCCTTTTCTGAGTTCTCGCTAGTACCCGCAAGCCGGTCCACACACGTCATCCACGTGCATCTCCGATGCTGGGTTGCAAGCACAAAGAAGCGCAGCTCACCGCGTTAAGTAGCTCCTCTGAGGCCATCCTGGCAGGGAGCCTCCCAAGTTGACATTGTCAGCCACATTGTCTATATTTTCTGACATAGGAGGGTGATCATGAGTGACGGACCTCATAGAAGTTTGCCGTTAAAGCGTCCCTGGAAAGTTCTCGCGGAACGCGCCGCCAGAGAAGCCTACCCAGTTACTGAGGTAGGAGAAGCCGTGGCTTACGCTCTTAAGAAAGAGTTTCTTGAAGCGCCTCTGGAAGAGATATGTCAAATTCTCGATGGCAAGGGACAAAGAAACCTTTTTAGCGACAACCAAATCGAAAGTCTTGAATCGCTACGTGATAGCAACTACGGATCTTCGGCAAGCTGCTACCTAATTGACTGCGCACTTGATGCAGTAATTAACGGACATACGGGACGAACTGCTCAGATTTTCGTACTAAAAAATGCGCTCGCGGGGTACCTCTTAAGCGCGAATCGTAGCATTGAGGAGCACTTCCTTCGCAAGGCTGGCGACCAAAACGCTGATTTTGTGCGTAACCGTCTAAACGCCGCTTATCGCGAATGCGACTTCATCAACATTGCCGCCGACATGATAAAAGCTGGCAAGAGCAGCAGTGCGGCTATAAGGCTACCGCGAAACATCGGGATTGATGCAGGCCCTCCACTATGAAAAGCATTGCCAAGACGTACATCCCAGAACGGAAAATCGACTTTATCCTAGGAAGTGAACGTGCGCATTTCGGTTACGAGGCCTTTAATCTAAAAGACACGATTCAATTCTCTACAGACGCTCTAGAGTCGTACTCATTTTCACGATGGAGCCCTCTGGTATTTGGCGCAATCGTTGTAGCGGCCGCCATTGAACTCGGTGACAGAATCGTCAAACGCCCGAGTCACGGCTGGAGACGAAACATTTCACTTCGAATCCCCGTCCATGATCCTGACCTCTGGAACTCTATCGAAATTAGAAATTCACTTTTTGATGCAATAAGTTTTCTAACGGGTGATCAATGGCAAATTTCATTTAAAGAACGAATCGTCTCAGCCGCTTCACCGCAACAGGAGCCGCTCGACTTCGACTTTAAGGCCTCCAAAGTTTTGGCATACAGCGACGGTATGGATTCGCTAGCAGTATCCGGGATTATTGCCCACGAAGTGGGCCAGGGCCTCATTCGTGTACGGGTGGGCTCATGCCGATCTCAAGGCCGGCGTAAGAACGAGGCATTTGCTGCCGTCCCCTACCAGATTCGCATACCAGGGAAGGACAAAGAAGCGAGCGCGCGTAATCGAGGATTTAAATTTGCAATGATCAGCGCCGTTGCTGCCTACTTAAGCGACGCGGAGGAAATCGTAATTCCCGAGAGCGGCCAGGGCTCTATCGGCCCGGCCTTGATTTCTGTTGGGCATGCCTATCCTGATTATCGCAACCATCCTCTCTTTACTACCAGAATGGAGACTTTTGTCTCAACTCTCTTCGGCCGGCGCTTTAACTATGCGTTCCCTCGTCTTTGGCATACCAAAGGAGAAACATTAAGAGAATATGTCGCTCTCACCGGACATGATGACTGGAGGTTTACTAAGTCGTGCTGGCGTAGCAGCCAGTGGAGCTCCGTTAATGGCCGACGGCGACAATGCGGTGTCTGCGCTGCTTGTATGTTGAGGCGACTGAGCATACATGCGGCAGATCTGAACGACGATCGCGAGAACTACATCTGCGAAGATTTGGGTGCTGAGAACCTCTCCACCGCTGTTGCCGCGAACTTCACGAAAGTGGGCTCTGCCTACAACCAATACGCTATTGCGGGCGTACTTCATCTGGACCACTTGGCGGAAATGCGAAGCCCGATGATGCAGCCCGTCGTGGAACGACATGCACGGCTATTTTCTAGTGCGCTGGGGCTGACAGCGGGCGAGGCATCGTCTAAGCTCGCGACCCTGCTTGAACGGCACGCTTTGGAATGGAAGCGATACTTAGACTTCTTAGGGACGCGCTCTTTCATTAGAAAGTGGGCTCGAACGATATCATGACTAATAGCACGTGCAAACTAACCGATGCAGAGGTCGGAGAACGGCTTCGAATCGCTCGCGAAACTGCGAAACTTACTCAAGCCGCTGCTGCTGACGCAATTGGCGTCGCAAGAACCACAATCGTTGCTCTTGAACAGGGCAAGCGAAGAGTTCGAATGGAGGAATTGCAGAGTCTCACCAGACTTTATCGAACGTCAGCAAACGCAATTTTAAGGCGGGAGGCTGTGCATGTAGACATGATCCCGAGATTCCGCAAAATATCGCCGAACTCCGATTCATCGGTGGATACTGCCGCCCGGTTATTAAATGACTTGGTCCGAGCTGAGGTTGAACTAGAAAACGTACTTGGCGTTGTCCGGCACTTCAACTACCCACCGGAAAGACCTATTCTACCTGGCGACATTTACTCTCAGGCGGAGCAAAACGCTCAAGAGCTTCGCGATTGGCTTGGCCTTGGCCCAGGGCCGGTTATCGACATAATTTCAATCCTTAGTCTGCAGTTAGGCCTTCGTGTCTACATCAGACCGCTTGATGCTCAAATTTCAGGTCTATTTGCATTTGATGAATCCACCGGGGGAAGCATATTGCTCAATGCAAACCACCCCCCCACTCGACTGAAGCAAACTGCCGCTCACGAACTGGGACATTTCATTTCCACCCGCCGCACTCCGGAGGTTTATCGTGAATGCGATGAATCTACGTCGCGTGAAGAGCGCTACGCCAATGCATTTCAAAGATGCTTTGTAAGCCCTGCACGCGAGATTCGTCAGCGGTTTGCCGAAATTACTGCGGGCCAATCACACCTAACGCGACGCCATGTTATCCTTATGGCTTACGCTTTCGGGATCTCTAGGGAAGCCATGGTTCGACGACTCGAAGAACTGAAGCTAGCAAAAGAAGGCACGTGGGACTGGTTCGCCGCAAATGGCGGCATCACCGATGAGCAAGCACAACAAGTACTTGGGTCCTTGCCCGACCGGAGTGCGCACATCGAGGAACGAAACATGCCCGTTCCGCAACGCTTAGCTTTGCTAGCCCGAGAGGCCTGGAAGCTGGATATTTATAGTGAAGGTCAGCTTGCGAGACTCCTTCAGCTTGACCGCCACGAAGTACGAGAACTGCTAGACGGTGTGGAAGCGGAGGAGAATGAGGCAAATGATCTCGTCAGACTTTCACATTGAGCTTCAATCAACATTAGTTATCGACGCCAGCGTGGCCATTAACCTGAATGGCACGAATAGTGCGGAAAAAATAATATCCGCCCTACCGTATTCTTTGGCCATCACTCAGAACGCTAGCGATGAACTTGCGCATGGGAGAAGAAACGGACACATAGACTCACAGCTGCTTGAGGAGCTAATCAAAAGAGAAATCGTTGCTCGCGTTGAATTGGGAAAGCAGGGGCTTGAGATTTATGAAGAACTGATTGATGGCGACGCTTCAAACACCCTGGATGACGGTGAAGCTGCAACTATCGCATACGCCATAGAAACTGGTGGAGTTGCGGTCATTGATGAGAAGAAAGCTCGAAAAATCTGCAAAAATCTCTTTCCAAGGCTTACAGTGCTTTCAACCGTCGATCTTCTGCTCGACAATTTCGTTTGCAAAGCCTTAGGGCGCCTTGAACAGGCCGATTCAATTCATCGCGCGCTTATAGCTGCTCGGATGCGGGTCCCGAATGAAAAGCTATCGGCAATAGTAAGCATTATCGGGGAAGCACGTGCAGCCGGATGTCCTAGCTTGCCTATATACGCCAAAATGATTAAATGAGGTCTTTCCAGAAATTTCTGCGTGTAGCGAGTATTTAGTATTTCTCGGTGGCAGACTTGTCCACTCTCATTTGATGGCAGGTGCTGCTCTCCTTGGTTTCTAGACGCTCCAGCTTCCATACCTGCGCGCAATTTTTTTCTGAAAATGCCCGTTTTCCTGAACCGCCCGGCCTGGCGCGGTGACCCAAAAGCCTAAGCGGCCAGGCTACGCCTCGCGGTCGTTCAGCTCATACCCCGTACTCCGCCCGCCCCCTGCCGTCTTCCGAAGCACGCCGCGGGCGAGCAGTTCATTGATGTCCCTTAGGGCTGTATCCGCCGAGCACTTGCTGATTGCCGCCCACTTGCTGCTGGTCAGTTTTCCGTCAAAGCCATCCAGCAGTCGATTGAGCACCTTGGCCTGTCGCTCGTTGAGCGGCGTGGCGGCCCAGCGCTGCCAGAATCGAGCCTTTGTCAGCACCGCATCAAGGGTCTGATGGGCTTGATCCAGCGCGCACTGAAGGCTTTCGAGGAACCAGATAAGCCAATCGGTGACATCCATGTCGCCTTTCTGGGTTCTCTCGAGGATCTCGTAGTAAGCCTTCCGGTCGCGCTGGATCTGGGCGGAGAGGCTATAGAAGCGCTGCGGGGTGCCATCCGCTCGGGCAAGCAGCAGATCACCTACTGCCCGGGCAATGCGACCATTGCCGTCATCGAACGGATGCAGGGTGACGAACCAGAGGTGCCCCAACCCTGCGTTCAGAAGGGGCGGAACCTTGGAGTCCGTGTTGAGCCAGTCGAGGAAGCTCACCATCTCTGAAGACAGGCGATCCGCCGGCGGCGCCTCAAAGTGAACCTGCTGCCGCCCCATCGACCCGGAGATCACCTGCATCGGCCCCGTCGCGTCGTCCCGCCAGGCGGCAACCTTGATCCGCGCCATCCCCGAATAGCCGGTCGGAAACAGCGCCGCATGCCACCCGAACAGGCGTTCCTCTGTCACGGCCTGTCCGCAGTTAGAGCTTGTATCCAGAACCATCTCGACCACGCCTTCGACATGGCGATCAACCGGCGCAAGCGCGCCAATATCGACACCCAGACGACGCGCAATGCTCGAGCGAACGGAGGCGACGCTGAGGTGCTCGCCTTCGATCTCGCTGGTCTTCACCACGTCGTCGGTAAGCGCCAGGAGACTTGCCTGATCCCGCGTCGACGCACCAACATCGGCCAGCCGCCCGAGGAGTAGCCCCTGGGCCCGACTGACCTCGGCGAGCGGGCGAGCCAGCACCGCGAGGTCGTAACGCCACTGCGGCCAATCGGGGGCTTGCCAGATGTAGAGATAATCACCGTAATTCATGCGGGGATTATGAGCTGCTTTCGCCGCACCGCCAAACCAATCGCCGCGCAAACTGCGACGATTGACGTCTTGCTCAAGGCAGGTTCTGCTTTTCACGCCCGACGCAGCTGCATCAGAGCGTTGCCCAAGTGTAATCCATGGACTACACTCAGCTTATGCTTGAAATCATTCAAAGCACGACCTTTTCACGCTGGCTTACCAAGCTGAAGGATCGGGCCGCCGTCATGCGCATCAATGCCCGGATCCGTCGTGTGGCAGAAACCGGTAACTTTGGTGATGCCAAGCCGGTCAGAGATGGTGTCAATGAA
>Ga0209277_10001185_pt1 | contig 12900 bp, 10 predicted proteins | sample JI81AbrownDNA_FD_187503 | JGI IMG/M metagenome (GOLD analysis project Ga0209277, IMG submission 187503) | Wastewater effluent complex algal communities from Wisconsin, to seasonally profile nutrient transformation and Carbon sequestration -... | ecosystem: Engineered > WWTP > Effluent > Algae... | reverse complement strand
CGATAGGGTAAGGTGACGCGGCCATGACTCCTGCCTGGACTTGGAGTTTGGCGGTGCGGATGAGTTCATCAAAAATCTCTTGGTCTGATTTCCTGAGAGCACGTCTAAATTCACCCAGACTATCTTCAATTTGTAAAACTTGACGAGAGTAGGGAGCAATGGTTCGTCCCATATTAGGCGATCGCTAACGTTTTTCGGACTTTGATCCGAGAAAGACCTTCTTCTGTTTGGAGTTCCCATAGGTCACGAGACGCATCTAGGAGTTTCGGAAAAAACGACTGGAAGTTTTTGTGTTTGTAGCGAACCGATTCGATGACAAGCAATGGGATCTGGCGCGTACGAAACTCTTCGAGACAAACAAGCATCTTATGAAGCAAAAATAGACCTTCGTCATCCTTTACATCTCCATCTAAGAACTGTTTGCAGGGGGCAAGTAGGAAGTAGATAGTATTTGTTGTTTCGCTTTTAGAGATACGTTTCAACGTATCGAGGATTTGGTAAGGAGTAAAGGCTCGTTGGACAAAAATTTTTTCGAGGAGTGGTTCAGGAGCAATGTTTTGTTTTCGGGTTTCATTCGTGATCACAAACGGATTGAAACGAATGGCACAATCCAAATTAAAAACGTTAAAACCAGAAATGGCAAACGCATATTCCCAATGCAGAGCCAGCTTGTAAATACCCTTCTCGCCCGTAAGTAGTCCCATGCCTTTTTGGTCCCATTTGATGATGGGGGCATACATTTCTGACTCACGGAAGGAAAGAGGAACACTTGCCATGAATACTATATAAATGTATGGTATAAATTTGTAAAGTGAAATCGCGGGTATGGGAAGGGAAAGCATGTGACATAAAAAGAAAGACTCTTTTTACGCCACAGAAGTTGGTTTCCAGAGAGGCAGGAACTTAGATCAAAATATGATGTGCTTTAAAAACCTTTTTAGCCAAAGCAACTAACTCATTGTCAGTTGGATGATCCACTGTTTCGACTCCAATGATGTGTTTCGTTACCTCTTTGTTATGTTCTTCTAGATACTTTTTGAAATGATCTTTTCCGAGTCCTGGACCAACAAGTAAAATCTCTTTGAAATGAGAAAGATCACTTGCCAGTTTATGGAAATATTTTTTTTCGTCTTCCTTGCCTGCGCCATCAGTATGGTGATGGGTGTGGTGTTCTTTGCGTTCCACTTTGTGACCTTCCTGGGACTTTTCTGTAAATTCGAAAATTTTAGCGTGTTTGTTATCTAACCATACGATCGCATGTGACATGAATCATTCTCCTGACGCTGAAAAACCAGCCGTCACTGCCACTCTGCCAGAAAATAGAAAAAAACGCACCAGTAAAAAATCAAGGAATCAGAACCTCTTCCCTTGATATTCGTCAATCCAATCCGACTTTGAATCGGAAACGAAATTGCATGGATCCATCCAGTCTTTGTTTCCTCAAGGTTTTGCATTCTCTGGCCTTGTGTAAAAAAAAAGCGAACCAGTAGAGAACAGAATGGGGCGATTAATTCGGTTGATTTTTTTGAAAAACTCGTTTGGAATCAAATATTATGATCCAGTACAATCATAGATATACAGAGATTTTAGGAATCGTTTTGTTCCTGACCTATTGCGTTCTTTTTGCCATCGAAATCATAAACGAATCGATGTTAAGATTTTCAAATGAAAGTTATGTGGTATCATTTTTACTCCTATTCAATTTTTTACTAGGATTCATTGGAGCGGATTTTTTTTCCGGGATGGTTCATTTTTTGGGCGATACCTTCGGAACCGAAAATACTCCCATTTTTGGTGCCTCGTTTATCAAACCTTTTCGCGACCATCATGTGGACCCGAAAGGAATGACAAATCACGATTTTGTAGAAACCAGTGGAAACAATTGTATCGTTTCCTTGCCACCGATGATCTTTATTTATCATTTGATCGATATTCAGCATAGCCTTTTGAACTTCGGATTTTATATTTTTTTCTTGTTTCTAATGTTTTTTGTCTTTATCACGAATCAAATTCACAAATGGGCACATATGGAAGATCCAGGCAGAATCGTTCGTCTATTACAAAATTACCATTTGGTTTTGTCTCCTCGACATCATTCCGTACATCATACCGCCCCCTTTAATTCTTATTACTGCATTACCGTAGGCTGGCTCAATCCTCTTCTCTATCGATGTCGATTTTTTGAAGGAATTCGTTTTCTGGCAGAAAAAACACTTGGACGTTGGGTCGAGATCTCCAAATAACACAAAAATACTTTGCTAGACAATGATTGAATCCTACACAATCTATTGACTTTCAAGAGGAGATATCGATGAACAAAATAATCCTGCCCGTAATGGTTTTGTTAGTGAGTATTCTTACCCACTGTAAGTCCAAAGAAGATTTAAAAACGGGTGTCGTGACGTTTCTGAAAGGAGAGGTTACGTTAACCGACCAAGGAAAAAAATCAGCCTTAAAATTTGGGGAAGAAGTAAAATCCGGAAATCTCATTGAAACAGGCCAAGGTGGAGTGGTAATCGTATCCTTCGCGTCAGGTGAATCCGATGCAGAAATCCAATCAAATTCCAAATTTCTCATTGGCACCTACAACGAAACACAAGCTGACCTATCCATAGAGACAGGAAGTGTTTGGTTCCGTGTAAACCAGAAAGGAAAAAAGAACTTTTCTCTAACAAATCCAACAGCAGTTGCCGGAGTTCGGGGCACAAAATTTTTTACTTTCCAAATCGATAAAGATACGTTCGGAACCTGTCATTGTGAAGGAAAGGTTCATTATGCTTTGTTAAATAGCGATCAGGCAACTGACAATGATAGAGATTTTATGATCGTTGTAAGAAATGGAAAATCAATTACCATTGAGCCTAGTGAATTTAAAGAAATCCATCCTGGCAATACTGGATTACATGCGCATTCAGAAATTGAGAATAGCAATTTAGGAAAAGTGAGATCATTTTCTCCTGAAGATCGAAAAAGACTCATTGATCGTATTGAATCAAAGTTCGCTAAGCTTTAATTTGAATTCTTACAGTTTTTGATTCCTCAAGAATCCCTGGGAACCGGTATGAAATTCATCCTTTTTATTTTGATCCTGACTCTTTCCCGCTGTCAGGTGAGTTGGTATGTGAAAGGAATCTCAGAAAACGAAAAAATCGTATCTATAGAATCGATCCAACTCCAAGGATTGAAAAAAACGATAAACCTATGTTTGGTTTCGAATCTGAGATTCCAGCCGCCTCTACATCCAAAAAAAATGGTTTCTCTGGATTCGTTTGAATTAAATCTATCTAGATCCGACTACAGAATTCAATCTCCTGCCTATTCCGGTTTAGATCCAGAATTTTTACTTTTTCTGAAAGAAAGATTAAAATCTCATAAAAACATTCTTATCAAAACTCAATTATTCGGACTTCCAGAACGTTTTCGCGAAAAAAAAAGTTTTGAGTTATTAAAAACTCCAAAAACTCTTGATCGATATGAAACGATTGTTCCCCTTGGGCAGACTGACAACTTAACTGCCGATATTTTGAAATCTTATTTCGATATTGTTGATATGGATACGGAGTTGTTATACGGGAGTGAAAATCCTTTCAGTCACGATATCGTCGGTTGCGGATCGTATCTGTATGTAACCAAGTACACTCCTCAACAGGATTCTTATAACTCTTTGTTGTTTTTTATTTCCCTCGGTCTCATCCCAAAATTCCAAACTCAGAATCACTACTACGATGTTATTTATCGTCCCGTTACTGAGAATGTGATCCACAAAAAGACATTTGTATTCGGGCACAGAAAGGGACACTCCTGGTTATTTTTACCTACCTTAGGTCTTCTCGACTCTGTTTCTACTTTTGACAAAAATTATCCTTTCGCCGAAGAGTCTGAGGAAATGTTTTTGGATTCAGTCACGGAAGTAATGGAGAGATCTTTATGAAAAAGAGAATCGTTCTTTTCTTTTTCATAAAGAGTCTCATTGGATGCCAGACTCTCCAACCCGCGGAAAATTTTGATCCAGATTTTGGGGATATTGAAGGAAACATGTATGAGTCCAAAAAAGGAAAATTTGTCTGTTTTGTTCCAGTAGATGCGCGTTATGCGGATATGGATGACGGTAATTATAAAGTTAGTTTTCAACAAAAAGATTTCGGATTATTTAAGATTCAGGCTATCAAGGCCAACCAGGATTTTCAAAAAAACATAGTGGAAATAGGGAAGGAGAGAGCTCTCACATCCTTCATTGAGACGAATCTTATGACTCGGCTCACAAAAAATCGCAACGATATCAAAATCGTTTATTCTGAGTATGCCAAAGATTTTCGAGAAGGTGCTTATTTTTTTCTTCTGCATATACCCGAGAATTTCGAAAAAACGCAGGAAAAGACACCTTACACTACTTATGGAATGATTTCATTTGTTTCTGGTGAATTTATCTATATTTTAACGAGAGATATAGACTCGTACCTGGGAATAGGCAGTATAAAAGAGAAAAATGAATATGTTCAAGCAGCTCAAAAAAAACTTATCGATTTTCATTCTCGCATTCTAATTTTAGGCGATGTCGGAGCGACAGGGCTAGATTTAGATGTCTTTGATCCCGAGTCGGAAGAAGACCCATCCGAAGAAGAAGAGTTAGGTGGAAGTGGGGGAGCTGGAATCGGTGGAGAAATTGATCTTGGAGGAATTCTCAGATTAATACAAAAAAAATTCAATGTTTCGAGGGGAAAATTCGATCTCAAACCAGGAAGATTTAAATTTAATACGAAACAATTTAATTCGAATAAGTTCAAGATGAGTGGAAGAACTAATATTCGTTCGAGCAGATTTAAAATGAAAAGTTCTTTTAAGACGAGGGGATTTAAAAGGTAATTTTATTTGTTATTCGATACAATAGTTGCGAGTTTTTTGTTCCTCTCAAAATCGTAGATCTCGCTTTCATTTTTTTGGAGTAAATAATTCTGAACAGATGGCGCATAAAAAAGTGCGATGCAGCCATTAAAATAAGTCGCTCCTTTTTCAGTGAGGGAAAAACTATCTTCAGGATCAAATACACCATTTGATTGTATTGACTTGCCATTTTCAGATTTTGTATACACCATCATTTCTTCCTTTAACAAAAATGAAATGGCATCTGGATAAACTGTTTCCAATTCTACACCGAATTTTTTCCGAAATGCGTGTAAGTTGATTTCTCCAAAATAGAAACTGACGGCGATCATTTTGGCCATCATCTGTATTCGTGGTAAGTCATAAAAATCCTGAATCGGGAGAGTCTGCGTAACTATTTTTTGTAAATACGGTGCTAAATTTTTTCCGATAGAACCGGAGTTATATGAAATACTAGTATCCGTAAATGATTGTGAACCGAGTCCTAAACCTAGATATGATTTTCCTTGGATAACTCTTCTCGTGAGATAAGAACTTGTTCCTGGATCGCCCTGGATTTTGCTAAATGTATTTTTCCCTGGATTGGTAAAATAACCATTTTCTAGTAAAATTTTTTTGGCTAACCTAGACTGTTCTCTAACAATCGATAGTTGAACATCTTTAGCCTGATCTGAAATTCTCGTCAATTTGTAACGCATCCGATATAATGTTATGTAATCTGGTTTTAAGGATAGGGTATGGCGAAGTGTATGATCCCAAGATTCGAGACTTTGATTGGCAAAACCATACATCAGGTCTATGTTGATTTTTTTAAAACCAGCATTTCTCATATTCTCCATTGCTTTAAAATGATGAGAGATGCTTGTTTCTGATCTACCTAACAGTTTTAAGAGATTCGGCTCCGCTACCTGAATTCCCATGCTGATACGACGAATCCCCGATTGGACATAGGAATTTAATTTTTGAAAGTCTGAACTGGCAATTTTTGGAGTGGTTTCGATGCTAATCTCACATTCAGAAGTGAGGGAAAAGTATTTATTTACCGTATGTACGTGTTTGGTGATTTGTTCGGCTGGCACAAACGAAGGAGTACCACCTCCAATATCGAAACCAACGATCTTTCGATTGCCCAGAAGTTGACCGTAAAGCCGAACTTCCTCATTCAAGGCATCCATATATTCCTTTGTGGATTCGGATTCTTTTTTATTTACAACGGTATACTCACAAAAATAACATCGGGTCTCGCAAAAGGGAATGTGCGAATATAAATTCAGCGAATCTAATCCGACAAAGGATCTTACAATAGAATCTCGAACCTGTTCATTGGAAATGCGATACGGTTTCCAAGTTAAATCATGAGCGATGGGATAAGCGGTATTCGCAATGTGATGGTTTTTTTCGCCTGCATCAAAGATGTCCGACGGATCAAATTGAATTTGATCTTCCTTTGTAGGTGATCTCCACTTCGCGTTCATGGCTAAAAAAAGAGGGAAAACAAACGGTTGCCACCGTTGATATTTATGGAAGGAATATGATGGTCTTTCAAAATTAGATAAGCCAAATGTCCCCTTCTGCCTGTCTCACTCAAGACTGCAATTTGTTTGGCGCCTGACTGATTTAATTTTTGTAAGAGCTCTGGCATCATTGTTCGAATCGATTCCAATGGGATCCAATAGTCTACGTTTTGATTTTCTGATTGAAACGGACCTACATCTAAAATAAAAAAATGAGATCGATTGGTTTTGATTTCTTTTGGCTCTATCGAGTCTGTAATCTGCAGTTCTTTTTGTAATGCTACAGTCGCAACAACATTCAGGGCATCACGGGAAGTGCCAAAGGCTGGAGAATAAGACAAATCTATATTGGCCAGTTGCCCAATTTTAAATTCACTTGTAAAAGCTATTGCGAAGGCATCTAACCGAGATTTGATGTTATTACCCAGAACGTCCAAACCGAGAACAATCTGCTTTTTTTTATGATATAATAATTCCAGAGTCATTGGACTCGAACCAGGAAAGTAAGATTCTTTGTCCATCGCATGAACTAGTGTCTTGCCAATTGTTTTTGCGCCGTATTTTTTAATGGATTGTTTTTCTGTGAAGCCTACTCTTCCGATTTCAAAATTGGGAGTTCGGAGAATCATACTACCAGAAAATTCAGTTAGTTTTAATTTTAGACCGGCAGCATTGGCTCCTGCCACCTGAGCCGTTTTGTCAGATACTGCTGCCTGAGCATTCCAGACAGGACCTATTTTTGTAGGGATCGAAACACAAATGCTACACGCGTAAATATTTTGAATATTGGTTTGGCAGTATTCATTGATCTTAACGGTTCCATCTTTATGTAACTTAACTCCCGCCTCGTTTAACAGTTCCGTTCTCGGACGAACACCGATTGCCGAAATGATAAAATCAACGGCTATTTTTTTCCCATTGGCAATTACTTCCGTAACTGTTTCATTATTATAGATAAATTCTAATATTTGAATGTTTGTCAGTATGGATGCAGAACTTTTTAGTTTAGATTCCGCAAGTTTTGTTATGTTTTCAGAAAACTCTGGCAAAATCCATTCTGCTTTTTCGATCAGAGTCACTTCTGCACCTCCTCGAACGCAACCATCCAGTGCCTCCAGACCCATAGATCCTCCGCCTAAAATGAGGATTCTGGTTTTGCGCAGGTTGATTTGGTTTTGGATTTCGGCGAGATCATCTAACGTTCGAAAGAATCGGAAATTTTTTGTATTTTTTAGGAGACCAGTTGGTTGGATTGAGGCAGCTCCTGTAGCAAATACCAAGCGATCATATTTGAGATCTGGTAAATCATCGGGTGAGGACAGATAAAGAGTGTTAGATTTTGGCTCGATTCTTGTGACTTCCGTTTTCGTGTATACTTCAATATTATAAACTTTTTTAAAATACTCCTCTCGTTCCTGGTTGAGATCTTCCAATTGTTTGACTTCACCACTCAAATGGAAAGACAATCCTGCCATCGCATAACTGACTCTTGTATTTCTTTCTAGTAAAATAATTCGTGCTTTTCCGTCAATTTCCCTCGCTCTTGCGGCTGCCACTGGACCTGCCAGTGCCCCACCAATAATGACAATCGTTTTTGGAAGTTCATATTTATCTGGCATGAAAGCATTAAAAGTCAAAATGGAAAATTTGCAATCGAAATACAAAAGTCGACGAGTCGAGTTTGCTCCTCGAGTTTTCTGAATCGGTCAAAAGTTGGAACGAAAAATGTCGACTTTTTTTATCCAACAAGCATCGGCCATCGGACCAAAATCATTCTATAGGAATCAATGATTTTAAAAAAGTCCGATTTCCAATTTTTATTTCGTTTCGAAAAACGTTTACTAAATGAGTTTTGCCTTGTCCAGTTGTTCAATATGTTCTATCAAAGTAGTAGAAATAGGTAAGTAGTTTATATTCAAGTCCTTTTTGCTATATTCATTGTTAAGCGAAAAAGAAATTCCAACATTTTTAGTTATAAAATTCCAACTTAATCCAAACAAAGGTCCAATGATGTAAGCTAAAAATTTAGGTAAAATCGTCCTAGGAATCCAATATTTTTTGCCAAAGTGAGATCTTAATATTTTTGCCATATCGAGAATCGAAAGCACGTCCGCAGAGACAATATGACGACCGCTCGATTTTTCATTCAAAGCGGCCGCAATGTGTGCTCTTGCCACGTCACGAACATCGACAACTCCCATATAAAGTTCAGGTACTCCACTAGCGAATTTTCCATTTACCATGGATCTCATAAAATTTACGCTCGTTCCATCTGCTCTTTCCGATAATGATGGACCGAGGACAAATGAAGGATTAATTGTAGTTAGACTCCAAATGTTTTGTTTTTTTTGCATTTCCCATGCTTCCTTTTCGGCAAGCGTTTTTGAGAATGGATATGGTTGGTGTTTTAGGTTACTCGTTTCATTCCAATAAGATTCATCTAATCGTTTTCCAGGTGCTTTTTCTGCATCGCAGGAGTCGCCCATCACGGAAGCAACACTCGAAGTAAGAACAACTCGTTTTACTGAAGAAAATTTATTAACCGACTGAAGTACGTTTCGTGTTCCGCGAAGCGCAGGCTCGACCAATTCTTTTTCTGGGTTTTTGATACCATCTATAAAAAACGGCGAAGCCATATGGATAACAACTTCACAACCACCTTTGTCAGATATACTTGTGTCAAAGGAGCCTTCCTTCAACAAATCTGCTTCGTAAAATTCTAATTTACTCGGAAAACTTTCTGAAAGGGTATATAAGTGTTTTAACTTATTAACATCGTTTAAAGAACGTACTGTGGTGCGAACAGAATGACCCTCCTCGAGAAGGTATTTTATTACCCAAGATGCGATATAACCTGCACCACCTGTGACAAGAATTGGTTTGTTTGTTTTCATGTAAAATCTCCTTAAAATTTTAGCAGTCCAGTCCAATCTGGAGGAGGTGGTTGGATTGAATAAGATTTAGCTCTAATATGATAATTTTTGGCGACTGAATCCTCTGGGCAGATTTTTAAACATAAATCAAAACATTCTAGTGCTCCAGAAAAATTTTGAGATTTATATGAGTGTAAACCGTTAAAAAAATGAGGAAAAGATTCTTTTTTCTGGGAACGTACTTCATCCGAATCAGCATTTAACACTTCATAAATGACGATAGGAACCGTTTTACCTTTGACGATTACTGAATCAATCTCCCTGAATTCCAGTCCACTTCCTTCTGGAATCGAACGGCAGACTGCATCGCTGACAATAATTGGCGTACCATAATTTTTGGTTAATCCTTCGAGTCTGGATGCTAAATTAACGTTATCACCTATCACAGTTGTATCGAGTCGATTGGCTTCACCCACTGTTCCAAGCATCACACTTCCAAAATGGATACCAAAACCTGCATCTAAATGAAAATCTTTAAACGTTGTTTCACGCATCCCTCGAACCTCACCACGCATAGCCAGTGCCGCAAATATCGCATCTGTCGGGCCAAGGGGAAAAAGAGCCATGATTGCATCACCTATGTATTTATCTATAAATCCATTATGATTGCCGATCGAGGGTCCGAGTCGTTCCATATACTCATTGAGCAATAAAAAAACTTCCTTGGCTGTTTTCGATTCGGAGAGGTTCGTAAAATTTCTGATATCAGAAAATAGAATTGTTAAGTTCTGTTCGACGGAATCGCCACGGTAAACATCTAAGATTGTTTTTCGTTTTAAAATTTGTAGAAATTGATTCGGGACAAATCGAGAAATCGACTCATTGATTTTCTTTTCTTCTTCCAATGCTTTCTTTTGTGATTCAAGTAGAGCTTGTCTTGCTTCTTCTCTTTCTCTTTTTAAACTATTGATGCGATCTCCGATACCTAAGCTTAGAAACACACCTTCAAAAAAACTTCCATACATCGGGCTGTAAGAAATGAAGTTCGAATAATCAATCAAACCCAAGTTCATAACTATATACAAAAGGACACTTACGATAAGAAATGACCATGCGATCAAAAAATATTTCGCACCGAGATAACCCTGTTTGAAACGAGTAACCTCTGCTATCGTAATTACAACGATACCTACAACGGGAACGACATTGGCTATTTTTACTTGGTCCATAAGAGATATAAAAGGGATGGCCAGAAGACCTAAAACATCTAAAATGATAGTAATCTTGAGTGCCTTTTTGATCCAAGTTTTGTCTTTGTCTGGAAAAAGATAAACCCAAGCGAATCCAGTGGCCGCTATCGTCGACGCTAAAGAGGCAATGGGTCCCAGTGTGATTATGAACAAACTGTCCGAAAAGTCAATGAATGGCATCCACTGGTTGTTTGAATTAAATATAAATAATACAAAACTAAAAATATAGACGCAGTAAAAAATAAAAAGTTTATCTCGAATGGAAAGAAACAAAACAAAATTATAGAGTAACAAGAGTAACATTGCTCCATAATAACATCCGGAAACGAAATCGGTAAGTCGGCTAAAAATATCAAATTTTGATTGGGGAAAAAATCTTAATGGGAGTAAGGTGGGACCCGCAGTTTCAACTCGCAAATAGAGACGTACTGGTTTGGTTTTAGATGTTTTGAAAGTGAAAACAGGACTTTTATTTGGCACAGCCGTTTCGGCCATGGAAACGTGGCGACCCGCTAACTGTCTCGAGAAACTTCCCTCTAAAGGATCTTCTGCATAAAATTCCAATCTTGGTAAAAAAGAAGACTCAATATATAAGACCCATTCTTCCCATTGAGATTTAGATTTTAGATCAAGTCGAATCCAGATGACCGTTTCTACGATACCAAAAGTCGTATTGTGTTTGGAGTGAATCCACGATTCTTCGGGTAGTTGTTGAATCTTTTCAAAATCATAGGTACGTTTTTCATCGAAAAGATAAATAGAGGAGGAGTTTCCATACAACCACCTCTCGTTATCAAGTAACGTAAAAAAACCCGTTCCATCATTTCCTGAATATACTTTACATGTAGTAAAAATAAATGTAACAAAAAATAATAGAACGATCTTTTTCATTTGAATGTATCAAAGAGCCCACTTTCAAATGCATTCTTAAGTTCTTCCACGTTCCAAGAAAGTTCGTTTTCTTTGAGTTTGAGCTCCAGACTAAGAGAAGTGGAAAAAGTGCCGATTTTGTTCGCAGATAAACCTGCTTGCTGGCATTTAGTTTTTACGTTTTCAAAATTGTTCGGATCAACAGAGATAAGAAAACTCGCCCCCGTTTCACCATATAACAAGGAGTCAGTTCTATTAACATTTCCTTCTATCGATGTTAAATCAATTTTTAGTCCTACATTCCCTTGGACTGCGATTTTTGCCAATGCTACCAGTAACCCACCAAGCGAAAGATCTTTGGCTGATTCAATGACACCTGCTTTGTGAAGGCTAAGGATTAAATCGATCGTAACCTTCTCTTTTTCAAATGAACATTCTGGAATTTTACCTGTATCTTTTTGATGGAAGACATAAAGATATTCGGACGCGGAGATGGTTGGTTTAAAATCACCAATTAGAAGCAATAGTTTCCCCTCGGAATGATCTTTCGGAAATGTATTGAGACTTCGAGCTACATCATCGATCACTCCCACCATACCAATCGTAGGTGTCGGATATACTGGTCCTTCTGGTGATTCATTATAAAAGGAGACATTCCCACCCGTAATAGGTAATCCTAAATAACGACAGGCATCACCTAACCCACGTACGCATTCACTGAATACGTAATAATTCTCCGGAATATACGGATTCCCAAAATTTAGATTGTTGGTCACACCGTAAGGTTCTGATCCAGTCGCTGCTACATTTCGAGCTGATTCAAATACGGCAATCGCTGCACCTTTATACGGATCTAAAAATGTGTAACGTGAGTTACAGTCGGTGGAAATAGAAATTCCTTTTTTTGATCCTGGAATTCGTATGACTCCACCATCTTCCCCTGGACCTACGACTTTCACGAGACCCACTTCCGTATCATACTGCTCATAAACGGGTCTACGCGAAGTGATATTCCAACTCGAAAGAAATTTAAGTAAGGACTCCTTGATCTGATTTGGTTTGAGTTCCGGAACAGAATTTTCCTCGAACTTCAATACTTCATCCAGATAAATAGGTCTTTTTGTTTCTCTGATGTACCTGGGAGCACCACCTCCCAGTACGAGACAATCCGCAGGAATCTCCGCTTTTAATTTTCCATCTTTGCGAATTCGGATGATTCCATCTTCTGTAACTGTCCCAATCTCTGCAGAGTGAAGACCCCATTTCTGGAAGATTGAAATCAATTCATTTTCTTTGCCAACTTCAGGAATGACGAGCATTCGTTCTTGGGATTCGGAAAGCATAATTTCATAAGCATTCATTCCCGTTTCACGTAACGGAACTTTGTCGAGATCCACGTCCATGCCAGTTTTCCCTTTGGCGCTCATTTCTGAGGTGGCACAAGAAATACCGGCAGCGCCCATATCTTGGATACCGACTAGAACCTTTTTTTGAATCGCTTCTAAGGATGCT
>Ga0209277_10001184_pt1 | contig 12904 bp, 12 predicted proteins | sample JI81AbrownDNA_FD_187503 | JGI IMG/M metagenome (GOLD analysis project Ga0209277, IMG submission 187503) | Wastewater effluent complex algal communities from Wisconsin, to seasonally profile nutrient transformation and Carbon sequestration -... | ecosystem: Engineered > WWTP > Effluent > Algae... | reverse complement strand
TTGATACAAGAACACTTCCCAAAGGTAGCAAGTTCTGCCAGGACAATATTGGCACTTTTCGTTGTCCGACTTTGTTAAGACTCAACATAGAACCAAACCCGATTGACCTATCATTGAACGAAAAAGAAATTGGGCGTATGCAAAAGAAGGTAGCATGTGTAGTCTTATTGGCATTCTCAATCAATCCTGCATGGGCAGATGAGAAGGTCTCTTGCCCTGTTATCTATGAAAAGTCTTCTACACTAGTCGACGGCGTAAAGGTGCTTACTTTAAAATCAGGGAATGAGTCTATCTTGTTAAAGTATGAAGGTGCTGGCTACTTCAGTGAAGGTCTGGCTCCAGTGAAGATCGGTGAAAAGTGGGGCTACTTAAAGAAACCGATTTGTAAATAGTTCGCACTTATACCGTGTCTTGCTTTTTAGGATAAGAAATGTTTTATTTTTCAATTGTCAATTGTGATCTTTTCACCTGATTCCATTTAGCCGACACTATATTAACTCAAATGTACCAAGCCTCACATAACTTAGTAAAGAAAGGGATCTCTGTTGATACAAAATTAGGAATAGATACAGATTGGTTTCTGTCTGAAAAAAGTTTTTTTGTTCCTCTAACCGAAGTTTACTTTTCACCAAGATTGTCAGGATGATACAAAGACGACCGATCGACTCAAAAAGAAGGTTTTGTGCCTTCTGTATCTAAGATATTTACCTTAATCTATCCATACTAATCCGCACAAATCAACAGATTTTTCCACAAAAACTAACACCTGTGACCCCAAATTAAGCTCTCCCAACGTTTCTCCTTCTCCAAGCCTATCCCAAAGAACTACAGCCCCTACAAATGTATCCTCGAAGCAAATACATCCTAACAAACCTACTCTCAGGACTAAAAAAGGATCACCAAAATTATCCTCAAAGGGTAATATTACACCTGCTACCTCAAAGACTACAAGCGAAGGTGCTTACATTCCCTCACTTACTTCCTCAGAGCTACATTTAGAAGGAGAAAACAATCACCACTCTAAGGAGCATCTATATGAGAACCTTACAGATGATATTTTTGTAGAAGCAGAGACCTTTAAGGATCATAAATATAAATCTACTTCAGGAATCCATACTGAGAAGTTCCATAAGCTTACATATAAAATTCTGTATGATCTCTACCCTAAGTATTGTCCCCAATGTAATGTAATTTTATCAAAGGGTGTAAAAAATAGACCAGACCTAGTACGTTGCGGAAATAAAAACTGTCACCACCAAGTCTCTAGGCTTTCATATACTCCCCTTCATCATTTCAAGCTCCCAATCTGGATGTTTGGATATATCTTAGAGGAATCTATCCTACAATTTCCAAAGGTAATCACTTCAGTAGAAATCAGCAAAAGGTTAAGTATATCCTACAAGTCCGCAAGGCTTTTGAAGCAACGTTTACAGGTGTTTTCTAGCCATCAGGTAGAGGTTTTAAGGAAATTATATTACAATGATCTCAAAGATACTTTTAAAGATGTTACCCTTCCAAAGGTAGAAGATGGAAAGGATATAAAAAAGCACTTAGGGAAAAAACTTTATAGAAAAATACCACATACAGATACCGCAGTTCTATATTCTGCCTCTCAGAGGAGTAATCGCTTTCGGAAAAGATTTAGGCATGGTGGTCTCACTGCGAGCATCTATCAAAGTGATTCAGTTGGGGGAAAACAAATTGGCATACTAATAAGTACAATTGCTACTCAAAATGGTTGTGTATTTTTTGATTCAGTCCCAGATCAAAAGGCTAATACATTAGGAACCTTACTTCGCAGAACTGTTCCATATGAGTCTCCCCTATTTAGTGATGAAGGATATCCTTGGTTATGGGGAATTTACAAGAAGCATAGAGCAATTAATCATACTGCACACAGTAAAGATAACAGATATAAGTTTGCTCGCAATCGTTGGAGTAAACTCTCAGTCCATAACCAAGTAGCTGAAGGAAATCAGAGATTATTAAAAAGTGCATTTAGTGCTTATTGTTATGTGAAGCCGACGTACTCACAACTCTATCTAAACGAACTGTCATTTTATAAATCCATACAGGCTGTTGGGATGGATAGATTAGTGACAGCTCAGAGAGAAGGAGTTGTGCCGAATGTATCTAGGAGATTTACCTTAACGAATGACTTCGAACAATCTTCCGAGTAAACTATCTTGGGTTTGCATAGTTTTGGAATTTGCTTCATAGGCACGATTCACCTCTATCATATCCACCATCTCTGTCACCACAGATACGTTAGATGCTTCTAGAAAACCTTGCATGATCTGTGGAGATTTTAATTCCGGAAATGCCGTTGGTTCGCCTGATTCGGGTGTGTCGGTATAAAAAGAATCTCCTTCTTTGTCTAAGTGACGAGGATTTTCTACGGTTCGGATTTTTAATTTATCAACTAACTGAGGTTCATCATATCGATTTTCGCTCACATTCGTTCCGTTTTTCGGTTCTGAGCCAATCCGACCATTGATGTAAACTTCGCCATTCTCCTTGACTAAAAAATTCCCTTGGTTCACTCGAATCGGACCTTTTTCCCCAAGCAAAGGAAATCCTTGTGGGGTCACAACAAAACCATTTTTATCTAAAACAAAATTTCCACTGCGAGTCATTCTTTCGCCACGGTTGGTAAGGACTGTAAAAAACGCAGGATTTTCACTCCCTGGTTGATCTTGGATCATCAGGTCGAAATGGTTGTCTGTTTTTTTAACAGAACCTTGCTCGAAACGAGTGTAAACTTCATTGACTTCGGCGCCAAACCCTAGTTTACCGACTACAGGTGCCGTATCGAAAGAACCCATTGGTGTTTTACCAATGCCATCTTCAGAAAAACGATGGAGTAACATTTCAGGAAACGTTTTAAATACAGCTGTGTCGCGTTTGAAGGCCGTCTTGTCCACATTTGCTAGGTTATTGGCAATCACGTCCATTCGCACTTGTTGCGAAATCATCCCACTGGCACCAGTATAAAGTCCGCGTATCATATTCTCGTTCCTCTCTTTGTTCCTTTCGGTCAAAACGCGTTTTTCCAAAAGAGAAAATGGGACATAGTCAAAAAAGAGTTGAAGTTTTTTTTTGTGAGCCTGACGATAATCTATCCACTATGAAGATATCTATTGGCAATCTAGCGCAAACACAAACAGAGGACCAGATCAAGGCCTTGCTCTCTCCTTTTGGAACGGTTAGCTCCGTGACCATCAAACGGGATAAAATCACGAAGGTGTCTCTTGGTTTTGGCAGTGCCGAAATGGAAGAAGCAGCGGCACTGAAAGCCATGGAAGCATTGAACGGCAAAGAGATTGACGGCAAAAAAATTGTCTTGGTCAAACAAGAAGACTTAGCCAACCAACACGCACATACAAACACAGCGAAAGCTTCGCCTCTCAACCAAAAAAGTCCATTCGGGAAAGCTCCCTCTACATCAGGTGCCAGTACTGGAGTGCAAAGACGAGGCGGACAACGCGGATCTTAAATGAAGTCGGTGGAAGGTTGCTTTCTTTCTATCGGTGCGGGTAAAAACCAAGTCCCCCTGATCCAAGCGGCAAAGGCACGGGGTCTCCATGTCATTGCAGTAGATAAAAATTCGAGTGCCCCTGGGTTCACGGATAGCGACATCCGCATTCTCGAATCTACGACAGAGTATCGAAAGATCTTACATGCAATGAGCCGCGTCCCTTATACGCATGTATTGAAAGGAGTGGGTTCCCGGTCCTTTGGGGGTGCCATCCATTCCACAGCTTACCTCGCAGAAAAATTTAAGCTCGTCGGAAATTCCTCGGCTTCCATTGCCTTGTTTTCCAATAAGAAAAAAATGAAAGCCCTCTTGGAAAAAAATAGTATCTTAGTTCCGACAAACATTCCTTTCCCGGTCGAAAAATCAAAATCGAAAAAACCTCCTTCTCTCCCCTTCCCACTCCTAGTCAAACCAGCGAATGGTTTCGCGAAAAAAGGAATTAGCATCCTTTCCAATGAAGCGGAATGGAAAAAATGGTCCAAAGGGATAAAACCTGAAGAGTGGATTCTCGAGCCTAAAATTGAAGGAAAAGAGGTGACCGTACTCGGTATGGTTGTTTCTAAAAAATTCCATATCATCAGCCTCTCCGATAAAATCACGACCGCCGAACCCCCGTTCATAGAACGTATTCATATTGTCCCTTCCTCTTGCCTAGAAATGACAGGGGAAATCAAAATGATCTGCCAAGCGATCGTTCGAGCGACAGGTTTAAAAAACGGTCCCTTCGTTGCAGAATTTAAAATTAATGATTTTGGGGAGTGTTATCTGTTAGAAGCTGCGCCGGAAGTCGGCGGTGAATTTTTGGCAGAAACATTGTTAAAAGAAACCTATACATACCCTTATTTTCCAGATTTACTTTCTCTCTACATTGGTGAAAAACCAAAACCAAAATTTTTGTTAAATGAATCCCAACCAGGTAAAATGAGCGCTATCGTATTTGTTATTCCGTCTGACAAAGACAAGATGGTGCGAGAACATACACCGATCCCTCTTCTCCCAGGAGAGTCAATTTTTTTCGAAGATGAATTACTGAAACCAAGGACATCACTCGTAGGAAGGGAAGGAAACGCAAGAAGAACCTATGTTTACGGAATTTCCACTACGTATAAAATCTCTAGAGACGATTGGAGTCGAAGTTTAATCGAGAGAATTTCCGCCTAACATTATGTCGAATGTCTGGGACAACCATTACAAAAAACCAAAGTCAAAATTACAATACCCTGACGAAAATCTCGTAAGATTACTTTCTAAAATTACACCACCGAATGAGAAGGCCCTTGACTTCGGAAGTGGCAGCGGGCGGCACATTGCCCTTTTAAAAGACAATGGTTATTCGGTTTCCGCCTCCGACTCCTCCGTCGAATCAGTGGCTCAATTGAAAACAATCGACCCTTTGATTCCGGTCTTCTTAACCGACAAACTTCCTTATACCTTCGCAAAAAATCATTTTGGGGTCGTCGTTTCTTGGGGTGTATTTCATTACAACGAACGAAATATTGCCAGATCGATTGTCGTCGAACTCTATGAAACGATTGCTCGAGGTGGCTATTTACTCGGATCCATTCGAGCCGAATCCGATACCCATTTGGGACTCCAATCAGGCAAAATGAACTTAACAGATCTAAAAGGAGGATATGCGGAAACCTATTCTCTACTGGATTTGAAAGAACTTTTAAGACCATTTCCGGAAATAGAAATTGGTTACACCGAAAGGACTCCTTTAGGGAAATTAGAAGAGAGAATCTGCCATTGGTTCTTTCTTGCCAAAAAATAAATTGTATGACTTCGTTAGAAGACGAATGCCCACATCCTCCGAATCTCCGTATTTGCGATTGGCAATTTCTATATTTCACGACCGGAGCTTACAAAGATCTATCGATTTACGAATGTAAAACTTGTGGTCTAAAGGCGCAGTTTCCTAGAGTCGAACAATCCATGTTATATGAGGCTGACTACTACCAAGGGAAAGCAGAATATACATATATCGACGAACGAGAAACGGAAAGATTTCATAAGTACGTTTGGGATGCTAGGTTGAGAAACATTCAAAAGTTCATTCCCACTGGCACATTTCTCGATGTTGGTTCCTCATTTGGAGGTTTCTTACGTGCAGCCCAAAAAAAAGGGTATAAAGTACAAGGGGTCGAAATTTCAAGTTATGCGAGTCTTTTTGCCAAGGATTCGGGCATTCCTACAGTGAATTGTTCTCTTCTAGAGACTAAATTTGCACCTGACAGTTTTGATGTCATTACTCTCATCGAAGTCATCGAACACTTAGAGAATCCGAAACTTGTCTTCCAAGAGCTCACGAGAATACTGAAACCGGGGGGACTACTCCTTCTCCAAACGGCCAATTTTGAAGGCTGGCAGGCCAAAGATGCCGGCCCTTCCTATCATTATTATATGCCAGGACACCTCTTTTATTATTCAAATTCCGTTTTAAAAAAGATATTGACCCCGCTTGGATTTGATAGATTTATTTGCTACTTTGGTGTGGACTTCTCTCTCCTTTCCAAGTTGAAAAAATCCCGAGGAAATTTTAAACATTGGTATGATTACAGACATTGGATTCGGATCAGCTTTTATCATTTTAAATCAAAACTTTCAAAAGCCGGATTTCCACTTACTTCCAGTTACGTCCTCTATGCATTTAAATCTAGGTAGGTACATATGATTCCTGACTCGCAAAATCCCCTTCTCATCAAACTGACTACGATCCCAGAGGCTCCAGGTTGGAAACGCAATTTGATTCTCGGCTTGCGCGTGATTTTGGTTTCTATCCACAGATTCAACGTAGACGAATGTTTAATGAAAGCTTCGGGTCTTGCTTATACGACAATTGTTACACTTGTTCCTACCTTGACTGTCGCCTTTGCATTGCTAACTGTTGCCTCCGGGATACAAGAGAAACAAAAACAGGAATCTTATTTCCAAGAATTAAACAGTTTCTTATTAAAAAACAACATCCAGTTTGATATCACCCCTTACTGGGAAACTCTCAGCGATATCATCAATACTGCTTCCCAAATTGGAGCGGTCGGTTTTATAGTTTTTATTTTTTCCGCAACAGCAGTCCTTCGATCTTTAGAAAAAACATTCCACTCCATTTGGAGAATTGACCTGCACCGAAGTTTCATTAATAAATTTGTATTTTACTTTTTTCTTATCACCTTTGGTCCCCTTTTGTTCGTTGTAGGAAAAGGAATATCGAATCAATTTACGGATATGGTACGTGCCCCGCACCTAAAGTCCATTGTTATTACAGAAAAAGGTCAAATCTGGGTCGCTGGAGAAAAAGGAAATATTGGAATTCTCACAGACTTAAAATCAAAAATCCAATACATTCCGAAAGATTCCATCGATTATGAAAATATGCTCTGCGTAGATCAATCGTTAGTTGAGACAGGGACATGCAAAAAACCAAATATCGCGAAAGAGAATTTTTTTCGCATTCGCTCCACTGGAGAGAATCTTTTTGCAATATCGGAGGAAGGGACACTTCTCCACTCTAAAAACCAAGGTAAAACTTGGAAGGTTCATAGTTTTAAGAATATTAATGTTACCGATTTTGGTGTTTCCAATGACACCACTGTATTCATACTCACAGCAGATACCCGTACACTAAAGTATGAACTTGGCAAACCTCTTCTAGAAATGAGACGATTCACCGAAAAAGGAATTACGCCTGTTAAAGTTAGATTTTTCGGTGATAAAGATGGTTTTATTTTGGACAGAGAAGGAAGACTTTGGAAAACATCTGACGGTGGGAATAATTTTTCAAACCAGATTATCTCCACAAAATCACTGAATGATGTCTACTTCTTGTCACGTAACGTTGGTTTCGTGGTTGGAGACAATGGGGCCATTTTTCGATCGAAAGACGGCGGCCTTTCGTGGACCGACATCAATCACAAAAAATTTTCTTACGAACGCGTATGGGCCTTTGTATCGCCAAAAAAGCAAGACTTTGATCTATTTGTTTTAAATAATTTAGGTGAAATTTTGATTTCCGAAGATGAAGGAGAGTCTTGGTCAATCGCTTACAGACCGAAGGGAGGAGCAATTCTCGACTTAATCCACCTCAGTCCGAACCAAGCTCTTTCTGGGCTCGGTTCGACGAGTGAGACCGATTCTGTACATGAAATAGAACACAAAGAAGGCGAGGAATTGAACAAACTCAATTCAGATATGCTTGGGATTTTAGGAGTTGGAGAATACAACAAAATCATCCGCATCGAAAACGATGAAAAAGGAAATCCTATTTGGAAAAAATACCAAGGTGGATTAAAAATCTTTTCTCTTTATATGATCTTACAGCTCATTTTACCTCTCTTTTCTGTTTGGATATTTTTTGTACTCCTTTATACAATTATCCCAAATACAAAAGTACCTATTCGTGCCTCCTTCATCGGTGCAGCCATTACAGGAATCATTCTGATCGTTTTCTTTTGGGGATTTTTGAACATTTACATCACTTCCTTCACAGAAAAAACGATGATCATATACAAGGCCTTGGCAGCGATACCGATTTTTCTTCTGACGATTTATTCTGTTGGTAGCATCGTCTTGTTTGGTGCTGAAATAACAGCCACTCTTCAATTTCCTGACAGATACCTCTTGCCACGTCACCCCTTTGAAGATATCGATACCTACATAAAACATGAATTCTATTATACGCTAAAATTTCTCTCTGCTATCTATGAAAATCAGCAAAAAAACGGTAAACTCATATCGATTGCGGAAATACGTAAAAATCTTTTGTTACCGGAAAAGGATGCAAAACAGATCCAATCCAGTTTAGAAAAAGCAGATTTAATTTCGGTGTCAGAGAGAGGAAATCTTTCACCTGTAAAACTAAAAGACCAAGTCACTCTTTTAGAAGTATATGAAAAAACGACTAGTTCTTCGTTAGGTGCTCCATCGGAAGTGGAAAAGGAAAAAAGTAAGGCGGGAAAAGAACTCTTCGCAATGGAAGAAAATTTAAAAAATCAACTGAAAGTAATTAAAATCAGCGATCTTATGACTTAATCATTGATAAAAGTTTGATTTCACGGGCGGAAGAAGAGCAGACATTTGTTTGTATATCGTTTCCGCCATTCCTAGCGATTCGTTTTTTGAAATATCTTTCGAATACTCATCGTATAACATATCTTCAAATATTTCCTCTGCATATCCTCCATCAATGAGCTTCTCTTTGTGGATTGAATTTTTCATTTCTTTTAACATCATTTTCACAAAAACGGATTCAAATTCAACACTAGCATCAAATAATTTTTTTCGGTAGGGATCGGCTGCGATTTCTGCTTTGATATTCTGGGGGACACTCAGACTAGAACTACTGATCTTTCCTTGTAAGTCAGATCTTTCGACCATTAACTTCTCAAAGTCGGATTGTTTTTTTTCACTTCCTTCGGTGGCGTTGACTCTTTTAAAGGAATCCATTTTTCCCAGTACTTGCTCATCTCTTGATCGTGAAATTCTAGAACTATAATCTTGTACTGAAAAAATATCCATCTGAATCCCTCCTATTGAATGATGAGCTCAGCCCTGAGAGCACCCTGCTTCTTTAATGCCTCGAGGATCGAAATGATATCCTTTGTCGAAGCACCCACTTTATTCAATGCATCTACAACATCGGACACTTGTGTCGCTTCCTTAAGCACAAACACTGATTCTCCTTTTTCTTGTTCAGGCTGGGGAAAAAAGTATCTCATTTTGCTATTGTTTGCCACTTGGATGGTAAGACCTGCTTGGGAAATCGCTACCTCATCAATGGCAATGTTTGCACCCATCACGATCGTACCTGTTCGTTCATTGATGACCACTCTTGCTGAGACGTCTGGAGTGATGGTAAGATTTTCTAATTTTGAAAGAAAGGCCAAATCGAGTTTCGGAGCGGACTTGTCGTCACCACTTGTGACAATGGATTGGGGAACCGGAACTAAAATTTCAGTGCCTGAAACGATTTCGGGTGTAACGCCTAGTGTATTTGTGATCGTCTCCACGATGCTACTCATCGTTGAATAATCCCGCTCCAAAAGAGAAACCTTTACCGATTTGACGATAGGAGGGCTTACGAGAGCTCTTTCTAGAATCGCACCACCCGGAATGAGCCCTGTATTGGAACCGCCTTTTTTTTCAGAAAGACCCCTGCCTTTTTTTTCTTTTCCACCAAACACCATCACACCGGAGGCTACTGCAATGGTATCGCCGTTACCCGCTTTGAGTGGGGACTGCAAAAGAACTCCTCCTTCTAAGGAACGGGCATCACCAAGTGAGGAAACCAAAACATCGATTCGATCTCCCTCTTTTAAATTGACAGGAACATTGGCAGAGATCATCACACTGGCCGTATTTCGAGTTTCGCGCATGGACCGTTTGGTGTTCACCCCAAGCCCAGAAAGATAGTTTTGTAATGCTTCTTCTGTCAGCGGGTTTTTCGTATCTCCCGTGCCATTTAAACCCACAACAAGCCCAAAACCGGTGACTTGATTTTCACGAATTGCATTGATCCGCGCCACATCTTTTAAGCGAATTTCAACGGCAAACAAGGAGTCTGAACTCAAAATTAGATAAATGAGAATAGAAAGAAAAAAAACACAGACAGATTTTAGATTTAGATATAAAACTTTCATTGGTTACTCTCACCTAATACACGTTTAATATTTTTCATGATCAGCTCTTGTTTTTCTGTATCTGAAAGTTCAGCTTTTCTACTTACAGACCCATCTGGATTTGTGATCGTTTTTAGCTGTACATTGGGATCTGTTAGCTCTTTGGGGCTGAGTGTCCCTTGGAACTCCACTCTAAGATTGGCCACGTTATCACTGGAAATATTGCGATTCTTGTCTAAATCACCGGGTGAGATAGTCCCGGAAAGTCGTAAATTGATCCGTTCCTCTCCATAAGAATAAGTTTTTGATCCTTCAAGTTCTAAATTCCCTGAGCCTGGATCAATGCTTGTCACAAGCACGGCCATCGTGCCTAAAACTTTTCCGTTTGTTTTTGATTTACCTACTTTTGATCTCATATAAGTATTGTTAGTAGTAAAACTTGGTAAATCTGAAATGAGTTTTTTGTCAGGAACAGTTTTAATATCGTTATCGAAAGTGGCTTTATATTCTGATTCGTACTCGATTTTTAAACTCGATTTTAAAACTACTTTTACGACCGATCCGGGAGATACAAGTTTCGGGTAAGAATACGGATCCTTATCGCGCCAAAGGGATTCTGCCTGAAGAATCGATTGAGAATGGCTGGTTTTTACCCAACGAAATCCTTCAAAAAGAGAGGGAAAAAAAGTAACAAGTGTCGCTAGAAGTAAGTATGAAATTTTAATTCGAAAGAGATACCGAAGGATTCGTTTCATCTAAACTCCTCCGAGAAGGCAAATACCAGTCGATTGGATTTTACCTTTTAATTTTTTGTTCGAAGAAAGATTGAGAAGGTCGATGAGATCTCCCTCCTCTCCACTCATAAGCGCACGTGTTCGTACTTTGATCATGATATTACCGGCAGTATATACCAGATTCACCTCACTGCCTCTTTCGATCATATGTAGTTTTCTGGTTTGTTTTCTCTGCAATGGCATTCCTTCTGGAATTTCATTGAGGGCTGTTTTCCCCACCGGATTTTCTAAATCGTATTCCGTGTTATGATCAGATGTAAAAAAAGATTTTTTTTCTACATCATAAGCTTGTATGATTTCTTTCGGTTCAATATTACGTTTGGTAAACCAGGCATCTTTTTTCTCTTCAATAACAAAACTGACAGGAGTAGAATAAATTAATTTGTCTTCATAAAATACATCAAGCGGGAAAATTCTTTTTCCACCATGAATGTTTTTTCCAAATTTGCGCCAAACATAAGTTACTTTATTTTCAGGTAAGGCAATTGGATTTCCTTCGTAAAATATTCTAAAATTATCTTCCTGGAAATTTATGTTCTTTTTCCATTCATTTTTGAGAGAAGTTTCGAGTGTCTCTTTTCCCCAAGTGGTTGTCAGTGGAACAATAGACGAATTGGTTCCACCAATTTCATAATTTACAAAATCTCCCGTTTCTTTCCTTTTGATTGCAGTGAGTAGATCAGCAATCTCTTCAGGCGTCACGACAAGAGGGTGATTTAATCCTGAAAAAAGAATTGGATCTGGACTGTGTTTCCAATTCAGAACATCACTGGCTCTAACTTCCCCCGACTTCAAGACTACCCTAGGTTTTAAGTAGAAGGATGTATTGTTTTCTTTCTCTTCTGAAAAGAGGGCCAGAGAGACAAAAAGAAGAAACAACGCCGTGAGTGTTTTCATAAGTTTGTTACGTGATTCTTATCTCAGATTATCGTTTCAAACCAATGGCAGTAGATAACATGTTATCTGACGTTTGGATTGTTTTGGAATTGGATTCGTATGCTCTTTGCGCAACAATCATATTCACCATTTCTTCAACGATTTTTACATTGCTCATCTCTAAAAATCCTTGCAACACACCACCATAACCTTCTTGGCCAGGCATACCAGGAATCTCAGGACCGGAGGCAACAGTCTCACGAAATAAGTTTTTACCTACTGCTTGCAAACCCGCCGGATTGACAAAACGATAAAGCTCCAATTGCCCAATCGTTGTAGGACGAATGTCGTTCCCAATTTTTACCGTAACTTCCCCCTCTTCAGAAATCATCAGAGTGTTCAGAATTGCGTTTTCGGGAAGGATGATGGGAGGTTCAAGCAAGTATCCATTGGAGGTAACAACTTGTTGGTTTGAATCTATTTTAAAGGATCCATCTCTGCTATAGGAGAAGGTTCCGTCTGGCATTTGGATCTTAAAGAATCCCATCTCTCCAGTAAGAGCTAAATCTAATTTATTTCCGGTAGCTTGAAAGGAGCCAATTTCGAATAACTTCTGTGTGGCGGCTGTTTTTACCCCATGTCCGACATTGACACCCGTCGGAATCTCAGAAACAGAAGAGGCAGGAGTCCCAGCAAGGACTTGGTGTTGGTAAACGAGATCTTCAAAATCCACGCGGTTCTTTTTAAAACCTGTTGTGTTAACGTTTGCTAGGTTATTGGCCACCGTATCAATATGAAACTGCTGAGCGATCATACCGGTTGCGCCGGTCCAAAGTGATCTCATCATAAAATAGCACCTCTTTCGAAATCTATCGGTCAGATTTCCAAAAAGGCTAAGTGTCTTTTTAAAGATTTATGTCTTATTTTCCGGTGCTACCAAATCCACCGCTTCCCCGGGAGGTGTCATCCAAAGTCTCACTGAGGTGGAATTGGACCACCTCGTATCGTTTGATGAGTATTTGGGCGATGCGAGTTCCGTGGGACAATACAAAGTCTTCTTCCCCCAGATTCAAAAGAGGAAC
>Ga0209277_10001183_pt1 | contig 12923 bp, 12 predicted proteins | sample JI81AbrownDNA_FD_187503 | JGI IMG/M metagenome (GOLD analysis project Ga0209277, IMG submission 187503) | Wastewater effluent complex algal communities from Wisconsin, to seasonally profile nutrient transformation and Carbon sequestration -... | ecosystem: Engineered > WWTP > Effluent > Algae... | reverse complement strand
CGTTTCAAATCGTATTGTTTTCTTTTGTTCTTCCGTGGCCGCATTCAAAAGAGCAAGACTTTTAAAGTACTCGCTCAAAGCTCTGGCTTGGATATCATAAATATTTTCTATCGTGAATAGGATTTCCGTTCCTGCCTTGCTTCCCAAGTTTTGAGAAAGTAAGGACATCATCTGTTTTAAAAAATCTTCTTTATTCAGGTTCTCCTGGTAATAATCTATGATAAAATAACTGGGGTCACCACTGAAAGTATAGGCAAGTCTCTGCAAATTTTCATAATATAAGTCTCTGACGAATAAAGATAAATCACCCTTATCTGGATCATACCCCGCGTATCGGGAAATAAAATCGTCTAACTGCTTTTCTTTTTTTAATTTGATCGTTTCATCTAAATATTTACTTCGATCAGGTCTCGGCATTTGTAATGGTTCACGCGGAGGTTTTTCTCCCTCTAATGAAAGTTTCATCGTAATCGGTGGCGTTGACTCATCGCCCTTTCGAAATTCCTCAATGATTCGATTTCGTTCTTTATGAATCGCTAAATTATCTTCTGCCTGTTCTAAATCTATTTTAAACGGATCATGGATCGAATACAAAGTAGGAAAGACCTCTTTGACAATAATGTCCTCGTATTCTCGATTTCGTCTTATATAAGAGTCAGCAACGCCCGCACTCGGAATCAAATTATCAAAATCATTTTTAAAGTTCTTTCTTAGTTCGGAAGTAGATTCTAAATCTTTGACCAGTTTATCCCAAGCTCCACCTTCATATTTTCCCCTGGCAAATCCCTCCGATTTTCCCTGCTCCCCATCACCTCTCTCTTGCCCTTCCTCGCCGTCACCTTTTTCAGTAAAAATATCACCATCTTGGCTTGGTTTACCAAATTCTAAACTGATTTCTGATGTTTCTTCTTCCTCTGTATCATAGATCCAAGGCGGACCACAAAACAAAGTTTGGTAAATGGAATCAGAATGATTGAAAGAATATATAGCAAATGTTATATGAAAAGCAACGGACAAATAAGCAGATACGACTACTCTCTGCTGGTATATAAAATTAGCGAGATTTCCAAACATAAATACCAAAAACTGCCGCAGATATAAAAAGAAATAACCAAAGTAACAAATTTCCGAAGGTTCTATAAAATGTCATATAACCAGGGATAATGTCTACTGTACCTTTTAGAAATGCAGAGCTCTCAATTGGTGTGAATTGATCGTTGAGATTTCTCCCTAAATGATCCGTGATTACCGATGTCCCAGAATTCGTAGATCTTACTAACCACTTTCGAAATTCGATCGCTCGCATTCTGCCCAGAGTATGATGTTGGTAAGATTCTACTGTATTTCCATACCATTTATCATTCGTTACATTAACAAGAAAATCAGGATCTCCCTTAAACTGCCTTACGTATTCAGAAATGATCACCTCATAACAAATTAAAGGCAAAAAAGAACCTTTTTGCGTTTCCTCTAACTTGTGACTGGCGTAGTAATCAGAAACCATTTTGGGTGAAAAATTATCCATGTCTTCCCAATGTAAATCACTCACCTTAGATTGTGTAGAATGATCTGTTGTATAATAAGGAATCAAATCAAGCGAAGTTCCTGGAGCAAATTTTCCTGTTTGACCACTCAGTGCATACATCCATTCGAATGGCATATATTCCCCAAAAATAAGTAAAAAAACTTTCTGGTAACTTCCTCTTCTTTCCCCGTTCGGATTGTATAAAGCAGATGAATTGTAAGTTACTAAATTAGCTTGTGATTTGACTTCATTTTCAAATCCCACATCCAATTCGTTAAAGAAAACATTTGTTTTATGGCGAAGAGCGAGTGCCTTCATAAAGGCTTCAAATTTTTCCCAATAAACTCCCGCAAACCTCGTCGCCTCTGTGTTATTTGTAGAAAAAAATGGAACACCTGACTCTGGTAGTACGATCAAATCCAATTTTTGATCCCTGCCACCTTCCATACTCAGATCATCAATTCGTTTCATGAGAGAGTTAATCGTTTCGACTATACTTCTCCCATCACGAAATTCAAGCGGGGCATTCGGCTGGACGATCAATACTTCCCTACTACCCGTGGGAGTCACCGCTTCCCATTTCTGAAAAAGATAATACCCGTTTATCCAATAACAAAAGAATACAAAAAAGACACTGGCTAATCCAAAAAAAACTTTTCCGTTTCTTTTGATTTTAACTTTTCTCTGGAGATTCGGTTTTGCTCTTTTGAATCGGGAAATTAGAGCTAGGATACGTTTTGGGTTTCTGAATTGAAATAGAGTATAAGAAAACAAAAATAGTAAGATTGTCAATCCGTAAGAACTAGCATACTCCGCGTTTTGTGCCAGTAAATTGTTTTCAGCAACAACACTCCCGAAATACCAAGGGAAAACTTGAGGTGTAAAAAACTCAGCAAACAACATCGAAAAGCCAGCAATCCAAGGAAAAAACTTTCCAACTCTTTGATTCAAAAAGGAAAGTGTGATGAGAAATAATGGAAATTTAAGATTTAGGAAGATAGCGGACAATATAAAAATTGGCGCGGCAATGAACCATGGAAATCCGCCAAACACAGTGACCATGTAATAAATCCAATAAAAAGAGACTGCGTAAAAAGCAATGGCAAAACCGGCTCCATGCCATAAGAGCTTTTTCCATTCACCGCGGTATTTTTTTTCGATGTAAAAAAGTCCAAACGGAGCAATCCAAACAAAATAAGAGAGAGAAAGAGGAGCAAAAGCTAGGTGAGAAAAAACGGCAGTAACAAGATAACAAAGTATTGCGATGAATCCTTCTTTTGAAGAAAAATATCGAAAGAAAGATTTCATACGCACATACCTAAGACGACCAACAATTATGATTTGTTGTAATTGTTGTTTCCGTTTTGAACTTTTGTGAAAATCATTTTTCCGGCAGCTGTCTGAATGATAGATGTCACAACGACTCTTACTTCTTTGCTTACTAGATGTCCACCGTTTTCGATCACTACCATCGTTCCGTCTTCCAAGTAACCGATCCCTTGGTTTTCATCCTTTCCTTCCTTGATGACAGAAATCGGAAATTCTTCACCAGGCAATACAACTGGTTTCAGAGCATTCGCCAGATTGTTCAAATTCAAAACTCGAACACCTTGCAATTCGGCAACTTTATTCAAGTTGAAGTCGTTTGTTACGACGGCTGCACCGGTATCTCGTGCAAGTTTCACAAGCTTTGCATCCACTTCTCGAGTGTCAGAATAATCCGTGTAAGTGATCTTTACTTCAATCGAACCTTTTCTTTGGAGTTTATTTAACATCTCGAGACCTCTCCGGCCACGAGCTCGTTTGATCGGATCGGAAGAATCGGAGATCAACTGGATTTCGCGTAATACGAAGTTTGGTAGAATGAGTGGACCATCTAAAAAGTGTGTGTCCGCTATGTCTAATATCCTTCCATCGATGACGACGGAAGTATCCAAAATCTTTTCTCTGATGTTGCTATTCGGAGCTTCGATTCCTGGAAGACTAAATGTCGATCCAGGGGCGCCTGAGCCACCACCGAATATCGCGAGCCCAGGACGTCTTGAAAAACTAACGCCTGTTTTGACTCCAGTCACAAAAAACAAGAAAATCAGAGTGATCCCAAAAGCTCGGTATCCATATTCAGAAAGAAGACTAGCAGGGTATCCTGCGATTGCAATTCCAAGAAATCCAAAGAGTGCACCGAGGAGTACAACATCCGCTTTGATTTCAGGAAAAAGTTTTTTTTCTCCAAATGCGAGAGTGACCGCATAGAGAAGTACAAGTCCCGACAACGAAAGCGCAAGAATTAGATTCTGTGATTCCGAGTAGAGAAAGAAAAATGACGCCAAACCGGCAACTAATGTGCCGATGGCTGCAAGGAGGTGTTTCATGACTCAAACCTTTTTAGCCAAAAATTTGAGGATATACGGAAGACTATTCTAGATCAAGATCATCAACTTCTTTCGGCGGCGGTGGAGGTGCAAGGCCCTGAACCGAAGCAGCTAAAACATCCGAAACGATATTTCCAGCTTCTTCCTGAGGGACACCTTTGCTAAGTGCAATTTCCATCTTTACCAAATTATAAGCGCTCTCATAGAGCTTTCTCTCCATAATGGAGAGTTCTTTGCCATAGGCACGTTTGTAAAGATTTCGGCAAACATCTGCTACCTCGAAAATCGAACCAGATTTAATCTTGTTCATATTGTTCTGGTAACGAACCTTCCAATCTTCTTCCGTATCGATTTCATCCTTTTTCAGGAGAGTGAGAACTTTTTTAATCTCTTTCTTATCAATAATCGATCGGATGCCAACATCTATCGCTCTCTCAACTGGGATGGAAACCTTCATCTTGGAACCTTGAATTTCCATGATGTAACAATCCTTCTTCTTCCCCAGAATCAACTTTTTGCCGACTTCTGTGACTTCGCCTACTCCGTGGATGGGATAAACTACATAGTCTCCCACCTTGAATTTAGGCTCTTTACCTTTTTCAGTTAATTTTTTTATAGCCAATTAAGTATAATAACTTCCGTAAATACTCTTAGAAAGAGTATAACCCAGAAAATTCGGAATGTCAAGGCAATAGGTAAAAATAGTTTAGAATCGAATTGTTTTTACCATCGCATCGGACGCATTTGGTAATTTGGAAACAATTTTGTCCAAAGCATCACGTGCATCTTCCATGCGATAGAAATAGCCAGCATATAACTTGCCTGTCGAAGTGCGAAAGATCCTTCCCTGCAGGGTAGGCTCAGATACCATCAGCTGTTTGCCAATTTGGACGGCCTCTTCGGGAGGAAAATTCCCAATTTGTACCATATAGTTGATCTGATCGTTTTTCGGCGGAAATTTCAAAGTTGTTGGGAAAGGCGAGGAATCACGTGCATGAGAAGATGGAGACGAAGATTCTTCCGGAGTGGATTCCGAATTTTCTGTTCGCGTTTCGGGAGTCAGAGTTCGAGAAGATTTACCAACGTTAGAAAAGGATTTTTCTTGATTGGTTTGAAAACTTTTCTCTTTTTGGTTTAACTGAATTCCGACAACCATTCCCGAAGTAAAAAGTAAAATAGCCCCAATGAGAAGAACAAAGGCCGATTTTGGTTTGGCAGACTCTTTTTGAACACCGTAAGTAGGATAAGAACTGTAGTCCATTTGTGGCTCGTGAGCAGAATGGGAAAAGCCAGAGGAACCGCGGAGTCTACGTGAATAATCTATATTTTGCATGGACTTTCAGAATCTCTTTTCTTTTAAGATCGGATCAGAAAGACCAAAAAACGAATTGTTTTTTTATTATTTAGCCGAAATGGCTTTCGACAGAAAAAAACCCGTAAGTTGTTTGTTTCCTACGGGTTTTGTAAACTAGCTGGTTCGAATGCTTGTTTTAGAAATATTTTTCTGCAGTAAAACCAATCTCAGGTAAAATTCTTGTCACGATGTCCACCATCGTGAAGGCAAATAGAAGAGCAAGGAATGCAAAGGCAGAAAGGAAAATCACTCGGTTGAGTTGATTGTCATACTTTAAGTGCATGAAATAAGCGAGTACAAAGAAGGCTTTGACTGATGCCACTGCCATGGCAATCAGCATATTTATTTTTCCCAGATCAATTTGGGCAACACCCACAGTGATCACAGTGCCAATAAACAAAATTCCTAAGATGATCGCATACGTTCCAATCGGAATCACATGATGGTCAGGTTCTTCTTCCTCGTCTCCCTCTCCATCTTCTACCCACATGGATGCAGAAGCATGGTCTTCTTTGTGTTCTTCATCCCCGAGAACGAATCTAAGAAGCTTACTGTCTTTATGATCCTCTTTGAATTTAGTAAATCTGTCTGTTTGAAAAAACTGTGAGAACCAGTTCCAAATAAATCCACCAATGGTCGCCGTAGCTATTCCCGGCGCAAATATCCCAAACCCAAGAATCGGTGTAAACACTGCAACAAGAGCAATGAAATAAAGTCCGTAGTTGATAACGTATTCCATGATACTTTCCTTCTTATCTGACCAAATATTGTATGAGAAACGACAAAAAAAAATGGATTCGTAGTGTGCTCGCATCACCAAGCAACCTCTACAAAACGCGTTTGTTTTTGTTACTTTTCCCTGAGGACAATCTTCAAGAGCTGATTGTCCTTATTTTCTTCCTTAAACTTTGAAAACCTGTCTGTTTGAAAGAATTGGGAAATCCAATTCCATATAAATCCACCCACAGTTGCCGTCGCAATTCCTGGAGCAAAGATCACAAATCCAAGAATCGGGGTAAACACTGCAACAAACGCAATGAAATAAAGCAGATGATTCAAAGTGTATTCCATATAACTCTCTTTATCCTACTAAGTACAATAGAGGGAAGAGGTAAATCCAAACAAGATCCACCACGTGCCAGAACAAACCAACACCCTCTACTACAGTATAGTATTCCGGTCCCACTTTTCTTCGAATATTTTTTATGAGTACCCAGAAAATAAGAATCATACCGGCAAGAACGTGAACTCCGTGCAGACCAGTCATTACAAAGTAAAAACCGTAAAACATTTCCCATTTAGGCTGGGAAATGATCGCTTTCAATTTCGTAATCTCCTCTCCATGCACATGATTGGCTTCGAGAGCTTTAGGATCTTTCAATAGAGCAGCAATTTTCGTCTCACAGGTCGCCCTTTTTCCGCCAGCCGCACAAGTAGGATCCACAAGAGAAAATTTCCCAGGGATCGTTCCTACATGAAACTTGTGAGTGTATTCAAAGTATTTAATAACCATGAAAATACCGGCACAGGCAATCGTAAGAATGAGCATGATCGATGCAAGTTTATGAACGCCGCGTTGGACATAGCTAATTGCTGCGGCCATAGTAAAGGAGCTGATCAAAAGTACAACCGTGTTGACAGCGCCCAATTTCCAATCCAAAGAATGCGAACCGTTTTTGAAAACAGTCGGATAAATGGAATGGTAAATGAGGTAACCTACAAATAGGCCGCCAAACATAAGGATCTCTGTGCAGAGGAAAAGCCAAATGCCCTGCTTCGAGGATGCATATTGGTGATCTGCACTTTTAAAATGGTGTTCGTGATGAAATTCGCTTGTAGAACTAACGGAAGTCATATGGGCCTGCAGTTACTTTTGGTGTTTCGAGAAAATTTTCATGAGGAGGAGGAGAAGCTGTCTGCCATTCGAGGGTCTTTGCACCCCAAGGATTCGCAGATGCTTTTTCGCCAGCTACGATTCCATGGATGATAGTAATGAGACCAACAAGGAAACCTAGTCCAATCAGCCAGGAACCAACGGTAGAGATTTGATTTAAGTTTGTATATTCAGGTAGATAATCAAAGTATCTTCTTGGCATTCCCATCGCGCCGAGTATGAACTGAGGAAAAAACGTTACGTTAAATCCAGTGAAGATCAAAACCCAAGAAATCCGACCTCCAAGATCAGAAGTCATGCGTCCAAACATTTTAGGGAACCAGTAGTAGATTCCACCCATGAGTGCCATCAAAGTCCCACCCACCATTACATAATGAAAATGGGCAACTACGAAGTAGGTATCGTGGAAGTGAACGTCCATTCCAGTGGAAGCTAGGAAAACGCCCGTTAAACCACCAATTGTAAAAAGAAACATGAAGCCCAGTGCGAAAAGCATGGGTGCTTCAAAAGTTACTGTTCCCCGATACATTGTGGAAATCCAATTGAAGAGTTTAATGGCTGTTGGAACACCAACTAACATCGTAATGACAGAAAACATAATTCCTGCAAACGTGGACTGTCCAGAGACAAACATATGATGTCCCCAAACGAGAAACGAGACTGCCGCAATCGCAACGGAGGAGTAAGCGATCGCTCGGTAACCGAAGATTGTTTTTTTAGAGAAGGCAGTGATTAATTCAGAGATCACTCCCATCGCAGGAAGAATCATAATATAAACTGCAGGGTGAGAGTAGAACCAGAAGAAGTGTTGGAAGAGAACTGGGTCCCCTCCAAGATCTGGATCAAAAATTCCGACTCCTAATGTCTTTTCCATTGCCAGGAGTAAAAGGGTAATCGCTAAAATCGGTGTTGCGAGGATCTGAATGATGGAGGTGGAGTAAAGAGCCCAAATCATAAGCGGAATGCGATCCATCGTCATGCCAGGTGCGCGTAACTTGTGGGTCGTAACAATGAAATTCAGTCCCGTCAAGATGGACGAAAAACCCATTGTAAAGGCACCCATGACGAGAAGAATCACACCATTCCCCGTTTTCGCAGTGGAATAAGGTGTGTAAAAAGTCCAACCCGTGTCGACTTGATTGAAATACATCGAAGATGCGGCCAGGAGTGCTCCCGCAACAAAGATATAATAGGAGGCTAAATTCAGTCTCGGGAAAGCAACGTCTTTGGCTCCTAATTGAATCGGAAGAACAAAGTTTCCAAGAAAGGCAGGGATTCCAGGAATGATCACCATGAAAACCATGATGGCGCCGTGAAAGGTCATAAATTTATTATAGGTATCTGGATCCAAAAGTGGAGTCGATCCAAACTTGGCAAGATGCAATCGGATACCGAGAGCGAAAAAACCACCTATCAAAAATAAGGTGGCTACAGTCGCAAAATACATCAGACCGATTCTCTTATGGTCTTTGGTAGTGAGCCAAGACCATAAACCTGAACTATGATTCAGATAGTTGTCGCCATGAGCCACATGACTATGAGTTGTTTTTGTTTGTGTTGAACTCATCTCTTTTCCTTTATTTAATAGTTTTAATGTATTCGATCAGATTTTCGACTTCTTCGTCGGTCAGTTGACCTTGGAAAAGTGGCATGGCAGGCGCATACGATTCTACAATTTTCGCTGTAGAAACCAAGATAGACTCACGTAAATATTGGTCATCTGCCTTCGCAGTCGAGCCGTCGGCAAACTTACGAGCATTCCCATATAAACCTTTCATGGTCGGACCCACGATCCTCGATCCATCAATGGAATGGCAACTCGCACAGGCTCGCTGGGCAAAAATTACTTTCCCTTTGTCTGCCGGAGTATCTGCCCCTTTCGATTCCGCATGATACCATGCTGCATATTCTTCTGACGGAATCGCTTTGATTTTGATCATCATCCCAGAGTGTTTCGTGCCACAGTACTCAGTGCAAAAAACGATATAATCACCTGGTAAAGTCGGTTCAAACCAAATTTGAGTGTATCGGCCTGGAACTGCATCTTGTTTGGCGCGGAATGTGGGGACAAAAAAACTATGGATGACATCTTTGGAGGTTAAAATGAGTTTCGTAGCTTTTCCAGAAGGAACAACTAACGGGTCATTTGCGGAGCTATAGAACTCTTTTCCATTGGCATACTTATAAGTCCATGCCCACTGTTCTGCTGTGACATGAATTTCAGCAGCGATGTCCGTTGGCGGAACACGCAATTTTTCAAAAATAACCATTCCCCAATAGAAAATGACCATCATGATCACCAGTGGGATAAAGGACCAAAGGAACTCGGCGAAATTATTGTGAGTGATATAGGCTGATTTCTGATCCACGCTTGAACGTTTGAATTTAATGAGGAACCAGGTCATTCCACCAATTAAGATGACAAACGAGATCAAGCTCGAAATGATAAGAAAAGCATAAAGAAGGTCTACCTCTTTTGCGATTTCAGTCGCTTGAATCGGCATGAAAGTAGTCGCTGGGTAGCTAGTAATCCAAGACATCTACAAGTCTCCTTGACGGTTATTCTTTGTTATTTTTCGCCAGTTAATAAATAAAAACGAAGCGAGTACGAGGAGAGTGGCTCCTGCGCCCATTTGCATTATTTTATACGCGTAAATAGTATATTTATTTTTTCGCGGATCAAATTGAAAGCAAAATAACGCAAATTTATCCACAAAACTGCCAATCCTGCCTTCACTTGCTTCCATGAATGCAAATTTGAGGTCTCGGTCGCTAAACTGTATACCTTGAAAGATCCGGGAAACATCCCCATTCGGAGTTAACACGTAGGTTCCACTGGCATGGATGTATTGTTTTGATTCCTCATCCCATCTGTATCGAAATTCCAACTGGTCTAAAAGTTTTTTGATCGATTCTTCTGTTCCAGTCAGAAGGTGCATTCCTGCATCGGCTCCGATCCGACCATATTCTTTCAAATAAGCATTTTTTTTCGGTGCTGAAATCTCATGATTTTCTAAAGGATTGATGGATACGGCAATGTACTGGTATTCTTTCCCCAAGGTCCAATCGAGAGCTTTCATGGCCTTCATGACGCCATTCATATGATAATTACAGAGCGTCGGACACTTGAAATAGACTGGGGAAAGCAAGATGGGCTTCCCCTTTTCAAAGAAGTCGATCAGTTTTATACTTCTTCCTTGTTCATCTTGGAAAGTTATGTCTAAGTCCAGCTTCCTGCCGGTGACATCCGTGAAGCCAATGTTCTCCAGATCTTTCGGAAGCTTATTGTCCTTGGTCAAATTCGCATGAGGATCATAGGCATAGGAAAGAGTAGGAAAAAGAATGAGAAAAGAAAGGCTAAGTAAGCTCTTAATTGTATGGTTCACTTAGTATTCATTTGAATGCGCATTATTTTGTTTGGGAAGAAGTCTCGCCGAATCCAGGATTCGAAGGAGTACCCGGATGAACAAAAGAGATATATGCAAAAAATACGATGTTTAGTACTAATGTGATTAAAAAAGTCAAGTAGCCACTTCGGTTATATAGGTCTTGGTTCGACATGTTGATTTATCCTTTCCTTTCGTCTATACTATAGTCTAGCCAAAAACTCCAACAATTTTTAAAATTCTCGGGATTAAATTTATTTTCCCGAAGGTTCCCTTAAGAAACATTGTGGAAACGCACCGATGATGAAAATTCAAAGATTTTATTTTATCCTTTCCGGTCTGATTTTCTTTAATATGATCTTCGGACCCCTGGTTCGTGCAACGGATTCTGGGCTCGCTTGTCCGGACTGGCCACTTTGCCATGGGAAATTTGTTCCCGAGTGGACATTTCATATTTTTATGGAAGTTGGTCATCGTTATTACTCTGGAATTTTAGGTTTGATCGTTCTTTTCGGCTTTGTCCTGATTCTGAGAGACAAAGAAGCGAAAAAACAGCTGCTCATCCCTGCGAGCTTAAGTCTTCTATTTTTAACCTCGCAAGTAATCTTGGGGGGGCTGACTGTAACAAAATTACTCCACCCAACAACAGTTAATCTTCATTTGCTAAATGCGATCCTCCTTCTCGTAACTTGCCTAACGATTGCACTTGAAGCTAAAGAGAGAAAAACGAGTGCCTTTAAATTTCAAACTCGAGCCCGGTATCTGTTTATAGCACTCTTATTTGGGATTGTTTATCAAATATTTTTAGGAGGCAAAGTCAGTTCCAATTATGCTGGACTTGCTTGCCCGGATTTTCCAACGTGTTATGGTTTTTGGTTTCCAGAATTGTCCGGTACGATTCTTTATCAAATGGAACATAGATGGTTCGGCTATATTGTAGCATTATTGGTGTTTGGAACGACTGCTTTTGCCATATTTGAAAATGAAAACAAAAACGTAAAAACATACTTGAAAATCGCAAGTTACTTAATCACATTACAAATATTACTTGGTGCATTTAATGTAATTTATAAATTACCAAAATTATTAACCGGCGTACATACTTTAAACGCAGTTGCAACTTTACTGGCATGTTATATCGCTGCATTCTATCATTTTAGAGATGTAAGGAATGACCTAAAACAACCAAATGCTTGAAACTTGGAACCAACTAACGAAACCTAGGGTAACGGTATTGGTGCTGGCGACAGTTTTCCCTGGATTATATCTGGGGATGGCACAATCTCCTCCACTCGCTCTCATTCTAATTACACTTTTAGGAACTTATTTAATGAGTTCTGCTTCTTTCATTCTCAATCAATACATCGAGTGGGAAAAAGACGCGGTGATGTATCGAACGAAACAGCGACCAATCCCAGCAGGGGTTGTTAGTCCTAACCAGGCTCTCGTGTTAGGCATTTTTACGATGGTTTTGGCATTTGTTATCTTATTTTATTTCGTTAATTTGCTTACTGCCCTTGCCGCATGGTCTGCCCTACTTTTATATGTTTTCCTTTATACAGTTTGGTTAAAACCACGTACCCAACACAATATTGTGATAGGTGGAATATCCGGATGTATCGGACCTTTGATCGGTTATGCGGCCGCCGCAAATGCGCTCCCCCTTCCTGCTTGGGTTTTATTTCTCATGATTTTTCTTTGGACTCCCGCACATTTTTGGGCTCTCGCTATTTTTCTAAAAGACGAGTATGAATTCGCAGGTATACCTATGATGCCTGTGGTTTCTGGAATTGATAAAACAGTAAAACAGATTCTTCTTTATTCGGTGGCATACTCACTTACAGTCATCGGATTTTATTTTATCGATAGTCGAATGGGGAATATTTATTTAATCAGCGCAGTCATCTTGACAGTTCTGATCCTTCTCTTTGCTTTCAAATTGTTAAAGTCAAAAGAACCGGTCCTTGCAAAAAAGTTTTTTTTCTTTAGTATCATTCATCTTTTTTTAGTCAGTATCGCAATCGTTGTCGATTCAAGAGTTTGATTTTTTTTTGATTGCCTTACTTAGAGAATCAGATTAACATTTGCCCATGGGCATTCTATCTCATTACTTTTCTCCTACGGATCTTACTGACATCAAAGAAGCAGTCAAAGAAGCGGAAAACAAAACTTCAGGCGAAATCGTTCCTTTTTTTGCGGAAGCATCTCATCATTATCGAGAGTGGATTTGGCTTGGATCGTTTCTTGGTGGAGCAATCGGTGGTTTGGTTTTGTTAGCGTTTGACGCAGCAGATTACCGATCATGGGATTATACGTCTTTGGATGCGATCGCCTTTGTATGGTCAGGTGCCTTTATTGGCCTTGTCATTCCTTATTTCATCTCCAGAATTCG
>Ga0209277_10001181_pt1 | contig 12935 bp, 9 predicted proteins | sample JI81AbrownDNA_FD_187503 | JGI IMG/M metagenome (GOLD analysis project Ga0209277, IMG submission 187503) | Wastewater effluent complex algal communities from Wisconsin, to seasonally profile nutrient transformation and Carbon sequestration -... | ecosystem: Engineered > WWTP > Effluent > Algae... | reverse complement strand
GATGGCGCTCAGCGGAGTGCGCAGTTCGTGGCTCATGTGGGCCAGGAATCGACTCTTGGCACGGGTGGCAGCTTCGGCCGCTGCCTTGGCCTCCGACAGCGCCGCCGTCCGTTCCGCCACGAGATCTTCGAGGTGGTTGCGGTGGCGCTGCAGTTCAGCCTCTGCTCGTTTTCGCCTCGTCACGTCCCTGCAAACCACGAGCACGGTGCGCACATCCGAGCCCTGCTCACTGTCGGGCACGACCCGCCAACTGATGGTGCGCGCTTCGTTGCCGCCGCCGAAATCCAGCTCAAACTCGGACTCGTGCACCACGCCGGTGTCGAAGACGCGTTGAATCGCTTCGTCCCAGGTGTGGCAAAGATCCTCGGGGAAGCCCAGTTCGCGGTGCGTCCGGCCGATGATGTCTGCGGTGGACATGGGCACGATCGACGCAACGTTCTCGGAAACAAACAGGTGGCGCCCTTGGCGATCCAGGCGCATCACGACATCAGGCAGCGCCGCAATCAGCGTGCGTTGCTCCTCCTCGCTGCGGCGCAGCGCCTCCCGGGCTTCGCGTTCCTGGGTGACATCCTGGACCATGCCGACGACACGCGTTGGCGCTCCTGCGGCGTCGCGCTCGAACACCCGGCCGCGATCGAGCACCCACAGGTAGCTGCCGTTGCGATTGCGCAGGCGGTACTCGGCTTCATAGCGCGCACGCCGCCCCTCCATGTGATCTTTCAGCAGGGACATCACCCGGGCCGCGTCGTCGGCATGGATGTTGTTGCTCCAGGTGTTCAGGATCGGCGGCATCTCGTCCGGCCCGTATCCCAGCATCCGCTTGAGCTGCGGGCTGAAGTAGACCTCGCTGGTCACCACGTCCCAGTCCCACAGCCCGTCGGTTGCCTCGTTGAGTGCGAACCAGAGCTGGCTTTCGCGCTGTTTCAGGCCGACTTCCATCGCCAGCCGGCGGGTGATGTCACGGGCCACCGACAGAAAGTACTCGCGGCCCTGGTCGAAGAACCGCGTCGTGTTGACCTCGACCGCGACCTCGTGCCCTTGAGCGTGCCGGTGGCGCCCGACAAAGGTGAAACAAGGCGAGCTGCGGATGACAGCCGCAATCGCGTCCCAATGCGGTGAGCCTGCGACATCCATCTGCAGGCTCAGGACACTGTGGTCCAGCACCTGTGCCGCCGTCAGGCCCAGGCTCTCCCAGGCCATGCGGTTGCCCCACACGATGTTCGAGGTCTCGGGATCGAGCACGTAGACCGCATCGGCGAGGTTCTCGAACAGGACGGTCGCAGTGGGGGCTGGGGGAGTCAATTCGGCCACGCGCAAACCCCGGTGTGGGTAGCCGGCACGGGCGCAGGCCCCGCACGCCGGCGCTGTGGTCTCCCTGCGTGCCCCCATCTTAACTGGGGTCAGGCACTACTTCAGTTCGATTCCTTGATGAGCCGGCCCGAGGCACTTTGCACCGGTCGCGCGTTCATCGGATACAGCTTGGCGAAGATGTTGATCTGGTCGCTCGAGAGTTGGACAGGCTGCTTCATCACCATCCACAGCACACCTTCGCTGCACGGCGGCGTGGTGAGCGAGCCCATGTACGTGTAGTAGCGCCGGTCCTCGGGCAGCAGGTGGTTCAGGTCGATCGGCACCGGCGAGGCCTGAGCCTCGCCCTTTTCCAGCGGCAACGAGTTCCAGACGGCCTGCACCAGTGGCTGTGCACTGCCACGGTCCAGCAGGACGGCCACCACGGCCAGGCGACCCTCGGCATCCTTGTGCACCAGGTGGGCCACCATGTCGAACTGGCGGCCGTTGATGCGCTCTTCGGAGGGCCGGTGGAAATGGAACTGCAGCAACTCGTAGCGGCGGCCCAGCACCGTGATGGCGTTGCCCGAGGGCAGGTTCACCTGCACCGTGTGGCCGTTGTCGATCACCGAGAAGCCGGTGGCGCGGTAGTCGAACTGGATCGGTTCGAGCTGCACGGCGATGCCGCCGCGGATGTCGATCGGGCTCTGGCGCTGGCCGGTCGAGCACTTGGTGAACTCGGCCTTCATCCTGCCCCAGGATTCGGGGCCGTTCTCGCCCTCGTAGTCCCAATGGCCCTCATGGCCATGGGCCTCGGGCCGAAGCGCGGCCGGCGCGGCAGCCCGGGCGGCCGCCACCCTCGAGTGCGCCGCCACGTTGCCCGGGGCGGCATGGCCGGCTGCAGCCGCAGCCGCGGGCGCTTCGCCCCGATTGGCCACGCGCATCACATTGGGGGTGTTCGCATCGGCGGCCCGCTGTGCGCCCAGACGCTCGGCCAGCTTCTGACGGAGCTGATCCATGGCGCTTTCAGGCGGCGCAGCCTTGGCGGCAGGTGCAGGCTTGGCCTCGGCAGCATGGGCGCCAGCGGCCTGAGCCACCGGGCTCAGCAAGCAGGCGGCAACCAGTGCCAAATGGGTCAGGCAGAAGTACGGGGCAGCTTTGATCGACATGGCATCTCCACGCGAACCCGGCTCTCGTGCCGGGTCGTCGCCTGGATATCGGCCGCTGCCGACGATCCTTGAATCGGTCAGAGCGCCAGGCGCGGGCGGACCCACCACCAGGCCACCACCCCGATGCCCATCATCAGCAGCGAGGCGATCGCCAGCGCCGGTGCGGAATGCATCACCAGCGGGGCAATGGCCCCGGCCACCAGCGCGTTGGCGGCACTGCCGATGCAGGCCTGCAAGGACGACGCCATGCCGCGCCGATCCGGCACCTGGTCGAGCAGGAGCAGGGTGACCACCGGCACCATCAGCGCCCAGCCGAAGGCGAAAACAGCGATCAGCGGGATCGCCCAGGCCGGATGCGCCGGGAACAGCAAGTTCATGGCGACGTTGAGCAGCGACACCACCGTCATGATCTGGAAACCCCGCCGGATCTGGCGTTGGGGCCGGATCTTGCCCGCCAGCCGGCCGGACCACCAGGCGCCGGCCATGATGCCGGCTATGGTCGACAGGAAGAACCAGTAGAACTGGGTCGGCCCCAGGTGCAGGATGTCGCCCAGGAACACCGGCGCCGACAGCACGTAGAGGAACATGCCGTTGAAGGGAACGCCCGAGGCGAAGGCCAGGGCAATGAAGCGTGCACTGGAGGCCATTTGCCAGTAGCCGCTCATCAGGTGCCCGGTACTGAACGGCTGGACCTGGCTGGGGTGCAAGGTCTCGGGCAGTTGCCACCACATGGTCAGCCACAGCAGCAGGCCCACGCCGGCCAGGAACCAGAAGATCGAATGCCAGTCGGCGTGGACGAACAGGAAGCCGCCAACGATGGGGGCAATGGCCGGGGCGACCCCGAAATAGATCGTCACCTGCGACATCACCCGCTGGGCCTCCGAAGGCGGGAACAGGTCGCGGATCACCGCCCGCGACACCACCATGCCGGCGCCAGCGGACATGCCCTGCACCGCACGGAAGGCCACCAGAGCGCCGATCGACTGGCTCAGCGCGCAGCCCACCGAGGCCAGGGTGAACACCGCCACGCCCGCCAGCACCACCGGCCGGCGGCCGAAGCTGTCGGCCAGGGCGCCGTGAAACAGGTTCATCACCGCAAATCCCAGCAGGTACGCCGACAGCGTCTGCTGCATCTCGACTGGCGAAGCACCCAGTGACGCCGCGATGCCCGTGAAAGCGGGCAGATAGGTGTCGATCGAGAACGGGCCCAGCATGCCCAGGCAGGCCAGCAAGGCGGCAAGGCCCCAGCGCGGGCCGCGCCAGGCTTTGGAGGCTTCCGGGTTCATGCGTTCTGGATCGTCAGGTCGAAATAAGTGTGAAGCAAGCCGATAGGCCGGATTCTGTGCAGCGCTCTGCCCTTGCGGGCCTCGCGCTGTGACCGCCATTCCTCTGGGCCGGGCGGTTGCCCGCCTGGCTCGATGCCACCTACCCGCCGGCTCAGCGAGCCGCTTCAATGCCGGCCTATTTGGTGTTGCTGCGCGTAGAGATTGCCGCGTTTCACCCGGTTCGGGGCCTTGCCCCGAACCGACTCGTCTCTGTGGCTCTGATCCGCACCTCGCGGTGGACGGGCGTTACCCGCTACGCTGCCCTGTGCAGTCCGGACCTTCCTCCAGTGCCACCTTTCGATGCTTGCACCAGCGGCGGTCTGGCCTGCTTCACACGGTGGATTGTCCCATGCGGCATGATGCCCGGACCCGCCAGCTTGCAGAGGATCCCCATGAAGGCCACGAACGTTCTCGCCACCATCGGCAACACCCCGCACATCCGTGTGAACCGCCTGTTCGGTGCCAGCCACGAGGTCTGGGTGAAATCGGAGCGCAGCAACCCCGGTGGATCGATCAAGGACCGCATCGCCCTGTCCATGGTGGAGGACGCCGAGCGCAGCGGTGCGCTGAAACCAGGCGGCACCATCATCGAGCCGACCTCGGGCAACACCGGCATCGGCCTGGCCATGGTCGCGGCGGTGAAGGGCTACCGGCTGGTCCTGGTGATGCCCGACAGCATGAGCGTGGAGCGCCGCCGCCTGATGCTGGCCTACGGCGCGAGCTTCGAGCTGACCCCGCGCGAGAAGGGCATGAAAGGCAGCATCGCCCGCGCCCAGGAGTTGCTGGCCGAAACCCACGGCGCCTGGATGCCGCAGCAGTTCGACAACCCAGCCAATATCGCGGTGCATGTGCGCACCACCGCCGAAGAAATCGCAGCGGATTTCCCCGAGGGGCTGGATGCCCTCATCACCGGCGTCGGCACCGGCGGCCACATCACCGGCTGCGCACGGGTGCTGAAGGCCCGCTGGCCCAAGCTGAAGGTCTACGCCGTCGAGCCCAGCGCCTCGCCGGTGATCAGCGGCGGCGCCCCCAGCCCGCACCCGATCCAGGGCATCGGCGCCGGCTTCATCCCGAAGAACCTCGACACCGCGCTGCTGGATGGCGTGATCCAGGTCGAGGCCGAGGCCGCCCGCGAGATGGCCCGCCGCTGCGCCCGCGAAGAGGGCCTGCTGGTGGGCATCTCCAGCGGCGCCACGCTGGCCGCCATCGCCCAGAAGTTGCCGGATCTGCCGGCCGGCGCCCGCGTGCTGGGCTTCAACTACGACACCGGCGAGCGTTACCTGTCGATCGAGGGCTTCCTGCCGGTCTGACCGGTGCGCCTCAGGCGCCCTTGGCCGCTCGGGCCTGGCGCTTGTCGCGCACATACAGGCTCTGGCCGCGCCGCTCGGTTTCGAACAGGCCGATCGCGTCGACCAGGTCGCTGAACTTCTTGAAGCCGTGGTTGCGCGGGTCGAAGGAAGCCTGGTTGGCGATCTGCGCACGCACCGCGCTGAGGTTGGACCAGCCGTCGTCTCCAGCCGCCGAATCCACCGCGTTGCGCAGAAGGCTGACCAGCCGCGCATCCCGCCGCAGTTCGGCGCTGGCCGGCTTCTTGGGCGCCGCCCGGCCCTTCTTGGCGGGGGCGCCGCCGGCCGGAGCGGCCTCGTCCGGTTCCGGCTCCTCGTCGTGCTCGCCCAGCGATTCCAGGTAAAGGAAGCGCGAGCAGGCGGCGACGAACGGATCCGGCGTCTTCTTGGCGCCAAAGCCGTAGACGGTGGCGCCCTTGGCGCGCAGGTGCATCACCAGCGGCGTGAAGTCGGCGTCGGACGAGACGATGCCGAACGCATCAGGCCGGTCGGTATAGAGCAGATCCATCGCGTCGATGGCGATCAGCATGTCGGTGGCGTTCTTGCCCTTGCTGACGTCGAACTGCTGGATCGGCCGGATGGCGCATTCGTGCAGCACCTTCTCCCAGCCCTTCAGCTCGTTCTTCTTCCAGTTGCCGTAAGCGCGCCGGATGTTCGCCACCCCCAGCTTGGCCAGCTCGGCGAGGATCAGATCGATCTTGGCCGCCGGCGAATTGTCGGCGTCGATCAGCAGGGCGATGCGGGTCTCGCGCGACGGTGCGTGGGGGGTGCTCATGGGGGCATTGTCGCGCGGCATGACCCTCCGGCAGCAGCGCCACCCTTCTCAGCATTTTTGTGGATGTCAACTGCAAACGGTTTCATCCAGAATCCGAACAACCATCCACGCATCCTCGTGGTGGGCCCCCTCGTGCCAATTCCGGAGATGAACATGCAACGCAAGACTTTCGCCTTGGCCCTGTTGGGCCTGGCAGGGCTGTCGCAGGCAGCCAAGCCGCCGATCTACGACGACTTCTCGAGCACCACCGGGCTGGACCGTGCCAAGTGGTTCGAGACCGAAGCCTGGCGCTTCGCCGAAGGCAAGGTGCTGAACCTTGGCCGCTCCGTGATGGGCAACACGACGAGCGACAGCCTCGCACTCATCGACACTTTCGGCGTGAACATGCTCGACGGCACACCGCCGAAGGGCGTCAGCGCCGACATCACTGTCACGGGCATCAGCCACCTCGAAAGCTGCGCTGCCAACCCCGCACTGGGCCGTACCCAGGCACGCCTCGTGGCCGCCTTCTTCAGCTCCCGCGCGGGCGGGCCGGTGGCGGGCGACCGCACCGGCGACATCGGCGCGATGTTCCGCGTCGGCCGCGATTCGAACAGCACTGCGCCCGCGGGCGAACTGAATGTGCAGGGCGTTGTGTTCGAGTGCACCAACGCGGACTGCTCGACGTCCAACTCGCCGCCCGTGGTCAATCTCGGCACCACCACGATAGGCACCAAGGTCAATGGCCGGATCGACTGGAACAAGAAGACCAAGACCTTCCAGTTCACCCGCGACGGCGGCACGCCGCAGAGCGTGGCCTACACCTACGCCAACACCGGGACACCTGCCTCGCCGCTCGTGAATGTGACCCTCCGCAACGAAGCACCGAACTGCCTGAGTGGCGCTCGAACCAAGGTGGGCATGTCGGCCGTTTACGACAACGTGGGCCTGTCGCGTTGAGCGCGGCGCCACCCACCAAGCCTAGGAATCAAGGAAGCGTCATGACACTCAAACCCCTCCTGATGGCCACGCTGCTGGCTGCATGTTTCGCCGGCACGGCGCACGCCGCCAAGCTCCCGATTTTCGACAACTTCAACGACACCAATGTCGGCATCGACTCCACCAAGTGGCGCGACAGCGAATCCCTGAGGTTCATCGACACCACCGGCAAGTTGACGCTCGGCCGCTGGACTTACGGCAGCAACACCTCCGACACCGGATTCACCAGCGAAAACTTCAACATCACAGCCACCGACAACGCGCCGGCCAAGGTGCTGAAGGTGACGGTCGTGGCGAACAGCCTCGAGCCGACGCCGTGTGCGGCCAACACCACCGCCTCGGCCGTGCAGGCCCGGACCATCGGCGCCTTCTTCAGCACCCGTGCGGGCGGCCCGGTGGCTGGTGACGCGACCGGCGATGTGCTGGCCCTGATCGGCCTGCGCCGCGCCAGCGACAGCCTTGACGCGCCGCAAGTGATGCGCGTCGTCACCAACGCATTGAACTGCACCAACGCCGATTGCACCACCTTCGTGAGTCTGGGCAGCAACGATCTGGGCACGGCCATGCCCGGAGACAAGGTGGTGCTTCAGATCACCTGGAACGAGGCGAACAGCAAGTTCCAGTTCAGCCGCGATGGCGGTACGCCAGCGGAGGTTTCCCACGCCGCCGTGACCAAGACCGGTCCGCCCGGCAGGCCGTTCAACAACGTCAGCATCCGCAATGCCACGGCCAACTGCACTGCCAGCCGGGTTCGCGCCGGCATGGAGGCCAGTTTCGACGACTTCGCCATCGGCCGCTGAGAGGCTCCTCAACGCCCGAGTCCCCCGCTGCAAAGCGGGGGACTTTTTTCGTTCTGCTCGCCGACAGCCAGATCGCGAACGGGCGGAGCCCGTGTGTTGGATGCGCGAGACAGATGGTCGATCGGGCACTCCGGGTTCCGGCGCGGGCACCAAGCGTCCACCGATTTCCTGCGCGAGATCAACACTTCAGTGCCCGCCGCGTGGGATGTTTGCTTGGTGGTCAACAAAGAGATGAAGCCAATGCACGGAAGATGTATGTCGCTTCAATAACTGATTACTGTGGTACTATATTGGGGATTGACGCACTCCAAGGGGAGCAAGAATGAACGCGAACAGTCAGATCGAAGTCTTGGCCGGTGCACGCCGCCGCGTGTTGCGATGTGGGGCCGCTGGTGTCGCCTTGGCGCTGGCTGGGGGCTGGGCAAAAGGCGCCACGCCGTTTGCCATCCGACGCGCCAGATTCGGCATCACGGAGGACTTCTACCTGCCCAAGGCCAAGATGGTCACCCTGGTTCCCTTCACCAAGGTGGTCTTCCAGGAGAGCAGTGACTGCACATTGCAGGCCAACGGCATGGTGCGCATCAACGTCGCCGGGCTCTACCGCGTGGTACTCGGCCTGGATTGGGTGGCACAGAACGGCACCGACATCGATCTGCGCCTGTACGGCATTCGCCGAAAGCGGGTCGGCGCGCCACCCGAGCCGACCTTGAAGGACGACCGCCTCGCCTCCGCCGACATCCCGGGGTCCGACGCCCCACGCGTCGGCCGCTACCAGGGCACCTGGAGCCCCGGTGTCATTCCGCTGGGCGGCATCGTGAGTACCGAAGTCAGCGTGGTGCCGCTCGGCGTGGCCTCGATCGGCGATGTGGTCATGGCGTCGCACACCGGTGTCAATGATGCCGCCATTGGTTCGCAGGCCGTGGACGCCCTGATCGTCCAGGCCAAGGTCGTAGGAGCGGACCGTGTCCGGGTGACGATCTACAACCCCTCCATGGCGGGCGGCGTGGCCGTGCCGACCGGCGACCTGCGGGTCGTGGCGATGAACGCCGTCGAGTCGCGCGGCGAGTCGGCCGATGCCTGGCAGGTGGTGCACACCGCGTCAGAAATTCTCAAGGCCGGCGAAATGATCTATGCGGTCGGCCGCAACAAGGGCATGGCGAACGATTTCATCCAGGCCACGGACACGACCTTCCTCCAGATCGAGCGATTCGGTTGAGCATCTCCCGCGCAACGTTGCATCAAGCCTCTTGGCCAAAAGGGGGTGCCGCATGAAGATTCTCTGGATCGCTTCCGCACTGCTGCTTCAGGGCGCCCCGGCGCCGGCTGTGGCGCCCCGATACGACACCACGTTGATCGAGGTCTCCAAGGTCTGGGGGTCCGCCGTCGCGGACTACAACCGCGATGGTCACGACGATCTGCTGATCGAGGGCCACGATGCGAACGACCGGATCTGGCACTGGACTTCGGCGGGCTACGTCCCCTCGGGCCAGGTCCTGGATCCAGCCGACCGGCACGCATGCGACGTGGCCGATGTCAATGGCGACGGGCTCCCCGATTTTTACTGTGCCATTGGCGGAGAAGGCGGCTTCGGTTTTGGCAACAACGAGATGTGGGTTCAGCAACCCGGGGGCACGCACGTCGACCGGGCCATGGAGATGGGGGTTCAGGATCCCTACGGGCGCGGCCGGCACCCGGTCTTCTTCGACATGAACCACGACGGCTGGCCGGACATCTACCTCACCAACCTCTCCACTGAACGCCCGGACGGCCACCCCAACATCAACCACGTGTTCATCAACCTGGCAGGCGAGGCATTCACCGAAGTGACCACTGTGGCGACGGGGGCGAAAGGTTCGCGTTGCGTGGGCAAGGGCGACATCGACCACGACGGCTGGGACGACCTGCTGGTTTGTGTCAACAAGGAACCGGGCAGCCTCTACCGGAACACCCGGATTGGCGACTTCCAGCGGCTGACCCCCAAAGCGGCGAACTCGGAATGGAAAGACGCCAGACTCGTCGATGTGAACGGCGACGGCCGCGACGATCTGTTGCTGATCACCGCCTCCAATGTGTTCCAGGTCTGGTTGAACAGCGGTTCAGGCAGGTACTTCGATCGACTCAGCTTTTCCCAGAAACTGGCGGCCTGGGGTGAGTCACTGGCCGTGGGCGACTTCAACCGCGACGGCCGGCAGGATGTCTACATCGTCCAACGCGACCCGAACTGCGACTCGGCCGGCCACGATCTGGCACCCGACGTGATCTTCTTCGGCAGCCCCGGCGGCTGGGTGAAGACACCGATCCCTCAGGATTTCGAAGGTTGCGGCTACCTGGCTGAGGTGGTGGACAGCACCAAGGTGCTCGTGATGAACGGCGGCGGTGACTGGCGAGGGCCGAGCTACCTCATCGAGCTGAAGTGAGGCGACGGCGGGCGCTCACTGCTGGCGCCAGGCCACCGTGTCGCCACCACGCAGGGGCTTCAACTGTGCATCGCCAAAGGGCAGGGATTCGGGCAGTTGCCAGGCCTCTCGTTGCAGCGTCACCGTGCCGGTGTTGCGCGGCAGGCCGTAGAAGTCGGCGCCGTGGTGGCTGGCAAAACCCTCCAGCCGGTCCAGCGCACCCGCGGCCTCGAAAGCCTCGGCGTAGAGTTCCAGCGCCGTCAGGGCCGTGAAACAGCCGGCGCCGCAGACCGAGGCCTCCTTCATCACCGAGGCATGGGGCGCGGAGTCGGTGCCGAGAAAGTACCGGTCACTGCCCGAGGCCACCGCCGCCACCAGGGCCTGCCGGTGGGCCTCGCGCTTGAGCACCGGTAGGCAGTAGTAGTGGGGGCGCAGACCGCCCTGGAAGATCGCGTTGCGGTTGTAGAGAAGGTGGTGCGCGGTGACGGTGGCTGCCGTGTGCGGGCCGGCCTCGGCCACGTACTGTGCGGCCTCCTTCGTGGTGATGTGCTCGAACACCACCTTCAACTCAGGGAAGTCGCGCCGCAGCGGCCGCATCACCTGGTCGACAAACACCGCTTCGCGGTCGAACAGGTCGACCGCCGGGTCGGTGACCTCCCCATGCACCAGCAACAGCAAGCCCTCGCGCTGCATGGCCTCCAACGTGGCGTAGGTCTTGCGGATGTCGGTGACGCCGGCATCGCTGTTGGTGGTGGCTCCCGCTGGGTAGAGCTTCAGCGCGACGACGCCGGCGGCCTTCGCTCGCCGGATCTCGTCGGGTGGCGTGTTGTCGGTCAGGTAAAGCGTCATCAGCGGCTGGAAATCCAGCCCGGCCGGCAGTGCAGCCAGGATGCGCTCCCGGTATGCCACCGCGTGCGCCGTCGTGGTGACGGGCGGGCGCAGGTTGGGCATGACAATGGCCCGACCAAACTGGCGCGCGGTGTGCGGCAGCACCGCCGCCATGGCAGCACCGTCGCGCAGGTGCAGGTGCCAGTCGTCCGGACGGGTGATTGTGAGGGTGGTGGGGATGGCAGGCAGGGCGCTCATGGCGCCATTGTCTCGCGCGGCCAGGCCAATCTGCGTGACCCCTCTCCCAGGCGGGAGTTCCTGCACGGCCGCCCGCTGACTATCATGGGACCCCGGATCTGCCCACAGCCCGATGGCCGACCTGCCCCCTTCAGTCCCGGACGAATTCAGCGCCGAGCAGTTCAAGCTGCTTGCCGACAATGTGCCGGCCCTGATCGCCTGCTACGACGCGACGACGCGGCGTTGCATGTTCGCGAACAAGCAGTACGCACTCACCTTTGGTTGCGACGAGCGCAACATCATCGGCCGCACCTTTGCCGAAGTGATCGGTGAAGAAGCTGCACGGGAAATCGCCCCCCAGGTGGACCATGTGCTGGAGCGGCGAGAGGCCGTGGTCTACGAGCGGCAGGTGCTCGGCAAAGGCGGCCAGAAGCGCTGGCTGGAGGTTCACCTGCTGCCGAACCTGGCGCCCGACGGCACGCCTCAGGCCTGCTTCGTCCTGATCTCGGACATCACCAGGCACCGCCTGGCCGAGGCGGCGGTGCGCGAATCCGAAGAGCGGCTGGCCAAGTTCATGCAGGCCAGCGTCGAGGGCATCGTCTTCCACAAGGACGGCCTGGTCACCGACGCGAACCCGCCCATCCTGGCGCTGACCGGCTACACGCTGCCCGAGATGCTGGGCCGCCACGTGCTCAGCTTCATTCCCCCGGAGCACGTGGCCCGCGTGCTCACCGTGATGAGTTCGGGGCAGGAGACCACTTACGAGCTCGCCATCCTGGCCAAGGACGGCGCTTCTATCCCGGTGGAGTTCATCGTGCGGACCATGGTCCGGGGCGAAGAGCGTATCCGCATGACCATCGTGCGCGACATGCGCGACCGCCTCGCCGCGCAGGCCCGCATCCACCACCTGGCTCACCACGACGCACTGACCGGCCTGCCCAACCGCGGCGCGTTCATGGATCGGCTGGAACCGATGATGGCGAACGCACGCGACAACGGTGATCACCTGGCGCTGCTTTTCATCGATCTCGACCATTTCAAGCGGGTCAACGATTCGCTCGGCCACCTGGTCGGCGACACGCTGCTGCAGACGGTGGCGCGCCGCATCACCGAATGCCTGCGCGCCAGCGACCTTGTGGCACGTTTCGGCGGCGACGAGTTCATGGTGCTGCTGCCCGCCGCCAACCTGACATTGCACGCACAGGAGGTGGCACTCAAGCTGCTGCGCACCATTGAGCAACCGGTAGAGGTGGAGGGCCAGTCCATCTCGGTGACGCCATCGATCGGCATTGCGCTGTTCCCGGTCGACGGGGACACGCCGGCGACCCTCATCAAGCATGCCGACACGGCGATGTACGTGGCCAAGTCGCGCGGTCGAGCGAACGTCCAGTTCTTCGAGCCCGCGATGGCCAGCCTGGCCTACGAGGCCCTCGTGCTCGAAAGCCAGCTGGCGCAGGCCCTGGAGCGCGGCGAGCTGGAGTTGCTGTACCAGCCCCAGGTGCGAGCCAACGACGGGCGATTCGTCGGCGCCGAGGCCTTGATCCGCTGGAACCACCCCGAGCGGGGCGTGCTGACCCCGGACGAGTTCATCCCGGTGGCCGAGCAACGCCGGCTGGTTCACCGCATCGGCGAGTGGACGCTGAGGCAGGCTCTCCGGGCCGTGCGCCACTGGCAGTTGCCGAACACAGGGCAGCCGCTGGTGCCCGTGGCGGTGAACCTGTCCAACATGTCGTTCCATGCGCCGGATTTCGTCGACAGTGTCGCTGCGTTGCTTGCCGAGGAAGGGGTACCGGG